>Ga0247727_10005561_pt1 | contig 25457 bp, 19 predicted proteins | sample WisWelCaveWW1625_FD_202498 | JGI IMG/M metagenome (GOLD analysis project Ga0247727, IMG submission 202498) | Biofilm microbial communities from Wishing Well Cave, Virginia, United States - WW16-25 | ecosystem: Environmental > Aquatic > Deep subsurface > Groundwater > Cave microbial mat | place...
TGATCGCTAATATCGCGACGCTCGTCGGGCTGCTGGGCACCGTTTGGGGGATGGTCGCTAGTTTCATGGTCATTTCGCGCAGCGACACGGCGCCGCGGCCGAGCGAGCTAGCGACGGGCGTTTCGCAGGCCCTGTGTACGACCGTGGCCGGGCTGTTGCAGGCGATTCCCGCGACGCTCGCGTTCACGATCCTGAAAAACCGCGCGGCGCGGCTCGCGTTCGAGGCCGGCATCGCGTGCGAGCAGATCATGTCGCGGTTCGCGTCCGTCGCGAAGCGGCCGGCCGGCGGCACGTCGCCGCCAGGAACTCCCGCTAGTTAGGTTGTCCACTCGCCGCTCGAATGCCTCGGAGAGCTCGGCATGCATAAACGAACGTCTGGCTCAAGCGAAGCCGTACTCGACATGACGCCGATGATCGACATGACCTTTCAGTTGATCACGTTCTTCATGTTCGTGCTCAATTTCTCGAAGGACTCCGCCGACGAACGCGTGCGCCTGCCGATCGCCGATCAGGCGACGCCGGTCGAAGGGGTCACGGAAGAGCCGCTATTTCTCAACGTCGATCGCGACGCCAAACTGCTCGCCATCGGCCAAGCGTGGGACATTTTGACGGAGCCATCCGCGATCGAAACCTATCTGAAGCGCGAGGCGACGATCACACGGCGCAACATGGAATACGCCGCGTCGAGCAATGCCGAGGCCGCCGCCGATCTCAAGGCCGGCCGACTCTGGAACACCGTCATCATCCGCGCGGACAAGAGCACGCCCTACCGGGGCATCCGAGGATTGATCGAGGCGTGTCAAAAAACCGGCTTTTACAAATTCGCCATCCGCGCGATGCCGGAGGAACAGCTATGAGACGCCGATCGCGCGAAGAAACGAAAGTCGAAATGAACATGACGCCCATGATCGACGTCGTGTTTCAGCTCCTGACGTTTTTCATGTTCTCGCTGAAGCCATTGGTTAATGAAGGCCAATTCGCGGTGAACATGTCGGCGGGGGGCGCGGCCGCGGCGCCGGAACAGGAGGAGTTCAAGCTCCCGCCGCTCACCGTCAATCTTCGTGCGACCGAGGACGGCGACCTCGCGGCGATCTACCTCGGCGACCGGCTGCTGCGTAGCTTCGACGATCTGCGCATCCAGATCAGCACGCTCGTCGGCGGCGCGATCGGCGACGAGATCGAGGCCGAAATTCACGCCGACGACGCCCTGCAATACGCGCACCTCGTCAGTGCCGTCAACGCGCTCACGGCGGCACGCGTTTCAAAGATCAACTTCGCACCGAGCGCGCGGCTGTGACGGGTCCCATCGCGCGAGGCTGTCACGGCAAACAGCTAGATCTTCTTCGGCACGGCTGGCGGCGGGGCCGCTGGCTTCGGCGTGGCGGGTTTCGTCTTCGGCGTAGCCCGGGCCATTTCGCTGGCAGTGGGTTGGTGAAATTCTTTCCATTGGAAACCAAGGTCCGTTTGGAGTTCACGCTTCGCGAATTCGGCCCACGGGGTACCGGGGTTTTCTTCAACGACGCGGTTGAGCAGCAAACGGGCTTTTTCGGCGGCCTCGGCTAGCTTCGGGCCGGCGAGCGTGTCGGTCGGCACGTCGGAATCAGGTTCAAGACGCCACCTGTTGGATTCGGAATTCTCGAAGTCCCTTTTCTTCTTCTTCATCTGCGCGCACATCGCGTTGTACGTGAACGTGCGGACCTTGTTAGCCAGCAGGCGACCATAGAGCAGATCGAATTCGGCCCGCCAGCGGCGCGAAGGCTCCTTGTCACGGTCCTTCTCGGCGGCCGACATCGTCTTGAGCGGCTCCACGATGAAGTATTGCAGCTTGGCCATGATCGCCTGGCCGTCGCCCATCGCGCGGTTCAGGCCGGCGTCGTCGCCGGGGAATTCGGTCGGGATGTTCGGGATGTCCTTCGGCCCGCGGCTCGTCAGATCCGCCGCGCCGATGATCGCCTTGCGCACCAAACTCGACGCGAGCAGCCGATCGTATTCTTTGCGCGGCACGTAATCGGGTTCGTAGGCCCGCAGCGTGCTCGGGTCGTAGTTCGTGTTGGCCGTGTCTTGCATGATGAAATAGATGCCGCCCGTCTCGCGGCATAGCCTGGTGAGCGCCCACGGGCCGAAGCCCGACGAAATGTTGTCCATCCGCCCGCCGCCGCGCCAAAACGGCAGGTAATCGCGCTCGATACGAACCGACTCCGGACCGCGATCGGCCGGAGCGTAGCCGACGACCTGAGAGGCGCTTGGCCACGGCAGCATGACTTGCGGCCGGCCGAGCGGCGCGGCGGCGCCGGCGACGTACACCTTCGCGCGGTACGTCGTCTTCGCCTTCACGATCACCTCTTCGAGCTTCGCCTCGTCGTCCCCCTTCTCGTCGGTCATGACGACGACGAGGATGTTTCGCCGATCCGTTATCGCCGGTTTGCCCCACCGGTTGAGCGAATCGTTGATGGCCGAGAACACGTTCTCGGTCCCGCTCTCGTCGTCCTTCACCGAGCGAATCGCCTTTTTCACGGTTTCCACACTGTCGGTCGGATCGGCCGTGAGCACGGTCGATTTTTCGCCGAAACCAACGACCGCCGTGAGCAGTGCCCGGTGTTTGTCCTTGTCGAGCACGCCGAGTTCCTTGTAGACGCGATCGATGCGGGCGGCCAGTTCCTCGCGCTGCGCCTTGAGACTGGCCGTCGCGTCGAGTAGCCAAATAACCAGCGTCTTGCGGTCGTCGAGCGACCGCGCGATTTCGTACGTGATCCGGTCGATCGCGCCTCCGACGCCGCCAGCCCCGGCGCTCACGTCCGTGCCGCCGGCCACGGCGACCGTCATATCGAGCTTCGCGCCGGTCGACAACCCGACGCCGCCCGGCCCGGCGAGCGTCGGCCCGCGGCGTCTCGAATCGAGCGCTGCCATTGGGCCGGGCGTACCCTTGCCCGAACCGAACGAATTGCCCGCGGCCGTGCCGCCATGAAATGATGGCGTGCCCAGGTCGCGGCCGACCGACGTGCCCGGCTGCGTGATCGACATCGAAATCGTTTCGCTTGGCGGCGAATCCGCGCTCAGCACGTTTAGCGTCTGGCTAAATTCCGGTTGCACGATGTCGTCCGGCTCCAGCCGCGTCTCGACGATTACCGTGCGCGGCTGCGTGTGCACCGTCGCACTGACACCCGCCAGCGCGCCGAGCGCCACCGCATGAATCGCCAGGCTCACGGCCCACGGCGGTGCCTCGGTGAGCCAAGTTTTCACGTCCAAGATCTTTCGGCTGATTCGCTGGAATCGACCCTCGTCTGGTGTTGCAGCGACCGGTCGAATCGCGACTGGTTTCAGTTCAGTTGACATGGTGTGCCTTTCGCCTGTGCAATCTCGCGGCCGCGAACTTCCGATTCCATTGCCTCCGCCGCCTTGCCGGGTGCCGGCCAAACCTGTGGCAATATCTTAACTTGTATTGGGCTGCTTTGTAAGCCGTCGGGTGTCCGAAGCCAGTCCGACTCTATTCCAACAACGCACGACCGGCTGGTTTCTTAGACGCGAGGCCGCGCAGCGACTCAACCATATTCATAAAACCCGCGGCCAGCCTTCGTACCGAGCCGACCGGAGCCGACCATCTCGCGTAGCAGCGGGCACGGCCGGAATTTCTGGTCGGCCGTATCACGTTCGAGCACTTCCATGATGAACAGGCACACGTCCAGCCCGATTAAATCGGCCAGCGCGAGCGGACCCATCGGGTGGTTACAGCCCAAGACCATAATCTGGTCGATGCTGCGCGCGTCCGCCACGCCGCCGGCCAACGCGTGAATCGCCTCGTTGATCATTGGCATGAGCACGCGGTTGGCAACAAATCCCGGTGCGTCATTCGCGCGGACGGGCGTTTTGCCCATGCGGCGCGCGAGTCCTTCCGTGGCGTCGAGCGTCGGTTCGGACGTCGCTCGGCCGCGGATGACCTCGACCAGCGGCATGATCGGCGCGGGGTTGAAAAAGTGCATGCCGACGAACCGATCGGGTCGTCCGCTGGCCTCGCCAAGTCGCGTGATTGAGATGCTCGACGTGTTCGACGCGAGCACGACTTCCGGCCGGAGCAATCGGCCCAACTCGGCGTGCAGTTGCGTTTTCGCTGTGTCGTTTTCGACGATCGCTTCAATCACGAAGTCGCACGCGGCGAATTCCCTGAGTTCATTCACCCATCGAACCCGGCCGTGCGCGGCGTCTCGCTCCGCGGCCGGCAACTTGCCGCGGCGAATCGCGCGATCGAGCGACGACTCCATCGCCGCGCGGCCGCGTGCGAGCTGCGCGGCGGCCACGTCGTGAACGATGACCGCAAAGCCGGCGACCGCGACGACCTCGGCAATGCCGCTGCCCATCGTGCCCGCGCCGGCGACGCCAATCGATTGAATGTTCATCGCGCGACTACACCCTTTCGACAATCATCGCGACCGCGTTGCCACCGCCGAGGCAGAGCGACGCCAGACCGAATCGGCCGCCAGTCTGTTCGAGGGCGTGCAGCAGCGTCACAAGCACGCGTGTGCCGCTGGCGCCGATCGGGTGCCCGAGCGCGATCGCGCCACCGTGTACGTTTACGCGAGCGAAATCGAGGCCGAGTTCCCGAATGCAGGCGATCATCTGTGCCGCGAACGCTTCATTGATTTCGTACAGATCGATCTGATCCGGCCGCATTCCGGCCTTTTCGAGGACACGGCGAACGGCGAGCACGGGCGCGATGAAGAGATCGCGCGGTTCGACCCCAGCGGTAGCCGACGCGACGATGCGTGCGCGCGGCTTGGCGAAGACGCGCTGGACCGCTGCCTCGGACGCGACGACCACGGCCGCCGCGCCGTCGGAGATCATCGACGAATTGCCCGCCGTCACCGAACCCGCCGTCGCGTCAAAGACCAGCTTGAGTTTCGCGAGTCTTTCGAGCGATACGTCGCGCCGCGGGCCTTCGTCGGCGATCACCGGCCCACTCGATGCACCGGAACTCGTGCTGATCGCAACGATCTCCGTCTTAAACCGGCCGGCGTCCGCCGCGGCCACCGCGCGGCGATGACTCTCGACCGAAAACGCGTCCTGGTCCGCGCGCGAGACGCCGTGCCGCTTCGCAGTGTGCTCCGCCGCCGAGCCCATGTGCCAGTTTTCAAACGCACACCAAAGCCCGTCGTGAATCATCGAGTCGATCAGTTTTTGATCGCCGAGCTTGAACCCTGATCGGCCGCCCTTCACGAGGTGCGGCGCTTGACTCATCGACTCGATGCCGCCGGCCAAAATCAATTCCGCGTCGCCGGCACGAATCGCCTGATCGGCCAGCATCACGGCCTTCAACCCCGAGCCGCACACCTTGTTCACCGTCACGGCCGCGACCGTCGGCGGCAGCCCCGCCTTCAGAGCCACCTGCCGCGCCGGCGCCTGCCCGACGCCGGCCGAAAGCACGTTGCCGATAATCACCTCGTCCACGCGCCCTGGTTCGACGCCCGCCCGGCGCAACGCTTCGCGCACACAAGCCGCGCCGAGTTCCGGGGCGGGCCGGTCGGCAAGTGCTCCCAAAAACTTTCCAATCGGCGTCCGGCACGCGGACAGAATGAACGAACTTGGATTCATGTTGGTGTTCAATCCGTGTGTCATCCGCGACCAAGCACCGCTCGAATCGATTCGCCTATCACGCCGGCGATGCGGTCGATCTGCTCGTCGGTCGCGACGAATGGCGGGGCGAGCAGGATGACGTCTCCGAGCACGCGTGTCACGACGCCACGGCGAGCCATCTCGGCGACGACTCGCGCGCCCGTGCCGGCCGCGGGGTCGAAGCGATTTTTCGGCTGCTTGCTTTCAACGAGTTCCACGGCGGCCATCAGGCCGAGTCCGCGCGTCTCGCCGACGTGCGGCAGCACGTCGAGTTGGCAGAGCGCGGCGAGAAATCGCCGGCCGAGCACCGCCGCGCGCTCAACGAGTTGCTCGCGCTCGATCAGGTCGAGGTTCGCGAGCGCTACGGCACACGCGGTCGGGTGTCCGGAGTACGTGTAGGCGTGCATCCATTTTGTTTTGCCGGCGCCGCCACGAATCGACTCGGCGAGGCGCCGGTTCACGCCCATGCCGCCCAGCGAAATGTAGCCGCTCGTGATCCCTTTCGCGAACGTAAGGATGTCCGGTTCGATGCCCCAATGTTCCAGCCCGAACCAGCGGCCGGTGCGCCCGAAGCCCGTGATCACCTCATCCGCGATCAGTAGCACGTCGTGGCGGTCGCAGATTTCGCGGACGCGCGGGAAATAATCGTCGGGCGGCACGATCACGCCGCCGGAACCCTGCACCGGTTCCGCAATGAACGCGGCCACGGTCTCCGGCCCCTCGCGCTCGATTGCCTCGTCGAGCAAATCGGCCGCCGCCACGCCGGCCGTCACGTCGCGCCGAGCCGTCTCAAACCAAAACGGATACGGCGACTCAATGTGCACGAACCCCGGCACGCGCGGCTCGAACATCGGCCAGTACCAGTCCATGCCCGTGGCGCTCATCGTGGCGAGCGTCGTGCCGTGGTAGCCCAAGTGCCGCGCGATGATTGTTGTCTTCTCCGGGCGGCCGGCCACTTTCCAGAAGAATCGCGCGGTCTTGAACGCGGTCTCGTTCGCCTCCGCGCCGCCCGACGTGAAGTAGAACGCTTCGATGTTCGGATACACCAGTCGCGCGAGTCGGTCGGCCAGTGCCACGGCGGGCAAGTTCGAACCGCCGGCGTAATTCGGAGTGTAGGCGAGCCGCTCCATTTGCCGCGCGGCCGCATCGGCCAATTCCCGGCGCCCGTGCCCGACGTGGACGTTCCACAGGCCCGACAGCGCGTCGATGTACTCGCGTCCGTCGGCATCGATCAACACGGCCGCGCGTCCTTCGACCCACACGCGCGCCGTCGCTTGGGCCGCCGCGTCGTGCAGCGGATGGATCAGGTGGGCCAAATCGCTGACGCGAGTGCTGTCGGAATCACGGTCGTTCACAGCCGGTCTCCAGCTCAGGGCTTCGCTTGACGGAACCGCTCGGTGCCGCGTCAGCCTACCAGCCCGTAATGGAAATAGGATACCCATTAACGCATGCGCATCATTGACTAAATCACACTGGAAAAACATTCTAGCGGTCTGGCGATGCATTCTGGTACTTTGGAAACGCATCCAAGCAGTCAGGAGAGGCATTCCAGCACTTTGGAAAGGCATAATAGAACATAGGGAAGGCATTCCAACATACTGGAAATGAATTCTAGTTTTCTGAAATATCGTAAAAAAGTCTGTTATGTCACTTGCCAGTATTAATACGGTGCTCCCGTCCGTTGGAACGCAGCGTCCCAGCATAGCCTCTTGTGGACCAGAATTCAATAGGCCTAAAAAGATCGCCGCATTCTGGAAATCGCCTGCAGCACATAGAATTCTGTGGACCACCATCACTTGCCTTTCGGCGAAGTCTCGCCGATCGAGTACATCGAAGACTCGGCCCACCCTACGAATTCGCTTCGATCGACTTTTACAACGGGCTGACAGCCGCCGCTCAATCGTCATCGTCGCGCCGCGCGCGTTCCGGGTACGGCGTGTCGTAGCCCTTGACGTAGTGCCACAGAATGCGATTGAACGTGTCTTCGTCCGCTTCGTCCACTTCGTCGAGGTCGAGTTCAAGCGACTTCTCGGCCCAGAATCGCTGCTTGCCGGAGATGAGCGGTAGCGCGGGGTTGAGTTCGTCGAGCGCGATCGTGATCGGTTTCGCGGTGTACGGCGTCAGGTCCGCTTCGGATTGGAAGCAGTCGCGCATCGGCGTGGCAGAGAGGTCGAGTTGGTTCATCGGCGGGATGCCGAGTATGAGTTCGATGGTTTTGACCATACCGGTTTGGTTGTAGTTCGTGCTGACGACCGCGCGGCGGCGAGCGAACGGACTGACGACGAACGCGACCGTGCGGTGGCCGTCCACGTGGTCGAAGCCGTTTTGCGGATCGTCTTCGACGACGAAGATCGCGGTCTTCGGCCAGAAGCGGCTCTTGGTCACGGCCTCGACGACCTGCCCGAGCGCGAGATCGTTGTCGGCGACGCAGGCACGCGGCGTCGGCGCGAACGGCCGCGTGCCTTGCGTGTGATCGTTCGGCAACGTCATGACGATCAAGTGGGGCAGCGAGCCTTTCTCTTCGAATTGTTTCAGCTCGCGAATGAACTCGCGGGCGCGGTACACATCGGGCACGGTGCCAAGAAACCCGGCGTAGGTCGGGCACAAATAGGGATCGATCGTGTGTACGCCGCCGCGGACTTCGACTTTCACCTTGTGCGTGTTGTTGCGGTAATCGTCGAGCAGGTCCATGAACTTCGCGCTGGCGGGCGTCAATTTCGATTTCGTGAACTCGCCGTACACGCGAATCGTTCGCTGGTGACGCAGGGCGTTGTCCCAGAGAAAACCGCTCGTCGCGTAGGCCAGCGGGTCGTCGCCGTCGTACGGGTAGCTCCGCGCGAAGCCGCCGAACGCCTTTTCGAGATAGTCCGTCACGTACGCCTCCGTGCTCCACGCGTGGCCGTCGGCGGAGAGCACGCCGCTGCAATAAAAGTTGTCGAGCAGCACGAACTCGCCGGCGATCGCGTGATGATTCGGCGTCACGTCGCGGCCGAAGAGCACGAGCGACGGATCGCCGTTGCCCTGTTCCACGTCGCCCAAGACCTGATCGTAAGTGCGATTCTCCTTGATGATGTAGATGACGTGTTCGATTGGCGACGGTTCGCCGTGGCGAGCGGGCACGACGGCCGGCTTGGCGGCGGGCCGCGGCGATTCGAGACCGTTCAGGCTCAGCGCGAGCCGGTTGTTCGAGCCGACCGCGGCCGTCATCGTCGCGAGTTTCTCGGCCGACGGCAAATCGATGAGCGAAACCGTGCCGAGGTGATCGTGGCTGTTCAGCCCGGCCTTGCGCGAGGCGGGCGGGCTGAGCGAGCCGTGACCCTTGACGTTGGCGACGTAGAGTTTGCCCGACTCGCCCGCGCGTTCGTCGAGCAGGATGGAGCCGGGATACCAGCCGGCCGGAATGAGGCCGACGATCTTGCAGTCGCCTCGATCGCGCGGCTTGCTCGACGATTTCGGTCCGAGTGCGACGACGGCAACGCAATTGTTTGTGCCGTTGGCGACGTAGAGCGTGTCGCCGGCGGCGCTGATCGCCACAGCATTCGAGCCGCTGCCGAATGGCAGTTTCGCGTTCGGCTTCGTGTCAATCGTTTCAACGACCGAGTCGGTTGCCGTGTCGATCACCGAGATGGAGTCGCTGTTTGCGTTCGCGACGAAGAGCCGGCGGCGATCGGGACTGAACGCGAGGCCGCTCGGATGCAGACCGACTTCAATCGTCTTCGTTTGACGGCCGGCTTCGAGGTCGATGACGGACACGCTGCCGTGACTGGCCGCGCCGGTCTTCGAGTCGATGCGTGTCGGCGTGCCGGCGGATTTCGCGCTCGGGGTGCCGTCGGACGGCGGGTCGCCGCCCCAGTTGCTCACGTACGCCTTCGTTGCCGAGGCGACCATGACCGTGTACGGCGCGACGCCGACCGAAATCGGTTCACCCATCGATTGGCCGTTCGCGAGGTCGAACACGTGCAGGCTGTTGCCGCGCGTGGAAGTGACGTAAAGCCGAGTCTGTTCGGCGTCGAGCGCCATTCCGGCCGGCGCCGCGGCGCCGCCGACTTTCGGCGCGGCAAGATTGATTGGTTTGCTCCACGCGAATTTGCCGTCGTCCTGCCGCTCGGCGACTTGGACCGCGCTGCGCACGTCGCTCGTGAAAATCCGCGAACCGTCCGGTGAGATTACGAGGCCGACAACGCCGTTGCCGATCGGCGCGGGCGCCGGTTTGCCCGGCACGGGCGGGCTCGAAAGCGGCAGCGCGAGCGTCTGCACGATTCTCGCGTCTGCCACGTCGATGAACAGCAGGCTGTTGCGGTTCTTGACGACGAGCGTTTTTCGATCCGGCAAGAGCGCGAGATCAACCGGCCTGCCGGGGAAGCCGACTTGCGTGCCGGCCGGTTTCAAAATCTGGTTCGTCGGCACAACGACGCTGCCATCGACTTGGACGCCGACTTTGAGCCGGTCCTGTTCGTCCTGCCACGCGGCCGCGCGGCAGATGGCGATGCCCGCGAGCAATCCCGACACACCGACGTACGTCACCCAGCGGCTTGACTTCACGAGTCACCCCCGTTTCTGAAGCGGATCAGAGCCGAGGGGATTTTACCGGAGCGAGTACGAGAAGTCTTGTCGGCGCATCAAAAAAAGATTTGGAAAATCCTGCGCGGTCTCAGCCAGCCTTTTTGCTCGACGGCCGCTGAGTAACGTCGGTCTGCTCCTGCGGCAGCGACCAGACGCCGCGTCGCGCGGTCTTCGCGGCGGCCTCGGCGTTGCGGAAGACGGTTTTCATCTCCGCGCTGAATGGGTAGTTCAGCATCGCCCGCGCTAGACCTTGACGGAGCAACAGTTCATTGAGGAATTCGCCGTCCACATAAACGTAGCCGAGCGTGCGGCCGTAGCGGTCCTTGGTTTCGCGCGGATCGAATTTGATTTGCACCCGCTTCCCCTCGACCGTGCGGCGCGTGAACTCGTACGCCTCTTTGCCGAACGGTTGCGGTGGCTTGGTGGGGTGCTTCGTCTCCGGCGTGTCCACGCCGATCAAGCGAATCCGCTCGCCGCCCGTGATCACCAGTGTGTCGCCGTCCACGACGCGCTCGACGATAGTTTCCGCGTCGGGATCAATCGACGACGTGGATCCGGTGGAATTGTTAGTTGAAGTCGAATTCGTCTCGTTCGACGGCGACGACGCAGACGGCCTCGAAGCGGATGCCGGCGATGACGATGGAATGCCCGGAATCGACAGGTCTTGCGGCAGCAGGCCAAACGACTTGGCCCAATACACCGACAGACCCAGCACGGCGACCAAACCGAATCGAACCAGGAAACTCGAACCGCTGTTCCGACGACGTGACATGTGCCTTGCCCTCCTTGGCAATGACTTGATTGAAGACGTGAAAACGGGAATAGGCGTCAGCCGGCCTCCTGCCGGCCCGCGCCCGTTCACTTGAGTCGAATCAATTCTTGCTGAAGTCGACCGACCGGCTCGCCTCGCGGTTGAGCGGGTCTTTCAGAAATTTCTTGTGGCACTCCGGGCACAAGTCGAACCGGAAGCTCTTGTGCACCTGATCCTCGAGTTCGGTCTCATCCATGTCTTCCATCTGCTTGATCAGCTCGCCGATCTCTTCCATGTGGTCTTCGTCGAGATCCTCTTCCGTGATCTCGAGCGGATCGTACGCCGCGTACACCTCGATCTTGGCTACGTACCTCAGGTCCTCTTCAACGAGCAGTTCTTTTCCGCACAGATCACACGAGTAGTGCAACATGGAATGATGACCCTCCGAGTCCATTGGTGGCAGGATGAATGTCCAAGTCGATTCTAATGCGGTTCCTCAGATGACGGAAGCCGGAATCAGCCGAAATCTAGCCGGCGCGGCGACCGCGCCGCGGCGGCGAACCTCGACGATTTTCCGGGTCGTGCCGCGCCGAAGCTGGAGAGAACTCGGCGAGTCGCGAACAGGTCCATACTACAAAGGTGCCGCGCCGAATTCCAAGAGCTTTGTTGACAATCTTGACAGTTCGATGCCTCGCGATGCGTCAAACGACGCGGGCGACGAAACATTTGAGATATTCGGTCTCGCGGCACGACGCCGAAACGGAGTGATCGGGCGCCTGGCCAAGTTGCGCAAGGATCTGGATTGGCCGGCCAGTTTCTTCCGCGACCGCGCCGAGCACGCCGGCAAAATCTTCGCGCGACACGTGACCGGAGCAGGAGCACGTGACAAGAATGCCGTTTGATTCGAGCAGTCGGGCGGCGAGCAGGTTCGCGCGGAAGTATCCACGCAGCGCGTCATCCACGGAGCGGGCGTGGCGTGTGAATTTGGGAGGATCGAGCACGACCATGCCGAAACGGCCGGATTCGCCGGTGCTGCCGGCCAGTGCCTGCATGACGTCGAACGCGCTGCCGACCTCGAAACGCACGTTCGCAAGTCGATTGAGTTCGGCATTATGCCCGGCCAGTTCGACGGCAGCCGCGGAGACGTCGACGCCGATGACCTCGGCGGCGCCGGCCCGCGCGGCGGCGAGCGCGAAGCCGCCGCTATAGCAAAACACGTCGAGCACGCGCCGGCCGCGAGCGAACTCCGCGGCCGCGCGACGGTTCTCACGCTGGTCCAGGTAGAAGCCGGTCTTTTGACCCGTGCGCACGTCCACCGCGAATTCGAGGCCGTTTTCGACGATCGTGACCGGGCCGTCGGGTAATTCACCCCACAGCGGTCCGTCCGATAGCTCAAGCCCCTCCAACTTGCCGATGCCGCGCTCGGTCCGAAGAAAAATGCAACGCGGCGCGAGCAACTCAACGAGCAGCGGCGTGAGCAGCGCGGTCCGCTCGGCAAGTCCGAGACTTGTGAGCTGCACGACGAGCCACGGACCGTATCGATCGACAACGAGTCCCGACAGACCGTCCGACTCGCTGAACACGAGCCGGCACGCGCCGCGCGGATCGTCGAGCCGGAGCACGTCGCGCCGCAGCGCGATTGCCGCCGTCAATCGCTCGCGCCAGAGCGAATCGTCCAGCTCGCGACCTTCGTCCCACGAGTACAATCGCACGCGAATTTGACTGCGTGAATTGAACAAGCCCCACGCGACGAATTCGCCGTCGTGCGTGACAACCGCGACCTGATCGCCGTCCGCCGGATTGCCTTCGATTCGTTCGAGCGAGCCGGCGAAGAGCCACGGATGCCGCGCGAACAGCGGCCGGGCGCGGCGCGGCTTCACGATGACGCGAGGAGGACCCATCATGACGTGGGCGGCTGCTCGCGACCGCCTTCTTCAACGTCTTTCAAATACTCCAACACGCGGTCCAGCTCGTTCTGCAGCCGCCGCACCCGCAACAGCGACCGCACGCGCAGCGTCAGTTCCAGCTTGTTCACCGGCTTGATCAGGAAATCATCGGTCCCAGCCTGCACCGCGCGCTCGATGTCGCCAGTCTGATTGAGCGCCGTGATCATGAGTATCTGAATGTCGCGCGTCGCGTCGTCGCTCTTCAGCTTGCGGCACACCTCGAAGCCGGAGATCTTCGGCATCATGATGTCGAGCAGAATCACATCCGGTGCGGCGGTGCGCACCTTGGCCAGCGTTTCTTCGCCGTCGGCGGCCGTGTGGATCTCGCAGTCCAAGCCCGCCAGATAGGCCTCGAGCAGCTCGACGTTTTGCAAATTGTCGTCGGCAATCAGAATCTTGGCCGGCGCGGTTGCCATGAAGTCAGGTGGTCCTTGAGCGAAGTTTTTACGATGAATCGCACTCGGGCGGTATTGTATCAGCTTGATGTTTATTGGCGAGAGTTTTAGCATTGGTTCGACCGCGTGCACTGTAACCCGTGGCTGCCGGCCACATCGAATGGATTGAACCACTCCACTGGACCGAAGGAGCGAATCGACGATGCCATTTTTTCGACGACGCAAGCCGTGGGAGCAGCCGGGACTGCAGGAAACGCCCGAGCCGCGTGTGAACGAGTGGGCCGCGCTGTCGCGGCGCGGCTGGATGGCGCTCGCAGCGGGCGGGATCGCGGCCGCCGGCGGCGCGGCGGTCTGGTGGAGATTCGGACCGGAAGAGGCCGCCGCCGAAGAAAAGAGCAACAAGACGGCGCCGCGGTCCGCGTTCTTTCCGGCCAAGCGCAACGAAGAATTCGAACTCGACCGGCCGCTTACCGACGAGGCCGCCGCCGCGCGATACAACAATTTCTACGAGTTCTCGACCGGCAAGCGCGTGACGCCCTATGTGAAAGAATGGGACCCGAGCGATTGGAAGATCGAGGTCGCCGGCCTCGTCGAAAGGCCGGCGACGTTCACGATGGACGAACTCGGCCGGCGATTTCCGTACGAAGAACGACTCTATCGCCATCGCTGCGTCGAAACCTGGGCGATGGCCGTGCCGTGGACCGGCTTCCCGCTGCGCAAACTCATCGAACACGTAAAGCCGCTCGCGTCGGCCAAGTTCGTCAAGTTCGTCAGCCTCGATCACACGAAGGTGAAAGGCGCGCGGCGCACGAGCAAGTCGGAACCGTTCCCGTACACCGAAGGCCTCTCAATCGCCGAGGCGGCCAACGAACTCACGCTGCTCGCCACCGGCATCTTCGGCCACGCGCTGCCGAAACAACACGGCACCCCCGTGCGACTCGTCGTGCCGTGGAAGTACGGTTTCAAGGGCGCGAAGTCGCTGGTGCGAATCGAATTCGTCGAGCGCCGGCCCGCGACGTTTTGGACCACGCTCGGTCCCGAAGAATACGACTTCGTCGCCAACGTGAATCCGAAAGTGCCGCACCCGCGCTGGTCGCAGGCGACCGAGTGGGACGTCGGCACGCGCGAGCGGCGACCGACACTGCCGTTCAACGGCTACGGCGAGTTGGTGGCGAAGTTGTACGGTTAGTTCGACTTCTTCGCATCCCGCTTTGCCGCCTTTTGCGCGACAGAAATGATCACGAAAACCTCGGTGTCGATCGGCGGAATGCGATCTTTGAACGAGGTAAATTGTAGCTGATCATTCTGGCTGGTCGATTGAATGGCCAAGTCGATAATCGAGCTGGAAAAATTGGCGACACTGATGAGGTCGCCTTCGTCGCCGAGGTAAACGTCCTCGCCGGTGATCGGGCTTTTCACCCACTGGCTGCCCGCGAAGACGAAATCGTGCGTGATCGCTTTCTTCGAGTTCGCGTCGCGAATCCAATCCTGGGCCGTCGCGCGCTTGGTTTCCTTGGCCGATTTCCATTCGACGGTAATCTTCAGTTTGTCGCCGGTGGGCGGGTGAAACTTTCCGTCGAAGCGGGCGGGCGTGCCCGAATCGGCCCCTGCCGAAATCAGCGCGGCGTGAAACACTTTCGGCACGACGTCCGCCGTGACGATCGACTCATGCTCTTTCGTGCCCTTGAGGCACATGAACTCTTCAAGCTCGACGTCGTTGCGGCAGACAGCGCCGCGCACGATCACGCGTCGGCTCTTCGCGCCGAAGTCCACCCAGACGTTCTTGCCGATTGGTTTGATCTCCGCGCCCGCTTCTTTGAACGTGGGACTGTCCGGCAATTCGATCGTTTTCGCCGGCGGCTGAATGAACCACGCGGCGGCCAGAATCGCGAGAGCGTGCATGTGGGTGATCCTCATTTTCGATTGGTTAAGCGCAAGCGTATCAAATGACCACGGCGGTTGACTAGCTCGGAGGCATTTTTGCCGGCCGTGACCGTGGACGAAACGCGTTGCGGTCGGTAGCTTATGCCGTCGTGACAATTGGGGACAAGGGCCGAAACGACAATGAAGACCGCAATCCGAACAGTTGTGTTCGTACTCTTCGCGGGCCGCGTCGTCATGGCGCAGCCGCTAGCTGGCTCGCCAAACGCGCCGCAAGAAAGCACTGCGATTGACAAGTCCGTGCTGCGCGGGCTGACGATCGTGCAAAAGGCGGCGGCGAATTACCCGAAAAACCGCGACTGCTTTTCGTGTCACCATCAAACGTTGCCCATGCTGGCGATGGTTGCGGCACGCGACCGCAAACTGCCAATCGACGACGAACTGTTCGCGGAACAGGCCGAGTTCACGCACGCGTCGTTCGAAAGCCGCATCAAAAACCTGAACGAGGGACGCGGCATCGGCGGCATGGCGATGACCGTCAGCTACGGCCTGTGGGCACTCGACCTGGCGCGCTGGAAGCCGGACGAGACGACCGAAGCGATGGTCGCGTTTCTGCACAAGACGCAAAAGGAGGACGGCCACTGGACGTTTCAGACGAGCCGGCCGCCGCTCGAAGCGTCGAATGTGACGAGCACCGCGCTGGCCGTTTACGGTCTACAGAGATTCGCCGCCGCGTCGCAGCGCGACGAGGCCGACGTCGCGATCGCGCGGGCGAAGAAGTGGCTGGAATCGCCGCCGGCCGAATCGCAGGAGGATCTTGTTGCGTCGCTTTGGGGCCAGCATCTGCTCGGCGCCGATAGTGATCGGCTGCGGGCCGCGCGCGACCGAGTGCTCGCCACGCAGCGCGACGACGGCGGCTGGTCGCAGCTTTCCAGCATGCCAAGCGACGCCTACGCGACAGGTCAGACGCTTTTTGTACTTCGCGCGACCGGCCTCGCCGCGTCCGATCGCGCCATCGCGCGCGGCGCCGCGTTCCTGCTCAAGACGCAATGTGACGACGGCTCGTGGCGGGTCGAAACGCGGTCCAAGCCTGTGCAAACATTTTTCGACAACGGCGATCCGCACGGCGAACATCAATTCATTTCGATCTCCGCAACGAGTTGGGCCGTCGCCGCGCTCGCAACCGCCGCCGCAGCCGATAAACCGCCGCCGCCCTGAAATCAACGACGGACACGGCCGCGATGAAACTTCAAAGCGAAGGGAGAATTGACATGCATCGACTGAATCGTCGCCGGTTTCTCGCCGGCTCGACCGCGGCCGTCGCCAGCGCCGTCGTGAGCCAGACGTCGATCGCGCGGGCGACGTCATCGTCGCCCAACGAGACCATCTCCGTCGCGCTGATCGGGTCCGGCGGACGCTGCCGGTCGTACTTCGATCCGCACTTCTCGCGCAAGGACACGGTGATCGCGACCGTTTGCGATCCGGACCAAAGTCGCATGGGCCAAACGGCCGAGGCGATCGAAAAGGCCACGGGCCGGCGCCCAGGCTTGTTCGCCGACTTCCGCCGCGTGCTCGACGACAAGTCGATCGACGTCGTGTTCATCGCGACGCCGCATCACTGGCACGGTCCGATCGCGATTCCCGCCGTGCTCGCCGGCAAGGACGTGTACGTCGAAAAACCGGCGTCGCACGTGTTTCGCGAAGGGCGAGTACTCGTTGAAGCGGCGAAGAAGCACAAACGAATCGTGCAGCACGGCACGCAGATGCGATCGAGCGAGGTGACGGCGAAGGCCCGCGAGGTTCTCAATTCCGGGCTGCTCGGCAAGGTGAAAACGACAAAGGCTTGGAACGTCCAGCGCCATTCGCACCGTCAAGCCGTCGCGGATTCCGAGCCGCCGAAGGGAGTCGATTACGACGCGTGGCTCGGCCCGGCGCCGAAGCGGCCGTTCAACGCGAATCGCTTCCACGGCAATTGGCAGTGGTACCGCGACTACGGCAACGGCGACATCGGCAACGACGGCGTACACGACGTCGACATGGCCCGATTCGGTCTCGGCGACCCCGGCCACCCGGTCCGCATCACGGCGCACGGCTCGAAGATCGACCTCATGGGCGAGCGCGAGTATCCGGACAACATGATGGTCACGTACCAGTTCGCCGACGACCGAGTGCTCATCTACGAAGATCGCGGCTGGACGCCGTACGGCCTGCACGGCTACGACTCGGGTAACGCCTTTTACGGCACCGAAGGCTACATGATCTTCACGCGGCGCGGATTCTTTGAGGTGCGGCTCGGCCGAAAAGAGGAACCCGGCCCAACGATGCGCGGCGGCGCAGGCATGCCCGATCACGTGACGAATTTCCTCGAATGCGTCCGCACGCGCAGCGAGCCGAATGCATCCGCGGAGATCGCCCACCTCACTTGCTCGCTCGTACACCTCGGCGAAATCGGCTACCGCGTCGGCCGCGTGCTGCACTTCGATCCAGCAACCGAGCGGTTCAAGAATGACGACGAAGCGAACGGCATGCTCACCAAGGAATACCGCAAGCCGTGGGTGCTGCCAGCCACCGTCTAGCTCATAAGCAAGCGAGTCGGACGCAAGCCTATCTAACATATAGACTTCCAGTTATTGTAACGTCAAAACTCTCCGGCTGCGCGGCCGGTCTCTCCGGCTGTTTGGCCATCCTCTCCACCTGGTTGGGCCGACTCCGCGGTCGTGCGGGCGTTCTCTCCGGCTGTTTGGCCGGACTCTCCGCCGGTTTGGGGCAACTCCGCGATCGCGCGGGCGTTCTCTCCGGCTGGTAGGGCAAACTCCGTGGCTGCACGCCCGGACTCTCCGGCTGCGTGGGCGTTCTCTGCGGCTTATTGATTCGGCTCTCCGGTTGCGTGGGCATTCTCTCCGACAGAGGATGCACGCGGCGCGACGGAGGATGCCCACGGCGCGACGGAGGATGCACGCGGCGCGACGGAGGATACACACGGTGCGACGGAGGATGCACGCGGCGCGACGGAGGATACACACGGTGCGACGGAGGATGCACGCGACGGACCGGAGTCGGGCTGAGCGGCGGCGAAGTTGGCCTGTGAAGATCGCCGCACAGATGCGACTTCGGAGTTCCGGCGCTACGACGCCGCGGCCACGTGCTTCGAGTCGTTCAACCCGGAGTAATCTTGATGCAGCGCGTCGTCCACGGCGACGCGCAGCGACTCGCCGATGCCGCGATGCTGGATCGCGCAGAGTTCCGGCCAGCACGACAGCGCGGCCTCGATCGCCTTCGGGTCCCACTGGTGGCTGGCGCCGTCACGCAAGATCGTCTCGACTTCCATCGAGCTGCGCCGCGAACGATACGGCCGGTCGCTGTTCATCGCGTCAAATGAGTCGGCGACCGCGAGGATGCGGGCGATCAGCGGAATCTCGTCGCCGCGGATGCCGTCGGGATAGCCACCGCCTTCGAATCGCTCGTGGTGGTGCAGGATGCCAGGCAGCACGTGCCGCAGCCGCTTCAACTCACGCAAAATGGACACGCCAATCTCGACGTGGCTCATCACGTGACGATACTCGGCGGGCGTTAGCCGGTCGGTTTTTTTCAGCACCTGATCTTCGACGCCGATCTTGCCGACGTCGTGCAGCAGTCCGGCGAGGTACAGGTTCGACAGTTCGTCGGTGCCCAGCCCCATCTGCCGGCCCACGCACACCGCGACGCGAGCGACGCGTTCGCTGTGGCCGCGCGTGTACGGGTCTTTCGCGTCGATCGCCGACGTGAGCGAGCGCACCACGCCGAACAGCAACTCCTTCAGATCGACGTACAGGTTCATGTTCTTGCGAAAGACGTTGAGCAGCGACGCGACGGGCCGCATCAGCTCGGTGTCGTTCGCGCAGAATCCGCCGGCGCCGGTCTTATTGATGGCGACGAGCCAACCGCTCGGCTTGTCTTCGTCCGCGCAAACGATCGTGATGGAACGAAGCGTGGGACACTGAAAGGCCCACAGCGAGTCGCTGGCGTGATTTTCGATGAACGAGCGCCGCGCAGCCGGGTCGGCGTGCGTGAGCGCTTCGAGCACGACGCGGCGGATGCGGTCCGCCTCGATCGCCGATTGACCGACGACCATAACCGAATCGTGCGGACTCGCCGGCACCCACGCCACGCACTCGGCCGAAAGCGTCTCGAACAAGCTCGTCAGCGCGCACTTCTGAAATTTGTCCGGCCGGTCGGAAAGCCGCAGCCGCCCGGCCAGCCGATCGAGCACTTGCAGCATCTTGCTCGACGCGGCGAGCTGCTGCTCCAGGGCGTCGCACTGCCGCGCCTTGCTACGCAGTTTGTCGTTGAGTCGCTGCCGATCGGCGACGGCCTGCGCCCAGCGCTCCAGACAATGCGGCGGTATCGATGCGACGACGCCGGACCGCACGGACGCCGCCGTGGTCGCGATCAGAACCGCATCGTCCGACTCGTGATCGTGCCAGCGGCGAAACACGCCGACTGCCACGCGGCCCACCTCGTCGGATTTCCAAAGTGGCAACCCAACGAGCAGCCACGAGCCCGGCCCGTCGCAGATTTCGACCGCGCGGTTCGTCGCAACGCGGCGCACGAGCGGCTGCAAAGACGATTCGTCGATCTCGCCGGGAAAATCGGCTGGGGTGTGCGCGACGGTCATGCGGATTGCATCGACGATGGCGAACGGCGAGCCGAATTCCTTGCGCAGCAGATCGGCTTGGCCGACCTCGCGCGTCGAGTGCGGCAGTTGCCGCGTCGCGGTGGGTGCGAGCGACGATAGGCTTGGCATATGACGAACTTCCTGATCCTTAGATCGTTGCACGAGTCCGGCCGTTGATTCGACGGCCTGACCGCCGAATTCGCGAAACCGGCGCGCGACAATAAACCAAGAAACGATTCGATATCACCAAGCTGGCCGGGGGCAATGAAGACGCAGCCGAGAGAGACCAACTCAACGAATACCTAGCTCACAGCCGGGCAACGGTCAAATGCCAGGGCGCGGCCGGTTGCCCAAATCCAACGGCGACCTATCCTTTACGTGGCACGGTACGTCAGGCTTTGGCCTGACAGATCCGTAAACCAACGCCGGTCAGGCTAAGCCTGACGTGCGTTGCCCGATCTTCGCTCGCGCTTCAGGCTTGAGTAGGAAGTCGTTTGATGAGTTCACTGAATCTGCCGCTCGCACTGTCTGAAGAACCGTCGCGAGCGTTGGACGACGACGACGGCGTGCCGAGCGCGATCTTCCAGGATTTCAACCTCGACGATAATTCAATCGTCTCGATTCGCCCGTCGCTGCGCATGTCGCTCGGCGACCCGCACGAGCGTGACGTGCTGGCGAGTATGCTGCAAGTCGGCCAGTGGCTCGGATCGAAGGAGGCCGCGCAGGAGTTTGGCGAGCGCACGCAGCGGCTGCCGCGAGCGGGCGATGAGGTGATGGGTTTCCGGCTGGTCCGCGAGTTGGGTCGCGGCGCGTTTGCGCGGGTGTTTCTCGCCGAGCAGACCGCGCTCGCTGACCGACGCGTGGCCGTGAAGATTTCGCGAACGGCGAGCGACGAATCGCAGACGCTCGCGCAGTTGCAGCACACGCACATCGTGCCGATTTATTCGGCGCACGCAGATCCGGCGAGCGGCCTGCGGGCGATTGTCATGCCCTATTTCGGCGGCACGACGCTCGACCGGCTGCTCGAAAAGGCCGGGCTGCGCGGCGACGGCCGGGTGACCGGCCACAGCCTCGTCACGGCGCTCGACGAACTGTCGCTTGCCGACTTCGCCTCGCAGCGGCCCGGCTCCAGCCGCGAAATGAACTCGCAGCCGTGGTCCGCGTCGCAACCGTCGGGCCTGCCGAGTTTGAAGACGCCGCAGACGGCCAGCCCGTGGCTCGCGTCGCGGTTACTGGGCCGCTCGTTTCTCGGCGCGTGGCGCGACTCCGCCGCGGTCGCCCCAACCGTCGGCCAGCCCGCCCGCAACGTGCTCGAGCGGTCCAGCTACCTTCAAGCGGTCACGTGGATCGCCGCGCGCCTGGCCGAGGGACTCTCGCACGCGCACCAGCGCGGCATTTTGCACCGCGACATCAAGCCGTCCAACGTGCTGGTCGCGTCCGACGGTCAGCCGATGTTGCTCGATTTCAACTTGGCGCGCGATCAGAAGGCGAACGACTCCGGCGCGGTCGCCTACGTCGGCGGAACGCTGCCTTACATGGCCCCCGAACATCTCGACGCCTTCAACGTCGAGAATCCGACACCCGCGTCGGCCGTCGATGAGCGCTCGGACATCTACTCGCTCGGCGTCGTCATTTACGAAATGCTCACGAGCAAACATCCGTTTCGGATGGAGCGGCCGGGCGAGTCGATGCCGCGCATGCTGGAGCAGTTGGCCGCGGAGCGGCGTGCCGGCGCGCCGTCGCCGCGGGCCGTCAACTTCGGCATGACACGGAGCCTGGACGCGATCGTACGACGCTGCCTCGATCCGGCGCCGGACCAGCGATACCAAGACGCCGCACAACTGGCGGACGACTTACAGCGCGAGCTGGACAGTCTCCCGCTGCGTCACACGCGCGAGCCGAGCCTCGTCGAGCGCACGCGAAAATGGATGCGGCGTCACCCGCGTCTCAGCTCCGGCGGTTCGATCGCAGCCTCGTGCTCGTTCGCGATCGCGGGCCTCGTTGCGCTGGTGCTCTTGGTCGGCGGACGGCTCGCCGGCTACGACGCCGAACGCCGCTGGATGAAGTTTCAGGAAGGACTCGTCAAAGCCCAGTTGCTCGTACACACCGGGCGCGAGCCGGGCCAAAATCTCGACGACGGCCAGCGAGTCTGCGACGAAACGCTGGCGTTGTTCGGCGCCCGAGACGACGACGGCTGGCTCGATCGGTCACGCGCGAAACGGCTCGCGCAATCGCAACGAGCGATGCTCGCGGACGGCGCGACGGAGTTGATGATCCTGCTGGCCCGCGTGAAGGCGGAGCAGGGCCGACTTGGCAAGTCGCCGGATTCGCGCTCGCTGCTCGCCGGCGAGGCGATCGAATTACTCAATCGCGCGGAGCGACTGCGACCCGATGCGACTCCGCGCTCGCTGTTCGAGGATCGCGCCGAGTATCGCCGCTGGTCTGGTGACGACGCCGGCGCGGACGCGGACGCGAAACGTGCCGAGGCCACGCCGCTTCGCACCGCACGCGACTACTACTTGCTCGCCATGTCAATGGCCGCCGAGAAACGCTTCGACGACGCGATCGCGAAACTCGACGAGGCGCTGCGCCGTGACCCGAAGCATTTTTGGTCGCACTTCACGCTCGCCATTTGCCACGATCAACTGGGCCGCTATGCCGAAGCCGTGCGGATTTACGACACCGCTGTCGCGCTCTGGCCTGAGTTTCCCTGGACATATCTCAATCGCGGGCTGGCGCGGAGCCGGCTCGGTCAATGGCCGGCGGCGATCGCCGATTACTCGAATGCGATCGGATTTGACAAGCACCTGAGCGCGGCCTACGTGAATCGCGGTCTGGCGTATTTGAATCAGCACCGATATTCCGAGTCGATCGCGGATTTGACCGCGGCGATTGACCAAAACCAGCGGGGGCCGGCAGTCTGGGCCGCGCGCGCGGCGGCTGAGGCCGGGCTGGGCCAGTTCGACGCGGCCCGCGCGGACTTCGACCGGGCGCTCGACGCGAGTCCCGGCGAATTGTCGGTGCTGTTGAGCCGCGGCTTTGCTTTCGCCCGGCATGCGGCAGCCGCGGCGCTTGCGGATTTCGACCGCGTGCTCGAGCGAGATCCGCGGCACGCGCGCGCTCATTTCGGCCGCGCCTATGTGCTCGCCGAAATGCCCGGCCGGTCCGATGACGCGATCGCCGCGGCACGTCAGGCACTGGACGCCGACCCAAACCTGATCGACGCCGAGTGCGCGCTCGCCGTGCTGCTCGCGCGACGGGGTGACGGCGACGCCGCGATCCAGGTGATCGAAGGATCGCTCAAAAAGGCGCCGACCGGCAACGTGAGCTACGCCGGTGCGTGCGTCTTCGCGCTCGCCAGCCGCGACGACGACGCACACGTCACTCGCTCGCTCGATCTTCTCGAGCAGGCACTGCACAAAAACGCCGGATGGAACAGCGTTCACTCCGACGCCGACTTGAAGCCGATTCGATCCAATCCGCGATTCCATGTGTTGACCGCTCACCGGCCCGGCGCGGCGCGCTACCGCGCGCATGACGGCCGATAACGCTCTGATCCGATCAAACGCCAAGCAAGAACGCCGCGAGCGTCCAGCCCGCGGGCCACGCCGCCGCGCAGAGGATTCCAGCATGATGGCACCACGAATAGGGGCCACTCGGCCGCGCGCGAGCCCGTTCGAGCCGCCACGCGAACAGCAGGGCAAGCGGCGCGAGTGCCCCCGCAGCCGCGGCGGCCGACTGCGCCGCACTTGACATCGTCGCCGGATCGAGCGTGCGCAGCCCGCGACTGATTCCCACCGCCAGCCACAGCAGGCCCACGAGACACCACGCTAGTTCACCGCTGGAAAACTTCGAGCGGCGGCCGTGCTGCATCCGGCGCAACACCAGAACGAACGGGCCGGAAATGACGCCGCCGAGCCAGATCATGAGAATCGCCGCGACCGTCGTCAGGCCCGCTGCGCAGGCCTCGTAATGAGCCAGGATGGTGCCGCGACAAATGGCGGCGGCGACCGAGAAGCCGATCACGACCCCGGCAAGGTCCGTAACGGTCACGGCCCGCTGCTGACTCCGGTCGCCGATCAGATCGTCGAACACGCTTGGCGCGCGACCGGCCGTGTCGCCCGGTAGCGGCTCCGGTGACTTGTCCGAGGCACTCGACTTTGGTTTCGGGTCGGGCACGATATCAGTCTCGCAAGATAATGAATAACAGGTACTGCCCCGGAAACGACACGGCGACAGCGAATCCAAACCAGTCGCCCCAGCCCGCGACCGCTCGCTCCGCGCGACGCAGGCACGCGACGACGAGCGGCGGCACTAGCGGCACCGCAAGCGCCGCGCCGAGCTTCAGCATGATTTCGACCGCGTCGCTGTCGTGACTCGGAATTTCAACGACGCGATCGACGGCCGCGGCCATGACCCAGATGCCGCCGCACAGCCACCACGCGACTGCGCCGGGGTGCCGGTTCGCAAGCCCGCTCGTGAAAAGCTGTACGAGAAATCGAAAGAAACCCCACGCTGCAAACGCGACGAGCACCGCCACGGCCAAATCCGCCGTGTCCATCCAGCCGAACGGATTTCGCCGCACCACTTCCAGCACGCGGCACAGGCTGAGCGCCGTGACGATGCCGAGGATCAAGCAGACGACGTCAGCGACGATTGCATTGAGCCACCAGAACCGGCCGCGAAGTGACCGAGTCGTCGCGAGTGTGTCCATGACGACTATAGTAAATGACTCGACCGCCTCCCGCGACCGCCGACTGCGAATGCTCGGCTGCCTCTTTCGGCACGCGCGCGGCTTCCCTAGAATTCCCGCGACGACTCGCATCGCGATCCGACCTGCCGAGCACACACTGAGCACGCACGATGGCGAAGCAACTGAGCTACAAAGACGCCGGCTTGGACCTCGATTTGTACAACGAGACGATGGACCGGCTGCCGCCGCTACTGCGGCGCACGTTTACGCCGCGCGTGATCGAACGCGCGGGCGGGTTCGCCGGGCTGTTCAGCCTCGATTTTGCCGACAAGCTCTTTGCCAAGAATTATCGGCGGCCCGTGCTCGTGTCCTCGACGGACGGAGTCGGCACGAAGCTCAAGGTCGCGATGATGCTGGGCAAGCACGACACGGTCGGCATCGACCTCGTCGCGATGTCGGTGAACGATTGCTTGTGCGTCGGGGCCGAACCGCTGTTTTTCCTGGACTATCTCGCGATGCCGAAAGACGACCCCGCGTTGACGGCGTCGCTCGTTGCCGGCATCGCGGAGGGATGCCTGCAGGCGGAGTGTGCGCTGATTGGCGGCGAGACGGCGATCTTGCCGGATTTTTACAAGCCGGGCGAATACGACATGGCCGGCTTCTGCGTTGGCGTAGTCGAAAAATACAAAATCGTGGACGGCTCGGCGACGCGGCCGGGCGACCTGGTGCTCGGCCTCGCGTCGACCGGCCTGCACTCGAACGGTTACAGCCTGGCCCGCAAGGCCGTGTTCGAGGTGGGCCAGCTACAGCCGGACAGCGAGGTGCCCGAACTCGGCCGCACGGCCGGCGCGGCGCTGCTGGAGCCGACGCGAATCTACACGCGAGCGATCAAAGAGGTGCTGTCGCACTATCGCGTGAAGCGGGCGATTCGCGGCATCGCACACATCACGGGCGGCGGACTCGTTGAAAA
>Ga0247727_10005562_pt1 | contig 25456 bp, 18 predicted proteins | sample WisWelCaveWW1625_FD_202498 | JGI IMG/M metagenome (GOLD analysis project Ga0247727, IMG submission 202498) | Biofilm microbial communities from Wishing Well Cave, Virginia, United States - WW16-25 | ecosystem: Environmental > Aquatic > Deep subsurface > Groundwater > Cave microbial mat | place...
TGCGCCGCCCGGCGTGGGGCGTTCTCCAAGAAAATTGAGGTAGTAGAGAGTGAGGGCCGTGGCCGTGACGGCCAGGCTGATAAGGAGCGATCCCGCGTAGCGGGACGCCTTGCCGTGGTGCCGGACACGCCGCGAGCCGCCCTGCGGTCGCATGCTCCCGGGACGCCGTTTGGTTTCTGCGGGCATTTCTGCGCCAACCTCCCTGCCCGCAGGCCCGGCTAATCCTTGAACTGGAAGCTGAGCTTCAGCCCGGCAACTTCGATCATGTCGCCGTCATTCAGCTTGGTCGCCGCCTGGATGGGCAGCCCGTTCACCGTGGGCGTCTTGTCAGCCCGGGCGACGTAGTACCCGTCGTCGCGTTTGTTGATCTGGGCAGCCATCTTGGGCTTGAACCAGTTGAAGCCGGTGATTTTCACGGTAGCCATCTCCGACTTCCCGATGATGGTCAGCTTGCCGCTGAGCAGGTATTCGCGCTGGTCGGTGCTCCCGCCCATCACGATCAGCGAGGCAACGCGGGCGCGTGCCGGCGGAGCTGCGGGAACCGTGGCCGCGGCGGGTCCGGTTGCAGCGGGTGCGCCGCTGGACGCGGCGGCCGGCGCTGCGGGCTGGCCCGGTATTTTGACGCCGGCTTGCGCCGCCGCCTGCTGCAGCATCTCCATCCTCTTCTTCGAATCCAGCACCATCGTTTCCTGTACCTTGGGGGCGATGACTTTCTTGACCTCGGGCACGGGCGCGCCTCCCGCGTCCCAGGAGTCGTCCACTACCAGGTGGTGTTTGCCGATGAGGATGCTGTCCCCGGTCTTCAAGATGGTGCGCTGAACGCGCTGATTGTTCACAAACGTTCCGTTCAGGCTGTTCATATCCTCGACCACCAGCCGGCCTTCTTCGACAAACACCTTGGCGTGATTGGTGGAAACGGCCAGGTTGTCGATTTGGATGTCCGTGTCCGGGCTGCGGCCAATGATGACGGCCTGGGTGCCCACGGCCACCTCCTTGATCACTCTGTCTTCAAACTTCAAGGTGAGCTTAGGCATCGGATTCCTCCCTAGGAGTCCAGCGGTTCATTCAGCCAGCGCCAGGCGCGGGCCAGCCAGCCATCGGAACTCGTTTTGAATCGGGCAGCCACCACGGTCACGTTGTCCGCACCGCCGTTATCGCAGGCCAGTTGCACCAGGCGGTCCGCGGCTTTCTGCGACGTGTCGGAAGAAGCCAGGATGGCGGCGATCTCCTCATCGCTGACCATCCGCGTCAGCCCGTCGGAGCACAACAGCAGGGTATCCCCGTCCATTAACAGTTGTTCGTCGGCGTCCACTTCCACTTCGGCCTCGACGCCCAGCGCCCGCAGCAGCACGCTTTGCATCTTGCTGTCTCCGGCCATCTCATTGCTGATGATGCCGCGGCGCACCTGCTCCGCCACCAGTGAGTGGTCGTTGGTCACCTGCTGCATTTCGCCGAGTCGCAAAAGGTACAGCCGGCTGTCGCCCACATGGGCCACGCAGATGCGGCCGTCCTTCACCCGGGTGGCCACCACGGTGGCGCCCATGCCGCGATGGGCCGGGTCGCGCTCCGCGGTCTTCAAAATCATCTCGTTGGCCACGTGGATGGCGCTGACCAGCCGGTTGGTCGTCTCGGTTAGGTCCTCACGTTGCGGTCCGAAAATCGGCGTTTTGGGGTCCTTGGCCGCCTCCCGGCAGTGCGTCGAGATGCCGTCCACGGCCAACTGGCTGGCTACCTCTCCGTGGGCTTCCCCGCCCATCCCGTCGGACAGGATAAACAGGTTCAGCTCCGGGACAACCTTGAAGTTGTCCTCGTTGTTGCCGCGCACACGGCCCATGTCCGTGCGCGATCCGATGTCCACTTTCACCCCGTAACCTCGATCCCGCTGCCGGCAGGGGACGTCCGCCGCTCAGCTCCGTTGGCTGCACACACCGGCCGCGAACTGTCCGCGCCGGAGTCGTTCCTTGGCACGGACGCACGCGACACAACGAGAATCATTTGGCCGCCTCGGGTACCGGCGGCGGGCACTGCCCTGCACGCTCGAACGCGCCTCGCGGCCATCAGCCTCGACAGGAATTGCCAATCGTGCGGGTAGGCTAACAAACTCCCCATCCTGTTGCAAGCAGTTGCCCGCGGGGTTTCCCACCGCCGTACCGCCAGCGTCCCCCTGGCTCCTGGAGGTACCCGGCCGGCCGCAGTTCTGCCACCGCTCCCGATGCTCGGGAGGCGTCCGTAGACGGTCATTGCTTCTCCCACAGCTTCTGGAATTGGCGCACCGTTTCCGGCGCGTGGCCCGCGTAGTGGTTGTTGGCGTAGGCAAAAATGGCCACGCCGCGGCCGTTGAACTTGTAGCAGACGTTGGCCCACTCGCGCAGTTCGCGCGTGCGCGGCACGATGGTCTTCTCCCACGTCCTGGTCCGTTCCTCGATGCCTTTGCGGTCGCCCAGCCAGCGGATGTAGGTGAAATCGGCGGTGATGGGGTCCAGTTTCTGGAGGACTTCTTCCGGCCGCGGCATCCACGGGTGGTCAATCAGCGCCAGCGCCACGCCTCGGCTGCGCAGCAGGTCAGCGAACTTCGGAACCAGCCAGCCCTTATTGCGCACCTCGACCGCGAACCGGTATCCCGAGGGCAGTTTTTTCAGGAACGGCGCCAGCCGCTCGAAGAATTCGTCGCTCGCCGCAAAGGCCTTACGGTTGAAGTAGGGAAACTGGAACAGCAGCGGCCCCAGCTTTTCGCCCAGCCCGTCCATCACCTTCAGGAACGCTTTCAAGTCGTCGCCCGCATCCACCAGCACCTTTTCGTGGGTAATCACCTGCGGGATTTTTGCCGCAAAGAGAAAGTCCTTGGGCGTGCTGGCTTCCCAGCCGCGCACCGTGCTTTCGCTGGGGATGCGATAGAAGGTGTTGTCCAGCTCGACTGTGTCGAAATGTTCCGCGTAGTGGCGCAAGTAGTCCGCGGGTTTCGCGCCTGCCGGGTAGAACGTGCCTTCCCACCCCGCCGCTGTAAATGCGGACGTGCCCAGCCGGATTGTCGCTATGGACGCCACGGCGCGGGGGATTCTACCGCAGTCCAGGGACGTTCCGCGCCCGGATTACTTCACCACCACGGCGGTGCCGCTGGCGGTGACCATCAGCATCCCGTTGGCCTGGCCCAGGACCTCGTAATCCAGGTCCACGCCAATGACGGCGTTTGCGCCGGCCTGCTGCGCCTTCTCTTCCATCTGCTGAATGGCGAGGTTGCGCGCGTCACCCAGAACTTTTTCATACGCCGCCGCCCGCCCGCCGACCAGGTCGCGGATGCCCGCGAACAAATCGAGGAACAGGTTGGCCCCCAGGATGGCTTCGCCGGTGACAATGCCCAGGTAGCGCTCCACGTTTCGGCCGTCAATTCCGTGCGTGGTGGTGACAATCATTGTTGTCCCTCCATCTTGCTATACGCAAATAGCACGGGGCGGGTTCGACCCGCCCCGGCAATGCCCATCCTGGCCTGCTGTCCCCGCTATTCCTGCACCACCACGCACTGCAGCACTTCTTCGGTAGATGTGTGACCCTCTCTCAGCAGCCACCCGCCATAATCTTGCAGCGTCATCATTCCTTCTTTTTGCGCCTGGGCGCGGATGGATTCCGACGAATCGCCGCGCACCACTGCGGCGCGGATGGTGCCGGACATCACCAGCACCTCATAGACGCCGACCCGGCCCTTATAGCCGGTCTGGTTGCACGCCGAGCATCCCACGCCCTTCCGGAATTTGATGTCCTGGTCGGTGGGCAGCCCCCAGAAGCGCAGGGTGTCCGCCTCGGGGACATATTCCTCCTTGCAGGCCTTGCACAGGCGCCGCGCCAGCCGTTGGGCCACGATCCCGATGGTCGAGCTGGAGACCAGGAACGGCTCGATTTTCATCTCGTGCAGCCGGATAAAGGTTCCCGACGCGTCGTTGGTATGCAGGGTGGTTAGCACCAGGTGGCCGGTCAGCGCGGCTTCCACCGCGATTTTGGCGGTCTCGGTGTCACGCGTCTCTCCCACCAGGATAACGTCGGGGTCCTGGCGCAGGAAGGCGCGCAACACCCGCGCAAAGTCCAGGGAAATCTCCTTCTGCACCTGCACCTGATTGGCTCCGGGCAGGTCGTATTCCACGGGGTCTTCGACCGTCGAAATATTGATGTCCGGCGCGTTGATCTCCGCCAGCCCCGAATACAGCGTGGTGGTTTTGCCCGACCCGGTAGGCCCGGTGACGTAGATGATGCCGTAGGGCTGGTTCACCATATCGCGGACCTTTTGCAGGATGCCTTCATGGGCGATCAGTTTGTCCAATCCCAGCGAGGTGTTGGTCTTGTCCAGCATGCGCATACAGATCTTTTCGCCCCACTTGGTGGGCACGGTGGACACGCGGAAATCAATCGCTTTTTCTCCCATCTTCACCGAGATGCGGCCGTCCTGGGGCAGCCGCTTTTCGGAAATGTCCAGCTTGGACATGATCTTCAACCGCGACACCAGCCCCATCTGCACTTTTTTCGGCAGCATCTGGACGGTTTGCAGCAACCCGTCCATACGGAACCGCACCTGAAGTTCCTTCTCGCGCGGCTCGATGTGGATATCGCTGGCCGCCTTTTGAATGCACAGGCCCAGGATGGCGTTTCCCAGACGCACGATGGGCGCTTCTTCGGCCGACGCGGTCAGTTGCGTGGCCGTGGCCTTGGAATCCGGTGCCACATCTTCTTCCGATTCGATTTTTTCCAGCCCCTCGGTTTGCAGCGCGCTCAGCACGGCCTCCGCGTCCATCAGGTTCACAGGGGTCTTGGAGGCCTCCGCCGATTTCACGGCCATCGGCGTCATTTCCGGCTGTTTTTTCTTTTCATCCTTGGCCACGATCTGGGCATAGGTGGTGTTCATGAATTTCTTGAAGTCTTCTTCCGTGCACACCACCGGCTCGATGATCACGCCCTTGATCACCCGGCGGACGTCGTCGAGCGCCAGCAGGTTGTTGGGGTCCACCATCGCCAACGTGAGCCGGTTGTTGGCCCAGCCCACCGGCAGCACCCGGTGCTGCGTCATCATCGTTTGCGGCAGCAGCGTCAACACGCGCTCGTCGAACTGCAGCTTGCCCAGTTGGATGTACTCGATACCCACCTGCTGGCTGGCGGTCTGCAACCGCCCCGCCAGGATCTTGGTCAGCGACAGCCCGATCTTGGGATGCGCGAACAGCAGCTCCTGAAAATCTTGCTGCTCGAGCACCCCCACCGTGGTCGGCTCCAGCGAAACCACCGTCGCCGAGCGCAGTTCGCCGGTCAGCAGGGCCATCTCTCCAAAGCACTGCCCCGGTCCCAGGTCGGTCAGAAGAAAATCTATCCCCGTGTTGGGGTCCTTCTTGCGCACTTCCACCTTGCCGCCGGTGATGAAGAACATCGAGGAGCCGGCCTGGCCTTCGCGCACCACGGTCTGGTTGGGAGGAAAATCGCGCCGCTTCAGCCGCTTGACCACGGCATCGCATTCGGCCCAGGACAGCAGGCTGAACAACTGGATGCGCTGCAAGAAATGCTGCTTCGCCGCGGCCGCAGGCGCGGCGCCGGCGGCGTTCGGCGGATTCGGGATGGTGATCGGTTCGCTTCCCATACGAATTGGCTCCTCGGCTCAGCGGCGTGGGACACACCCACGCTCCTACCGTGGCGCGGGCCGCTGCGTGCGGCATTATACGCCCCGGTTGCCAGCGCAACAATCATTCCGGTCCAGCGCGAAGCCGCCCGCGCCAGTAGCGATGGAAGCCCCACGCACCCTCGAACTCCCGTTGCTCGCCGTTCCTCCGCCGCTTGCCTGGTCCAGCACCTCGAAAGCCTTTTACTTCCGCAGACCCGGGTATTCCGATATACTTCGGAATTGCCCGTCCTCGTGTGTCCAGATGACAGATGAAAAGCAAGTCTGGTACTACGAAGGATCTCCTGCGGCCCCGGCCGGGAAGTCCCTCAAGAACCTCTACGCGTTGAAGGCCCTGCCGCGTCCGCGGCGGGGTTCGGCCCCCGCGGAGCTTTCCCGGGAGGCCAACGGGGCGGCCGTGGTCTGCCTGGCCGACCTGGGCAAGGACGATCTGGCCCCGCTGCAAGCGCTGGCCAGCCGTGAACCCTCTTTCCGTGTCATCGGACTGGTCGAAGCCGCAGGCAAAGGCACGCGCGGCAAAGGGAAGGATTCGGAGGTCCTCTTTGCATGTTTGCCTCGCAAGGTGCCACGCGCGGTGCTGGAATCGGCGGTGAAGGCTGCGTTTGTCAACATCGAGCTGGCGGGGCGGGAGCGCGAGACCCGCGAAGAGCTGGAGCGCACGCAGCGGGAAATGGAAGAGTTGAACCGCATCGGCGTAGCGCTGAGCTCCCAGCGCGACATCAACACCCTGCTGAACCTCATCCTGCTGAAATCCCGCGAGATCACCCAGGCGGACGCCGGTTCGCTGTACCTGGTCGAAGAGCTGAACGAAAACGAAGGCCGCCTGCGCATCAAGCTGACGCAGAACGACAGCCGGCCATTCCCCTTCACCGAATTCACCATGCCCATCACGGAAAAATCAATGGCGGGCTACGTCGCGCTGCACGGCGAGGTCATCAATCTCCCCAACGCCTACACCATCCCGCCGGGCCGGCCCTACCAATTCAACCCCAAGTACGACAAAGACTCCGGCTACCGCACGCGCTCCATGCTCACCCTGCCGATGAAAAACGCCAAGGGTGAAATCCTCGGCGTGCTCCAGCTCATCAACTGCAAACAGGACTGGACCGCGCGGCTGACCAGCCCCGAAGTGGTCGAGCGCGAAGTGGTTCCCTTCCTCCAGCACAGCGAGAGGCTGGCGCTTTCGCTGGCCTCGCAGGCCGCCGTGGCCTACGAAAACAGCAAGCTCTACGAGGACATCGAGACCCTGTTTGAAGGTTTTGTGAAGGCCGCGGTCACAGCCATCGAGCAGCGCGACCCCACCACATCCGGCCACTCCTTCCGCGTGTCTTCGCTCACCGTGGGCCTGGCGGAAACGGTTGACCACACCTCCTCCGGACCCTATGGGGACATCAACTTCACGCGCGAACAAATGAAGGAAATCCGCTACGCCGCCCTGCTCCACGATTTCGGCAAGGTCGGCGTGCGCGAAGAAGTCCTGGTCAAGGCCCGCAAGCTCTACCCCACGCAGCTCGAACTGGTCAAGCAGCGATTCGACTACATCCGCAAGGAAGTCGAGCAGCAGGCCACGCGCCGCAAGCTGGAATTCGCATTGGAGAAAAACCGCGAGGAAGCCCTGGCCGAAATCGGCCGCGTGGACGAAGATGCCAGACGGCAACTGGCCGAAGTGGACGATTATTTCCAGTTCATCATTCAGGTCAACGAGCCCACCGTCCTGCCAGAGGGAAAATTCGACCACCTGGTCGAAATCGCCCGGAAGAGTTACCTCGACCCGCGCGGCCTCGAGCACCCCTTCCTCAGCCCGGACGAGGTGCGCTTCCTTTCCATCCCCAAGGGCAGCCTGGATTCCAACGAGCGCACGCAGATTGAATCGCACGTCATCCACACCTTTAATTTCCTGTCGCAAATCCCCTGGACCAAGGAAATCCGCGACATCCCGGGCATCGCCCGCGCCCACCACGAAAAACTCAACGGGATGGGCTATCCCTACAAATTGAAGGCCGGGGAGATACCCTTCCAAAGCAAGATGATGACCATCTGCGATATCTTCGATGCCCTCTCGGCCACCGACCGTCCTTACAAGAAGGCCCTGCCGGTTGAGAAGGCCCTCCACATTCTGGAAATGTCTGTGCGCGATTCGGAGATTGACGACGCGCTCCTGAAGCTCTTCCTCGACGCCAAGATCTGGCAGCTCACCGTCAAGCGCTAGCCGCTCTTCTTCGGATTGGAGTACAATGCCACTCCCTCGGGGGTGTTCCATGAGAATGAATCGTTTTTTCCTGGCGGGACTTCTATGCGCCCTGCTGGTTGCTGCCCTTCCGCTCGCGGCTCAGGAGGCTTACCGCCGGGCGCCAAAGGCCGTGCAAGAGGTCCTGGACGCGCACGCGCCGCCCGTGGTCAGTGTCAGCCCGTCTCGCGACCGCGCCCTCATCGCCGAGCCTCTCCGCTATCCCCGTATCGCCGAGTTAGCCGAACCGATGCTTCGCCTGGCCGGCCTGCGCATCCAGCCGTCCAACAACGCCCCTCATACGGCCCAGCGCTACGCCAATCTCAGGATCAAGTCTCTGTCCGGCGGCGCGGAGACGCCCATTACCGCGCCGGCCAACGCGCGCATCAGCCTTCCGGTGTGGTCTCCGGATGGCAAACAGTTCTCCTTCACGGCCACCACGGCAACCAGCGTGTATCTATGGGTGGGCAATGCGGCAACAGCAGCAACGCGGCAGCTTCCAGGAATCAAGCTGAATACGATTGTCGGCCCGGGATGCTCCTGGATGCCGGACGCGAAGCATCTGCTCTGCTGGACGGTTCCCGCTGTGCGCGGCAAGGCTCCGGATCGAAATCCCGTCCCCGTGGGCCCCAACGTGCAGGAAAGCTACGGCCGCGCCGCAGACCTGCGCACCTTTCAGGATCTGCTCCAAAACCCTCACGATGAAGCAGTCTTTGATTACCACCTCGCGACACAGCTCGCCCTGGTGGATGCCGCAACAGGCAAGATGACCCCTATCGGCAAGCCCGACCTGATCGTCACGGCGGATCCCGCGCCCGATGGCAAGCACCTGCTGGTGCGCCGCACGCACAGGCCGTACAGCTACATCCTGACGATTTTTGCCTTCCCGGAGGAAACAGAAGTCTGGGACACTGCGGGAAAAATGGTGTTCCGGCTGGCCAGCATCCCGTTGCAGGACAACCTGCCGAACGGAGGCGTGCCCACTGGCCCGCGCGCGGCCCACTGGCGTCCCACCGATCCGGCCACGCTGGTTTGGGTGGAAGCGCTCGACGCCGGCGACCCGAAAAACAGAGTCCCTCATCGCGACAAAGTGATGTGGCTGAAGGCGCCGTTCAAAGACGCGCCGGCCGAGCTGGCGAAGACCCAGCATCGCTATGCCGGCGTTCAGTGGGGCCAAGCCGGCAACCTGGCCATCCTGCGGGAATTCGACCGCGAGAAGAACTGGACGCGCACCTGGTTCCTGAATCCCCATCATCCCGACATGGCCCCGCGGTTGGTGTGGGACATGAGCATCAGCGAGCGCTACAAAAACCCCGGCACTCCGTCCAGCAAGCGGCTCGCCACAGGTCACCTGGCCCTTCGCCAGCACGGCGCGCACATCTTCCTCACCGGCGCCGGAGCATCTCCCGAAGGCGACCGTCCGTTCCTCGACCGTTTCAACACCACCACCCTGAATGCGGATCGCCTGTTCCGCAGCGGCGAGAAGAGCTACGAGACGGTCTCCACGCTCCTGGCCGACGACGGCTCAGAATTCATCACCCGCTACGAATCCCCGGCCGAGCCGCCGAACTTTTTCATCCGCACGGCCAGCTCCGACGCCAGGCAGGTTTTCACCAGCTACGCCGATCCGCATCCGCAGCTCCAGCAGATCAAGAAGCAACTGGTGAAATACAAACGCGTCGACGGCCAGGACCTCTCCTTCACCATGTATCTGCCCCCGGACTACAAGGAAGGCGAGCGCCGGCCCGCCGTGGTCTGGGCCTATCCGCAGGAATTCACCGATCCCGCAGTGGCCGGGCAGGTGAGCGCGTCGCCCTACCGCTTCAACACCTTTGCCGGCATTTCCCATTTGTTCTACACGCTGGCCGGGTATGTGGTTCTGGACGACGCCACCATGCCCGTGGTGGGCAATCCCGAGACGGTCAACAACACCTACGTCGAGCAAATTGTCTCCAGCGCCAAAGCCGCTATTGACAAGGCCGCCGAGATGGGCGTGATTGATCCCAACCGCGTCGGCGTCGGCGGCCACAGCTACGGCGCGTTTATGACCGCCAACCTGCTGGCCCACTCCGACCTGTTCCGCGCCGGGGTGGCCCGCAGCGGCGCCTACAACCGCACGCTCACGCCCTTCGGCTTCCAGAGCGAACGGCGCACGCTGTGGCAGGCCACGGAGATGTATATGAAGGTGTCGCCGTTCCTGCACGCCCATAAAATCAAAGAACCCATCCTGCTGATCCACGGCGAGGCGGACAACAACTCCGGCACGTTTCCCATCCAGTCGGAGCGGATGTACCAGGCCATCCGCGGCAACGGCGGCAACGTACGCTACGTCACGCTGCCGCACGAATCGCACGGCTATTCGGCGCGGGAATCCGTCGAGCATACGCTGTGGGAGATGCTCCACTGGTTCGACAAGCACGTGAAGAACGCCGAACCCGCGCAGCAGCGCGCCGCCAGTCAGCCGTAGTCCGCTGCGACTGCACCGGCGGGACGCTGGCGGCACACTTCCTCCTGCCGCCGGCGTCTGCACTGCGTCCCGATACTTCGTCCCGAGACTTCGGGACGAATGTGTCTCGCGGGCAGTTTCGAGCCAGTGGCTATGCCGTGGCGGCGGTTTTCCCCCGCCCGCAACATTTCCTGTACAATCCCCGCGATGAGGCCGAACTCAATCCGTTGCGCCGTGTGGGCGATGGCTGCGCTGCTCGCCGTTGCGCTGCCGGCTGCTGCGCACAACGACGCGCGTCCCTCCATCGTCCTGCCGCAGAGGCTTGTGGCCGGCCAGCCCGCAACCCTGGCCGTCCTCGATGCCCGCGGCAAACTGCTGCCTGGCGCAGAGGTCGAATTTTCCGGGGGCGTGTGCGTCACCACCGATGCCACCGGCCGCGCCACATTTACGGTTCCGGTGCAGCCTGGCGTGCTGTTCGCTGAACTCAGTGATGGCGCGCTCACTGTCACCGGGACCGTGCGCGCCACGTCTGTGGTCGTGCTGGCCTCCCCGGCTTCCTCCCCCGGCCCGGCAGTCAGTGATGCGCCCTGGATGATTTCGCTCCACGACCGCTTCACCATCAGTGGGTCGGGCTTTAGCGGCGAAGCGGACGGCAACCAGGCCACGCTCGGCGGGCGCCCCGCGCTGGTTCTGGCGGCCTCGCCCGTGGCTCTCGCGCTGGCCGCGGATCCTCGCACCGCGCCGGGGGTTTCCCAGCTGACCCTCACCGTCGCCGGCCGAGTGCTGGGACCCCTCCCGGTGACCGTCGTGGCCCTGGAGATGGAAGGCCCACCCCACGGCATCCGTCCAAAGAAAAAAGAAAAGGTGATGGTGCGGCTGCGCGGCACAGAGTCGCCGGCGGAAATCATCATCCACAACCTGACCCCGGAAATCGTGACCCTCCCGGATGGCGACACCCATCGGGCCACCACCAGCGGCGGCGCGGCAAACTCCGCCGTGCTGGTGGTGAAGGGACTGCGCGAAGGCGATTTTTCCCTGGGCGTACGCCTGGTGCCCACCGTGGCCGGACTTCCGGACACCCAGGCGGCGCGTCGCGAACTCCGCGCCGCGCGTTCTGCTGCCCCGCCGAACTGGGGTGAGGTGATTGACCGCCTCATCCGGCACCTCGACGAACACCCGCAGCACGCCCTGGATGTTCGCCACGAACTCGAGAAAATGCTCGCCCTGGCACCCCCTGGCGAATATGGCCGCCGCCTCGAAGCCGCCTGGCGCATCCTCATCAAGTTGTAACGCCGGCGCTTGCCCGGAGTCCCGATACTTTAGGACCAAGGGGTCGCGTCGGAGGCGTGGAATCGTCTCGCGCGCCCCGGCTCCGGGTGTCCCATCACAATCCCCGTGCGGTGGGACGCCTCTACAATGCTAGACTGATGCGATCCTCTGCCAATCCTGAACCTCGAGGAATGGGAATGACCTCACTCATATTCGCAGTTGTCGTCGCGTTTCTCGCCGGGTTTGCCATCGCCTGGGTGCTGGCAAAGGCCCGCGCAGAAGCCGAACTGGCCCCCCTGCGTACCTCTGCCGTGGAGCTGCGCAAGCAGCTCGCCGAGGCGCAAACGGCGATGCATGAAATCCGGGATCGCCTGGAAAAGGAGCAGACCGGCCGGGCCGCCACGCAGGCCTCTCTGGAAGCGGAACGCCGCAACCTGGCTGAGCAGAAAAAACTTCTGGATGAAGCTCAGGCCGTGCTCTTGCGGGAATTTCAATCCCTGGCCTCTGAGGTGATGCAGAAAAGCAATCAGCAGTTCCTGGACCTGGCCAAAGCGAAATTTGAATCCCTGCACAAGGAATCGGCTGGCGACCTGGCCCAGCGCCAGCAGGCTATCCAGAATCTGGTGGCCCCGCTTGACCAGTCCGTGAAAACGCTCCAGCAGGAAGTGACGCGCATCGAAGAATCGCGTCAGAAGGCCTACGGCGAACTCTCCACCCAGGTGGAGGCCCTGACCCGCTCAACGCTGGACCTGACCCAGGAGACGGGAAGCCTCAAGACCTCCCTCCGTCAGCCTCAGATCAAGGGCAAATGGGGCGAACTCACTCTCCAGCGGGCTGCGGAGCTTGCCGGCATGACCGCCCACGTGGATTTCGTTCAGCAGTCTTCCCTGCAGACCGAAGAGGGCAGGATCCAACCGGACATGGTGGTCCATCTCCCGGGTGATCGCGTGGTGATTGTGGATGCCAAGGTTCCCGACGAGGCCTACCGCAAGCTGGAACACGTCCGCAGCCAGGACGAGTACCACCAGGTTCTTGCCGAGCACGCCAGGCTGGTTCGCAACCACGTCGCCCGCCTGGCCAGCAAGGCCTACTGGAAGGAATACGAGAACACTCTGGATTTTGTGGTCCTCTTCCTTCCTCACGAAGGCTTTTTCAGCGCAGCCCTTCAGAAGGACCCGGAGTTGATTTCCGATGCCATGGACAAACGCGTGTTGCTCGCCAGCCCCACTACATTCATGGCCATCCTGCGGGCCATCGAATATGGCTGGCGTCAGCAGCAGATGGCCGAGAATGCGCTGCGGATCTGCGAACTGGGCAAGGAGCTGTACGACCGGGTCCGGGTGTTTGCCGAGCATCTCGACAATATCGGCAAGGGTCTGGAGTCCGCCAACAAGGCCTACAACAGCGCGGTCGGCTCGTTCCAGCAGAAGCTGGCGCCCGGGGCGCGAAAATTCAAAGAACTGGGCGTGCAGCCGGCCACCGAACTCCCCGACCTCGAGCCCACCGAAACCTCGCTCCGCGCCCTGGCCGCCAGGAATGAACCCTGAGTCCTCGCCGGGCAGGCGCTCTTCCCCGCACTCGCAAAAAAAGAGCCTCCCGAACGGGAAGCTCTTTCTTTTCCTCTTTTGGTTGCCTGACAACCGAATACGGACGACAGAAAACTGCTCTTCCCGCCTACCAGTTGAACTTCAGCGCAAACTGGAATTGCCGCGGGTCCAGCGTGGCCGTGGCTTCTCCGGCGCGGCAGGATGCCGCGTCCAGCGGGTTGCATAGCGGGCTGACGTCGGCCACGTTGTAGCGGTTGAACAGGTTGAACATATCCGCGATTACTTCGATGTTCCACTGCTCCCCGATGGGGAACCGCCGCGCGATGCGCAGGTCCACGGTAACGTAGCCTGGCCGCGTGAACGCGTTGCGGCCCATGTTGCCCGTGCACCCGAACGGCGGCGGAACCGGGGTATTGGTCAGCGGGTCGTTCGGGCAAACCGTCGGGAGCGTAAACGGACCGGTCGCCTGCGGCAGGAAGAACGAGGCCACTCCGGTTGCGCCGATCGAAGGCCGGTCCGTGTTCGAGCCGAAGTCCAGGTTGAAATCCGTCCCGGTTAGAACGGTGAACGGCCGCCCCGCAGACATCTCAAAGATCGGCGCCACGATGAAGTTGGCCAGAACGGTTCTCCACCCGCCGTCTCCCTGCTTCCACGGACTCTCCATCACCGCGCTGGTGATCCAGCGGTGCCGCTGGTCAAAGGTGGAGGTGGCGCGTTCCAGGTCCGGCCGATTATTGTTTTGCGGCGCCAGCAGCGTCTGCAGGTCGGTGGAATCGTCGAGGGCGTGCGACCACGTCCAACTCGTCAGGAATTGGAAATGACTCGAAAACCGTTTGGACAGCGAAAACGTCAGTCCGCTGTAGTCGGACTTGCCCGAGGATTCCTGTTGCAGCACGTCCGACCACGGCACCTGCACGCCGGCGAACCCGGTGGGATAGCCCGCCGCAGTGGCCAGCGCGATCTGGTTGGCATAGCCGCCGGCCAGCCCCGCAAAAGACGGGTTGGGCCCCGAGCCGCGGAAGAAATTGAAGAATGCCGCGGTGCTCACGAACTGGCCGTTCAGCGTGGCCAACGCCGCAGGGCACCCACCGAGCACTCCCAGCGCGAGCGGTGCGATCACGGTGACGCCGCAGGTGGCCGCCGTCGCCGCCACGTTGGCGGCGGGCGCAGCCACGGTCACCGGTGAAGAGAACACCAGACCGGCGGCCGCCGCGTTGCGGAAATTGCGCGAGAGCCGCGCCGGGTCCGACGTGTTGATGTTCCGCGGGCGGTTCAGATGCAAACCGCGGTTCCACGTGTAGGAGGCGCTAAAGGTGTAGTCAGACGCGAAGTTGCGCTCGATGGTCAGGTTGGCCTGCTGCGAGTAGGCGTACTCGAAGCCCCCGTCCACATGCAAGGTGAATGGAAGAAGCGGTATGGGAAAGCCGGCCGTGATGAAGTTGTGGTTCACGAAAATAGAGTTGGCCAGCTTGGGGTCGAAGCGCTGCTCCGCCGGCAGGAAGCCCATCGAAGGCAGACCATTCAGCACGCCCTGGAAAATGGAACCGGCATTGAGCGCCAGCGGATTGATGGCCACCGAAGTCCGCGTGGCCGCCCCGCCGCCGGAGACTAACTGGCTCGACAGCGCGCCCTCGGCCGTCACGGAGTTGAAGGCGATGGCCAGCAGGGGGTGGTCATAGAAAATCCCGTAGCCCGCGCGCAGCACGGTCTTGTTGTTGCCCATGGGGTCCCAGGCAATGCCCACGCGCGGCGCCCAGTTGTCTTTGTCGCGCGGAATTCCTTCGACCACGCCGAATGCGGCCTCCGCGGCGGTGTTCAGCGCCGTGGCCGGCGTAAACAGCGGGGTCTTTTCATAGTCGTACCGCACGCCGTAGTTCAGCGTAAACCGGGGGTGAATCTGCCAGCTATCCTGCGCGAAAAAGCCGTACGCCTGGTTGGTAAGCGGCTGGTTGGAATTCCCGATACCCTGGATAAACACTTGCGGGGCACCGAATCCATAGGCCTGCACCGCCGTCAGCCCCGGCGTGGGCACCCCGCCGACCGTCGCCGGCAGGCCCACCGAGGTGGCCCCCAGCGCCCCGAAATTAAAGATGCCGCCGAAGTTTAGCTCGAAAATCTGTTCCTTCTTCGAGCGGATCTGTATCAGGTTGATATCCGCCCCGAACTTGAAATTGTGGTTGCCCAACCGCCAGCTCATGTAGTCGGTCCACTGCCAGCGCCGCTCGATGCGGTCCACTGTGGTGAACGGCTCGCGCCCGAAGAACGCGAACCCGGCCATATTGATGGCCACATTGCTGCCGCCGGGAGAATCCGAGAACCCGTAGTGCAGTCCGCGCCGCGCAAACTGCACCCGCGCCTCGTTGATCAGTCTGCCGCTGAACGCCGTGACATGCTGGCCGAAGATGGCCAGGTCCCGGGTCTGCTGGAGCGAGGTGCGCGAGGCCGCGTTTTGCCCGAAGTTCTGGTTCTGCGCGTTCACCTGGATGCCGGTCACCAGCGATGGCGTCACGTTGATGCGCAGGAAAGAATTGTGCCGGTCATTCCACTGGTGGTCCAGCCGCGCCGACCACAGGCTGGTGCCCTCATGAATGGGATAGTTGCCTTGCAGGCTGGTCAGCGGGGTGAAGGAAGCCGGCAGCGGTACCTGGTTCCCAGCCATACATGCGCCTGGCGCGCAATCAATGGGCACGGGGAATCGCGCGCCCGCCGGCGACGGCAGCAGGAACAGCACCGTGGCCGCCAGTCCGGGATCAATTCCATTCAGCGCAACCGAAGAAGAGGATCCGGCGAGGAGGAACAACTGTGCCGCGCGCTGCGCTCCGGTGATGCCCATCACCGCCGGCGCCGCCAGCACCGCAGGGTTGTTCACGAAAGCCTGCTGCGCCGGCGTCAGCAGCAGCGTCACGCCGGGCACCACCGGAGATGTCGAGGGCACTAGCCCGAAGTTATTGGTGCCGATGCTGGTGAACCCGGACTCCTGCCGCCGGGTGGTCTCGTAGGCGAAGAAATAAAAGGTCTTGTTCTCCGTGATGGGCCCCCCGACGGTCACCCCGCCCTGGAACCGCGTGTAGCCCTGCTTGACGGCTCGCGCCACACCGGTCATCGGGTCCACCTCCACCGAAAACGGGTTCCGCGCCTGGATGTTCTTGTGGCGCAGGAAACCGAACACATTGCCGTGCAGGGTGTTCGAACCTGCCTTGGTCACGATGTTGACCACCCCGCCGGTGGCCCTTCCGAATTCCGGCATATAGTTGCTCAGGATGACGACGAATTGATCGACGGCCTCCTGCGAGACCGTGGCCCGCACCCCGTTGACGGAGTCGTCTCCCGCGCTGACCCCGTCTATGTTCACCAAGTTGCCTCGCGCCCGGTTTCCGTTGATGTTGATGCCGCTGGTGGGAGCTGCGCCGATCGAAGGCGCAGTGTCCCGCAACGCCTGGCTGGTCAGCCGCACGTTGTCCAGGTAGCCGCGGCCGTTGGTGGGCAGGTTGTAGATTTGACGCGAATCCACTATGTTGCTCACCGAAGTATTCCCCACCTCGATCGCCGCAGTTCCCTCGGTCACCTCGATTACTGTTTGTCCGGTGGCCAGTTGCATTTTCGCCGTGTATTCTTCATGCCGCCCAATGGCCAGCAGCAGCGAGGGGTCCTTCAGTGTGGCCATTCCGGAGGCCTCCACCGTGATCTCGTAGCTTCCCGGCGGCAGACCCGTAAAACGGTAATAGCCGGAGTCATCCGTGGTGGTCTCCCGCGTGGCCGAGGTCGCCAGGTTTTTCATCGTCACCTTCGCGCCCACGATGACCAGTTCCTTGGGGTCCAGCACCTGCCCCGACAAATCGGCCGTATTGACTTGCGCCGCCGCAGGCGCCGCCAGAGCCAGGCCGGCCATCAGCGCCAGAACGAAAAGACACACCGCTTTACGCAGTTTCATCGAGATTCTCCTCGCGGGATTTTTCCGGTCTATGATATTGCTTGCCAATTCCACCATCCAGCAACCGCCAGTTCCTGGCGTCGCCACCCCGGGTGGATGTCTAAGCAGGCTTGTACCTTATCCCTTTCTCCAATTCAATCAATTTCTTCATTCCGGGTACTCGCGCCGGAGGCCCCCGGCTCAACTCGGTCTTCGCAGCCGGTCCAGCAATGGGAACAGGGCCACGGCCAGCGCCGCGTTCACCAGTGAGGCGGCCAGAAGTTGCCCCCCGAAGAAGTCCTGAGGCTCGGCCAGCAGCAGCCGCCGCGTCACGGCGAACGCGATGTGGTGCAGGTGAAAAAACAGAAACCCCAGGACAAACCGGCTGAGGGGATGATCGACGTCGAAACGCCCGCCGATGGAAGACGCCCCGAACCCTACCAGCGTCTTGGCGATTCCGTACAGTCCGATGGGCTGCGGCAGGCTGAGAGCGTCCTGCCCCAGTCCGACGGCCGTGCCCAGCAGCAATCCCGTAGAAGGGTTTCGGCGGCTGAGCCCGAAGTACAGCGTCACCAGCAGCGGTAGTTCCAGCAGGTCTGCCCGCGGAAAATAACGCGGCAGAAACGTCTGCAGCACCAGCGCAAAAAACGCCGCCGCGGCCACGTGCAGGCCCGCGTACTTGTGCACCTCGATGTGCGGCTCGATTTCCGCGCGGATGGCCATCTCCCGTAATTGCCCCGCCTCAATGTATCTCAGAATGCGGGCCGGTTGGCGCCGCGTGTGGAATGGATTACCTGCGGTGGCTCCAGGCAGGCAGAATCAGTTTGCCGGCGGATGCTTTTCCCGCGGGCCGGGCTGTTCCGCCACCGGTTGCGGCGCTTCCTGGCCGGGAGCGGCGGGGAGTCCGCGCTGCGAGAGCAGCACGATCACCAGCTCCAGCCGGTCCAGCCGCGCGGCCGGCCGCACCCGGATCAGCTTGAAGGGGTTGCCCGTTTGTACGGCGCTCACCCTGCCCACCGGCAGGTCGCGCGGGAAGATGCGGTCCTGGCCCGACGTGAGGATTTGCTCGCCCACGGCCACTGTTTCGTCGTTGATTACGTAGTGCAATACCGCTTCAGGCTCGCCGCTGCCGCGCACCACTCCCTGCGAGCGCGTCGCAGCCAGCAGCGAACCCACACCGCTTTCGCGGTCCGTCAGAAGCAGCACCTGGGAGGTGTCCTCGTACACTTCCAGGATTTTTCCCACTACGCCTTCCGGCGTGATCACGCCCAGGTTCGGCGCCAGCGCATCGCGCCGGCCGCGGTTGATGGTGATGGTGCGGCTGCCTCCGGTGGCGCTCGACCCGATCACCCGCGCTGCCAGCATGGGCAGCCCGGCATAACTCTCCCGGAACTCCAGCAGGGCCGCCAGCCGCGGCGCCTCCCCGGCCTGGCTTTCCAGCTTGCTCGCCCGCAGTCTCAATTCAGAGATCTCGGCCCGCAGGTTTTCATTCTCCCGCCGTGTCTGACGCAAGCTGACGTAGCCATTCCACACGCTGGAGGCGCGGTCCACCACCATGGTGTACGGCTCCTGCGCCAGCGCTACAGCGGAGACCGCCCACACGCGGATCAGCCGAACCTGGTTCTCGGCGCGTATCTGCACCGCAAGCAGAAGCACCTGCGCTACCACCACGCCGGTCAGCAGCGCCAGCGAACGGTGTCGGGTCGCGATGGGCAGCACTGTCATCGGTATGATTCAGACAGGCCGGGCGGGAGGTGCGCACACCCGTCTTGGCTAATCGATGCAGACCTGTCGCAGCAGTTTGAAGTCGCTCAGCATTTTTCCCGTGCCCAGCACCACCGACGCCAGCGGGTCGTCGGCGACGGAAACGGGCAGCCCGGTTTCCTCCCGGATGCGCTTATCCAGGTTTTTCAGCAGCGCCCCGCCCCCGGTTAGCACGATCCCCCGGTCGCTTATGTCCGCGGAGAGCTCCGGCGGGGTGCGCTCCAGGGCCACGCGCACAGCGTTGAGAATGGTGGCTACGCACTCGGAAAGCGCCTCGCGGATTTCGCTGTCATCAATGGTGACGGTGCGGGGCACGCCTTCGATCAGGTTGCGTCCCTTGACTTCCATCGTCAGCGGCTTTTCCAGCGGGTAGGCTGACCCCACCTCTATCTTGATCATCTCGGCGGTGCGCTCGCCCACCAGCAGGTTGTATTTCCGTTTCAGGTAGTGCATCACCGCTTCGTCCATCTCGTTCCCGGCCACTCGCACCGAGCGCGAATAGACGATACCGCTCATCGAGATGACCGCGATGTCCGTGGTGCCCCCGCCGATGTCCACCACCATGTTGCCCGACGGCTGGTCGATGGGCAGCCCCGCGCCGATGGCCGCAGCCATGGCCTGCTCCACCAGGTACACCTCGCTGGCCCGGGCCCGGTAGCCGGAGTCCTGCACGGCCCGCTTCTCCACCGGCGTGATTTCGCTGGGCACCCCGATTACGATTCGCGGGCGCACCAGCAGCCGCCGGTTGTGCGCCTTGCGGATGAAATACGTCAGCATTTTCTCCGTCACCTTGAAGTCGGCGATCACGCCGTCCTTCATCGGTTTGATGGCCACCACGTTGCCCGGTGTGCGCCCCAGCATCTCCTTGGCTTCTTTGCCCACCGCCACCACTTCGTTGGTGTTCTTGTTGATCGCCACAATGGAGGGCTCGTTCACCACGATGCCCTTGCCGCGCGCGAACACCAGCGTGTTCGCCGTCCCCAGGTCTATGGCCAGATCGGACGAAAACAGGCTGAAAATAGACCGGAAACTGTACCCGTTCTTGCTCATCGAATTTGGTCTGCTACCTTTCTAGCTGGGCTTGCTCTTGGATGCCGTGCGCCCGTCCCTCGCGGGCCCGCTCACGGGATCAGCACGGTCTTCTCTGCTCGGCCGATGCCCCCGCGCCGGTTCTGCCCGACGATGGCAATTCTCTGGCTCCCCCTCGCCATCGGCGGCGTAAAGTGCTGGAAGCTTCCGTCAGGCTTTACATTCGGCACGGTCTGCCCGTTGACGATAATGGTGGCCCCGGGTTCGGTCCGCCCCCACACTTCCACCACGTTTCCGTGTGTCCGCGTCCCTTCGATTTCCAGGAGCATGTCCTGGCCCTTGCCCCTGGCGGCCAGAATAAACTTGTAAGTGTTGCTGGGTTCTGACGTCCGGTTCTGCGCGTCCGTCGCGGTCACACCCCAAAAATAATCCCCTGGATCCAGCCCCGATATTTCCGCGGAGTTGCTGCTTACGCGCCGCTCCGCCACCACTTGCGTAAACATCGTCGTCCTGCTGATCCGGATCTGATAGGAACTGGCCCCCAGCACCGCCTTCCATTCGAATCGGATCGGCTCGCGCTTGGGGTCTTCCACGATCATCGGGGCCAGGTTTAGCGGCGTGGCCAGCTCCGGTGGCGCCAGCACCCGCGACTTGGTCGCCGGTCCTTGGCTGGGGAAGCTCACCCGCTCGAATTGGCCGATACGGATCTGATCTCCGCCCCTGGCCAGCTCCGCGCCGCCCGCGGAGAGCGTGATTTCATGCTGGTCCTTGGTGGGGTCGGTCCGCACCGACGCCCGGCTGTTCTCCTCGATTTTCGCCACCGCATTGGCGAAGGAGACCTGCGCGGTCGACCCCGGCACTTCCCACGTGCCCGTGGAGAGGTCCACCGCGCCGGAGGAGATTTTCACGTCCACCCGCGTCGAGCGATCGGATGCCACTGTGCTCTCTTCCACGGTGATCAACGTATCCTGCTTCACCGTGTACAGCGTACCGTCTGGAAAGGAGATGCGCGCGAATCCGTCATTGGTGGTGCGGATCAAATCGCCCTTGCTCAGCGTCATTCCCGGGTCGGCGGCAACCCACGACGTCGAGTTCCGCACCTTCACTTGCACTCCGCCTTCCAGGTTGACGAACCGCGCTTCGCTGGCGGCCGGCGGCGCGCTCACTCCCGCGTCCGGGGTCATGGCTTCCCCGGCGCTCTTCATTATCGCGCGGAACGTTCCCGGCGAGAGCAGGTACCACACCATCAGCCCGCCGGCGACCAGCAGCAGCCCATAGACCACCAGCGTCCGGTACGTCACCGTGGTCCAGTAAATCTCATGCCTCGCTTTTTGTTTGGACGGTTCAGCCACTGCACACCTTGCCGGGGAGGCAATTTAGCATAGTGATATGAGGCTTTCAACAGGGGCCGCCCCCCGTGTCCAATCAGTAGGGACGCGCCTCCAGCGGCCCCGGCAGTGTGCGCCTCTTTTCGCCCAACGCATCCCTCTGTCTTCGAAGATTCGCTCCACACCAGTCCCGCGGCCCTGGCCACTTCTTCTTCGCTCGCCGCCATTGTGACTCGGTGCGAGGTCTTCTATAATAGTTCGTTTGGACGCAACCCTCTGCCTCCCGCAGAGAAACGAGGTCATCGGATAGACAGGATGCTTTCGACGTTTCAGAGCAAAGACTTCAAGGTTCGGCTGTTCATCGGATTCTTCCTGGGGATGATCGCCCTGGCTATGGTGATCACCCTGGTGCCCGGCCCGGTCGGCTCCGTCAGCGAAGGCCGCGATGCCATCGCCGTTGTGGATGGCGTGGAAATCGGCGTGGCCCACGTCCAGCGCCGGCTGGCGCGTCTCTCCCAGCGCCAGTCCATCCCCCCGGCCCTTCAGGAAATCTACTCCCGCCAGATTACCGACCAGCTGATCTTCGCGCTGGCCTTGGAGGCTGAAGCGCGCCGCCAGGGCATCCACGTAACCGACGAAGAACTGGCTGACCGCATCAAGCGCATCTTTCCGGCCGTCTTTGCCGGCAATGCATTCCTGGGCCGCGAGCGCTACGAACTCGAAGTGCAGACCCGCGCCGGGATGACGGTTGCCGAGTTTGAGGAGGAACTCCGCAGGTCGCTCCTGGAGGACAAATTCCTCCGTCTCGCCACCGACGGCTATCGCTCCACCCCGCTCGAAATCGAAGCGGAATTTCGCAAGCGCAACGAAAAAGTGAAACTCGATTACGTCCTCGTGAATCCGGAAGAGATGCAGTCCCGCGTTGCCGTCAGCCCCGCCGACCTCGCCGCCTATTTCGAGCGGAACAAGTCGCAGTACCAGGTGCCCGAGAAACGCTCCATCCGCTTTGCCCTGCTCGACCTGGTGCAGCTGGGCCTTCGCTCGGCGCCCACGGAGGAAGACTTACGCGCGCAGTACACGGCGCAACTGGACCGCTTCAGCGTCCAGAACCGCGCCAAAGTCAGCCACATCCTCTTCAAAATCGTCGGCAAGTCCGATGCCGAAATCGCTGAGGTCCGCAAGAAGGCCGGGGAGGTCCTGGCCAAGCTTCGTAAAGGCGCCAAGTTCGAAGACCTCGCCCGCCTGAACAGCGAGGATGACACCAAGGACAAGGGCGGCGATCTGGGCTGGATTGTCCCGCGTCAGACCGTCCCGGAATTTGAGCAGGCCGCTTTCTCTTTGCCGTTGGGCAGGGTCTCCGACCTGGTCAAAACGGAGTACGGCTTCCACATCCTCAAAGTCGCCGAACGCGAAAACGCCCGCACCAGGCCCTTCGAGGAAGTCCGCGCCTCCCTGATCGCCGAAGTGGCCACCGCCAAGGCCGGCAGGCTGGCAGAGGAGATGACCGACAAACTCACCGACACCATCCGGCAGTCACCCAAGATGCCCCTCGAGGATCTTGCACGGCAGTTTTCGCTGCCCATCTCCGAGACCCCTCTGGTGGCCCCGGGCGAGATGGTTGGCAACCTGGGAGCTGCACAGGAACTCCACGACGAGATTTCCCGGCTCAAGAAGGGAGACCTCAGCCTGCCCCTGCGTCTCACGCGCGGCGCGGTTGTTCTCGCCATCAAAGACATTGTCCCAGCGCACCAGGGATTACTGGACGAGGTCCGCCCCCGCGTCGAAGAGAATTTTCGCCGTGAACAGGGCGGTCTGCTGGCGCGATCCAGGGCAGAAGAGCTCTCCAGCCGCACAACCTCGGGCGAGGAATTGGGAAGTGTGGCGAAAACCCTTGGACTGGAAGTCAAGTCCAGTGAAGCTTTTGCACTGAACGGCGCGGTCTCTGGCGTGGGCAGTGGCCGCGATTTCACCCCAGCCTTTGGCAGCAGCGTCGGCGCCGCCAGCTCACCCTCCCAGATAGGCGCCAACTGGGTAGTTTATCGGGTCACCTCCCGCGAAGAGGCCAAGCCGGAAGACCTCGAGAAGCAGAAAAAGGACCTGGATGGGGAGGTCCTCCGCAATAAGATAGGCTTGGCATACGCCGAATTCCGCACAGCGCTTCAACTCCGGATGGTCGGCGAGGGTCGTCTGACCGTCAACGAAGTAAACTATCGCCGCCTTACGAACTCGGTGTGGTCACCTCGTAAATAATTGTAAATAAATGACTTACGAACCGCCTGTTTTCCGGTTGCCCGCGGCCCTCTCGCAAGGTAGGATATTCCGTCTGCATTTGGATGATTCCCGGCCCGGTTTTCCACAGAAGGTCTCCCGGGGGGACGTCTTGCCGCCCCACACCTCGCCCACTGGCGCGGCAAGCCTGAAAGGTTCCCAATGGCTCCGCGCGTCTCGACGCCCAAAAACGAGTACCAGTGTTCGATAGAGACCAACCAGACAGGCAAGTACTGCGTCCGCGTCCGGGCGCGCTTCGGCCCTCAAAAGTGGACACTGGGAGTCTATTTCCTGGCAACTTCATTCCCCCGGGCGATGAAGAAGCTGGAAGGAACTCTGCAATTTCTTCAACAGGAAGAGGAACGGCTACGCTTTTGGAGTGTGGAGCGTTCCGACGATCCCAAACTTGCCGGCGAGCTGCTGGGCGATAGCGGGCTAAGCCTGGACTCCCGGAAGGATTTCCCGCGCAAGTTTGCGCGAATGGAGGCGGTGGCTAGCCGAAGCATTGCCGCGTTTCACATCGCCGGGATTCGGCGGGAGCTTTCGGAGACGTGTTCCACGCAGCGCCTGGTCGCCGCTAGCGACTGAACCCTGGTCCCTCGCCCTCAGCCCTCTCGTCAAGGCTTGGCCCGAAGGATGACTTCCCCGGTAGCGACCACTTGGTCGTTCAGTGCAATCCGGTACTTGTAGGATCCCGGCTTAGCCTCGGGATGTGGCGGCCCGCTCGAGAGCCTCATCCCCGGGGGCGCCTGAAAGACATTCGAGCCGAACGGGCAGCGATTGGGGTCAAACTCCACTCGGATGTTCCCCGCCCCGGACACCCAGACAGCATGGTCCCCCGGCTCAATCACAATTGCTTCCGGTAGGATTCCGACCAGCACAGTCTTTTCAGCCATGGGGGATTTGCTGAGGCATCAGGGCTGTCCGCAGCGGGAGGAACAATAGCACACCAGGAGGGGGAATTCCTTGTTACCGGATGGGTCGGTCAATGGATGGTCGGCAGCATCTTCCGCGCGGCTTCGGCGAGCTTGGCAAGTGAGAACGGCTTCGGCATCACACGCACTCCCAGCAATTCTTTGCTGTGCTTCTCCGCCTCGGCGGGGTTCCCGGTCATCAGGATGAATCGCTGAGACAACGCCGGCGCGCGCTCCCGCAGGATTTGCAGCACTTGGATTCCGCTCCGGTGCGGCATCTGGAGGTCCGATATGACCACGGAATACTCACCGGCCAGCAACGCGGCCTCCAGTTGCCGCGGATCCTCGAGCGCCGTCACACGGAACCCCTCCCTGCCCAGCGACGCTTCCACCAGCCTCAACAACTCCGGGTCATCGTCCAGCACCAGTGCGCACGGCGGTCCGGGCACCAGGTGCGGACGGGCCGCCTCAGCCCGTTGCCAGTCCTCCGGCGGGGCAGCCAGCTTCCAGAAATTCCCGGGCGTGGCAAGCTCGGCCGCCACTTTCCATAATTGCCGCTCCGTATTGCGACCCAGCAGGCGCACCACCCGGGCGCGACGCGGCGGCGTCCCCAGGAAGGCCGCCAGCTCCACCTCCGCGCCCTCGCTCAGCGGCTGCCGGCACAGCAGCAGCGCTCCATGATTGCTCACAGAAAGCGTCTCGGCCGCCTCAACGAATGGACGTCCAGCGGTATCTTCTCCGGAGATGCGGATGGGAAGCTCGAAACGGACACGGCTGCTGCGGCGGGCGTTCGCCGTGTTCACTCGCCACCTGGAGTGGCCCGGAGTGGTAGGGGCACAGGAGCACATCTTCCAACTCCGCGCCGGGCTGTGTCAAGGAAGGAGTAGTCACCAATGTTCCATCGCTAAATGCCGATAAAAGATACAGGTGGGCCGGTGCTCAGGCCCCCCGCAGCTTGTGCTTGACGAAGTCGCACAGCCCTCTCATACTAGGTAGGCTCCTGGGCTCGCTGTCTGCTGGATCTGACCCCAGGCGTCGGCGCGGTTTCGAATGTGTTCCGGCGGGGCCGGATTTGAAGGAGAACTGGGAGATGGCTACAGCAGAATT
>Ga0247727_10005563_pt1 | contig 25450 bp, 20 predicted proteins | sample WisWelCaveWW1625_FD_202498 | JGI IMG/M metagenome (GOLD analysis project Ga0247727, IMG submission 202498) | Biofilm microbial communities from Wishing Well Cave, Virginia, United States - WW16-25 | ecosystem: Environmental > Aquatic > Deep subsurface > Groundwater > Cave microbial mat | place...
CAAGATGCGCAGCTACCAGGTCGCGATCATCCTGGGCCTGCTGGTCGGGATCGGGCTGGCTTTCGGCTTCGAGCACATGGACAACACCTTCAAGACGCCCGAGGACGTGCGCGAGCACCTGCAGCTGCCGTTCCTGGGCATGGTGCCGGACGTGGGCCTCAAGCCGGCGGGCAGCGCGGGCCGCCCGCAGCTCGTGAAGAGCCCGAACTCGGCGGTGGCCGACGCCTATCGCGTGCTGCGCACGAACCTGATCTTCTCCTCGGCCGAGACCAGCGGGCGCGTGATTTTGGTCACGAGCGCCAACCCGGCGGAGGGCAAGACCACGACCCTCGCCAACCTGGCCGTGGCGCTCGCGCAGAACGGCGCCAAAGTGCTGGCGGTCGATGCGGACCTGCGCCGCCCGACGCTGCAACAGCACTTCGGCGTGGCGAAAGCCCCGGGGCTCACGGACCTGATCGTGGGAAAGGCCGCGGCTTCGCTCGCGATCCACTCGACGCGCATCGAGGGCCTGCAGCTCTTGCCTTGCGGCTACCTGACGCCGAACCCGGCGGAGCTCCTGGGCTCGCCGATGATGAAGCAGATCGTCGACGCGCTGCGCGCGCACTACGAGTGGGTGCTGATCGACGCGCCGCCGCTGCTCGCGATGGCCGACGCTCCCGTGCTGTGCCCGCTCGTGGACGGGGTGGTGCTGGTGATCGCGGCGGAGTCGGCCACGAAGCCCGCGGTGGCGCGCGCCATCGACCAAGTGCATCGCGTGGGCGGCAAGGTGGCCGGCCTGGTGCTGAACAAGGTCAACCTCGAGCGGAACTCCTACTACTACAGCCAGTACTACAGCGAGTACTATCGCAGCTACTACGCCGAATCCGCCGCGCGGCGTCCGGGCGGCGAGGCGGGAGCGCGCAAGCCTGCCCCGCGACCGCCGGTACGGCCGGCGCGACGCGCGTGAGCGTGATCGGGGCCATGCGGGTTGAAGCCACGGGCGCGAGCGCGCTACGATCGGAGCGGATGCTCCCGCTGCGCCGCGCGGCGCACACGTTCCTGGCGCTGCTCCTCGCGCTGCCCGCGGGAGGCGTGCGCGCGGCGAGCGCGGCCGGGACGATCCAGGGCGTGGTGCGGCTCGAGGGCCGGCCGCTCTCGGGCGTGACGGTGGCCTTCATCGAGCTGCAGTCGGGCTCGGTCGTGCGCGCCGTCTCGAGCGCCGACGGTGGGTTCAGGGCCGCGGCGCCCGCGGGTGAGTACGCGGTCACCACCGAGAGCCGGGCCGGCCTCGCGGTGGGCCAGGCTCCGGCGAGGGTGGCGGTCGCTGACGGGCGTGTGGCGAACGCGGACGTCGAGCTCGTGGCCGTAGCCTCGGCGCTGGCGCAGGACCCGGCCGCGGCTCCGCCCGCGCAGGAAAAGGCGCCGCCCGCCGGCGATCCGCAAACGCCGCCGGTCGATCCCCAGGCCCCGCACGCTCCCGTGTGGGCCGACACGACCGGCACCGGGGCCCAGATCCTGTTCGAGCCGGTGACGTGCTTCGTGGCGGGCGAGTTCCCGCTGCTCGACGCCGGAATCGAGCCGATCGCCTCGGTCGCGCGCGCGCGCGTGTACTTCAAGGGGGCGGTGGGAGATTCGTTCTACTTCGTCGAGATGACGGTCGACCAGGGCCGCTACTTCGGCAAGCTGCCGCGGCCACGAATCGAAGCCACCCCGATCACCTACTACGTGCAGTCCACCACGACGGAGTTCGACGAGAGCCAGACGCAGGAGATCGAGGCGCTCGTCGTGCAGGACAAGGCCGAGTGCGGCGACCGCAAGGTGGCGGCGATCGGGCCCGCTGGCGCGGTCACCGTGTTCTCGGCCGCGACCGGAGCGTCGATCCTGGCGCCGGCGGGCTTCGCCGCGGTGGCGGCCTCCGGGCTCGCGGTCGGAGCGATCAGCGTCATCGCCGCCGCGGCCGCGGCCGCCGGCGTCGTCGGCGGCGTGGTGGTGGCGCCGCCCGGGGGTGGTGGTGGAGGGACCCCTCCCCCGATCATCATCCAGCCTTCGCCGATCCCCACGCCGATCCCGCTACCGACCCCGACGCCGATCCCGATCACGACCTTCCGCTAGCTCTACTTCCAGGTGAGCGTGTTGCGCAAGGTCTCGGCCTTGGGGGCCGTGAGCGTGGCCTCGGCGACCCACGAGGTCGTCCCCTCTCGCCACGCGCCCGTGGCCTCGGCCACCAGCGCACGCTGCTGAGGTGCTATCTCGCGGGCGCTCGGGGCCACGGGCCCGCCGCTGCCGGCTCCGTTGGCCGTCGTGCCGAGGCTCAGCCCCTGGACCTTGATCGGCTTCCTGCCCTGGTTCATGACGAAGACGCGCAGCGTCCAAGCGTCGTTCGCCTCGATCCCGGAGGCCGGGGTCATCTCGAACTCGATCCGTCCCGAGAAGTCCGGGGCCTTCTCGTCGGTGTCGAAGCCCACGAGACCGCCGCTCGCCTTCTCCTTGCGCGTCTTCTCCGAGTCGACGACGGTCCGGCCCGCGACGAAGCGGCGACGCGCCCGGTCGCGGCGCTCCGCGACGTCCTGGCGAAGGCTCGTCGCCCGGGGGCTCCCCGGCTCTAAACGCAGAGCCCCGTCGACGTGAGAGAGCGCGGCGTCGTACTGGCGTGCGACGAGCGCGGCCTCGGCCTGGCCCACGAGCGCCTGCGCCTGGGCCGCTACCTGCTGCGCGCGCTGCTGCTCGGGCGAGGATCCGGTCGGGCCAGAGGGGAGCGTCGGGGCTGCTGCCGCGGGGGTCGGGGTCGCTCGCGGGGTCGGCGTCGGCCGCGGCACCGGTGTCGGAGCCTGCGTGGGCTGCGTTGCGACGGGCTGCGGCAGGGTGGCTGGGGTCACGACCGGCGTCGCGGCCTGGAGCGGCTCCGGGGTCGGAGCCGTCACTTCCGGTTCGGGTGTCGCGGCGATCGGCGGCGGTGCGGGCTCGCTCACGCGCGCGACCGGTGCCGGGGTGGCAGCGGGCACGGACGGCCGGCTGCCGAACGTACCCCATGCGAGGTAGCCGCCGCCCGCGAGGGCCAGGACGCCCACGACGCCGCCCACGGCGAGGAGCATCGGGCGGCGAGAGCTCGCAGTCTCTTCCGCGGGCTCCAGAGCCGTTTCGGCCGCGGGCTCGGGCTCGGGCGCTCGAGCGGGAATGGGACGCGCCCTCTGCCGCTGTGACGCCGAGGGCGGCAGTCGTTGTGACGCCGAGGGCGGCAGCGGCCGGGAGGTCTGCCACTCCGCCGAGCGCGCTGGCTGAGCGGCACCAGGCTCATTCTGCGCAGGAGCCTCCGCAGGCTTCGCGGCGGGCGCGGGTGCGGGGGAAGCGGCGACGCCCGTCAGGGGCGGCAGCTCGACCCGGGGACCTTCATCGAACGTGGGTGCTTCACCGGCCATGTCTTCCACGGAAGCTGCGGGCGGCGGCGCGAACATCGGAGGTGTGTACTCGGAGGGCTCGACGGCCCCCGCGACCTCGTCCATGCTGCTCATCAGCAGCGTAGGCGACACCTCGGCGAGCGCCTCCGCGTCCTCGATGACGTACGCGTCGGCTTCGGATTCGACTTCGAACGACGCCCCTTCGGGGAAGCTCGCGGGCTCGGGCAGCACGGCGGCGCTGGAGAGCTCCGGCTCGTCCCCGATCTCGGGTGTCGGGACGTCGTCGATCACGATGGTGTCGTCTTCGACCGCCGCCGGGTCGGCCATGGTCTCGGAAACAACTTGGGACGCAGCCTCAGTCGCCCACAGCGCGACGGTCTCGATCTCGGGCGTCGGCGTCGCCGCGGACGCGAAGATGCCCGGAGACAGAAGGGCGGCAGCGGCCGCACGCTTCGGCAGGATGCACTGGATCATCACGACGTCGTCGTCGCCCGGGGCGCCGAGCCAGAGGATGTCGCCGTTCCTGAGCTCGGTCCCGGCGGCACCGATGGCGTTGTCGTTGACGTGCACCGTTCTCGAGGACCCGGTGTCGTGGACGGTGATCAGCCCAGCCTCGACCACGACGCGGGCGTGGTACGGGCTCACCGCGGGAAGATCGAGGTAGAGCGACGAGCCGGGCGAGGAGCCGATCGTGAGCGTCCCGCTCTCCGGCAGCTCACACTGCGTGCCGGCGAGAGGCCCTCCGAGGACGGTCAAGGACGCCGTCTTGATGTCGGCCATCACGTTTTCCTGCGGCGCCGTCCGGAGGGGGGACCCAGAGCGCCTCGGACCGTCATTCTATGGGCGGCCACGCTCCCCATCAAGGCCGGGGGTGACCCGCCTCACGGCCCGGCGGCACGAGCGCGGCCGCGGCGAGCGCCACCCCGATCGCGGCGTTCGCCGGGATCTGGCCGCCGAAGTCCACGAACTCGTGAAAGGCCAGGCCCACGAGGGCGCCGAACAGGCCGAGGTCTGCCGCCGAGCGCCTCGAGTGCGCGAGCGCGGCACGGAACACCACGCCGAGCAGCCCCGCCACGAGCGCCAGGCCGACGAGACCGCCGTCGAGCAGCACCTGCAGGTAGTCGTTGTGCGCTTCGCCGATCCATTCGCTCTTCCAGATCGTCTGGTACCAGGGATAGCCGGTGGCGAAGGCGTTCCAGCCGACGCCGAACACGGGGAAGTGCCTGATCATCGGCAGCATGTCGCGCCACAGCTCGAGCCGGCTGCCGCGGATGCCGCGCGCCTCGAACGCCGAGAACACGCCTCCCAGGCCGATCCACAGCACGCCCGTCGCCACCAGCAGCATCACGGCGAGCGCCGTGCCCCGGCGCCTGGGGGCGGCGAGCGGCATCACGAGCGCCGCGAGGGCGAAGGCCGAGACGCCGCCGCGCGACTGCGACGCGACGAGACCGGCCACGATCACCATCACGGCGGCCGCCGCCCGTGCCAGCGCCAGACCCTCGGGCTCGCCGAGCAGCAGCAGGCCGCGCCGGCCCTTCGCCCACGCCACGCGCAGCTGCCCGAGCGCCTCGAGCGCGAAGCCGACGCTGAGGGCCGCCGCCATCACCAGATAGCCGGCGAAGTGGTTGCGGTTGACGTACGGGCCGAACACCGCCCAATCCCAGCGCGGCTGCCAGATGCCGTAGAGCCGGCGCGGCTCGGGGGAGACGGCCTGCACGAGCGCGATCACGGTGAGCGCGAGGCCGACGAGAACGACGCTGCGCAGCAGCCGCCGGCGCCAGCGGCCACAGCCGAGCTCGCGGAAGACGGCCAGCGCCAAGAGCGTGAAGGCCGCGAGGAATGCGAGCCCGCGCAGGGTGTCGGGTGGGCTGACGCTGATGGGCTTCCAGGCCAGCAGCGCGGGCACGAGCTGCTGGGCGTCGTAGAAGGCGAACGAGCCGGGGCTCAAGGCGCGCAGGAGCGCGGGCGGCAACGGGACGAGCTGAAAGAGCACGAGCGCGTGGAGGCCGAGCAGAAAGCGCAGGCCCGGCAGCCGCCGGCCCGGGCCGTGGCGCGGGCGCAGCAGCGAGACGGCGCCCGCAACGGCAGAGCCCGCGAGAAGCGGGATGAAGATGGGCTCGTGGACGGCGCCGGCGAGAAGCGGCGCGGCCGCCAGCAGCACCAGGACCAGGACTCGAACGAACGACGCCGCGCGCTCGGGCGCGCTCATCTCGGCAAGCGCTCGACCCGCAGCAGCCGCGCCCGCGGCCCGAACACCAGGCGGCGGTCGGCTACGCCGTCCCCGTTCGTGTCGATCTCCTCGTTCGCGAGCCGGCCCCTCTGCCACGCCTGCCAGCGGTCGGCCCGTCCGTCGCGGTCGGAGTCCGTTTCGACGCGGACCAGCGTGCCGTCCAGCATCACCTCGGCGCGCTCCGGCTTGCCGTCGCCGTCGTCGTCGTACTCGATGCGCGCCGGCCGCCCGTCGGGCGCGCGGTAGGTCCACTCGTCCGCACGACCCCGCTGCCGACGCCAGCGCCCCACCTTCTCGAGCAGGCCGGCCGCGTCGTAATGCTCGAATCGGTCGACCCACGAGTCGTGGTCCTCGTCGACCTCGATCAGCCGGATCTGCCGGTGCTCGTCGTAGTGCGCGATGTAGTCGGCGCGCCCGTCGCCGTTGCTGTCGTACTCGACGACGACGATACGGCCCGACGCGTCGTAGAAGCCCTTCCAGGCGCCACGGTCGAGCAGTCGGTAGTCGCGGCCGTCGCCGCGGCGCACGCTCGGCATGCCGGCCGGGGGCAGGCCGCCCAGGCCCCCGCACGCGCGATCGCCGCACGCGACGAGCGCCAGCACCGGCACCAGCAGCGCCGCGCGCCGCCTCACGCTTTCGGCTCCGGCTCCCGACGACCCGCGTCCAGAAGGCCGAGCGCCACCCAGACGTGGCGGAAGTCCTCGACGTCCTGGCCGAGGCCGTCGAGCGCGAGCGCCGCCAGCATCCCCCAGAGCGCCAGGTCGGTCGGTCGCGAACGGGCGCGCCACAGGCAGAAGACGGCGAAGCCGAGGCCGGCGAGCGCCGGAAGCCCCAGCGTCGCGGCGACGTTGAGCGGCGTCAGGTGCGCGTCGAACTCGAGGCTGCCGCGCCGGCCGGGCGAGCTGCCGAGCCCGGAGCCGAAGCCGGGACGAGCGGCGAGCGTCTCGAGCGAGCTCTGGGCCGACTGCTGGCGCACCGAGGGCCCCTCGCGCAGCCGCGGCTCCCACGGCCGGAGCGGCTGGAACGTCACGTTGACGAGCGTGAGACCGACCATCGCCAGCACGAGCGCGACGCCCAGGCCCCAGGCAAAACGTCGCCGCGCCGGCGTCGTGGCATGGCGGATCGCGGCGAGCAGGCCGAACGCCAGGATCGCGCGCGATGTCGTGAGCAGCACGGTCAGCGCGAGCGCCGCGATCACGACGCGCCGCCAGCCGCGCGAAAGGCCGGCCTCCTCGCGCGCCACGACGCCGTACGCGAACACGCAGAAGCTCGCGAGCAGGTTCGGGTGCGGGAAGCCGGCCTGGGCGCGCGAGAGCGGGCCGGGGAGCAGGTCGCCGCAGGTGCCGACGAGCGGGGTGATGGTCCCGAAGGCGGAGAGCACGACCCCGAGCACGGCCGCGAGCGCGGTGACGAGCGACGTCGCCGCGATCGTCCTCCCGATCGCGGCCGGCATCCCGGGTCTTCCGGCCAGCTCGGAGGTCACCACGAAGAGCGCGAGCAGCATGCCCAGGCCGAGCAGCTTCGCCGCGCCGCTCGGGTGCCGCGGGACCACGACGACGAGCGACAGCGCCGCCCATCCGAGATAGAGCGCGAGACCCGCGTGGACCGGGCGTAGGCGCGGCAGCCGGCGCGCGCGCGCGAGCCCGAGCGCCCACGCGACCACGGCGAGCGCGAACACCGCGTCGCCCCAGCGCGCGTTCTCGTGGAGCCAGGGGAACGGCACGAGCGCCCCCCAGGGGATGAGCGCGAGCGACGCCAGATACAGGATGCGCGCGAGACGGTCGCTCACGCGGCTCCCCGGTACATCTCGTCGATCAGCCCCTTGTAGCGCTCTTCCACGACGCGCCGCTTCACCTTCAGCGTGGGCGTGAGCTCGCCCGCCGCCTGGCTGAGCTCCTCCGGGAGCAGCGCGATCTTCTTGATCTTCTCGAACTGCGCGAGATCGCCGGTCATGGCCCGAACCAGCTCCATGTAGTGGGCCACCACCTCCTTCCGCTTCACCAGCTCCTCGCGCGAACCGCCCAAGCCGCGCTCGTTGGCCCAGGTCGCGAGGACGTCGTAGTTCGGCACGACGAGCGCCGCGGTGAAGTTGCGGCGGTTGCCGACCATCACCACCTCCGTGAAGAAGCGGTTGGTCTTGAGCTTGTTCTCGATCGGCTGGGGCGCGATGTTCTTGCCTCCCGAGGTCACGATGATGTCCTTCTTGCGGTCGGTGATGACCAGGAAGCCGTCGGCGTCGACGTGACCGAGGTCGCCCGTACGGAAGAAGCCGTCCCGGTCGATCGCCTCGCGCGTGGCGTCGGGCTTGCCCAGGTACCCGCGCATGATGTGCGGGCCGCGCGACAGGATCTCGCCGTCTTTGGCGATCTTCAGCTCGACGCCGTCGAGCGGCAAGCCGACCGTGCCCGGCTTCAGGCGATCCGGGCGGTTGCACGTGATCACCGGGCTCGTCTCGGTGAGGCCGTAGCCCTCGCAGATCAGGATGCCCACGGCGCCGAAGAACTCCGCGATCTCTCGCGCGAGCGGCGCGCCGCCGGAGATGAAGAGCCGGAGCCGGCCGCCGGTGCGCGCCCGCACCTTGGAGAAGACCAGGCGGTCGGCGAGCGCCAGCTTCAGGCGGAGCCAGAAGCCCGGCTCGCGGCGCGCCACGCGTAGCTCGAACCCCGCGCACCCCACCGCGAGCGCCCAGCGGAAGATCGCCTGCCGCAGCCTCGGGTCCCGGGCCACCTTCTCGTTGATGCGCGCGTACATCTTCTCGTAGAGCCGCGGCACCGAGAGCATGATGTGCGGCCGCAGCTCGAGCATGTTCTCGGGCACCTTCTCGACGCTCTCGGCGTAGGCGATGGTGGCGCCCGCGTGAATCATCAGGTTGTGGCCCGTGCGCTCGAAGACGTGACTGAGCGGCAGGAAGCTGAGCGCGGTCCAGTCGGGCGCTATCTGCGGGAAAGCGTGCGCCGCACCGAGCGCGTTCGTCACCAGGTTGGAGTGCGTGAGCATGACCCCCTTGGGGTCGCCGGTGGTGCCCGAGGTGTAGATGAGCGTGGCGAGGTCGGAGGCGTCGACGCGCGCCGCCCGCTTGCGGGCGGCTTCGGCGTCGCTCGCGAGCGCGGCCTTGCCGCGCGACCGCAGCTCGTCGAGCGGCAGGCCGCCCGCCGAGGGATCGAACCCGATCACGTGGCCGAGCGCGGGCAGCTCGCGCTTCACCTCGGCGAGCTTCGCCGCCTGCGCCGCCGTCGAGACGAAGATCGCCTTCGCCCCGGAGTCCAGCAGGACGTAGCGGACCTGGGCGGCGGTGAGCGAGGGGTAGATCGGAACCGTGGCCGCGCCCAGAACCAGCGCGCCGAAGTCGGCGAAGGCCCATTCCGGGCGGTTCTCCGAGAGGATCGCGATGTGATCGCCCTTGCCGATGCCGAGCGCCACAAGGCCCAGCGCGACTTCGTCGACTGCCGCGCGGAACTCCTCGGAGCTCGTCGTGCGCCACGCGCCCTCGCGCTTGAAGCGAAGGTGCTCGGGCTTGCGGAAACCGTCGACGGACCGGTAGAAGAGGTCAGAGAGCGTCTGGATCGCCGCGGAGCTGGACGCCGGGGTCGCCACCCGCCCGATGATACCCCGGCCCGCGAGCGGAGCGGCATGGATAATGAGAGCGTGCAGGTGGGCGTCGTGCTCGGTCTCGGATCCAACCTGGGCGATCGCGAGGCCGCGATCGAAGGCGCTCTCGCCCGGCTCGGGGCGCGGGGCTTCCGCCGCTCCCGGCTGAGCTCGCTGTACCTGACCGAGCCCGTCGGCGGACCGCTTCAGGGTTGGTTCCTGAACGCGGTCGCGGCGGGCGAGACGCCATGGTCGCCGGAAGAGCTCCTTCTGGCCTGCCTCGCGGTCGAGCAGGAACTCGGGCGCCTGCGCGGCGAGCGCAACGGACCGCGCACGATCGACGTCGACATCCTCTTCTTCGGCACGCTGCGCCGCGACGGGCCGACCCCGGTGATCCCGCACCCCCGGCTGCACGAGCGCCGTTTCGTGCTCGAGCCGCTCGCCGAGATCCTGCCGGACCTGGTGCACCCGGTGCTCGGGAAGCGCGTGAGCGAGCTTTTGGCCCGCTGCGCCGACACGTCGGCGGTCCGGCGCTTCGCGGGAGAGCGCGCGTGAGCGCGCTCCACCACGTCGCGGTCGAGGGTCCGATCGGCGTCGGCAAGACCACGGTGGTCGACCGCTTGGCGGAGCGGCTCGAGGCGAAGAAGGTGCTCGAGGACTGGTCCACGAACCCGTTCCTGCGCCCCTTCTACGACAGCCGCCCGGGCGCCGCGTTCCAGGCCGAGCTCTTCTTCCTGCTCTCCCGCTACAGGCAGCAGCAGGATCTCGTGCAGCGGCAGCTCTTCACCCAGTCGACGCTCGTCGACTACGTCTTCGAGCGCAGCCGGCTGTTCGCCTACCTGAACCTCGACGACAGCGAGCTCTTGATCTACGACAAGCTGTACTCGCTGCTCGCTCCGAGCGTGCCGCGACCGGACCTGATCGTGTACCTGCAGGCGCCGACCGAGCTGCTGATGCGCCGGGTCAAGGCGCGCGGGCGGCCCGAGGAGAGCCAGCTCTCCGAGGAGTACCTGGCCGAGGTCAACCGCGCGTACAACCACTATTTCTTTCACTACTCGGCGACGCCGCTGCTGGTGGTCAACACCGAAGGCGTCGACTTCGCGCGCAGTGAGGAGGACGTCTCCGCCCTGCTTAAGCAGATCCGCGCGATGGGCAAGGGCACGCAGTACTACGTGCCTCGTGCGCGCGCCTGACGTCGCTTGACGGGGAAGCGGGGCTGCGCCATCCTCAACGCGGCCTTTATCCCATGAGCCAGGCACGCCAGCTCGAGCTCGCGTTCGAGGACCTGCCGCGCTGGGACGCTCCGGCGCTCGAGTCGGCGCTCGCGCGCGAGGCGGGCCGCGAGGTCCAGGTGGTGCTCACCGACAACCGCTCGGTGCTGCTCTCGGTGAGGCGCATGGCGGGCGGACCGCTGGTCAGGCTGCACCGCATGTTCCTGCACGCGCCGGCCACGGTGGTGGTGGCGCTCGCGCGCAACATCCGCCGCCGCGGTCCCGCCGCCGGTGGCGAGGTGCGCCGCTTCATGAACCAGAACCTGCACCGGGTGCAGCGTTCGCCGCGAGAGATGCCGCCGCTCGTGACGCGCGGGCGCGTCTACGATCTCGGCTCGGTCTACGGCGACATCAACCAGCGCTTCTTCGGCGGCCGCATGCGCGTGCCGATCACGTGGGGCCGCGGGGTCGGCCGCGCGCGTCGTGGCGGGCTCACCTTCGGCAGCTATGACCCGGTGCTCGCGCTCATCCGTATCCACCCCGTGCTCGACCGGCCGGCGGTGCCGCGCTACTTCCTCGAGAGCGTCGTCCACCACGAGATGCTGCACCACCAGCTGGGCGGGGTGTCCGACCGCGCGGGCCGGACGGTCTACCACACGCGCGCCTTCCGCGAGGCCGAAGCGGGCTTCCCGCGGCACCGCGAGGCCCTCGCCTGGGAGAAGCAGAACCTCTTGGAGCTGCTGCGCGCGAGCCAGGCGCTCGACCGCGAGCGCCGCGCGGCGCGGGCCGCCGCGCAGGTCGCCGCGAGCGCCGCCCAGCGCTAGGCCGCGCGGCATGACGTTGCCGCAGCTGCGGCGGCTGCTGCCGGGACTCGCCCGCCACCGCCGCACGCTGGTAGTAGGCCTGCTCGCGCTGGTGCTGACCACCGCGCTCTCGGTCGCGAGCCCGTGGGTGCTGCGCCACGCGATCGACGACCTGACGCTCGTCGTCACGCGCCAGAAGCTCGGGCTCTACGCCGGGCTGATCCTGGCGCTCGTGGCGATCGAGGGTGTCTTTCGCTACCAGATGCGGATGATCCTGATCGGCCTCAGCCGCGAGGTGGAGTACGAGCTCAGGAACCAGGTCTTCGAGCAGCTGACCCGGCTCTCGCAGCGCTACTACCAGCGCAACCGGATCGGCGAGGTGATGAGCCGCGCCACCAACGACATGTCGGCGGTGCGCATGGTGCTCGGGCCCGGGATCATGTACGCCGCCTCTACCGCGTCGACCTTCGCCTTTGCCGTGGCCGTGATGCTGCTGATCTCGCCGCGGCTCACGGTCTTCGCCCTGGTTCCGCTGGCGCTCGTCTCGTGGCTGGTGCGCCACTACGGCCGCAAGGTGCACGACCGCTACGAGGAGGTGCAGCAGCAGCTTGGCGAGATGAACGCGCTCGCGCAGGAGAACCTGTCCGGGGCGCGCGTGGTGCGGGCCTACGCGCAGGAGGCCGCCGAGGAGAAGCGCTTCGCCCACACCAACCGGGAGTACGTCGCGCGCAACCGGCGCGTGATCCGCATCACCGGCATCCTGCACCCGGGGATCGGCTTCCTGATGGGCCTAGGCGGGCTTAGCGCGGTCTGGCTCGGCGGGCGGATGGTGATCGCGGGCGAAGTGACGCTCGGAGAGTTCGTGGCCTTCGGCGTCTACCTGGCGATGCTGCATTGGCCGATGATCGCGCTCGGCTGGGTGGTCAACCTGATCGAGCGCGGCGAGGCCTCGATGGGGCGCATCCACGCCATCCTGGACCAGCTGCCGGAGATCCGCGACGAAGCGCCCGTCGTGATCGACAGGATCCGTGGCGACGTCGAGTTCCGCGGCTTGAGCTTCGCCTACGACGACGCCGTGCCGGTACTGCGCGAGGTCGAGCTCAGGATCGCGGCCGGGACCACCGTTGCGATCGTCGGGCCGACCGGCTGCGGCAAGAGCACGCTCGTGTCGCTGCTGCCGCGGCTCGTCGATCCCCCGCCCGGCAGCGTCTTCGTCGACGGCCACGACGTGCGCCGGCTCCCGCTCGCCACGCTGCGATCGGCGATCGGCTTCGTGCCGCAGGAGAGTTTCCTGTTCTCGGCCACGCTACGGGAGAACCTGGCGCTTGCCGAGGGTGCCTCTGCGCGCGCCGAGTGGGCCGCGGGCATCGCCCAGCTCGAGAAGGACCTGCGGGACTTTCCGCAGGGCTTCGAGACCACCCTGGGCGAGCGCGGGATCACGCTCTCGGGCGGGCAGCGGCAGCGCGGCGCTCGCGCGCGCTCTCGCCACCGACCCGCGCATCCTGATCCTCGACGACTCGCTCTCGGCGGTGGACACCGAGACCGAGGAGCAGATCCTGCAGGGGCTGCGCGGCGTGATGCGCGAGCGCACGACGCTGATCGTCTCGCACCGCATCTCGACCGTGAAGCAGGCCGACCTGATCGTGGTGCTTCGTGAGGGCCGCATCGTCGAGCGCGGCCGCCACGAGGAGCTCGTGGCGCATGGCGGCTTCTACGCCGATCTCAACCGGCGCCAGCTGCTCGAGCGGGAGATCGAGACCGGCGAGGACGCGGCGTGAGCGCCGACGACGACGACCCCGCCACGCCCTCGAGCCGGGATTTCGCCCTGCTGCGGCGGCTGCTCGGGTACCTGCGGCCCCACACGATCGCCGTGTTCGTCTCGTTCGTCCTGATCGTCGCCCAGGCCGCGATCGATCTCACGGGACCCTACCTCACCAAGATCGCGATCTACCGCCACATCGCAAGGGGCGACGCCGCGGGTCTCGCGCGCGTCGCTTGGTTGTTCCTGCTCGCGCTCACGGCGTCGTTCGGCGTCCGCTTCTTGCAGAGCTACATCATGCAGATGACCGGCCAGCGCATCATGCAGGACATGCGCCGCGAGATCTTCGCGCAGCTGCAGCGGCTGCACGTCGGCTACTTCGACCGCAACCCCGTGGGCCGGCTGATGACCCGGGTCACGACCGACGTCGACGCGGTCAACGAGCTGTTCACCTCGGGCGTCGTCACGGTGTTCGGCGACCTCCTCACGCTGGTCGGGATCATGGCCGTGATGCTGGCGCTCGACTGGCGGCTCGCGCTCGTGAGCTTCGCCGTGATCCCGCTCTTCTTCCTGCTCACCGACTGGTTCCGCCGCGGCGCGCGGCAGTCCTTCCGCGAGACGCGCCGGTGGGTGGCGCGCATCAACGCCTTCCTGCAGGAGAACCTGTCGGGCATGGCGGTGGTGCAGCTCTACCGCCGCGAGGAGCGCAACCGCGAGGCGTTCGCCGGAATCAACCGCAAGCACTACGACGCCAACATGCAGGCGATCTTCTACTATGCGGTCTTCTACCCGGTGATCGAGCTGCTCGCGGCGCTCGCCACCGCGCTGATTCTCGTTTACGGCGGCACGCGCGTGCTCACGGCCGGCCTGACGCTCGGGGTGCTGGTCGCGTTCATCCAGTACTCGGAGCGCTTCTGGCGCCCCATCTCGGACCTGTCCGAGAAGTTCAACGTGCTGCAGGCGGCGATGGCGGCCGCCGAGCGCATTTTTGGCCTGCTCGACACCGAGCCTCGAGTGGTGAGCCCGAAGCACGCCGCGCGACCAGGCGCCGTCGCCGGCCGCGTCAGCTTCGAGGCGGTGTGGTTCGCGTACAACCGACAGCCAGAAACGGATGGCAACGGACTACGGAGCGAGGTGGGACTCGCTCCCCCGAGCGGAGCGGGGGGTCTGGGGGGTGTGGCGCAACAAGTCGGAAGCAGCGGGCTGCGGAGCGAGGTGGGACTCGCTCCCCCGAGCGGAGCGGGGGGTCTGGGGGGTGTGGCGCAACACCCCCCAGAACACTACGTCCTCTCGGAGATCGACTTCACGGTCGATCCGGGGAAGAGCGTGGCGCTCGTGGGCGCCACCGGTGCCGGCAAGACCTCGATCATCAGCCTGCTGATGCGCTTCTACGACGCTGAGCGCGGACGCGTGGCCGTCGACGGCAGGGACGTGCGCGAGTGGGACCTCGGGAGCCTGCGCTCCTCGATGGCGCTGGTGTTGCAGGACGTACACCTCTTCAGCGGGACGATCGCGTCGAACATCCGGCTCGGCTCGGACATCCCGATCGAGCGCGTGCGCGCCGCGGCCGAGGCCGTGGCGGCCCACCGCTTCATCGAGCGGCTGCCGCGGGGTTACGACAGCGAGGTCACCGAGCGCGGGTCGACGCTCTCGGTCGGGCAGAAGCAGCTGCTCTCCTTCGCGCGGGCGCTCGCCCACGACCCGCGCGTGCTGATCCTGGACGAAGCCACCTCGTCGGTCGACACGGAGACCGAGCAGCTGATCCAGCGGGCGCTACGGGTGCTGATGCGGGGCCGCACCGCGATCGTGATCGCGCACCGGCTCTCGACCGTGCAGAACGTCGACCTGATCCTGGTGATGCACAAGGGCAGGATCCGCGAGCGCGGCACGCACCAGGAGCTGCTCGCCCGGCGCGAGATTTACTGGAAGCTTTACGAGCTCCAGTACAAGGACCAGGAGCTGGGCGCGGGCGCGGCCGGCGCCACCGCCCAAGCCACCGCCTAACGGCTGGCCGGCTGGCCCCAAGCCCGCTCGGAACAGCGTCTGGAGCAGGGCACACGGCTGTTTGTGCGTGTGGTCCAATTCTGCCGCGGCGGTTCCTGCGTACCCTGGAAAACTGCCGGACTACGAATCGGACCCGGAAGCTAGCGCTTCCGGGTCAGAAAGTCCCAGGCGAGCGTCGCCATCGCCCGCACGCCGAGCGGCAGCGCATCCTCGTCCACGTCGAAGTTCGACGTGTGGTTCACCGAGCCGATGCCCTTCGCCTCGTTGCGCGTGCCGAGCAGGAAATAGAAGTAGGGGGCCTTGCTTCCGAAGTAGGGGAAGTCCTCGGCCACCATCTGCGGCTCCACCCGCAGCGCCCCTTTTCCGAACACGCGCTCGAGCGCCGGCGCGCCCACGCTCTGCGCCAGCGCGAGGTCGTTCACCATGGGCGGGTTGCCCTCGTCGGCGAAGCGCAGCGTGGCCAAGGTGCCGTGAGCCTCGGCGACGCCTCTGACCGTGCGCGCGAGGCGCGCCTTCATCTCCGTGCGCACGCCCGGATCGTGGGCTCGCATCGTGCCGTCCATAACCACGCGTCCCGCAATGATGTTGAAGCGTCTTCCGCCCTGGACACGTCCGATCGTGAGCACACGGGGCTGGCGGCCGTCGATCTGGCGCGAGACGATCGTCTGGAGCGCGAGCACGATCTCGGCGGCGACCGGGATCGGGTCGAGCCCCATGTGCGGTTGGGCGCCATGGACGGTCTTGCCTTCGACCTCGATCGTGAAGGCGTCGGAGGAGGCGAAGATCGGCCCGTCCGTCCATCCGGCCTGTCCCGAGGCGACCCAGCTTCCGACGTGGAAGCCGAACACGGCCTCGACCTTCGGGTCGTCGAGCGCGCCCTCGCGCACCATCAGCGGCGCGCCACCCGCTTCCCCCGGAGGCGCGCCCTCCTCGGCGGGCTGGAACAGGAACACGACGCTGCCGGGCAGCTGCGCCTTGAGGCCGGCGAGCACCTGCGCGGCGCCGAGCAGGATTGCCGTGTGCGCGTCGTGGCCGCACGCGTGCATGACGCCCTTCACCTGGCTGCGGAAGGGTAGCTCGTTCGTCTCTTCGATCGGGAGCGCGTCGAGGTCCGCACGCAGCGCGACCACGCCGCCGGGAATGCCGCCCCGCAGCACCCCCACCACGCCCGTCTTCGCAACCGGGTAGCGCACCTCGAGCCCGAGGTCACGCAGCCGCTCGGCCACCAGCTGGCCGGTGCGCTCCTCGCGGTTGCTGAGCTCGGGATGGGCGTGCAGCTCGCGACGCACGCTGACCACGGCCGGAGCCATGCGCTCGGCGGCCGCGCGGATCTGCGCGTCGGGCGTGGGCGCCGTCACGGCGGCGAGAACGACGAGCGCGGGAGCGAGGGTCATCTTTGGCCTCCGGCAGGATACGGGCGGCTATCATACGCGGTGGTGGCCCGGCTCCTCGGCCTGATCGCTCTCCCGGGCCTGATCCTCGTCCTGCTGGTCGCCGCGGCGCTCGCTCTGCCGCTACGGCCGCACGGCGATGCCGGCGAGTACCTGCTGATGCTCGAGTCCTGGCACCGCCACGGCTCGCCCGAGCGGCAGCCCGGCGACGTCGAGTCGCTACGGGGGCTGCTGCAGCGGGAGCGGGAGCGGCTCGCGATCGACGAGAGTCGGGTGCTGCCGAACTACCACACCGGGCGGGACGGCGGGCTCTACTGCTACCACTTCTGGGGCTACCCGTTCGCCGGCCTCCCCGCGCGAAGGCTGCTCGAGGCGCTCGGCGTCTCGCCGCTGCGCGCGCTGCCCCTCACGAACGCCGTCCTCTTCGGCCTGGCGCTCGGGGCCTGCGCGCTCCTGCCCTGGACGGCCGCGCGCCGGTTCTGGCTCGTTGGCCTGCTGCTCTTCTCGCCAGCGCTCGCCTTCCTGATGTGGCCGCACCCCGAGGTGTTCTCCTTCGCCTTGGTGACGCTGGCGCTTGCGCTCGCCGCGCGCGGCCACGCGGCCGCGGGCGTGCTGGCCGCGGCCCTCGCCTCGCTGCAGAACCCGCCGCTCGTGCTGCTGGTGGCGGCGCTGGCCGCGACGGCCCTGTGGAGCGCCTGGCGACGACGTAGCGCGCGCGCAGCCGTGCTCACGCTCGTCGCGGCCGTGCCGGCCGGCGTTCCCGCGCTCTTCTTCCTGTGGCAGTTCGGCGTCTTCAACCTCTCGGTCCGGCCTTCGGAGGCGGCGGAGAGCCTGTCTGCCGCACGCGCGCTCGACCTCGCGCTGGACCCGAACCTGGGCCTGCTGCCGCACGCACCGCTTACGCTCGCCCTCTCCCTGCTCGCCGCGGCCGCCGCACTCATGCGGAAACGCATGGCGCCGGCGCTCCTGGTGCTGGCGCTCTTGCCGCTCCTCGCCTACGCCTCCACCGCGAACAGCAAATGGAACAACGACACGTCGGGCCCCAGCCGCTACGTCGTCTGGATGTTCCCGCTCGTCGCCTTCGTCGCCGCGGCTCCATCCGCCAGCCCAAAGCACCCGCTCACGCGCGAGCTGAGCGGAGCGCTCGGCCTCGCGCTCGCCGCGCAAGTCGTCCTGCTGGGCGCGCGCGGCGGCCCGCTCGCGCGCTCGGACTTCGTCGAGCACTCGTGGGCGCGCGCGTCGTGCTCGATCGCTGGCCACGGCTCTACCGGCCGGCCCCGGAGGTCTTCGGCAAGCGGACGCTCGGTCACGAGGGACCCTTCGACGGGCCGGCCGTCTACCGCGATGCGCGCGGCCGCTGCCGCAAGGCCTTGCTTCAGCCCCGTCATGTCGAGCGGCTCGTCGAGGCTTGTGGTGAGCCGCCTCGCGGCGAGGGCGCTCGGCTGCGGGCCGCGGCGGGCGAGGCCGGGACGAAGCGCGACTGGACGTACGTCGACTACTGACGAGGCATGCGCCTCGGACCCACGACGGCGAGCGCTTTGACCTCCGCGGGGGTGATCTCGCGCCACTCGCCCCGCGCCAGGTCGCCCAGGCCCAGCCGCCCGATACGGACGCGGACGAGCTCGAGCACCTCGTGTCCCACCGCGGCGCCCATGCGGCGGACCTGGCGGTTCTTGCCCTCGGTGAGCACGATCTCGAGCCATGTGGAGCCCGCCGCCGCGCCGCGTGCGGCGCCAATGACCCGCACCCGGGCGGGCCGGGTGACCGTGCCGTCGTCGAGCGCGAGGCCCTCGCCGAGCGCGCGGAGCGCCTCCAGGTCCGGAACCCCGCGCACGCGGGCGTGGTAGGTCTTCGGGACGTGCTGGTCGGGAGAGCTGAGCCGCTCGCCGAGCTGGTGATCGTTCGTCAGGATCAGCAGGCCGGAGCTGTCGCGGTCGAGACGACCCACCGGGAATACCCAGCGCGGCATTCGAGAGAGCGCGTCGTACACGGTGGGGCGGCCGACCGGGTCGACGCGCGTCGTGACGAGACCTACCGGCTTGTGAAGCGCGATCACGATCCGCTCCACGTCGTCGCCGACGCGCCGTCCGTCGACGAGCACGGGATCGTGGCGCGGGTCGATGCGGCGGTGGGGCGAGCGCTCGACCGCGCCGCCGACGCGCACGCGTCCGTCCGCGATCCAGCGTTCCGCCTCGCGCCGCGAGCAGACGCCGAACTTCGACAGCGCGCGGGCGAGCGAGACGGCGCGTGGCGGCCTCAGGCCGCGCCCGGCCGGTCGCCGAGGGCGAACGTCATCTCGCCTTCGCACGCGAGCTTCCCGTCGACGAGCGCGCGGCCCATCAGGCTGCCCATCCGGCTCCGCATGCGCAGCACCTCGCCTTCGAGGCGCACCTGGTCGCCGGCCACCACAGGCCGCCGATAGCGGACGCGGTCGATGCCCATGAAGTAGACGAGCCGGCCGCGGTTCTCCGGCTTGGACAAGATCAGCACCGCTCCGACCTGCGCCATCGCCTCGGTCAGGATCGAGGCGGGCAGCGTCGGCACGCCGCCCGGCCCGGCGATGAAGTAGCGCTCGTTGGAGGTGACGTTCTTGAGGCCGACCACGCGCCGGTCGGGCTCGAGCTCGAGGATGCGGTCCACCAGCAGGAACGGCGAGCGGTGCGGCAGGATCGCCTTGATCTGCTCGATCTCCAGCGGGAGCTTCAGCGCGGCCTCACTCATCGCGGCGCTCAGTGTACAGCGCCGCAACGCGGGTCGCGCCGGTGGGGCGTGCGAGCTTCCAGGGTCCGCGACCGAGATCGGCCAACGCCCGATCACCTGGAAGGCTTCCCAAGGAGACGAAACTCCCCACGACGACGTGACGCTCATCGTCGTCAAAGCACTACAAATAAACACCTTACAGGAATAGTGCTGGGCGTGATGGGGATCACACCGCCCTTCGAACGCGCCGTTATACTGGTTTCTTTGAGGTATCGACCAAGGGCCTTGCTGAGAACGATGGTGTGCGTCGTGGCGCTTCTCGCCCTCCCGGCCTCGGGCCCAGGGCAGGTCCTCTCTTTCTCCGTGCGTAGCGACCTGGTGGTGTTCTCGGCCACGGCCGTCGATGGTAAAGGGAGGCCTGTCACAAACTTGCGCCGGGAGGACTTCCGGGTCTACGACGAGGGCCGAGCTCAGGCGATCGCCCATTTCCATGGAGGCCTGGGGCTGCCGGCCCGAGTGCTGATCCTCCTCGACGCGAGCGGGAGCATGGGCCACGACCGCGTCGCGAACGCCCGCCAGGCGGCCTCCCAGCTCCTGCACGCGCTTTCCCCGGAGGACGAGGTGGCCGTGGCTGGCTTCGACAGCCGCTACTGGGGTGTCGTGGCCTTCACCCGGGATCGTCTGGCCGTGCGGCGCGGGCTCGAGTCGATCACGCCGTTCGGGTCGACGGCACTCCACGACGCGCTCGACAAGGGGGCCCGCGACATCGCGAGCCACGGCGAGGGCCGGCGCGCGGTGGTCGTGCTGACCGACGGGATCGATACCTCGAGCCAGAAGACGGCCGACGAGGTGATCGCGCGCTCGCGCGCGCTCGACGTGCCGATCTACGCCATCTCCGTCGTTTCGCCGCTCGACGATCCCGGCTCGGAGTCGTTCCTCGGCAAGAAGGACGCTGGCGAAGCGGCGGCCGCCGCGGAGACGCTCGCCCGCTACGCCGATCTGTCCGGGGGAGCCGCATTCCGGGCCAGCAACGTCGCGGGGTTGCGCATCGCCGCCGAGCGCATCGCGTCCGAGCTCAAGCACCAGTACCGTCTCGGGTGGGACCCGTCGCAGGGACCGTCCCGCTTCCGCCGCGTGATGGTGAGCACGACCCGCAAGGGGGTCACCGTGCGCACCCGCAGCGGCTACTTGCCGCCGTCATAGTCGTCACACGAAGGCCGGACGGGAGTCCCTCCCCCGGCCGCTTCTCGAAGGAGGTCGTCACTGTGAGAACGCTGATCGTATCGCTTCTGGCCGCCTCAATGGCCATCACGGGCTGCGCCAAGAAGTCCTACGTGCAGCGCGAGGTGGGTGAGATCAACAAGAAGGTGGACGCCGTCTCCGTGGAGGTGGAGAAGACGCAGCAGCGGGTCCAGCAGAACGAGGTCCGCATCGATGCCGTCGACAAGTCGGCCCAGGGCGGCATCAGCGAGGCCAAGGGCTCGGCCGCGGCCGCGATGACCAAGGCCCAGGAGGCCGAGAGGGCCGCCAAGGGCAAGCTGATCTACACCGTGACGCTGTCGAACGACAAGGTGCGCTTCCCGGTCAACAAGGCCGAGATCAGCGACGAGGCCAAGGCGATGCTCGACGAGGCCGTCACGCCGCTGGTGAAGGCCAACCGGGGTGTCTACTTCGAGATCGAAGGCCACACCGACAGCACGGGCGAGGGCGTGTACAACTTCCGGCTCGGCGAGGAGCGCGCCATGGCGGTGCGCGACTACATCGCCAAGACGCACGCCGTCGCGCTCAACCGGCTGAACGTCATCTCGTACGGCGAGGACAAGCCGGTGGCGGAGAACAAGACCAAGGACGAGCGGTCCCAGAACCGCCGGGTCGTGATCCGCATCCTCGAGTGATTTCAGCGCCGGCTTGCCCGTCGTGTGCAAGCCGGCGCTTTCTGGTCTTTTTTCTTGTCCGTCCCGCCCGGACTCCCGTGGCCCGTCGTCCGGCGGGCTGGGGCTCGCGTGCTGCGGTAGCCTCGTCGTCCAGCGGGGCCAGGACTGCCGAGCCGCCATGGCTTCGTCATCCACCAGGGTGAGGCCTGGCGAGCCAACGAGGCTTACGGCCTTCTTCTGACTTTCCTGTTCTGGGGGGCTTCGCCCCCCAGACCCTGTACGTTGCCCGTGTCCCGCGGAATGCGGGCGCCCCTCTGGCCGTATGATTCACGGGAGGTGATGGGGCCTTCTGAGTCGTTCCTGATCGCCCGGGCGCGGCGGGGAGACCCAGGCGCCTTCGAGGAGATCGTGCGGCTCTATCAGCGCCGCGTGTACGGCGTGGCCCTGCGGATCGTGCGTGCCCCCGACGTGGCCGACGACATCGCCCAGGAGGCGTTCCTGCGCGCCTGGCGCTCGCTCGACCGTTTCGACCTGGAGCGCCCGTTCGGTCCCTGGGTGTGCCAGATTGCCGCGAACCTCGCCGTGAACCACGTGCGCTCGCCGCGGGCGCGCGAGCAGGGCCTGCCCGAAGCTCACGGGGAGACGAAGGCCGCCGAGCCCGGACCCCTCGGCGCACTGCTCGATGCCGAGGGTGCCCGAGTGCTCGAGGCCGCGATGGCGGGCCTGCCCCAGGAGCAGCGCGCGGTGCTCGTGCTGCGCGCGGTGGAGGAGATGTCGTACGCGGAGATCGCGGAGGCGCTCGGCATCAGTCTGGGCACGGTGATGTCGCGGCTCTACCGGGCGCGCGAGCGCCTGGCCCGGGCGCTCGGCCCCTACCTCGGCGCGGCAGCGCAGCGACGCAAGGCGGGAGCGTCATGAGCGACCACGAGCAGGAGCGGCTCTCGGCCTACCTCGACGGCGAGCTGGCGCCCGCGGAGACGGCCGCGGTCAAGGCACACGTTTCCGCATGCCAGGACTGCGCCGCGCGGCTCGCGGGGCTCGCAGCGGTGGACCGAGCCGCGGCCGCGCTGCCCGCCGCCGCGCCGAGCGGGTACTTCGAGACGCTCCCGGCGCGCGTGCGGGCCCGCCTCGAGCCGCGGGCTCCCACGCGACGCTTCCCGGTCTGGACCTGGGCCGCGGCGGCCGCTCTACTGCTCGCGGCGATCACGCCTCTCACGCTGCGGCAGCGGCCCGACGCGAGCCCCTCCACCGGGGAGATCCCGGCCGCCGCGCCAGCCACCCTCGCGAGCGCCCCATCGCCGGGCGAGGACCCGCAAGCAGCGCCCGCCGCCCCGAAGCTGGCGACCAGGGCAAAGCACCCGGCCGGCGCGGTCGCCACGCCCTTGCCTATAGCGGCCAATCAGGCCTCCTTGGATTTTTCGACGAAGGGCGAGCTTGCCTCGGCCCCGCCGGAAGCAGACCTGCGCCAGTCAGCCGAACGCGCGGCCCCGGGCGAAGCGAGGCGGGCGGGGGGCCTGGCCTCTCCACCGACCGCCCCGGCTCGCGAGGCACTCGCCGCGCCACGGGACGAGGGGGCGGTCCGTGAGGGCGCCAGCGAGGCCGAGCTCCTCGGCTCTCGCGCTCGCGGACAGGCAACGTCCATGCCCGACCGGAGGGCGGCCGATGTCGCAGCCGACTCCGTAGCTCAGGCGACCGCCGAGGATCGCCCGCTCGCTCGCGAGCGGGCCGTGGGCCCCATGGGCGGCACGATTTCGGAGCCCCGGGCTGCCGGGCCGGAGGCGGACTGGCGCCGCTTGTCGGCCGTGCGGCCGCGCACGCCGGACGAGTGGCGGCGGCTGCGCGAGGAGTGGCGCCGCTTCGCGGAGGCCGACCCCGGAGGCCCCCACGTCGACGACGCGCGGGTCCGGACGATCCAGGCCGGGTACAGGGCCTGGCGCACGGGAGCCGATCCGGCCGACGAGGTGGTTTTCCGGCGCGACGCCTCGGCCTACCTCGAGCGGGAGGACGCGATGCAGAAGCAGCGCGTGCGTGAGCTGCTTCGGTAAGGGCGTACGCCAGTACGAGGACCAGGCAATCGCCAACTTGCCGACGGCGTCCTCGGGGGTCAGGTCCAGCCGATGATCCAGGCGACGAGCTCGCAGACGAATGTCTGCCACCGCCTTGGTCCGGAACGGCGAGCGCGATTCGGTTTCCCCGCGCCGCACGGCGGCGCCACGCCGGGGGAGGGAAAGCGGCGTGATAGCATGCGGTTTTTGCTCGGTCGGCGAGAGTGGGCTGAGGAGCAGCGATGCTCGTTGTGATGCGTCAGGGCGCGACGCCGGACGAGATCGGGGGCGTGGTACGCGCGATCGAGGCGCGCGGCTTCAAGGCCCACCCGATCCCGGGCGCGCAGCGCACGGCGATCGGCATCACCGGCAACCGCGGCTCCGTCGACCGGCCGGCCTTCGAGAGCATGCCCGGAGTGCTCGAGGTGATCCCGGTCACCCACGCCTACAAGCTCGTCTCGCGCGAGGTGAAACGCGAGGACAGCGTCGTGAGCGTGGGCGGCGTCCCGGTGGGCGGGGACGCGTTCGTGATCGTGGCGGGCCCGTGCGCCGTCGAATCACTCGATCAGACGCTCACGATCGCGCGGCAGGTGAAGGCCGCGGGGGCGCGCCTGCTGCGCGGGGGTGCTTTCAAGCCGCGCACGAGCCCGTACTCCTTCCAGGGACTCGGCGAAGAAGGCCTCCGGATCCTGGCGAGCGCGCGCGAGGAGACCGGCCTGCCCGTCGTCACCGAGGCGATCGATGCCGAGAGCGTCGACCTCGTCGAGCGCTACGCCGACGCGATCCAGATCGGCGCGCGCAACATGCAGAACTTCTCGCTGCTGAAGCGCGCCGGGCGGGCGAAGAAGCCCGTGCTGCTAAAGCGCGGCCTGGCGGCGACGCTCGAGGAGTTCCTGATGTCGGCCGAGTACATCCTCGCCGAGGGCAACTACGACGTGATCCTGTGCGAGCGCGGCGTGCGGACGTTCTCGGACTTCTCGCGCAACACGCTCGACCTCGCGGTCGTCCCGGCCGTCAAGCAGATCTCGCACCTGCCGATCCTGGTGGACCCGTCGCACGGGACCGGCCGACGCGACAAGGTGGCCCCGATGTCGCGCGGCGCCGCGGCGGTGGGGGCCGACGGGCTCATCGTCGAGGTCCACCACGACCCCGATGCCGCGCTCTCCGACGGGCCCCAGTCGATCACGCCCGACGCCTTCGGCTCGCTCGTGAGCGAGCTGCGGCAGATCACGCAAGTGCTGGGACGCACGCTGTAGCAGCGCCAGTTCCAGAGCCGACTGTCGATTCTTCGAGGGGGATCCTCGGCGAGGGCAGCGAGGGGCTTGCGGCCTGTCGGCTCTCCAAGAGGGATCTTCGTGTGGAGAACGAGAGGCCTGCGTTTATGTTCCGGGGGGGCTTCGTCCCCCCGGACCCCCCTCCGTTGCCTGTCGCGGTGGCCTCTCGCTCGGGGACGAACCGGCGCAGGGCTGGCTACTCTAGCTTGATCAACTTCCTGTCCAGCAGCCGCAGGAAGATCAGCATCGTCTCCTCCTCGCCCATCGGGCACAGCTTCAGGATCGACTGCACGTCCCACTGCCCATTGACGCGCGAGATCACGAAGCCCTCGTGGGGATCGAGGCTCTGCTTCGTGAGTGTCGCGAGGTCGACCGCGAGGACGGGGATCTTGTCGCGCGGTATGGTGTGGAGCTGGCGTTCGCGCTGGCGCGCCTCCATCGCCGCGATCAGGCCCTTCTTCGCGTTCTGGTTGAGCCGGTCGAGCGACAGCACGTCCTCGTATGCCTTGAGCGCGGCGTCGTAGCGCTTCTCCTGCAGCCGCTGGTAGCCGAGCGTCAGCAATCCCTGGATGGCGCCGACCGGGTCCGACCCCTGGTTCTCGGCGCGCAGCTCGCCCACCACCACGACGCCGCGGCCGTGCATGTCGAAGACCAGCGAGGCGGTCTCGAACTCGGAGCGCCGCAGCTCGAGGCTGATCTCGGCCAGGCTCTTGCCGGCCGCCGCGAGCGCCAGCATCTGCTTCTCAGCGGGGTCGGCGCCGGCGGGCGGCGGTCCCTTCACCTTGACGGTCGTCTCCATGCTCGGGAACACGGCCCGGATGCGTTGCCATTCGTCGACGCGCCTGATCCCCTCGAGGATCACCGGCGTCACGGGCGACTCGAACGTGATCAGGATGTCGTCGGGGAACTCACCCTCGCGAAACTCGAACTGCCCCGAGGGCCATAGGAAGAGGTCGAAGACGGTCTCTTCGGCCTTGGCCTTGAGCGCGCGCTTCAGGTCCTCCTCTCCGAGCACGCCGTCGGCCACCAGGATCGAGCCGAGCAGGCGCCCTTTCTCCTCTTGCGCGAGCAGCGCGCGAAACAGCTGCTCCTCCGTCACGAGCCGCAGCCGGATCAGGAACTGGCCGAGCGACTCGCGCGGGTCGTTCGACCAGGACGAGAAGATGTTGCCCTCGCGCAGGATGATGCGTTTCTGTA
>Ga0247727_10005564_pt1 | contig 25444 bp, 20 predicted proteins | sample WisWelCaveWW1625_FD_202498 | JGI IMG/M metagenome (GOLD analysis project Ga0247727, IMG submission 202498) | Biofilm microbial communities from Wishing Well Cave, Virginia, United States - WW16-25 | ecosystem: Environmental > Aquatic > Deep subsurface > Groundwater > Cave microbial mat | place...
GCCGCTCCTGATCCGTGAGTCGGATTTCCCACTCTTCTGGTGCCATGCCCCTCTCTCCTGCTGGCTCTCTCCGCCAGCAAGAGATTCATCGGCAAGACTCCGAAAAAACTTCACTCGAATCGCTTAGAAAAGAGCGCGGCCTCGACAACGGGGCCGCATTCCTCTGCTACTGGCTGCTGTCACCGGGTAGTGGCTACTCTCGTTTCCTCGTCTTCGTCCCGTCCGCCAGCTTCTTCTTCACCCAGCGCTCCGCCTCCTTCGGCACCAGCGCGCTGATGTCGCCGCCGAGGCCGGCCGCCTCCTTGATCAGCTTCGACGAGACGAAGCTGAACTCCTCGCTGGTCATGACGAACGCCGTTTCGATGTCGGTCGCGAAGGTGCGGTTCGTCAGCGCCATCTGGTACTCGTACTCGAAGTCGCTGATCGTCCGGATGCCGCGCAGAATCACGTGCGCCTTCTTCTTCTTCACGAACTCCACGACCAGCCCGTCGAACGAATCGACGCTGACCGTCTTGTACGGCTTGAGGATCTCCTTGAGCATCTCGATCCGCTCGTCCTTGGAGAAGAACGTCGGCCGCGCGGGGTTGTCGGCCACCCCGACGATGATCTGGTCGAAGATCTTCACACCGCGCTTGACGATGTCGAGGTGACCGTTGGTGATCGGGTCAAACGATCCCGGATAGACAGCAACACTCATGGTTTTCCGACTCCTCGGTAAGTAAAGCCCAGGTCCTTCAGCCTGCGTCCATCCAGCGCGTTCCGCCCGTCGAGCACGGTGGGATGGGCCATCAGCCTCTTCACGCGCTTCCAGTCGAGCTCCCTGAACTCCTTCCACTCCGTCAGCAGGAGCAGGCAGTCGGCGCCGTCAACCGCCTCGTACGCGTCCTTGGCCAGGAAGGCGCCCTCGACCTCGGCCTTCGACTTCGCCATCCCCTGCGGGTCGTACGCCCGGACCTTCGCGCCCTCCTTCAGGAGCCGCTTCACGACTTTGATCGCGATCGACTCGCGGCAGTCGTCCGTGTCGGGCTTGAAGGCGAGCCCGAGCGCCGCGACAGTCTTGCCCTTGACGATCCAGAGTTCCTTCTCGACTTTCGCAAGAAACCGCGCGGTCGCGTCCTCGTTGATCCGCTGAACCTCGCGCAGCAGGCCGAAGTCGTAGCCGAGCTCGCGCGACAGCGCGTCGAAGGCCCGCACGTCCTTTGGGAAGCAGGAGCCGCCGTAGCCGATGCCGGCGTTCAGGAATGCCGCGCCGATGCGTGCGTCGAGGCCCATGCCCCGGGTCACCTGCGTCACGTCCGCACCGCTGAGCTCGCAGATCGCCGCCAGCGCGTTCGCGTAGCTGATCTTCAACGCCAGGAAGCTGTTCGACGCGTGCTTGATGAGCTCCGAGCTCCGCAGGTCGGTGACGATGATCGGCGCCTTGAACGGCTCGAAGACCTCGCGCAGCGCCAGTTCCGCGCGGCGCGACTCCACGCCGAAGACCACGCGGTCGGGATGGAGCGTGTCCTGGACCGCCGATCCCTCGCGCAGGAACTCCGGGTTCGACGCGACGTCGAAGTCGACCTTCGCCTTCGCATACTTCGTGATGATCTGCTTCACGCGCTCGCCCGTATTCACCGGCACCGTGCTCTTGTCGACGACGAGCCGGTACTCCGTGAGCGCCTTGGCGATGTCGCGCGAGACCGCCTCCATGAAGCTGAGGTCGGACTTGCCGTCGGGCAGCGGCGGCGTCGGCACGCAGATGAAGATGACCTTGCCGAAGGCGACGGCCTCCGCGTTGGAGGCGGAGAAGTGAAGCCGCTTCGCCTTCACGTTGCGGCGCACGAGATCGTCGAGCCCAGGCTCGTAGATCGGCGTCTTGCCGGACTTGAGCGTCTCGACCTTGCGGGCGTCGGCGTCAACGCAGAGCACCTTGTGTCCACGCTCGGCGAAGCAGGCGCCCGTCACCAACCCGACATGCCCCGTTCCAATGATGCTGATGTTCATGCAGTTCTAGGTTCTCACTCTCCCACTCTCCCACGCGTTCATCGATCCTTCGCCTTCTTCAACAGCTTCGGGACCAGGGTCACGTAAAAGCGCCGCTCCGCCCTGCTCTCGTCATCCTCGTAGACCACCTCCAGGAGGAAGTCGTGGAAGTCCCGCTGCACGATGGCCCGGCGCTTCAGGAACGACCCGAGTTCGAAGTCGTACTGCGCCGAGAGATCCATGGCCCACTTCTCCGTGATCTGCCACTTGATGCCGCCCGTGAACGCGGTCGTCACGTCCTTCAGGAAGATCTCGCCTGCCGTGATCGACAGGGAGTCCATGGGACGGGTCGTGACGCTGATTTCCCGCGCCTCCTCCTGGGAATCGACGGAATTGTATTCGCCCGCCATCGTGAGCGCAAAGGGCGCCCGCGGCTTGAGGTTCAGGTACCAGTGCAGGTTCGACCACTTGCGCTCGCTGAAGGTGCCCCCGGTGTCGGACGGCGCGAGCGTGATCCAGTGGAACGGCGATGCGAAGTTGGTCTCGTTCGGTGCCGTCGTGTCGCGCGCGGGATCGGGGTAGTACTCGGCCTCGATGCCCACGTCGAGGAACTCGTGCGTCACCAGGCGGTCCTGTTCCTGCACCTTCGTCTGGAAACGATGGCGGAACTCGATGGCGACTTCCGAGAAGCGCGTGAGCGCGTCCACCTGCTCGTAGCGGAAGAGCGCGGCGCCATCATCGATGCGCTCCGAGACGGTGCTCGCGTAGTGGGCGTCAATCTGCATGATGTGCCGCAGCTTCCGCAGGCCGACGAACTCCCACGCGACGTCGTGCACGCCGTGTACGCTCGCAACCGCGCGCGCGCCGGCCGTTGTCAGGATCCTCGTCTGCGACTGCTCGTTGAGATCGTCCTGCCAGTACGTTGTGCGCACGTCGGCGAAGGGGGAGACGGAGATGAGCCACAGGTCGACCGCCGCGGAGAGCCCTGTGAGCAGGTCGCCGCGCCACGTCTGATCGCCCTGGATCGCCGCCGGTTCCTCGGACGCGGGGCGCAGGCGAAGGTGCGACGCGTCGACCTCCCCCGTGAAGGAGACGAGGTCGGGCGCCAGCGCGATCGCCGACCCCAGGAAATGCGCGCGCGGCAGGTACTCCAGCTGGGTCTGGAAGTTGTTGATGCGGTTCCGCTCCAGTACGTAGCCCCCGAAGTTCTCATGAAGCCAGCGCACGTACGCGACGGTCTCCTGCTCCTTTCCCTCCTTGAACTCCTTCTCGAAAAACTCCTCGAGCAGGTTGCGGTCGCTGAGCTTGGAGACCTCGATTTCAAGGCGCCAGTCGGAGAGCACCTCGAAGCGATTGAAGCTGCGGGCCCGCCATCGCCGGTGGTCGATCAGCGGCAGGAACTTCTGATCGAACGAGTTCGAGCTCACCGGACCTTCGTCGCGGAGGAAGTAGGTGTCGATGTACCCGAAATACCGCTCCCGCTTGTACTTGAGGTCGAGTCCGCCGGCGAGGCCGCGGGTCTGGCGCCAGTCCGTCTCCAGGAGAATCTCGCCCCACTTCTCCTTGTCGTCGTCGCTCCCCGACGCGTCCCACGGGTTGAGTCCGTCGACCAGTCCCTTGGAGATCGAGACGCCCCAGTCCGCGTAGGCGTAGGTGCCGAAGCGCGACGTGCGGCCTCCCTTCAGGGAACGCAGCGGGAACTCGTGCAGCGCGCTGCCCAGCGCGATCGCCGGGAAGAAGAAAAACGGCAGCCCCCAGACCTCCGCGCTGATCCCCTCGCCCTGCACGCTCCAGGAGTCGTACGGCCACAGGTCGTACGCCTGCCGCTTCTCGCGCGCACCCTCGCCCTTCACCGTGCCGCGCGCCACCATCACCTTGTAGTCGGGATCTCCGAAGGTGCAGGTCGTGATGGTGATGTCCTCCGCCTCCAGCACCCCCTGGGCGATGCTGCGGGCCTCCTTGGCGTTCAGGATCAGAGGCGTCTTCAGCCGCTCCGACCACGTGCGCGCCTTCAGGTCGATCGCCACGATCTTCTGGTTCACGAAGTCGACGTAGAGCCGCTCGGCGCGAAACGTCGTCTCGCGCTTCGTCTTCGGATCGACCCGCTTGAACGTGATGTTGCCTTCGACGTAGAGCTCCTTGATCAGCGGGTCGGCGCCCGAGTCGGCACTCCACGCGATCGCGCGATCGGCGCGGATCGTCTCGGAGCCCGTCGCCTTGTCGCCCAGTGAGAGCTCGACCCGGCCCGTGAGAATGGTCATGCGGCGCCCGTCGGGTTCGAGCCGGGACTCGCCCCAGTCCGCCTCGAGCTTGCGCCCGCCCGCCGTGACGGTGACCCGCTCCTGCGGCTTCTCCTGGGGGAAGAACCAGGGGACCACGAACAGGAGCGCGAACGTTCGCATTAATTCATTTCTGCCCAGTTCGGGCCCATCGCGACATCGACCTTCAGCGGCACCTTCATCGGGTAGACGCCTTCCATTTCCTCCCGCACCGCCATCGCCGTCCGCTCGGCGTCTTTCTCGACCGGCTCAAGCACGAGTTCGTCGTGCACCTGGAGGATCATCGGAGCGTCGAGCCTCTCCTTGGCGAGCCGGCGGGCAACGTTGATCATCGCGACCTTCATCAGGTCCGCGGCGGTCCCCTGGATCGGAGCGTTGACGGCGATCCGCTCCGCCTGGCCGCTGATCATCCGGTTGCGGCTCGCGAGCTCGGGCACGTACCGGCGGCGTCCGAGCAGGGTCACGACGTACCCGCGCTTGCGCGCCTCGGCCAGCGACGCGTCGATGTACGCCTTCACCTGCGCGTAGCGCTCGAAGTAGCGGTGGATGAAATCGGCCGCCTCCTTCTGGTTGATGCCGAGTCTCATGCCAAGGCCGAACGCGCCCATCCCGTAAATGATCCCGAAATTGATCGCCTTCGCACGCGACCGCTGTTCGTCGGTGACCTTCGCCGGCTCGATGCCCATCACCTCCGCCGCCGTCGCGACGTGCACGTCCTGGTCGTCGATGAACGCCTTCGTCATGCGCGGATCGCCCGACAGGTGCGCCATGATGCGCAGCTCGATCTGCGAGTAGTCGAGCCCCACGAGCACCCGGCCCTTCTCCGGCACGAAGGCCTTGCGGATCAGCCGGCCCTCCGTCGTGCGGATCGGGATATTCTGGAGGTTCGGATCGCTCGACGAAAGCCGTCCCGTCGCGGCCACGGCCTGGTGGTAGGTGGTGTGCACCCGTCCCGTCTCGGGATGGATGATCGCCGGCAGCGCGTCGATGTACGTGCCCTTGAGCTTCGTCAGCTGTCGGTACTCCAGGATCTTCCGCGGCAGCGGATGCTCGGCCGCCAGCGCCTCCAGCACTGAGACGTCGGTCGAATAGCCCGTCTTAGTCTTCTTCCCCGGCTCCAAGCCGAGCTTCTCGAAGAGGATGTGCTGGAGCTGCTTCGGCGAGTCGGGATTGAACTCCTCGCCCGCCAGCTGGTGCAGGTCGACGAACGCGGCACGAATCCGCCCCTGGAATTCGTTCGACATCGACTTCAGGAACGCCGCGTCCACCTTGACGCCCGCCCGCTCCATGTCGAGCAGCACGCGCAGCATCGGCAGCTCGACGTTGTTCATCAGGTCGATCAGCCCGTCGTCGCGCAGCTTCTGCTCCATCGGGTCGACCAGCCGCAGCGCGACATCGGAATCCTGGCACGAGTACGTCTTCGCCTCTTCGACGGGCACTTCCTCGAACGACGAGCGTCCGGCGACCTCCCGGTATTCGGTCATCTGGTGACTGAGCCACTCGCGCGAGAGCGCCTTCAGCCCGTGCTCCCGATCCGGGTTGATCAGGTACGACGCGAGCATCGTGTCGAACCCGAAATTGCCGATCTCCGCGCCGGCGCGGCGGAGCACGAGCGCATCGTACTTCAGGTTCGATCCGACGATCTCCTTCGACGCGAGCGCCGGCCGCAGCGCCTCCAGCACTTCCTTGAGCGAAAGCTGCGAAGGGACACCAAGGTAGCGGTGCGCGACCGGGATGTAGCGCGCCTGGCCTGCCACGGCACAGATCGAGACGCCAACAATCTCCGCGCGCATCGGATCAGTGCCCGTCGTCTCGAGGTCGAAGGAAACCCGGCGGACCTTCATCAGCTCTGCCGCGAGGGCGAGGAGCTCCTCTTTCTTGGTGACGAGCCGGTAGCCGGACGGATCGAGACTCACCTGCCGGGGCCGGTCGGCGGCGACCTCGTTGAGCTGTTTCAGAAACTCCATCTGCTCGAAGAAGGCGGCCAGGGCCGGACGGTCGGGCTCGCCCGGCTTGAACTCGTCGAGTTTGAACGGCAGGTCGAGGTCGCACTGGATCGTCGCGAGCTGCTTCGAGAGGAAGGCGCTCGCCTTGTCCGCCTCGAGCATCTTGCGGATCCGTTCAGGCAGCCCGGGGAGTTTCGCGTAGAGCTGCTCGATCGGGCCGTTCTCGGTGACCAGTTTCGCCGCCGTCTTTTCGCCGATCCCATGCACGCCGGGGATGTTGTCGCTCGTGTCGCCGATCAGCGCCTGGATGTCGGTCACGCGCTCGGGCGGCACGCCGAACTTCTCCTTCACTTCGGCGATCCCGATCAGCCGGTCCTTCATGTCGTCGAAGAGCGAGATGCCGGCGGTCTTCCCGTCGGCCGCCTCCTTGGTCACCAGCTGCATCAGGTCCTTGTCGCCGGTGACGACGACGACGTCGACGCCCGCGGCGAGCGCGCGCTTCGCCAGCGTGCCGATGACGTCGTCGGCCTCGACCCCGGCCTGCTCGATCACCTTGACGCGGAAATGCTCCGGCAGCTTCTTGATGTGCGGGATCTGCTTCGACAACTCCTCCGGCATCGGCTGACGGGTCGCCTTGTACTCCTTGTAGAGATCGTCGCGAAACGTCCTTCCCGGCGCGTCGAAGACGATGGCGAGGTAGTCGGGGCGATAGGTCTTCAGGACCTTCTGAAGCATCGTGGTGAAGACGTAGATCGCGTTGGTCGGAAAGCCCTTCGACGTCGCGAGGCCGCGGAGGCCGAAGAACGCGCGGTAGAAGTAGGAGGAACCGTCGACGACGAAGAAGCGCTTCACGGCTCGGAAGCTTACTCGTTGCGCTTCCACCCGTCACGGTTCTGGCTCCTCGCCCCCTCTCTCAGTTTCCCCCCTTGTATTGACTCAGCCGATCGGCCATACTCCGACCCGTCATCAGTACCCGCTCTCTGTGAATCTGCGTGCGGCCGGCGAAGGGAGAACGCCGGAACGGGACGTCTGGGGTCACGCAGGGTTCGCGGCGCGCAAGGCGCCGTCGAGGAGAACGGTGGTCGGGAAGTCGTAGTAGTTCGTGCACTGGGTAAGACGTTTCGTGTGCGAGCTGGGAGGGGCGATGGACCCAAAGCTGATCCTCGACACCGCGCAGAACCGCGAAGAGATCTCCGCCATCGAGGCGCTGCTCCTGCTGCAGGAAGGCGCCAATGTTCACGATGACCTGCTGGGAGTGGCCGACGCGCTCACCCAGCGGTTCCACGCGCGCAACGTGACCTTCGTGCGCGCCAAGCAGGTTCACTACTCCAACATCTGCCGCGCCGAGTGCAAGTTCTGCTCGTTCGCGCGCAAGAAGGGCCAGAAGGACGCCTTCGTCCTGAAGCCCTCCGAGATCGTGCGCTCCATCCGCGAAGCGGGCGCGCGCCAGGTCAACCTCCAGGGCGGCCTTAACGCCGACCTCACGCTGCCCTACCACCTCGACGTCCTGCGCACCGTCAAGGACGAGCTTCCGAACGTTCACATCCACGGCTACTCGCCGTCGGAAATCCACTTCATCGCCCGCCGGTCGCGCACCACGCCCCTCGACATCCTCAAGAAGTTCCGCGACGCGGGGCTCGACTCGCTCTCGGGCGACTCCGCCGACATCCTCAACGACAAGGTCCGAAAAAAGATCTGCTCCGACAAGCTCCGCACGAACGACTGGGTCGAGATCATCAAGTCGGCTCACCGCCTGGGCATCACGTCGACCGCGACGATGCTCTTCGGCCACGTCGAGGACGAGATCCAGCTCTCCGAGCACCTCGACATCGTGAAGCACATCCAGAAGGAGACGGGCGGCATCACGGCGTTCGAGCCGATCCCGTTCGTCCCCGCCGGCTCCGCGCTGGCGCGCGATAAACGCTTCAAGAGGCAGGTGTCGCTCGACCAGATCCTCCGCGTCTTCGCCGTCTCGCGCATCTTCCTGGCGAAGTCGATCCGGAACATCACGATCGACTGGACGAAGGTCGGACTGCCGCAGGCGCTGCGCTGCGTCTCGGCCGGCGCAAACGACGTCGGGCCGGTCGCGGTCGACTCGTACGAAATCCGCTCCTCGGAGGCGAATGGCAAGCTCTCGATCCCCACGCCGGTGCTCAAGTCCGGCATCCAGAAGGTCGGGCGCGTTCCGGTGGAGCGCGAGCCCTACTCGGTGAAGTCGCTGCCGGCAAAGATCCGGCGTGAGGAGCTCGTCCTGGTGTAAGCGTTCCCGCACTCATGACGCCCGCGGCCGCAAGGTCGCGGGCGTTTCTATTCCGGCCGGATGAGCGCGTGCGCAGCCGCGAACGGGTCGAGCGCCTCCACCAGGTCCGTGACGAAGGATGGGCCCAGCATCGCCGCGTAGTACCAGGGCGTGAACTTCCGCTCCTGCATCGCGCCGCCGGGCAACACATGGCTGCACAGCTTGTCGATCTGTGCCCCGCTCACCTGGTCTGCCTGCCTCTGGGACTCGACGATCCGGTCGCGGAACGCGGAGAAAAGCCGCGACGCCTTTTCGGCCGTCTTGCGCGACGCGTCGATCAGCGACTTGTCCACGACGCCCAAAGCGCCCTCCAGGCCGCGGAGCCGTTCGCGCATCGCCAGGTCGACGCGGCTCACGTCATCCAGCAGTCCTTGCTGTGCCCGCGCCGACACGCGCGCCGCCAGCGCCTCACGGCCGAGGAAGAGTTCCTCGCCTTTCAGCGCGAATTTCTCGATCACGCGCTGGACGCGCGGCTCGATGATCGTGGCGCTCGCCCTCGGGAAGATCGCCGGCATCGGCACGTCGAAGGCGCGGTAGACGTCGCCGAGCTGCGCGAAGTAAGCGAGTTCGTTGGGTCCGCCGACATACGCCGCCGTCGGGAGCGCCGCATCCTGCACCACGGGACGAAGCGCGACCGCCGGACTCAGGCGGCCGCCGCCGTCGTAGGCGGCGCCATCCAGGTAGAGGGCCGTTCCAGATCGCTCCAGGCGGCGCCGGCGTCCATCACGCACCACGAACAAGCTTGCCCCGATGTCCCCCGCGATCGGCGGCTCGAAGCCAAGAGCCCGGAGCCGCTGCGTCGCCGACGCCGCCGCGCGCTCGACGAGATCGGGCTCCCGCCGTGCCCGCTCAAGCACGGCGGCAGCGCGCGGGCCGAGGTGACCCGGCTCCAGCACGACCAGTCCCTGCGCGCCCAACCACTGCAGCAGCGCCCGTGCGAACGTCTCGCCCAGTCTCCGCGACGACGCGGCCAGCAGCGACGCGTCCACGGCCCGGCGATGCGGCGTCACCGGAAGCAGCGCCTGAAACGCGCCGACCGTGTCGGTCGATATCGCTCGCTCCCCGACAGGACGACCGTCATCTTCCAGCGGCACATCCAGGCAGCCGTCGGGAAGGGCGAGCCGGCCCAGATCCGCGGGATTGTGATCGTCGGCGTGGTTCCAGAAGACGGCGACGCAGGGCACTCCCCGGTCGTCGATGTGGCGGGCGAGCCGGACCGCCGTGATCGCCTTGTAGAGATTGTAGAGGGGCCCTCCGAGCAGACCCGGCTGCTGCCCCGTGACGACGCACGCTGCACCGTGCCGCAGTTTCGCCAGGGCGGCCAGCGACGACGCGGGCGCGCCCAGGGCCGCAAGGTGCATCTCCACCGCGTCGGCGGTTTCGCGCTCGATCGGGGTCACCTTCCTCGCCCGCTCCAGCAGCGCCTTTTCGTCACGCCAGTCGACCGCGTAGCAGGCGCGCAGGCGATCGAATTCCGTGAGATACGCCAGCGTCAGGGGCTTGAAATGCGTCCGGAGCGCCGCGTACGGGAGCTTCTCGACCTTCATGCCGACCGAAGCGTAATGGACCCCCCGTAGTTTTTGGAGGGAAATCGCCAGCGCGGAGACGGCTCGAGTCTCCGCATTCGCACCGCGGCCACACTCCCCGGCGGCGTCTAACTAAAGACAGCCCTGTGTACCGTGGTACAGTGTAGGGACCCCATGCGATCCGTCGCGATACTCCTGCTGCTCGCCGCGTCTGCTGTTGCGGATGAGATCGAACTCACGAGCGGCGAAGTCATCCGCGACTGCAAGGTTGTCGAGGAAGGCGAAAACTACCGCATCTTCAAGGGTCCGGGCTCTCGTCTCGTCTCCAAAGGCGAGGTGAAGTCGGTCACGAAGTCGGACACGACGGACGACATCTACCTGAAGAAGGCCGGCGAGCTCAAGGATGACGATGTCGACGGCCATCTCAAGCTCGCCAAGTGGTGCGTCGACCGGCAGCTTCCCAAGCGCGCGGAAGATGAATACCGCAAGATCATCGCCGTCGATGCCGACAACGGCGACGCGCGCACAGCGCTCGGCTACCAGCGCCACCTCGGGCAGTGGATGACCGAGGACGAAATCAACGCGGCCAAGGGCCTCGTGAAGCACAAGGGCAAATGGATGGCCCCCGAGGAGCGGGACCTCGACCTCGCCCTCGAGCAGATGAAGGAGACCGACAAGAAGTACTTTGCCGAGGTCAAGAAGTGTCTCGACCGGGTCGGCTCCACGGACGCCGACAAGGCCAAGGAGGCGAAGGACAGCCTCGCCAAGCTCGACGACCGGTTCAAGGTGAAGCACTTCATCCCCGCGCTGAGGAGCTCGAATGCGGTCCTGCGCCTCTACGTCGCCGAGGAGCTCAAGCGTCTCAAGGACGAGGTCGTCAAGGCGGGTGACGCGACGGTCTACTCCGCCGTCAAGCAGCTCGCGCGGATGGTGATCTGGGACGATTCCCTCGACATCCGTTCGGCGGCGATGAAGGCGCTGGGCGCGATCGACCACGCGAAGACGGCCGATGCGTTCCTCGTCTTCCTCCAGGAGGATTCGGCGTCCGCCCGCATGCGGACCGAGGATGCCCTCGCGCAGTTCAAGAACCTGAAATCGGTCCCGCCGCTTTACTCGCTCCTCTCGCAGACGATCGAGACGATCAAGTTCATCGAGCAGTACGAGAAGCAGGTGGCGCAGGTCATCAAGAACTCGATCATGCTGAAGAACGGGCAGAAGGTCGTGCTGCCGCAGAACCTGAAGATCACGCCGAACCTGTTCGACGCGCAGACCAAGCGACTGCTGAACGACGAGCGCGACTCGATCGTCGCCGCACTTCGCGCCATCACGGGCCAGGATTTCGGCACCGATGCCGCCAAGTGGAAGGCCTGGCACGACGCTCAGAAAAAGTAACCGGGCGCCAGCAGCCAGTAGCCACTCTCTGCCGCACCGGGTAGAATCCGCGCCTTCATGAAGATCCTTCTCATCGGGTCCGGCGGGCGGGAGCATGCCCTGGCCTGGAAGATCCGCCAGTCGCCGCTCTGCGAAAAGCTCTACTGCGCGCCCGGGAACGCCGGAATCGCGGCCGTCGCCGACTGCGTCGACATCACGGTCGACAACATCGAAGGGCTCGCGGCGTTCGCCTCCAAGCAGCTGATCGACCTCACGGTCGTCGGACCCGAGGCCCCCCTGTGCAAGGGCCTGGTCGACCTGTTTCACGAAAAGAAGCTCCGCGTCTTCGGCCCCTCCAAGGCCGCGGCGGAGCTCGAGGGCAGCAAGGTCTTCTGCAAGGAGCTGCTCCGGCGCAACGGCATTCCGACGTCCAGCTTCCGGGTCTTCACCAACTTCAAGCAGGCCGCCGCGCACGCGAAGAGCGCGCCGTTCCCGCTCGTCGTGAAGGCCGACGGCCTCGCCGCCGGAAAGGGCGTGGTGATCGCCCACAACTTCGACGAGGCCTCCACCGCACTCGACGACATGATGATGAAGAAGAAGTTCGGGAGGGCCGGCGACCGCGTCGTCATCGAGGAGTTCCTCAGCGGAACCGAAGCGTCCGTGCTCGCGTTCAGCGACGGCAAGAGCATCGTCACGCTCGACTCGGCCCAGGACCACAAGCGGGTCTACGACGGAGACCGCGGCCCCAACACGGGTGGCATGGGCGCGTTCTCTCCCGCGACCGTCGCGAGCGAAGCGGACTACGAGCGTGTCATCCGCGAGATCCTCGTCCCGATCGTCCACGCCCTCAACCGGGAGAAGCGCCGCTTCCAGGGCCTTCTCTACGCGGGGATCATGTTCACGCGAAGCGGACCCAAGGTCCTGGAGTTCAACGTCCGCTTCGGCGACCCCGAGTGCCAGCCGCTCGTCGCGCGCATGAAGAGCGACATCGTCCCACTCCTGGTCGCGACGGCGGAGGCGCGTCTCGAGGAGGTCTCGATTGACTGGGATCCCCGCCCGGCCGTCTGCGTCGTGGTGGCTTCGGGCGGATACCCGGGAAGCTACGAGTCGGGCTACCCGATCTCCGGACTCGACGAAGCCGAGAAGCAGCCGGACGTCGTCGTCTTCCACGCGGGCACGGCGAAGAAAGACGGCAAGATCGTCACCGCCGGAGGGCGCGTCCTGAGCGTGACCGCGCTCGGCGAGACCCTGGCGGCCGCGCAGGCGAAGGCGTACGCCGCCGCGAAGCTCATCGACTTCACCGGCATCCATTACCGGAAGGACATCGGCTCCAGGTCGATCAAGTGAAGAAGCTCGCCCTGGTCGTTCTGGTCGCCCCCCTGGTGCTTCCTGGGTGCATCCTCCTGGGGCCGGCCGTCGCCTACGGAATCGTCTTCGCCGCCGCCGACAAGGGCGTGAAGTACCGATACGACGCGCCTCTCCACCGCGTACGCGGCGTGATCGACGGGTTCTGCCGCGATGAAGCCATCGAGATCCAGACGAGCGAAGACAACGACAGGTCCTCGCTGCGGAAGGGACGCACGTCCGACAATCGCCGCATTCGCATTGAGGCGATGAGCTGGGACGCCGAGGCGACGATCGTGTTCATCCATGTCGGCGTCTCCGGCGACACGTACGCCGGGGAGCGTCTTCATGACCGCTTCGCCGAGCTCATGAAGCGGTAGCTGGATCGACGCCGGGAGCGGCTACGGCTTCGCGCGCTTCGGCACACACCGCGCGAGCGTCAGCAGGGCGTAGGCCGTTCCGTACGGCTTGTGGTATCCCCACATCGCGTAGTCCCACCACGAACCGTCGGCTTCCTTTTACGGCAGCACCATCGCCGCGAGCTTCTCGCCGTACTTCGTCTTCGCGTCGTCGCCCATCTTGTCGAGCAGGAGCCCGCCGTAGTAGGTGCCGAAGTAGTAGAAGTAGCCCGACGTCGCGTACCACGCTTCGTGCGGCCACGGCCGCTTGCGGCCCATCTTCATGAATGACTGGAAGGTGAACATCTCCTCCAGCCCCTTGCGCGACTGTTTCTCATCGACCTTCTTGGAGCCCCACGTCCACATCGCCAGGTTGCATGACTGGTTGCGCCCGCACGACCCGCGCACGTCGTTGATGGGATGCTGCGGGTAGTACTGGAGGTAGAGCCCGTAGAGGAAGTTCCCATCGGGCAGCCGCATGTCGTGCATGCGGTTCATCGCGCGCTGGATGAGCTTCTCGGGCACCTTCAGGCCGGCGTCTTTCGCTTCCCAGAGCGCCATGAGGCCCGCCGCGGTCGAGAAGCTCGCCGGTCCCTCCGACGGGTTCTGGCCGCGCGCCCCGAAGTCGTAGTAAAACCAGCCTCCATTGACCGACTCGTAGCGCACCAGGCGGTCGAGGTGCCAGTCGGCCATCTTCTTGATGCGCGGATCAGTGCTGAAGCGCGACTCGACCGCGAGACACTGGAGCGCGTAGACATTCGCCCAGATGTTGTAGAGGATGTCGCCGGTGTCGCGGCGCGCTTCGCCGAAAGTCACGAGATACTCGAGCCCGCGTCCGTGCGCCTCCGTCTCTCCGACGTCCCTCAACGCCATGACGCAAAGCGCCGTCGTCGCCACGCGGAACGCGTCGTGCGATCCTGGCACCATCGAGTAGAGCTCGAGGCCGCGCGTCTCCGATGCCCTTCCCCACGAGCCGTTCGGATTCTGCGTCCGCTTGAGGAACGCGACTCCCTCGGCGACGGCATCCGGCAGCGAACGCGCGCGGACCGGCTCCGCGGAGCTGCAGCCCGCCAGCAGGACCGACGCGATCAGCGCACGCTTCATTTCTTGGCCACGCTCAGGACCACGTCGCCCGCCGCGAGTCCCGACTTGATCTCTGTCCACTGGCCGTCCGACTTGCCGACGCCGACGGTGCGTGCCTCGTCCTTGCCGTCCTTCCCCTTCAGCCAGACACGGCCCCGCGAGAGCGCGCCTGCAGGCACCAGGAGAACATCCTTCAGCTCCGCCACCGCGATGTGGACCGACGCCTTCATCCCGGGAGCCAGGCGCTCGTCGACGCTCGGAAGGTCGAGCTCCGCCTCAAACGTCTGGGCAGGCCCCTTGTTCAGTCCCGCCGGTGAAATCGAGGAGAGCGTCGCCTCGTAGGTGACGTCGTTGAGCGCCGCCGGCGCGACCTGCCCCTTCATGCCTGGCTTGATCCAGAAAAGCTGGGACTCTGGCACGTCGATCGCCACCTTGAGTTTGCCGGGCGTGAACAGCGTCATCAGCACCATTTGGGGCTGGGCCTTTTCGCCCACGCGCAGGAGGCGCGAGTCGTTCCCCTGCCACTGCCCCATCAGGAGCTGGCCGTACAGTACGACGCCATCCATCGGCGCCTTGATCGTGAACGCCTCCCAGTCAGACTTGAGATCCGCGAGGTGCTCTTCGGCCGCCGCCAGCGCGGCCCGCGCCGCGACGAGGCCCGTCTTTCGCAGGACCTGGCCCGCCTCCTGCACCGCCTTGAGTGCCGCCATGTCCTGGCGCGCTTTCTCCAGCTTGTTGACGACCTGCGCCTTCGCGTTGCCGTACTCAAGATGGAGTTCTTTCTTGTTCTCCTTCTCCGCCATCGCGAGGTAAGTCAGCGACCGTTCATACTGCCGGACGGCGCGCTTCATCACGATATCCGCCGTGGCATTCGTCAGCTCCTCCGACTTGTACATCTTCTCGAGCTGGTCGAGCTCGTCCTTCTGGTCGGCGATGTTGTCACGCGAGCTGAGCAGCCGGAGTTCCAGCCTCTTGAGGAAGTGCGGCCCGTCCATCTCCTCCCAGTACTTCATCTCGGCCTCGGCATTCTGGAGCTCATGGCCGACCATCTTCATCGCGAGCTGGTCGGACTGGGCCCCGAGCTGGGCGTCGGCCTCGGCCTTCTTGGTGTTCGCGCGCGCGGCCTCGGCGTCGTTCTCCGCGGCGGCAAGCTGCTTCTTCGCGTTTGCGGAATCGAGCGCCAGCACGATGTCGCCCTTCTTGACCACCGCGCTGTGCGGGGCGATCGACGTGATCGTGAGTTCGCCGGCGTAGGCCTTGTGACGGAGGCGCACTTCGAAGGGCGCCACGGCCTCGAAGGTCCCTTCGGCGTCGATCGCGAGCGTCAGCGTCCCTTTGGCAACGGTGTGCGTCTGCCCGTCCTGGGGCGCGGGCGCCGGGTCCTGGGGCAGAAACGCGAAGACGGCCAGGGCGAGCATCATCAGTTTCACGGGTTCCTCCGAAATTGAATGGGGCGGGATTCTAGCACTGACGATGTTCAGGAAGCCACTGTGAACGTCACGTCCCGGCTCACGTCCGGCAGCCCCTCCATCGAGACGACGAACTTCACCGACCAGGTGAGCTCGTTGTCGCTGGCGTTGAAGGAGGGCGGCGCGTCTGCCGGCAGCACGAACTCGCCGCGGAGCTCGACGCCGGCCCCGGCCGCCGCTCCGCGCGGGCCGCACAGCTGGACGTCCCGCGTGAAGAACGTGTGCCGGTGCGTGGTCGTGTTGGTGCCGCTGCCGCTGACGCAGCGTTCAAAGGCCTGGAGCGTCGCCATCACGCGCGACAGGGCGATGTCGGCGGACGGCGTGAACCGCACGGTGGCGGTCAGCGGATCGCCGCCCCGGGCGCGATCGCCGCTGAGCTCCAGGTGGAGCGGACCGAGCCGCTTCTCCGCGATGGTCTTACGGATGCTGCTGACGAGGATCCAGACGCCGGCCGCCGCGAAGAGGGCACCGAACCCCGCCATCATCAACGTGGCGCATCCTGATTGCTGAAGGCTCGCGACCAGCAGGCCGACCCCGACGCCGCCGAAGATCAGGCTCATGACGAGCATGCAGCCCATGCCGCACGCACCCGACGGCTTCTTGATCTCCGAGACTCGCTTGGCGGGGACTCTCGCGGAAATCGGGATCAGGACGAAGTCCGCTTCCGACTTCGGGTCGATGGCCCACGGCACATCGGCCTGCGCCTTGAGGTACCAGTCGACGTTGAGGTAGGTCCCGTGGTACGTCGCCGGACCGGCCGGAAGCTGGATGCTGAATTCGTAGGCGAACGACGCGCCTGGCTCCCACGTCCCGCTGAAGAGGTTGACCGACGTCACCTCGCCACGGGCAATGTTGCCCTTCCCGTGGGTGCGCCACTCACACTTCAAGATGAGCGCCTTGCACTCGCATCGTTCGTTGACGTAGACCTCGACGGCACCCGTGACCGTTTCGCCGCCGCGATAAATGCGGTCGGGCTTGTCGATGGAGATCTTCAGTTCAGACTTCGACATCGCCGACCTCGGATAGCGTCTGGAAGCGATCGTAGAGGTGGGCCTCCGCCGCGCGCACGTCGTCGCCGAATCGCGACCTCAGGGCCGCAATGGCGGATTCGGAGAGCCGCGGGACGGCCCCCGCCCCCCGCCGCGCCCACTCGATGCGCCGTTCGAGAATGTCCCGGAGCCGGTCGGCGTTCGCGGAGACGAACCCGCTCTCGACCTCGAGACCCGCCGCGCGAAGTTCCGCCGCCACGCTGGAGTGGGTGCCGAGCGCGATCGAGCGGACCTGCCGGAAAACCGCCGCGCGATTCGCCACGCGGTCAACTTCGTCGATGAACAGCACCTGCGCCGGCGCCACGCGCATGGCGCTCTCGAGCTTGATGAACGGCGCGTCGGGAAAGTGCCTGTGCAAGGCCAGCAAGTGAGAGCTCTTGCCCCGACCGTGCGCCGCGACGAACTCCACGGCTCCGCCCCGCTGCAGGCGATCGACGAACCGATCGATGTCAACGACGGCGAGCCTCGCGCGATCCGATGGCGTCGCTTCACCGAACGGATTGAATCGCAGGTTGAGGTGTGCGAAGGGCAGTGCGAGGGCGGGCACCGAGGACAGGATATCAAGTGCGCAGTTCGCCGCTCACAATCTCGAGGCGCCCCGCGTGGGGATTGAGTTCGTAGCGCGGGTGGTTGGAGCCGGCGAGCACGAGACGCAGGCGATCGGTCTGGATCCGTACCGGCGGGAAGGTGAGGACGACGGGACTGCCTTCGCACCGCTGCACGGTGTCGCAGATCAGCATCGAGCCGTCGCACAGCCGCGCATGAAGGTCGAACGGGCCGTCCGCGCGGACGGCCAGCTCCAGCCGCGCCCGACCCGAGACTCGAACCGTGCCGCTCCACGCGGTCACGAACACGTCCGGCCGTTCCAGGATCTCCCGCTGATCGTACGGACCGATGCCGAGCGTGGGGTCCAGGTTGCTTCCGCCGATCGTGCGAACGGGATTCAACGGATCATGGACGATGCTCTCCGACCGAACCGGGAGCACGGAGGATTCCGTGCCGACCATCTCATCGTCCCATCGCTCGCTTCCGATCTCGTAGGTCCGCACGGTCGCCATCGTCCGCGTTTCGCCAAGGAGGTGGCGGGCGAAGAACGCCTCCGCCTCTGCCTGCGCAGCCCCGGCCGCATTCGGATGCCGACGCCCGCCTTGCGTCTCACGCCCGACGGCGTAGTGTCCCCAGGGGCCGACGACAAGACGGTGCGGCGCCGCCGCGGCCGCCTGAAGCGCAGCGAATGTCTCCATCGCTCCCTGCACCCAGACGTCGTACCAGCCGCTGATGAGCAGCATGGGGACTCGGATTCGCCCGACTCCCTCGTGACGCGCGCTCTCTTTCCAGTAGGCGTCGTGCGTCCGATGCTCGCGGATGGCCGGCGCGCTGTTGAAGCCGAGCTTCGCGAACATGTCGACGTACTCCTGCCGAAGGACTCCGCCCCAGTAGTACTGTTCGTAGCGGTTTCCCATCGATGCCACGACCGGGACGCAGCAGCGCAGGTGCGGCGGCTGCTCCATGGCCGTGAGGTATTGGATCCGTCCAAGCGCCGAGGGTCCCCACATGCCGACGTTGCCGTCGCACCATGGCTGTGCCGCCGTCCACTCGACCGTGTCGAAGCCGTCCTCCCCTCGCTTGCGTCGCTCCGCCTTTCGTTCCTTCGAACCATGGAAGCCGCGCCAATCGACGACGACCCACGCGTAATCCCCGCCCAGCGGGCGCTTCCAGATCGTCCGGTCGTATGGGGTCATCACCACGATGGCGGGCGCACGCTCCTTCGACAGCCAGACGTCGGCGGCAAGCGACGCGCCGTCGCGCATCGGGATCTCGACGGTCTGATGAGGCTTGGCTCGGGGCATTCGAATCAGGCGATGCACGAGCGCAAGCCGCTGCGCAGTTCGGCGTCCGAGAGGTCCTTGCCGATGAAGACCAGCACGTTGGAGCGCTCCTCGCCGTCCTTCCACGGCCGATCCGGACGGCCGTCGAACATCATGTGCACTCCCTGAAAGACGACGCGCCGAGCCTCGCCCTGGACCTCGACGATGCCTTTCATCCGGAAGATGTCGGCGCCGCGCGACTTCAGGAGGCCGCCGAGCCACGCGTTGAGCTTGCGCCCGTCGAGAGCGCCCTGCTCACGCAGCGCAACCGAGCCGATGCCCGCGTAGTGCGAGTGACCGTGCCGCTCCAGGAAACCCGGCGCGATCTCCAGCTTGCGCGACAGGTCGAACGCGCCGACGTCGAGCAGGAGCGCGACGTCCAGCTCCGCGTTTGTCGTCCGGTGAATCCGCGCCATCGCGTTCATGGTCCTCGCGCGCTCCTCGAGCCGATCGAGCTCCGCCGGCGTCACCAGGTCCTGCTTGTTGAGGAGGACGATGTCGGCGAACGCGATCTGCTCGCGCACTTCGCGGGACGAGTCGAGGTGCTGCCACACGTGCTTGGCGTCAACGACCGTCACGATCGCGTCAAGCGACAGCTGCGACTTGAGGTCCTCGTCCACGAAGAACGACTGGACCACCGGCGCGGGGTCCGCAAGCCCCGTGGTCTCGATCATGATGGCGTCGAACCGCTCTTTCTTCCGCATCAAGTCGTTCAGGGTCCGGATCAGGTCGCCGCGGATTCCACAGCAGACGCAGCCGTTGTTGAGGAGGATCAGTTCCTCGTCGGTGCCGATGACGAGCTCGTTGTCGACGCCGATGGCGCCAAACTCGTTCTCGATCACGGCGATGCGGCGTCCGTGCTGCCGCGTCAGGATGTGATTGAGCAGGGTCGTCTTCCCGGCGCCGAGAAAGCCCGTGAGGACGGTGACGGGGAGCGAACTCACTTCCACAGATCCCCGGTGAGCTTGTCGATGTCGATGCGCGGCCCGTGCCCCTCGGGATTGGGGAGGAGGTGCGCGATGTCTTCCTTCTTGACCTCTTTCATCGGGCGGGGCGACTTCCACTGGTCGCGTCCCTGCGGCCGCAGGATGGCGATGATCGTCTCGACGGGAGCGCAGCCCGGCTGATCGCACATCAGCTCCGTAACCAGCACGGTGACGTCGTCGGCCAACTTGAAGTGGCCGCGCACCCATTCCTTGATCTGCCCCTGGATGGACCGGTCCTTCTTGCCATCGCCGAAGAGATCGAACTCGAAATTGAAATCCACAATCGCATTGTAGCGAATTCCCGAAATTCCGGCCGTGGGCCTGCGGAATGAGGGTGACAGAGGAGACTGACATGAAACGCCTGCCTGCTCTCGCCCTGGCCGCCTGTCTTGCCGCCTGCGGGGGAGGCGGGGGCGGTGGCGGCGAAAGTCCGTCGGGAGGAGGAGGCGGCGGCGGTACTCCGATTCCTCCGGGAAACCCGGGCCCGTCGGATGTCCAGTTCGCCATCAACTCCGGATTGCAGGTCCACACCATCTCACGGTTCATCTACGGCAAGAACGGCAACGACTGGGCGGCCATGCCCTGGCTCACCCTCGATCGCTCCGGCGGTAATCGAATGACGGCCTACAACTGGGAGAACAACGCGTCCAATGCGGGCACCGACTGGCTCAATCAGAACGACGCCTACATGGGGTCAAGCAATGTGGCAGGCGACAGCATGAAGAACCGCGTTGCGGCGGTGCACACGGCGGGCGCGGGCCTCATCATGACGGTCCCCATGTGCGGGTACGTCGCGGCCGACAAGAACCCGCCCGGCGACGTGAACCTGACGCCGAACTACCTGCAAGTGCGTTTTCGCCAGTGTGTCGCGAAGAAAGGCTCGCCGTTCGCCTACCCTCCGGACACCACGGATGCCTATGTCTACCAGGATGAGTTCGTTTCGTGGCTGGACGGCCAGTTCCCCTATGCGAAGACCGACGCTGCCAGGACGCTCTTCTACTGCCTCGACAATGAGCCCGATCTGTGGAGCGGCACGCATCCGCGCATCCACCCGAACCCGGTTGGCTACGACGAACTGCGGCAGAAGAGCATCGCGTACGCGACGGCGATCAAGGACGTGGTCCCTGAAGCCGTTGTCCTCGGGCCCGTGAATTACGGTTGGCAGGGATACATCGACCTCCAAGGCGCACCGGATGCGGGCGCGAACGGCGACTTCATCGAGTACTACCTTGCGGCGATGAAGGCGGCCGACGTTGCCGCCGGCAAGCGCCTCGTGGACGTGCTCGACCTGCACTGGTATCCGGAGGCGACCGGCGGCGGAGTCCGCATCACGGACGACTCGGCCGCCGCGGCCGTCGCGGCCGCCCGCGTGCAGGCACCGCGCTCGCTCTGGGACCCGACCTATACCGAGACCAGCTGGATCACCCAGTGGTCGACGGGCGGGCCGATCCGCCTGATTCCGCGCATGAAGGACAAGATCAGCGCGAAGTACCCAGGCACGAAGCTGGCCTTCACCGAGTACTACTACGGCGGCGGCGGCGACATTTCCGGCGCCATCGCGCAAGCCGACGTGCTCGGCATCTTCGGCAGCGAGGATGTCTTCGCCGCGACGCTGTGGCATCTCGGCTCGACCAGCGACGCCTTCATCAACGGCGGTTTCCGGATGTTCCGCAACTACGACGGGGCGAGTGGCGCCTTTGGAAACACCTCTGTCGCCGCGTCGACCACGAATGCGGCCAACACCTCCGTCTACGCCAGCGTTGATGCGGGCAGCCCGAATCGCCTGGTCGTCATCGCGATCAACAAGACCGGCGTCGCCGTTTCCGCCGGCATCAGCGTGACCCACACGGCGCTTTTCACGAAGGCCGAGGTCTACCAGCTGACGAGCGTCTCGTCGACGCCCGTCAAGCTGGCAGACCTCCCGATCACGGCCATCAACGCCTTCGTCTACGTGATGCCGGCGAACAGCGTCACGACCCTGGTGCTCAAGCCGTAGCGACGTGCTTGCGGCGATGGGTCAGTGCGGAAAGCGCACGACGTATGTCTGCTTCGAGCGCCCTCAGCGCCTCTTCGAGTCGAGCACGCAGCCGGGCCCCGCCAATCTCGAGATCCGGTAGTTCACGCACGCGCTTTCGGAGTTGCATCGCATGCCGCCGCACGGTCTCCGCCAGTTGGATGGGTCGGCGTCGCCTGGTCACGCGCACGTACGGAGCCGTGATTCGCAACAAGTCCGCGACGCTGTGAAGTTCGTGGGCATGGTCCCGCGCAACCAGCGCCCCCTTGGGAGTGAGCCGGGCGAGGCGCAGCAGCGCTCGGCCGCTCCCGAAGCCAAGCAGCCTGTTAACGGTCTCGGGATCCCGCCGCTGAGCGAGAAAAATCTGCATGTACCGCTCGGCCGTGGTGTAGCCGATGTGCAGCTCGCGGCGAAGCCACGCACCGAACTGACCCTTGACCACCATTCTTCCCTTCAGGAGCAACCTCCCGAGCTCGACGATGCATCGCAATGCTCCCTTCATGAACCGCTTTCGGACCAGGAGGAAGCGCGCCGCGATGCGAACGGCTCGAGGATCCCCCATCGGAGACAGCACCTTGATGTGAGTCATGCACTTTCCCTTCGCGTGGTGAAAGTTTTCCTCGCATGTGGGGAAAGTTTTCACCTCACTTTCCCCACACCTGCCCCGCGGGAGCATCCCGCGGCACGCTTTCGCGTTCATACATAGGTGTTGCCGATTGGGTCGAAAAGTCGCGCATGATAATTTTAAGTCATTGCAGAGCAATGGCCTGCATCGCTCGTTTCACATGAAATTGAACAGGCGCCGGACCCCTCATGGATCCAGCGCCTGCACGCAATTCCGCTCGTGCTGCCGTTTTCAGCCGTTTTCTACCTCCGACGACGCAGGATAAGAAGCAGCGGGATGAGCTCGACTCCGAGCAATCCGCATTTCTTCTTCTTGCCGCCGCTACCGCCACCGCCACCGCCCGGCGTCGCAACCGCCACAGGCTGGGCGATCGACGCCGTCAGGCCGCCCGCATCCGTGATGGTCAGCGTCACGGTGTAGGTCCCATCGACGATGTACGTATGAGTGGTCATCGAATTCGCGCCCTCCGCGTAGCCGGAGAGCGTAACGGTTGGCGACCCGTCACCGAAGTTCCACGTATGGGAGAGGCCTCCCGCATCGTCATGGCCATGCCCGTCAAACTGACACGCCAGCGGAGCCGGGCCTGAAGGCGGCGTGATGCTCTCGATGTGGGCCGACGGGGGGAGATTGCCGCTGGAGACGATGATGCCCGACGTCGCCGTGCTCGTCGCGCCCAGATTGTCTGTCACGGTCAGCGTGACGATATAAGCGCCGGCGGCGGCGAACGTATGCGACGCGCTGACGCCCGTTGACGTGGGAGAGCCATCGCCCCAGTTCCAGGAATACGACGCAACGGAGCCGTCGGGATCGTACGAGACCGCGCCATCGACGTTCACGGGGAGCGGCGGCGCGCCGGATGTCGGACTCGCGGTGAAGGAAGCCACCGGGGCCATGTTGCCCGCGCCCGACGCCTGCACGCGATAGAGTCCGCCGAGCAGGGAGCAGTAGTAGAGAGCCCCGTCCGGCCCCTCCTCCAGATCCACGACCTGGTTCACGGCCGTGACGAAGTCGGTGGGGCCAGCGGTCACCTGGTCGTTGGCGTCGAGGGTGAACCGCTGGATGCGGCCGTTCTTGTAGTCGCAGATCAGCATCTCGCCGGTGAGCGGCATCGTCGTGCCGGTGTAGAAGCAGACGTCGGTGATTGCGATGGTCACGCCGTAGGTGTAGATCGGCAGGTCCGGGGTCGGGCTGAGCGGCCCCCACGCGCCGTTCGGGTTGTTCGGCCCCGTGTAGTTGGGCCACCCGTAGTTGTGGCCGGCGACTATCTTGTTGATCTCGTCATCGACGTTCGGGCCGTTCTCGGTGCAGATCATCGACCCATTCGGCCGGAAGGTGAAGCGGAACGGATTGCGATGGCCCCGGGTGTAGATGGCGCTGGTCGGACTGAACGGGTTGTCGGTCGGGATGGTGCCGTCGGAGTTGAAGCGCAGAGTTTTGCCACGCCACGTTGTGAGCTGCTGCACTCCCAGGTCGCTGGGGCCGTTGTCGCCGACCAGCACGTAGAACTTGCCGTCGGGCCCGAAGCCGATACCGCCGGCGTTGTGGTACCCGTTGTTGGTCGGGATGTTGTCGACAATGATCGTCGCGCTGGTGCCGACGTCGCCCACCGTCGTGTAGCGCCAGATGCGCTGCACCGTAGGCGTCTGGGTGGCAAAGACGTAGACGTAGCCATTCGTCGCGAAGTTCGGGTCGACGCACATTCCCAGCAGGCCGGTCTCATTGGTGTTGCTGCTCACGGGAGAAAGCGTGGCGTAGGGAGTCGCCTGCACGGCGCCGTTCTTGTACATCAGGATGTTGCCCGTGTACTGCTCCGCGATCAGCAGCCGGGAGGCTGGCAGCCAGGCAAGAGCAACGGGGCGCTGGAGCCCGGTGGCAAGGATCGTTTCGGTGTATCCGGCCGGAACCGTACGACGCGCGGCGTTCGCGACGGTCAGTTTTGGCGCGGCCAGAAGGGCGCAGAGCAGGACAAGACGCATCATTGATCACCTCCGATGATGCGAACAGCCTCCGCGTCGGCCCCGGCAGCGAAAACCGCTATCGCTTGAGGCGCGCGAGCAGGAGCCGGCCGCTCTCGTCCGCGAGCCCCAGCCCACTCAGGTCGGCTTCCAGCTGCGAGGCTGTCCCGTGCCCCCCGACATACGCATTGAGACGGGCAACCGCCGTCGAGTTGGCGAATTCCGCTTCCGTGAAATGGAACTTGGCCAGTTCCTTCATGAGGGCGCGGTCGTTGCGGAGGTAGTACTTCTGATGATAGTCCTCGGCCAGGGTGAACGTCGTCTTTGGGAGCACCTGGGTGTTGATGGTCCCCAGGCTCACCTGACGCTTGGCCAGCGACGCAAGCGCCACCCGCTTCTGCTCGTCGCTGCCGTAGAAGATCGCCGTCATGTACTGGCGGCTGTACGAGGCTCCACAGGGGTTGTGGCTCGCCCACACGATGTCGAGGATCTGGTCGTACGAGATTCTGGCGGGATCGAAATCGACCTCCGTCGTCTCCGTCTGGTCACCCATGTCGCGATAGGTCGGGTTCGGGTGTTTCCCGCCGCAGTAGCCGACGCGGGTGCGGATCACGCCGGGGACGCTCCCAAACTGGGCGTCCGGTCCCCAGAATCAGCCAAGAGCGAAGGTGGCGGTCGCCAGCGCGGCAGGGACAGCTTCATCGACCGGTGGGAGGAGCCTCTTGGTGGTGGTCTGCATGGGAGCATTCCTCGGTGGCGCTGTCTGCACGACAGTGGTTGGGGTGGCACGGTGGCAGGCGCCCAGGCAGGCGACCAGCAGAAGTCCAGTGCAACCTTGGCGCATGTAGTTCCAACGCATCAGGGTCCTCCGCGGATTCCCCATTCCGCGAACTCTGGCCTGGTATTTCGGGGCGGCGTTGACGCAACGCGACTCAGTCGACTGCCACCGCGTACTTGTGCTGAGCGAGCGGCGCGAATGCGCCGCGTCGTCGAAGTATGCCCGACAGGAGTTGAACCTGTAACCTCTGGCTCCGGAGGCCAGCGCTCTATCCAATTGAGCTACGGGCACGCGCGCCGGTCGTGAACGGCGCCGCAACTATAACAGAGCCGCGGAACTCGCGCAAATCGGGGGTCCAATGCTCAGCTGTTCCGCAGATCGACGTAAGGCGTAGGCGAGCAAGGCGTTCTGGGGACGCATTTTCGGAACACTGGAGGCGCGTGCGTGGCGGAGAGGGTCTGTGGTGGAACGTGGACAGAGTGGGAGAGA
>Ga0247727_10005565_pt1 | contig 25439 bp, 6 predicted proteins | sample WisWelCaveWW1625_FD_202498 | JGI IMG/M metagenome (GOLD analysis project Ga0247727, IMG submission 202498) | Biofilm microbial communities from Wishing Well Cave, Virginia, United States - WW16-25 | ecosystem: Environmental > Aquatic > Deep subsurface > Groundwater > Cave microbial mat | place...
TTACAAGCTCGAAAGCCTAGATCGCGACGGCCAGGTGCAATTGCACGGCCCGATCCAGATTACGATGGCGTTGCCGCAGAGCTTCTTGCTCGAGCAAAATTATCCCAACCCGTTTTCCGCGCGCGGAACCTTTGGCACTCCGAGCACGCATATTCGTTTTGAATTGCCGAAAGCCGCGATCGTGACGTTGTCGGTTTACAACAGCCTCGGCCAAGAAGTGCGGCGTCTGGTCAGCGGCCAGAAGCCCGCGGGTTATCACACAATTGTGTGGAACGGTAAAGATCAACAGGGCCGTCCGGCGCCCTCGGGCCTTTATCACTATCGCCTTCAAGCCGGAGATGTTGTCGCCACGAAGAAGATGATTCTGGCGAAGTGAAGACAGTGATCAGTGATCAGTGTTCAGTGATCAGTAATCAGTGATCAGTAATCAGTGATCAGTAATCAGTAATCAGTGATCAGTAATCAGTGATCAGTAATCAGTGATCAGTAATCAGTAATCAGTAATCAGTAATCAGTGATCAGTGATCAGTGACAGTGTTCAGTGTATCGAATTGGGTATGCCAATTTTTTTTACTGACAACTGATAACTGGTTACTGATAACTGGTTACTGATAACTGATTACTGATAACTGATTACTGATAACTGATTACTGATAACTGGTTACTGATAACTGGTTACTGATAACTGGTTACTGATAACTGGTTACTGATAACTGATTACTGAAACAAGGGCGCCGAAAGGATTCGGAATTCGGTGATTGGCTGAAGGGATGCATTGGAGCGAAGGAATAGTGAAGTCGTGAAAAAGTGAAGTCGGACTTGGGCCGCAGTTGCGCCCTACGGGCGTAGCCCAAGTCCGACTTCGCTCAGGTTGCCAAGTCCGACTTCGCCTGTCTCTTCGTCTGCATCCCTTCTTTTTTGGCTGCACCTGCCTCACACACCTCAGGGACACCTCTTTTTAAACAACGTGATTCGTTCGGGCTGCGCCCGCAGGGTTGCTCGGAGAGAAGCCCATATAAACTGCATCCATTGGAAGGCTCCTATGAGAAAGTATTCGTTACGTCACCGGCTCGCGCCTCGGGCCTTTTGCCTTTTACTTTTTGCCTCTTGCTTTTTGTCTTTCCATGCGGCATGGGCGCAAAACCGAATTATGCCGCTCGGCAACTCGATTACCGAAGGCACGGGCTCGACGCACGGCGGCGGCTATCGCCTGCGGTTGTATGAATATCTGATCGCCGATGAAAGCGTCGGATCGTTCGATTTCGTCGGGCGCTTCCGCAACGGCTTCGGTCTGGACGACAAAGAGCATGAGGGCCATCCGGGCTTTCTCATCAATCAGCTCAACGTCGAAAATTATCTGCGCGACAATCCCGCCGAAATTATTTTGCTCGAAATCGGCGCAAACGACGTCACCAGCGGCCGCACCGCGGAGCAAATTGCCAACGACCTCAGCAATTTGCTGGATCGCATTCACGCCGAAGCGCCGGACGCGAGCATTCTGCTTGGCACGCTGTTGCCGCAGATCGAAATTTCCAGAGACATCGAAGTCGACCGCGTCAATCTGCTGCTCCCGGAAATCATCAGCAGCCGTTTCTCGAGCGATTATCGCATTTATCTCGTCGAGCACAATAGAAATTTTAAAAACAACAGCAACTGGCAGGACGCCTATATGGCGGACGAGCTGCATCCGAGCGATCGCGGTTATGAAATCATGGCCGACGGCTGGTACGATAGCATTAAACGCATTTTGCGGCCGACCCTGAAGGAATTTCGCGACGGCTTCAATCGCGACGAGATCGGCGAAAATTGGACGACACATCCGGCCTATCGGATTCAAAATGATCAGCTCGTCAACACCGCGTCCGGCAGCGCGAACGATAAATGGGACCGCTTTTTTGCCATTTGCAATGTCGTGCTCGATCCCAACATTGTGGAGATGACCTACGGCTTTCTCTCGGGCAATGAAGGCCGCGCTTTTACCGGATTGGCGCTGAAATTGACCGATAATGATCTTGGCGCCAACGGTTATCTCGTGCATCACAATTATGACAAGCTCAGACTGTGGGCCATCAACAACGGCGCGCCGACCCAGATCATCGCGCAAGTTGCCGGCTTCCCGGAAACCGAGATCGGCGATATTTTTCGCGTGGAAATGAAAACCGACGGCGGCGGCCATCATTTCACGCTTTTTCGCAACGACAAGCAACTGGCGGTGCTCGACGATCCGCAGAAGCGTTTCAACGGCCCGTATTGCGGCGTCATGATCAACGGCAACACCACCAACGGCGTCGATGAGTTCTATTGCCGGGACGACCGCGATCTCGCGGCGCCGGCGCGCGTTTCCGATCTCACGGTCACCGCCGCGACGCACTCGACGATCACGCTCGAATGGACCGCGCCCGGTGACGACGGCACGCAAGACACCGCGACCAGCTACGACATTCGCTTTTCGAGCAACCGCATTTTGAGCGACAACGATTTCGCCGCGGCCAAACCGATTCCGGAGCGCATCAATCCGAGCGAGGGCGGCACGCCGGAGCGGCTGACGGTCGGCGGTCTCGAGAGCGGCAAGACGTATCATCTTGCGTTGAAAGCGACGGACGATCAGGGCAATGTTTCGCCGCTCTCCAACGATGCTTCCGCGACGACCGCGGGTTTATTGACGTGCAAAGATAATTTCGGCCGGCCGGATGGCAGCCTCGGCGCCGAGTGGGCCGGCGATTTGACGAATTTGCAAATTCGCAGCGGCGCGGTGCAGAACCTCGCGCCCGGCGATATCTGGAGCCTGGCGATTTTTAGCGGCTGCAAAAATGCCGTCGAAGTCACGCTGAAATACGGGCCGCGCGCCACGGCGTACGGCATCAGCTTCAGCGGCGTGTTCGTGATGGCCGAATCGCCGAGCGCGACCTCGAGCGGCTACATGATTCAACATTACAGCGGCGACACGCCCGCGGATCTATCGGACGATGAAACCCGTCTGTGGGTCGTGCAAAACGGCCGCATCGCCCGCGTGGTTGATGCGGGCCGGCCGCAAAGCAGCGTCGTGCCAAAAGCCGGCTCCAAAGTCACGGTGCGCATGATCAAAGAAAATGAGCAGCGTTATTTTTATGTGTATATCGACGACGTTTTCGACCGCGTGTTGAGCGATCCGGATCAACGCTTCAACGGCATCTACGCCGGTTTCATCATGGAGAGCAAGCTCGGCGAGCAAAACGCCATCGACGAAATCACGCTGGGCGCCGCGCCGACCGGACCGAAAACGATGACGAAAATCGCGGCCACCGACAATCAGATCGGCCCGATCGACCAGCCGCTGCCGCTGCCGTTGAAAGTGGCGGTGCGCGACAGTTTTGACAATCCGCTTTCCGGCGCGGCGGTGAAATTTTCGGTGGTCGCCGGCGCCGCAAAAATTTCTTCGCCGCCGTCGACCGACGGCAACCTGCGCCTCGAAGCGGAAGACGGCGTCTTTGCCGGGCCGCTGCAAACCCGCAACGACGGCGAGGCCGCGGCCGGAAAATTTATCGTTTATCCGAGCAGCGAAACCGCCGACGCCACGGTGACCTTCAATTTCGAGATTAAAAAACCCGGCACGTATTACGTGTGGACGCGAAATATTTGGAACGACGCGGCGCAGGGCGCAAGCTGGGATGTGCGCTCCGACAACAACAATTTTTTTATCTACGATGTTTTGTACGGCGGCAAAAGCAGCGTGTGGGCGTGGGATCGCCTGAAAGAACGCGGCATTGGCGGCTCCGCGAGTCAACCGCTGAATGATCCGAAGACGTTCGATTTCAATCTCGGCCAGCATAAAATCGTTTTCAAAGTGCGCTTCGCGGAGTTGCGGCTCGATAAACTGGTGTTGACGACCGACCCGAATTATGTGCCGTTCGGCAAAGAGGAAAAAGGGTTTGTCACCGACGCCAACGGCGAAGCGAGCGCGGTGGTGACGATGGGAAGCAGTGCCGGGCCGGTGACGATTCAAGCAACGCTCGCGAATCTCCCGCCGGTGACATTTAGCGCGATTGCAACCGGCGGTCGCGCGCAGAAAATTTCATCGAGCAGCGGCGCGGGGCAAAGCGGCGCCGCCGGGCAGACTTTGCAACCCTTCAAAGTTTTGGTGCAGGATGCCAGCGGCAATCCGGTCGCCGGCGAGCAAGTGTTCTGGATTGTCACCAACGGCAACGGCACGCTCAGCCAGTATAAGAGCGTGAGCGGCCTTGATGGCATCGTCTCGACGATTTTGAAATTGGGCAACAGCTCGCCGACGAACACCGTTGAAGCGCGCTCGACTCTTTCGGGTTCTCCGGTTACTTTTAATGCCACCACAATTTCCGGCGTTGCCACCACGGTGGCGATCGCTTCGCCGCCACCAAGCGGCACGGTACACGCGCCGCTCGCCGCGCCGCTCATTGCGAAAGTGACGACCGGCAACGGCCTTCCCGCGCCGAATTTTCCGGTGGATTTTCGCATCACGCGCGGCGGCGGCAGTCTCTCGCCGAGCTTCGCGATCAGCAACGGCGATTTTGAAATGCTGGCGCCGGGCACAAACTCGCCGTTGAATTGGACGCTCGAAAGCTCGCCATCGCCCGCCGAAGTTTTTCTCTCCACTTCTGCGCCCCGCAGCGGCACGAAAAGTTTGCAGGTCAATTCGAGCCGCGACGGCGTCGGCGTTTCGCAAACCATCAACTATCCCGCGATCGGCAGTTACACATTGAGTTTTTATGCGAAAGTGATTGGCGGCGCCGCGCAAGTAATTTGGCGCACGAGTGATTTCGCCGGCAATCAAGTTGAAAAAGTGATCGACATTAATGCGGTTGCGACCGGCAGCAATTGGACGCTTTACAATCTTTCGGCGGATAATGGCGCGGTATCGCCGCGGAGTTTGAGTTTCAAAACCTTCGGCACGGGCAGCAATTTTTTTATCGACGACGTGAAGATTTCGCGCAACACCGACGTGAACGGGCAGATTGCGATCAGCTTCACGCTCGGCGATACGGCGATGGCACAAAAAGTTATGGCCGAGGCCAGAGCCGGCAACACCAATCTCGCCGGCTCGCCGTTGACGTTTTCCGTGCAGGCCAATGCTGCCGCTGCGATGGCGCAAAAGATTGAAAGCGGCAACAATCAAAGTGGTTCTGCCGGGCAAACATTGACGCAGCCGCTGGTGGTGAAAGTCGTCGATCAATATGGCAACGGCATTAAAGATCGCACCGTCACATTTGCCGTGAAAAAAGGCGGCGGCAAAATCAACAACAATTTGACCAGCGCAACGCAGCAGACGAATGCGAGCGGCCTCGCGCAGGTCACGTACAAACTCGGCGCGGTTTCCGGTGACACGAATAAAGTCGAAGTGGCGGCCGCCGGCTTGAATAAAGTGACGTTCGTTTCCTTCGCGGCGATTCCGAATAAAGTGACGCGCGCCAGCAATCCGCCGGCGGGTTCGGCGAGCAAAAAACTGAATCAACTGCTCTCGGTGAAAGTCGCCGATGTGAACAACAAAATCATCGCGGGTTATCCCGTGACGTTTATCATCAAACAGGGCGGCGGCAAATTAAACAAAGACAGCACGCGGATTGCGATTCCGACGGATGCGAGCGGCGTGGCGAGTGTTGCGCTGACGCTCGGCCCGACCCCGGGCGCGGTGAATCGCGTTGAAGCGTATGTCGCGTTCAACAACCAGCGTTTGCCCAATCCGGCGTTGAGTTTTATCGTCAAAGCCGCGCCGCTGAAAAATCTCGTGCTGAACGGTGGCGATAATCAGGCCGGTCCGGCGTGTGAGCCGCTGGCGCAGTTTTTCAAAGTGAAAGTGACGGACTCGCTGAACGTCGGCGTCGCCGGACAGCTCGTGACGTTTCTGATTGCGAAAGGCGGCGGCAAATTGAACGGCAATCTCGACTCGGTGAAAGTGAGCACCGACACCGCGGGCGTCGCGCAGAGCAAATTGACACTCGGTGCGAAACCCGGCGTCAATCAAGTGACCGCGCGGAGCGCTGCGAAACTCACCGGCTCGCCGCTGACCTTCACGGCCACCGGCCGCGTCGGCGCTTCCGCCGCGTTGAAAAAAATTTCCGGCGACAGTCTCTTCAGCTTGATCGGCACGGTCGTGTCCAAGCCGCAAGTCATTTCGGTGATCGACAAGTGCGGCAATCTCGTGGCCGGCGCGGAAGTGAAATTTAAAATCAAAGCCGGCGGCGGCAAAGTGAACGGGCTGGACTCGATCACGGTAACCACGGGCAACGACGGCAAAGCGCAGGCGTCGTGGAAGCTCGGCAGCGCTTCCGGCGTGTTCAACAACCGGCTTGAAGCGAGCGCGCTCAACGGCTCGGCGCAATTGACGCCGATCGTTTTTGTGGCGAGCGCAACGCCGAATGCCGCGCGGTCCGCGAAAGCCGCCAGCGCAACGAATTTCACCGGCGTGGCTGGCGCGACGTTGCCAACGCCGTTGCTGGTTCGAGTGAGCGACGGCGCCAACGGCAGCGGCAACGGCGTGTCACGTCATGAAGTGACGTTTAGAATCGTTCGCGGCGGCGGACATTTCGGCAACGGCATTACCGAGGCCGCGGTGCAGACGGATCAATTCGGCGTCGCGAAAATTTCGTGGACGCTTGGCGGCGTGACCGGCAATAACAATCAGGAAGTGCGCGCGTTTTCAACCAATGCCGGCGCGAACCTCGAAGGGGCGCCGGTGATTTTTACGGCGACCGCGCAAGCGGGGCCGCCGAGTGCGGAAGGCTCAGAAATTCGAGCCACCGGCCCGATTCCCGCGGATGGCGCGGCGAAATCGCGCGTGACGGTTTATGTGCGCGACAAGTTTGGCAATCCGCTTGAGAGAAAAGCGGTGACGCTGATTATTTCGCCGCCGGGAAGTTATTTCATCGATCAGCCGACGAAATTGACCGATGGCCAGGGCCTCGTTACCGGCGCGTTTTCTTCATTGAGCTCCGGCAGCAAAATCATCACCGCGAAAGTTCTGGATAGCGGCGTGGAGCTGACGAACGGCGCGGCAGTGCAGGTGACGCCGTTGGCCGCGAGCCAGATGGTGTTGAATGGCGGCAACAATCAAACGTGCAATATTCAGTCGGCGATGAACAAGCTGTTGAGCGTGAAAGTGGCGGATATCAACGGCAACGGCGTGCCGAATTACGACGTGAAATTTTTCGTGCAAAGCGGCGGCGGCAGAATTTATGAGCAGCCGCCGATTCGCACCGATGCGAATGGCATTGCTGCCGCGACCTTCATCGGCGGCGCGAACATCGGCCAGAGCCAAATCTGGGCCGAGGCGAAAGGCCTGAATAATTCGCCGGTGATTTTTCTGGCGACGGTGACGAACAACATTAGCCGCACGCTGCTGGAAGTTCGCGGCAACGGGCAAAAAGGTTCGGTCGGGCAAATTTTGCCGGAGCCGATTATTGTGAAAGTCATCGATAAAGACGGCAATCCGGTGGCGGGCAAAGCCGTGCGTTTCGATGTGACGTTTGGCGGCGGCACGGTGGATGAGCGCAGCACGGTGACGCTCAGCAGCAACGAGTTCGGCGAAGCGGCCGTGACGTGGCGACTCGGGCCGAGCGCCGGGCCGCACACGGTACGGATTTCGTCGACGAATCTGATCGGCTCGCCGCTGGATTATCGCGGCGAGGCCGGTTCCGGTCGTCCGGAAAATCTTCTCATTTATAACGGGCAGGACGCCGCCGGCGACGTCGGCGCAAGCTCAACGCCGATGTGCGTGCGCGTGACGGACGCGAGCAACAATGGCGTGGACGGCGTCGAAGTGCTCTTCGAATTGGTGCGCGGCACCGGATCGCTTGCACCGAACAGCCCGGTGCTGCAGGCTGTGACGCGCGACGGCGGGTTCGCATGCGCAACCGTTACGTTCGGCTCGGAGGCCGGCTATCGCCGCGTGATCGTAAGCGCCTCGGGCTTGCGCGGCTCGCCGGCAATCTTCCATCCGTATGGGCGCGCGCTCGCCGCACAAACGATGAAGATGGTCGCGCGCACGAACAATCAAACCGGCACGAGAGGCAAGGCGCTGAATTTTCCGCTGCAGGTTCTCGTGCAAGATCGCCTCGGCAATCCCGTGCCGAATTTCACGGTGAATTATTTGATCACCGCCGGCGGCGGCAGTTTCAACGGCATCAATCCATTCGAGACGAAAACCGACAGCGCGGGCATTGCTGCCGCGCCGTGGCTGCTCGGGCGTTTCGCGACGGATAATGAAGCCAATGCGGTGGGCAGCGGCAATGTGCAGCCGCAAACGATTGTGTTCAAAGCCAAAGGTTTTGATAACAACTTTCCGATCTTCGAAGACGTGGTGGATCGAACCGTCGAGCAAGGCGCGCGGATTCAATTCTCCGTTCTCGCGTCCGATCCCGACAGTGATCCGTTAAAATACGGCGCGAAGAATTTGCCGGTGGGCGCGAGTTTCGACTCGCTCAACAGCCGCGTCTTTACGTGGCCAACCGGCGCGAATTTGCCCGGGAAATATGCAATCAGTTTTCTCGTGCGCGACGGCAAAGGCGGCGTTGATGAGGAGCTCGTCAACATCGAGCTCAAGAAACACAATGCGCGCCCGGATATCTACAGTCGTTTTCCGGTTGGGCTGGGTATTCCCGGCGTGCAGGATTCGGTGCTCAATCATAACACGACGTTGTTGATGCGGGTCAACGCGCGCGACGCCGACAACGATCCGCTGAATTATCGCTGGTATCTCAACGGCAAATACGCCGGCTCCGCGACGAACACATATTTGTTCAATAGCACGGAGAAATTCAACACCGTGTCGGTTTTAGTGTTCGATCAGGAAGACACCAACTCGACGACGTGGTCGATTCAAGTGCCGGTGAAGCTGTCCAACTTCAGCGCGACGGTGGAAAATTCGATCGCCGCGAGCGGCAAAGCGGTGCGGCTCGAATGGAAGACGGCGTCCGAGATCAACAACACCGGTTTCAATATTCACCGTTCCGCCGGGCGGAACAGCGCGGGCAAATATGAGAAGATGAATCGCCAGCTCATTCCGGCGCGCCGCGACGGCGAGTATGTTTTCGTCGATGACGGCGTCGAGGCTGGCGGGCGTTATTATTACAAGCTCGAAGACGTCGACCTCGACGGCAACTCGACCTTCCACGGTCCGGTGAATATCGAAGTCGCCGCGCCGCAGGAATATACGCTGCAGCAAAATTATCCGAATCCTTTTAACCCGACAACGCAACTGCGTTACGAGCTGCCGAAAGCCGGCCACGTGACGCTATCGATTTACAACTCGCTTGGACAAGAAGTGCGCCGCCTCGTCGATTTGGAGCAACCGGCCGGCTTCCATCTCGTGACGTGGAACGGCCGCGATCAAAAAGGCAAGCCGGTTCCGAGCGGCGTGTATCACTATCGTTTGCAGGTTGGGGATTTCGTGGAGACGAGGAAAATGACCGTTGCAAAATAGTCCGAAGCCCGAGATCAAATGTCTGAAATCAATGACAAGGTTTGGATAGCTTGAACAGAAGTAAGACATAAAAACGTAATGTGTAAGATTCTATGTTTTACGCATTACGTTTTGAATGAAACTAACTCTCAAGAGATGCCTTATGCGTTGGCTTTACCGGATCATAATCATATCAGGTCTCTTGCTGCAGCGGGCTTTCGCGCAGGATGATCGCATCGCCGTTGACGACGTGAATCAAAATGTGGAAAAAAATACTGTTGCGGCGCCCGCAACGGCTTGTATCCCTTTGCCCGCGGCTGCGGCGCATGGATTGATTCAAACCGGCGATCAATCCCATCCGGATAAAGTCAGCTATTGCTTTGCGGGCCAGCCCGGGGATGCGGTGCTGTCGTTTCAGGTTTATGACATTGATACCCAAAAAGAAGTGGATATTTTTCTTAATGGCGCGAAAATTTCCGCTGCGCCGCTTACCGGCAACAATAAGTGGAGCGGCAATCTTAGAGTGTTGTTGCTCGATAATTTTGTCAAGAACACCGGCACAAACGAGGTGACCTTTGAGAACACCCAAAATCCTCCCAACGCCTGGTGGTGGGGCGTGCGCCGGGTCGCAGTCGAATATTGTTACACAATTCCTTCTCCTCTGGGTTATGGAAATATCCAGGGCGGGGATCAATCACACGCCGATAAAGTGGCCTATTACTTTGATGGCCGGGCCGGCGACACCTACCTGTCTTATCAAGCCTACGGCATTGACAATATAAATGAAGTGGATGTTTTTCTCAACGGCGCCAAAGTTCAGGATGTTCCGGTCACGGGCGCCCAAACCTGGGGCGGCGATTTTGGCGTGGTCTTGCCAGACGCGTTAATTAAGGACGCCAGCGTCAACTTCATTGTTTTTGACAATACCCAAAATCCTCCCAAGTCGGATTGGTGGGGCGTGCGACAAGTTTCGGTTGGCGAGGTTAGCGCCGGATCGGCGCTATCGCGTGCGAAATCATTGAACGCCGCAGCAAGCGCCTCGCCCGATGAATTTTTATTGGCGCATAATTATCCGAATCCTTTTAACCCGACGACGCAGATTCGCTACGAACTGTCGAAAGCAGACCACGTGACGTTGTCGATTTACAACTCGCTCGGCCAGGAAGTGCGTCGCCTCGTCGATTTGGAGCAGCCGGCAGGCTATCATCTCGTGACATGGAACGGTCGTGATCAACAGGGCAAACCCGTTCCGAGCGGCGTGTACCATTATCGTTTGCAAGTTGGCGATTTTGTTGCGACGAAGAAGATGACGGTGGCGAAATAACGGAGTGCAAGCTTCAGTTTGCTGCTGGCGCGGGCAAACTAAAGTTTGACATTCCGCTGTACGATCAAGCTTTACAAATTATGAACAAGCTGTTTCATCTAGTGCTCATGCTTTGTTTTTTCCTGGAAGCGCAGAGCCAAACCATTCTTTCAGGATCGGAAGCCTGGGTCGCCAGCCACGATGAACCGGGCCACGCCCGTGACATTACCACGGCAATGGTACGCGACGATGCCGGTAATCTCTACGTCACAGGGTTCAGCGGAACGGTCAAATTCAATGCTTTGGGAGTTCAGCATTGGGCTGCGAAAGAACCGGGACGATCTCTTACGGTGGACGGCGCCGGCAATGTTTATGTGACCGATCGTCGGTGGAATGGCAAATCTTTTGAGTACGCGACGTTCAAATACAATTCCGCCGGAAGCCGGGAGTGGTTGGCGACTTACAAGGTGCCGGGAGATCGGCCCGACCCCGGCTTTGTTGGCGCCATCGTCGTGGATGGCGCCGGCAATGTTTACGTTGTCGGACATATTTGGAGCAATTCGACTCAAAATTACTTCACGATCAAATACAATTCCGCTGGAAACCGGGAGTGGATTCAACTCATAGCGACGGGACGGCGTGATGTCAATCCAGTTGCCCTTGCACTGGATAAAGCCGGTAATGTTTATGTAGCGGGAAGCAGTTGGAATAAAAGCACATATTATGACTTGATGATCGTCAAATACAGCTCCGCCGGAAAGCAACAGTGGGTGACAACCTATAACGAGCCAAGAAACGGCTCTGAATTGGCTCGCGCGCTTGTTGTGGACGATGCCGGTAACGTCTATGTGACCGGGGGCAGTTGGAATGATAGTTCTAATGAGGATTTCGTCACAGTCAAATATAATTCCTCTGGAACTCGGGAGTGGGCGGTGACCTACAATGGATCGAGAGATAGTCATGATGATGCTCAGACCCTTGCCGTAGATGGCGCCGGCAATGTTTATGTCGCGGGACGAAGCTGGTTTGGTTCAACCAATAATTACGTCACCATCAAATACAATTCTGCCGGAACCCAAGAATGGGTTCAGACCATTGGGATAGTGGGAAGCCTCGGCTCTTCAGTTGCCTTTGCCGTGGATAGCGTCGGCAATGCTTATGTTGCAGGACATAGCTTTAATCGTAAAACCGGTTACGACTATGTGATCGTCAAATACAATTTCGCCGGCATTCAAAAGTGGCGCAAAACTTACAACGGCCCGGGAAATAAAGAAGACCATCCGGTCGCTCTTGTGGCGGATGAGGTCGGCAATATTTATGTCGTTGGGAATAGTTTCGGCCTGAACACCTCTTCGGATTACGCCGTTTCCAAATATAATGCTTCTGGTGTAAAGCAATGGACCACCCGTTATGATCTGCTCATCTCTGCCCTGGACGCTGTCACGGCCATGCAAGTCGATAGCGCCGGCAACACCTATGTGACGGGATATAGCGTCGCTCCGGATTATGTTTTTCATGGTTCATTCACCATAAAATATGACGCTGCCGGTTCACGACAATGGGTGGCGCGGCTTCCTTTTAAGACGCAGGCGCTTGCCATCGATCAGGCCGGTAATGCGTATGTGACCGGATTCGGCGGAACAATTAAATACAATTCTGCCGGCTCGCAAGAGTGGGCCGCAACGACGCCAGGAAATGCGCTGGCCACCGATCGCGCCGGCAATGTTTATGTGGTTGGAAAGATTTTGAACGGCAAAAAAAATGACTATGTCACGATCAAATACAATTCCGCCGGCGCGCAAGAATGGCTGGCAACCTACAATGGACCGGGCAATGGAAATGACGAAGCCGTAACCCTTTGCCTCGATAATAGCGGATATATTTATGTGACGGGATACAGTTGGAGCGGCACTTCTTTTGATTTTGCCACGATCAAATATAATGCCGTTGGACAAGCGCAATGGGTCGCCCGGTATGGTAGGCGTGAGTTTGATCGACCAACCGCCATGGCTGTGGACTCAGCCGGCAATGTCTATGTAACGGGAATGAGTTATGGTCCAACGCATGATGATTATGCAACGGTCAAATTCAATTCCGCTGGAATCCAAAAATGGGCGGCGATCTATGGTTTCTCGGGACATGATTATTGCCGCGCTCTTGCCGTCGACGGTATCGGGAATGTTTATGTGACAGGGTCTTTGGGAACGGTTAAATACGATTCTGCCGGAAACCGGAAGTGGGTGGTGCACGACTCCAGACCAGGTTCTGACTTTGCTCTTGGTCTTGACGCCACTGGCAATATCTATGTCACAGGACAAAGATGGAACGGTGCCGCCGTTGATCTCGCGACAATCAGATATAATGCCGCCGGAACCCCGGAGTGGAGGGCAAACTACCGGCGATCGCAATATTTAGATGAGTCACCGACTGCGCTTGGCCTTGACGCCGCCGGCAATGTCTACGTGGCCACGACGGTTGAAAACTCTGGAACCGGTTCCGATATTGTCACGATCAAGTATGCGACGGGCATCGATTCCGCAAAGAGTCAGGCGGCCACCCTAGCCGAAGAATCCAGCGCCGTAACGAGTTATGAATTAGCACAAAACTATCCGAATCCGTTTTGGAGCAGCGTGACCGCTGTTGCTTTTGGCGGAGGAAATCCCGGCACGACGATTAACTTTGCCTTGCCGATGCCGGCTAATGTGAAATTGAATGTTTATGATATGAGTGGCCGGTTGGTGCGTACGCTGGCTACCGGCGAAATTTCCGTCGGACGTCATGTCGTGCCGTGGAACGGCCGCGACAACTTCAACCGGGCCGTTGCTGCCGGCGCGTATTTATATCAACTCGTCGCCGAAACCGAAGATGGCAAAATTTTATTTTCGCAAACACGGCGCATGACTTTGTTGAAATAGTCCGAAGTCGATTAATTTCGGCGAGTCGGACTTGCGTCGTGAGCGTAAGTCTGACTTCATTCAGAACGTTCTAAATCTGTGAGAGGCACGCCCATGAACAAGAAAATTTTGTTTGGAGCAGCGCTTTTGTTTTGCGGTTTAGCGCAGGCGCAGCCGCAATTTCAATGGCCGCCGGGCTTTTATAAAAATGATCTGATGCCGATGCTGTTGGCGGAATCGATGCCGCACGAGGTCGGCGAAGATCTTCCCGTTCTTTCTCAAGTTTTTAAATCCGAGCTGCGGCAAACCGTCGGCGCGCCGCAGCGCGTTTGGGTGGCGCGTTATAAAGGCTGGTCAAATAGCGGCGGAATTGACATTGCTGTGGATTATGCGGGGGAAGTTTATCTCACCGGCGCAATGAGGAATATCTACGATTACGATTTCTTGAACATTAAATACAATAGTTCCGGCGTTAGACAATGGGTCAGGCAATATGACGGCTCGGGCGGCGGTGATGAGGCGCTGAATTCCGACTACGTGCTCAAGCTGATCGCTGATTTCGACGAAAACATTTATGTGGCCGGTTCCTCTGAAGACGGCTTCGGCTCTGCCTACGCCGTGTTTAAATACAATCATTCCGGCGATAATTTGTGGACAAGCCACTACGACGGCTATGGGAATGGCCAGGCGTATGGCGATTATGCCCAAGATTTTGTTGTCGACCGAGCGGGAAATGTTTATATCACCGGCACAAGCGTCGGCAGTTCCGGCGTTGCGGATTATGCCACGGTTAAATTTGGCCTAGACGGAAAGATACAGTGGGTGGGACGCTATAATAGCTCAAAAACTTCTACCGCCGTTCCCGCTGCCATCGCGCTAGACCCGGAAGGAAATGTTTGTGTAACTGGCGGCAGTTGGGGCGCGAATGGAACATATGATTACACAACGATTAAATATGACCCGGCAGGCAGCAGCTTGTGGGTGGCAAATTATAATAGATTCAAAAACAGCCAGGATTACCCGCGTGCCGTGACCATCGACGCGGCTGGAAATGTTTATGTTTCCGGATTTAGCAAAGATTCCGGCGCTTTGCCTCACTGGCATTTGGTCACCATCAAATATAATCGCGCCGGCGCGCGGCATTGGGTTGCGATTTTGCCCCTGGCGATTTCAAGCACTTATTCTCCCGTGCATCTAAAAATTTGGGTTGCTGGTTTTGAAAATGTCTATCTGAGCGGCGCGGGGATTAGCAATACCAACTATGTCATTATTAAATACAATAAAGCCGGCGTGCTGCAATGGGGAAGCCGTTATCGAGGGGGCGCGAGCAGCATGGCGAGGGTTAGCGACATGGCCTTGGACGAAGCCGGAAATATTTATGTCACCGGCTGGAGAACAAAATCTGCGATCAACCAAAATTGGGATTACGTCACGATCAAATACAACAACGCCGGGCAGATGCAATGGTTGCAGCGCTATAATGGACCGCAAAACCGGGACGATTTCGCCAGCGCCGTTGCTGTGGATCGCTCCGGGAATGTGTATGTGACCGGCGCAAGTTACGGCGTTGGCCAGTATGATGTGGTGACCATTAAATATTCACAGAATTCCGGTTCGGCAAGCAAGCCGGCAGATACTGACGCGAGAGAAATTGACGACACTCATACGGCGAAAATAAATTTGCCGGACGATTTTTATCTGACGCCGAACCATCCCAATCCCTTTTCCGCAAGCGGAACCTTCGGCAACCCGGGCACGAGCATTCGCTTCGGCTTGCCGCAGGCTTCGCGCGTGACGCTGAAAGTGTACAACGTGCTCAGCGAAGAAGTCGCGACGCTGGTTGACGGGTTGAAGCCGGCCGGCGAACACGCGGTTCAGTTTGCGCCGAAGCAGAATTTGCCGAGCGGCATTTATTTTTCCGTGCTCGATGCCGGCGCGACGCGGTTGGTGCAGCGGATGGTTTATGCGAAATGAGTGGGTCCGAAGTCCGAGGTCAATTGTCCGAGGTCGATAGCTTCTTTGCTCGTACTCGCACTCCTACTCTTACTCGCTTTAGGATTTTTTATAGCGAGTAAGAGCAGGAGAAAGAGTCTGAGCAAGAGTTTTATTTTAGAAGTTGATTTAAGAAAAACATGGTAAATTTTTACAACAGGGAACGACATAAAATGCGCAACCGAGTTTTGATGACCTCTCTCATAAGTCTGTTTTGGATCGGAGCGATTTTCGCCCAACCGTCGAAGTCTTCCTTGCCCAAAACGAGCGCGCTGGCCAAAGCGTTTCGGCCGAATGCGAGCAAGGCGGAAAATCTGGAAACGCTGCGCCGCACGCTCGGAATTTCGCGGGGCGCCAAAATCGAGTGGATCGCGGGCACGGCCGGCGTTGATACGCTGTCGATGCTCGATGATTTCAATCGCAACGAGATCAACGAGTTTGGCAACGACTGGGCGATGGACGCGCCCTTCTGGGAAATCAAAGACGGCGAGCTGATATTGAATGCGCAAGCGATTTACGAATGGCGCTATCTTGCGACATATCTGCCGGTGCATAACGATATCGAGCGGCGCATTTACTCGGTGTCGTATCGCTGGGGCAGAAACGCCGACGCGCTGGGCATTCGCGAAGGCGCGCACGCGGTCATGCTGGACCGGCCCTCGAATCTCTCGACCGGCTATTGGATTTGGCATCGCACCAACTGGAGGCAGGTCTGGATGTGGGTTATTCGTGACGGCACGTTTGAAGACACGCCCGGCCAGGGCCGCGAGATCGACCGCGCCGACATGCAGGGCGAAAATCCGGTGGCCGGCGACGTGGTTACCGTCATCATTCGTCCCGAGAAAAGAGGAAATTTTTTTGATTATTACATCAACGATAAATTCGACGCCACGGTTGAAGATCCCAACAAAGAATTTCCGGTCAATCAGAGCAACACGTGGTACGCCGGTTTGTTCATTCACGGCCAGAGTCTCAACAATCAGGTCGACGATTTCAAAGTCACGTGGCTGCAGGGCGACGGTTTCACCCCGGGCGCGGTGGCGGATTTGAGCGTGACGAAAATTACCGCGACGAGCGTGACGCTCGAATGGACGGCGCCCGGGGACAATGGTTTTGAGGGGCAGGCGAAAAGTTACGACATTCGTTATTCCACCCAGCGCATTTTGACCGACGGCGATTTTGACGCGGCCACGCCGGTGCCGGAGCCGATTTTCCCCAACATTGGCGGTGAGCCGGACCGGCTGGTGCTCGGCGCGCCGGAGGGCGGCAAAACGTATTACTTCGCGATGAAGACGAGCGACGAGGCCGGCAATGTATCCGATCTTTCCAACGAAGTCTCGGCGTTCATCCCGGCGCTGCTGCCGAGCACGGATAGTTTCAATCGCGCGAATGGCGGCCTCGGCGGCGCGTGGAGCGGCGACGTGGCGAACATTCAAATTCGCAACAACGCCGCGCAAAAAGTGGGCGCCGTGAACGGCTGGAGTCCGGTGGTTTTTCAAAACGTGCGCAACATTATCGAAATCTCGCTGAAATACGCGCCAACGGCAACGCCGCGCGGCATCGGCGGCGCCGGCATTTTGCTGATGGCGAACGGGCCGGCCGCTAATGCCAACGGCTACATGATTCAGCGCGACAACGGTTTCGATCTCAACAGCACAAGCGACGACATGACGCGCCTGTGGTTCGTGGAAAACGGCCGGCCCGAGCAGCTCGTCGAAGAAGGCCACTCGCAAGCCGGGTTCTCACCGAAGGCCGGCTCCAAAATCACCGTGCGCATCATCGATCTCGACCAACGCTATTTTTATGTGTACGTCGACGGCGCATTCGACCGCGTGTTGAAGGACGAGCGGAATACGTTTAACGGCTCGTATGCCGGCTTCATGATGGAGAGCGGCCTCGGCGAGCAAAATGCGATTGATGAATTTAGCAGCGGCGCGGCGCCGGGCAAGCCGAAAGCATTAAGTCTCGTTTCCGGCGACAACCAGTTCGGCGAGATCGGCAAACTGCTGCCGCTGCCGCTGACCGTGGCGTTGATCGACACTTTCAACAATCCGCTCGCCGGTGTGCAAGTACGCTTCGCGGTGACCGCCGGCTCGGCGATGATTCCGCTACCGCCCTCGCCGGATGGAAATTTGCGCATTGAAGCAGAAGACGCGCAAATCACCGGGCCGATTGAAAAGCGCAAAGATGCGGACGCCGCGGCCGGCGAGTATATCGTTTATCCGATTGGCAAAACCGAAGACGCTTCGGCGACGTTTACTTTTGAAATCAAGCAAGCCGGCAACTACCGCGTGTGGACGCGCAGCTTGAAAACCGGAACCGTCGCCGGAAGCTGGAATGTGAGAATTGACAACGGTTCGAGTTTTGTCTATGATGTTTTTAAAAGCCGCACGTTCGGCCGATGGACCTGGGATGAAGTGTCGGATCGCGGCAACGGCAACGGCGCGAATCCACAGTTCAATCCGAAGGTGATCAACTTCAGCGCCGGCGAGCATAAACTTATTTTTGCGGCGCGCTTCGAAGACACGCGTTTGGATAAAATCATCATCACCGCCGATCCGAATTTTTTTCCGGAGAATAAAGAAGAATCCGGTTTTCTCACGGATTTCACCGGCCGCGTCAGCGCCAGCGTCAAACTTGGCAATTCGCTGCAGCCGATCACGGTTGAAGCGCGGCACGGCAATGTCAAACCGGTCGCGTTCAAGATCACGCCGCTCAGCAATGCAAAACCGAAAACGATTTCTCCGCTCGCCGGCATGTCCCAATCCGGGCCGGCCGGGCAAAACTTGCAACCATTCAAGGTTGTGCTCAAAGATCAAAATGGCAATCCGGTTGCCGGACAGCAAGTGGCGTGGATCGTCACCTCCGGCAACGGCACGTTGAGCCAATACACGAGCAGCACGGATCTCGACGGCGCGGCGCAAACGATTTTAATGCTTGGCAATATTGCGGCGACGAACACCGTGGAAGCGCGCGCGAATCTGGTCGATGGGGCGAACAAAGTTGTTTTCACCGCCACGACGACTTCGGGTTTGGCGGCGAACATGCTCACGGGTGCGGGTCTCAATCAAAGTGCAACCGTGCGCACAACGTTGCCGACGCCATTGCTGGTTAGAGTCGCAACCGCCACCGGCCAGGCGGTTCCCAATTTTCCGGTTGAAATTAAAATTACGCGTGGCGGCGGGAGTTTGAATCCGAATCTCGCCATTAATAATGAAAGTTTTGAAAACGGCGCGAATCTTCCGGAGAATTGGACTTTGGAAGGCGCGCCAAATGGCAGCGAAGTTTCTTTAACAACAAATGGGCCGCGCAGCGGCGCGAAGAGTTTGCAGGTCAATGCGAATCGCGACGGTGTTGGCGTTGCACAAAACTTGAATTATCCGGCGGCCAGCAATTACACACTGAGTTTTTATGCGAAAGTGAACAGCGGCACGGCGCGCATGATCTGGCGCACGAACGGCACGAATGGCGCCGCAGTGGACAAAGTCATCGACCTGACGCCGCTCGCGACCGGCAATGCGTGGACGTTGTATGTGATGAGCGCGAGCAACGGCGCGACCACGCCGCGCGCGTTGTCGTTCCGAACCGCCGGTAATGGAAATTTTCAAATCGATGACGTCAAAATTTTCCGCAACACCGACAGCAACGGCCAAATGAGCGCCATTTGGACATTGGGCGACACGGCGATGACGCAAGTCGTGCGCGCCGAAGCAAAAGTTGGCAATACGACGCTCGCGGGTTCACCAATCAATTTCTCTGCGATCGCGAAAGCCGGGCCGGTTAAAAAACTGGTCGCGTTCAATGCGAATCAAAACGGCGCGGTGGGCCAGCCGGTGAGTGTCGGCGTACGCGTGAGCGATGATTATGTGAATGGCATTCCGAATTACAATGTCAAATTCGCCGTCAAATCCGGCGCCGCAAATTTTGATAATAATTTAAAAACGCTTTCGGTCAATTCGAATGCGGAGGGTTTGGTGAAAGCGAATCTCGTCATTGGCCCAACGGCGCGAGATACGATCAAAGTCGAAGCCGCGGCGACGGGATTGACGCCGGTTATTTTTAATATCATCATCGCCGTGCCGAGTCAGGTGACGAAAGCGCCGAATTCTCCAACGTTTGGCTCCGCCGGTGTGCGGATGAGCAAGCCGCTGATCGTGCGCGTGGCGGATGCGTCCGGCAAACCGATTTCCAGTTATCCGGTGCTCTTCACCATTACGCAGGGCGGCGGCAATTTTGACGGCAATAATTCCGGCACGTTTTCCACCGATGCAAATGGCGAAGCCAAAGCCTATCCGATTCTCGGCGTCGCGCCGGGCGGGCAAAATAAAATTCAAGCGCGTATCACTTACAACGGCCAGAATTTGCCGGCGCAGCCGCTCACGTTCAATGTTCGCGCCGCGGGTTTGAAAGAAATGACATTGATTTCCGGCAATGGCCAAACCGGCAATATCTGTGAGCCACTGGCGCAGCCGTTTAAAATTAAAGTTGTCGACTCGCTCAATGTCGGCGTGAAAGGACAAACCGTAAAATTTGTCGTCACGGCGGGCAACGGCAATTTCAACGGCAGCAATTCACGCGAGGTGCAAACCGACAGTTTGGGTATCGCGCCGGCGTCGTTGACGCTCGGCGACAAACCAGTCGCGAATAAAGTCACAGCGAGTACGATTGCACCGTTGACGGGATCGCCGCAAACTTTTACGGCAACGGCGCAATCCGGCGGCGCGGCGGTGTTGCGCAAATTTTCGGCGGATAGTTTGAGCAAACCGGTGAATGCGGTTTTGACGACGGTCGCGCGCGTCACCGACAAATGCAAGGCCAATGGCGTGGCCGGCGTTCCGATCACTTTTATGGTGAAAGCCGGCGGCGGCAAGGTGAATGGGAAAGACACCGTCGTGGTAACGACGAACGCCGAAGGCAAAGCGCAAGTGGCGTGGACGCTCGGCCCGCTGATGGGAACTTATAACAACAAGCTGCAAGCGCGCGCGGCGTTCAGCAATAACGCGACAATCACTTTTGTCGCGAGTGGGACCTTCGGCGGAGCGCGTTCGATGTCTATCCAATCCGGCAACAACCAGAATGGCCGCGCCGGTGAGCGCTTGCCCGACCGGCTGGTGGCGCGCGTGATTGATGGAACGAACAACGTCGGCAATCCGGTGCCGGGCCATCGCGTGCGTTTCTTCGTGCAGCGCGGCGGCGGCAAATTTAGCACGGGCAGCAAAGACACCACGCTGCTCACCGACGCGAAAGGCGAGGCGAGAGTCTTCTGGGTTCTTGGCGGCGCGGTGGGAACAAACGCGCAAGAAGTGCGAGCGACCGCTACGAATAACAGCGGCGGCAATCTGGAAAATGCGCCGCTCATTTTTAAAGCGAATGTGAACGGCAACGATCCGAGCGCGGATGGTTCGATTTTTAAAGTGAACAGCCCGACGCCGGTGCCGGCGGATGGCGTCACCAAATGCAAAGTGACAGTAAACGTGCGCGATAAATACGGCAATGCCGTGCGTGGGCTGGCGGTGACGTTCGTGGTTTCCGGCGGGCCGAATTTTATCGAACAACCGGCGGGATTGACGGATTCGCTGGGCGCGGCGACGTGCCTGTTTTCCTCGACGCGCGCCGAATTGAAAACGGTGACGGCGAAAATTATCGGCGGCATCGATCTCGACAACGGCGTGAAAGTTTTATTCATTCCAAACGGGGCGCGCACGCTTCAGCTCGTCACTGGCAACAATCAAGCGTGCAATGTGCAGGCCGCGACGCCGAAGCCGTTGACCGCGAGAGTGGTCGATCAATTTCAAAACGGCGTGGCGAATTACGAAGTGCGCTTTACGGTGAAAGGCGAGGGCCGGATTTTAGAGAGCGCTCCGATTAAAACCGACGAAAAAGGCCAGGCGTATGCAACATTTATTGGCGGGCCGAACACGGGTCAGGTGCAAACGTGGGCCGAAGCCCCGGGCCTAACTAATTCGCCGGTGGTTTTTGTCACGACTGTCGCGCGCACGCCGGCGCAGCGTCTGCAGGAAATCAGCGGCAACGGGCAGCGCGGCATGGTCAATCAACGCTTGGCTGAACCGTTGGTGGTGCGCGTGACCGATGCGTTTGGCCGGCCGGTTTTCGGCGCGCCGGTGAAAATCAGCGTGACGTTCGGCGACGGCGTGGTCGATAGCCGCAAAGTGTTGACGATGAACAGTAATGAAGTCGGTGAAGTGAGCATCAAGTGGCGTCTCGGTCCGCGCGTGGGCGTCAACACGCTGCGGTTTGAATCCGAAGGCCTCATCGGTTCGCCGCTGGATTTTCGCGCGGAGTCCGGCAATGATGTCGCCGGAATTTTGGAAGGCGTGAATTGCGGCAGTGTTGTCGGGCCGGTGAATGGAACGACATTGCAGCCGTTGACCGCACGCGTGACGGATAGAAGCGGCAATGGCGTGGACAGCGTCAACGTTCTGTTCGAATTGATTGAAGGCGCCGGGTCGTTTTCGGCGCGCGATCAAATTCGTTTGTTGCAAACGACGACGCAGAACGGCGGCTTTGCGAACGTGCCGATCACGTTTGGAACGGAATCCGGTTATCGCAAAGTGCGCGTGAGCGCGGAAGGCCTGCAGAACTCGCCGATGATTTGCCGGCCATATGGTCAAGCGCTGGCGGCGCAAACGATGGAAATAATTTCCCGCACCAATAATCAAAAGGGCACGAAGGGCAAGCCATTGAATTTTCCGCTGCAGGTGCGCGTGAAAGATCGGCTCGGCAATCCCGTGCCGAATGAAACCATCACCTTTTTGATTACCGCCGGCGGCGGCGATTTCAACGGCGCGAATCCGCTGGCGGCAAAAACCGACAGCAACGGCATTGCCTCGGGGTTGTGGACGCTGGGCAAATTCACCGCGGCCAATGAAGCGACCGTCGTGCGCAACGGCCTGTTGCCGTCGACGATTGTTTTTAAAGCCACCGGCTTTGACAACAATTTTCCGGTTCTGGCGGAGGTGCCGGATCGCCGGGTGAATGAAGGCGACGTCATTGAGCTGGCGGTATCGGCAACAGACGTCGATGGCGATCAATTGAAATACGGCGTGAAGAATTTGCCGGCCGGGGCGGAGTTCGATTCGCTCGGCACGCAGGTTTTTCGTTGGGGCACGGAGATCAATAGCGCCGGGCGCTACGAAGTGAGTTTTATCGCGCGCGATGGCAAAGGCGGCGTCGATGAAGAAGTCGTCGTGATCGAAGTCAAAAATCGCAATCAAAAACCGATCATCTACAGCCGCATTCCGGTGGGCAATCTGCCGAGTCGAATCGATACGACGTTGGATATTGTCGACGGCGCCGGCACGATGTTGATGCGCGTCAATGCGATCGATCCGGATGGCGACGCGTTGAGTTATCGGTGGTTCGTCAACGGCAAATATGCCGGCTCAGCGACAAACACGTTTTTCTTCAAGAGCGCCAATCATTTGAGCGCCGTCGAAGCCTGGGTGTTCGATCAGGAAGACACGATGCGCACACAGTGGACGATCAAAGTGCCGGTCGAATTGAGCAGCTTCAGCGCCACGCTTGAAAACGGTGCAAATTCGGGCGGCAAATACGTGAGCTTGCAGTGGCGCACCGGATCGGAAGTGAATAACACCGGTTTCAATGTGCTTCGCAGTCGCACGAGCGCGGGGCATTATGAAAAAATAAATCCCGCGCTTATTTCGGCGCGCGGCGATGGGCAATATGTTTTTGTCGATTCCGAGGTTGAAGCCGGCAGTCGATACTATTACAAATTGCAGGATATCGATCGGCGCGGCAATATCACCGAGCACGGTCCGGTGATGATTGAGGTGGCGTCGCCGCAAACATACGCGTTGCAGCAGAATTATCCGAATCCGTTTTCCCCGCAGGGACGGGGAACCTTCGGCAATCCGACGACGCAGATTCGCTACGAAATTCCAAAAACCGGGCATGTGATTTTGCTCGTTTATAATTCGCTCGGCCAGGAAGTCCGGCGTCTCGTTGATCGCGCGCAACCGGCGGGCTATCACCAAGTGACGTGGAATGGTTTGGATCAACAGGGCAAACGCGCCCCCTCGGGAATTTATCACTATCGTTTGCAGGTGGGAGATTATGTGGCGACGAGGAGGATGTTGATGGCGAAGTAACCAGTAATCAGTATTCAGCCAAAAATCAAAACGCCGCTTGTGCTTTGGGCAAAGGGCAAGCGGCGTTTGTTTTTCATTTCCTTTTTGGCTTCTTTTTGCGAAGCTTTTTTAAATAGGCTTCGATCTCGTCGGCAGACAATCTTTGCAAAAGCACTCTGGGCGGCAAGCCTTTGAGCCGCTCCTCCGTGGTCAACAAATCCAGGTTTTCTTTGGTAAAGTCTCGATAATAATCTTGAAAAGTATAGGACATGGCTATACCCTCGACGCGATAATGTTGATACAACTGTTTAATGATGGTGCTATGATCCGACCGGCGCCAATGATAATTCTCGACGCCGTATTGCACCTTTTCCGCTATCCCACTGAACAACTGCCAGAGGGCATTGCGTTCGATTTTCGGAACCCGGCTGAAAACGATAATACGTATCCTATGCATGCCCCCAAACGTTTCATACACTCCTTATAATCGATGCAGTTCCAGCATACCCCTGAATCCTTATGAAAAGACAATGCCCAATTGGGGCGAATAGCAGACGGCCGGACTCGCGTTCTGGCCTATCGTTAATATAAACGTTCGTGAAAAAAATTCCAAGCGGAATTTTCTGCAGCAAAATTCTTTCTGCAATTCGATTCGCATAAAGGTATATTCTCATCGAACAAACCAATAGGAGCAACACATGCGCAAATGGATACTACCGGCAATGATGATTTGCCTTTCCGGAACGGAATTTAGTGCAGCGCAGAATTTCCAACCCCTCCCGCAAAACATTCAACGATATTCCCCCCATGTTGATTCACTCCGGCGCGCGCTCAAGCTCTCGCCGCATTTGCGGCTCGATTGGCGCACGAGCAAAAACGGCGCAGATACGCTGAGTGTGACCGATGATTTTAACCGCACGAACCTCGGCGCGGATTGGGTGTATGACCAGGCTTACTGGCAAATTCTCAATGGCGAGCTGGATACGACGCCGGCGGCGGTCAGCGAATGGCGTTATCTCGCGGTGTTCCAGCCGGTGTTCAACGACGCGAACCGAAAAATTCATTCGGTCTCTTATCGCTGGGGCAAGAACGCCGATGAACTGGGCATTCGCGAAGCGGCGCACGCGTTGATGATCGACCGGCCCGATCAATATGGCAGCGGCTATTGGTTGTGGCATCGCACCAACTGGTTTGAAGTGTGGTTGTGGATTATTAAAGACGGCACGTGGGAATACACGCCGGGTGCAGGCAAAGAAGTGGACACCGCGCCTGCTAATTTGTCGTCGAATCCTATTGCCGGCGATGTGGTTACGGCTTACATTCGCAACGAGCCGGAGGCGGTGTATTTCGATTATTACGTGAACAACTATTTTGACGCCACCGTCAGAGACACCACAAAAGAATTTCCCAAAAACAACACGTGGTACGTCGGCGCGTTCATTCACGGCCAGGAGCTGAACAACCAGATTGATGATTTCACTGTGACGTGGATCGAAGGCGACGTTGTCGGACCGGCCGCGGTCACCGATTTGCGCGCGATCGATTCGACCGCGACGAGCCTCAAGCTCGAATGGACTTCCACCGGCGACAACGGCGTTGACGGCAATGCGACGCGTTTGGAATTGCGCTATTCCACGGCGTCGATCACAGCGGCGAATTTTGCCAATGCGACGCTCGCGCCGAATCTTCCGGCGCCGGCGCCGGCGCCGGCAGGCGTCAAACAAACATTCGAC
>Ga0247727_10005566_pt1 | contig 25438 bp, 24 predicted proteins | sample WisWelCaveWW1625_FD_202498 | JGI IMG/M metagenome (GOLD analysis project Ga0247727, IMG submission 202498) | Biofilm microbial communities from Wishing Well Cave, Virginia, United States - WW16-25 | ecosystem: Environmental > Aquatic > Deep subsurface > Groundwater > Cave microbial mat | place...
CTATCAAAACGATCCAGCATGCCGCCATGGCCGGGGATCAATACCGAGGAGTCTTTCACGTCCGCGTCGCGTTTGAAGAGTGATTCCACGAGGTCGCTCATTTGCCCGACGGTGCCGGCGAGCACGCCGATAATCACGGCATCAATCGTGCGCAATCCTTCTACAAAAGTGGCGTGGCAGGCCAGCGCCGCGAGCACCGCGAACACGAATCCGCCGATAGCGCCTTCCCATGTTTTCTTCGGGCTCACACGCTCGTAGAGTTTGTGTTTGCCAAAGCCTTTGCCGACAAAATAAGCCGCAGTATCACAGACCCAGATCGTGACGAAAATTAGGATCACCCACGTGCCCGCGTGCGCATACTCCGCTTCGGCGGCGCGTGGCATCTCGCGAATGAGCACGAGAAAGGAGAGCAAGCCCGCGACATATGCGACGCCGAAAATTGTCGTCGCAACATTCAGTAACGGGCTGCCGTTGGGCTCGGGCTTGCGAAACAGTTCGACGAGCAGCAGCGCAACGACAAGGCCGGAGAACAACAACCAGAGTTTGTTACTGTGGCCGGCATAGATTAACAACGAAAGGCCGAGGCCGCCAAGAATGCCGAGCTCGCGTTGCGCGTGAATTTTCTTCTGCTTTGCTAAGTTATAAAACTCAATCAAACCGACGCCGATAATGACTTCAAGCAAAAATAAAAACGCTTGCCGGCCATACCAGCTTGCGCCCAAGATCACAGGAATAAAAATCACGCCGACGAGGACGCGTTGCCCGAGATTGCGCCAGTCCAAGTTCCTTCCTCCTTCCGTGTTTGTTTGCTCGTGGATAGTAGGTCGTGGATCGTAGATAGTAAATCGCAATATGAGACATAACCATCCACGATCCACGATCTACGATCTACCATCATCAATCCGCCCTCGCAACTCATTGATACTAGCGAGCTGCTTCCTCTTCAAATAATCCAACAAGCCTTGCACAATCTGCTCTCCCGTGCGTGGATCGACGAAGCTCGCGGTGCCGACTTGCACCGCGGTTGCGCCGACGAGAAAAAATTCCACGGCGTCTTGCCAATTGCGAATGCCGCCAATGCCGATGACCGGAATCTTCACGGCCTTCGCGGTTTCATAAACTTTCGCGAGCGCAACGGGCTTAATCGCCGGGCCGGAATAGCCGCCCACGATGGTGTTGATGCGCGGCCGCCGCGTTTCGATATCGACCGCCATGCCCGTGAGCGTATTGATGAGCGAGACTGCATCCGCGCCTTCTGCTTCCGCGGCGAGTGCAATCTCGCTTACGCGCGTCACGTTCGGCGTGAGCTTGGGAATCACCAGGCGCTTGGTCAGCTTGCGAATGCGCGCGGTTGCCATGGCCGTGACTTCGGACTTCTGGCTAAACTCCAAACCTCCTTCTTTCACGTTGGGACACGAGAAGTTTAATTCATAACCGAGAATGCCTTCGTGCGCTTCGAGCGTGCGCACGACTTCTTCGTATTCCTCAATCGTGCGGCCCGCGACATTGACAAGCAGCGGCACACGTTGCGCGCGCAAAAACGGCAGCTTCTCTTGAATGAAGCTGTGCACGCCGACGTTTTGCAAGCCGATGGAATTGAGCAAGCCCGCGGGCGTTTCAAACAAACGCGGAGACGGATTGCCGAGCCGTGGCTGCGCACCGATGGATTTGGTGATGATCGCGCCGAGCGCGGCAATGTTCGTCAAGTCCGCGGCTTCCTGGCCGTAACCGAACGTGCCCGAAGCCACGAACACGGGATTCGGAAATTCGACGTGCGCGATTTTAATTCGAAGTGGATTCATAGCGAAGGTGATCTGCGCAAAAGACGGGACCATCGAGACAGGCGAGATAGTAGCGGCCGAATTGCTCGACGCCTGCAACCGGTTCGATCGGACAGCCCATGCAAATGCCGAAGCCGCAGCCCATCACGGTTTCAACCGCGACTTGGGCATGAACATTTGCAGTGGAGCATATTGCCGCGACGCGCGCGAGCATCGGCATCGGGCCGCAGGAGTAAACGCGACTCGCGGTCGCGTCGTGCTCCTTTATCCAATTTTGCAATAGCGCGGTGACAAAGCCGTGATGTCCGGCGCTGCCGTCATCCGTTGCAATTTTTATCTGCGCGCCCAAATGTTGCAATTCTTCCTTGCCCCACAACTCCGCCGACGTGCGCGCGCCGAGCAACACGGTGAAATCGAAGCCGCGCTCGCGCAACGCTGCGGCCAAGATCGGCATGGGCGCAATGCCAAGCCCACCCGCGACGAGTGCAATCTCCGTTGCTTCTTCCGGCAGCGGGTAGCCCTTGCCCAATGGCCCGATCACATTCAGCACTGTGCCCATGCGATGACGAGACAGCAGTCGCGTGCCTGGCCCGACATTCTTCCACAAGATTGAAATCCAACCGGCGCTGCGATCTGCTTGGCAAACACTAAACGGCCGGCGCAACAGCGGAGTAAGTTGATCGGAGTCGTGCGGCAGCGTTTTGATATTCACAAACTGGCCCGGCATCACGCTCGCGGCAATCTCCGGCGCGCGCAAACGCATCAAAAAAATGCCGCGCGCAACTTCATCGTTGGAGAGCACGCGGCAATCGTAAATGCCTTTGGGCGAGGTGGGTGGCATATTCGGTTTCATGCACAAACCTCTGCGTTGTCATTCCGGCGGAACCTGGTTACGCATGAACGCATGGTTAGCGCTCAAAAAGATTCCTTCTGAATGACACGAAAAGGAATTTTTCTCTAGAACTCAAAAGTTAAATCGCGGCGGCTCTTCTTCTGCCGGCGGTTCGTCGTCGTTCTCTTCTTCAAGCTCTTCCTCGACCTTGACCGGAGGTTTCTCCCGTTCATCAACTTCTTTGCGGCGATCTTCTTCAATGCGGCGCTGCAAGCTTTCGCGCGCCTCGCGCTCTTCTTGCTCTAAAGATTGTTGGGCTTGATCAGTCGAGGGCGCAACGGCGGGCGTTGGTGCGGCCGTGGTTTGCGGCGCGGCTTTGTCCTTTTGCGCATAGGCTGAAACCTTCTTGCCGAGCTTTTTTGAGTAAGAAGAGTTCGGATATTTTTCGAGCAGCTGCTTATAGGTTTGATACGCCTGCTCGTGGTCTTTCAGCTCGTGCTCATAAAGCCAGCCGATGGCGTAAAGCGATTTCGAAGAACGCTCGGCGTCGGTTTGGCCGGCTAAATATTCTTGATACAAACGCAAAGCTGCCCGCGGATTTTTTTCGGCAAGCCAAAGCTCTTCCGCGCGAGAAAATTTATCCTCAGTGAGAGCCGCGCTGTCGTCGGTGAGCTCGGGCAGGCCCAATTGCTTTCGCGCCGCGGCGCCGTGCGGCGTCTTCGCATGCTCCGTGGCCACAATTTGCAGCAAGCTATCGCGCTGCGCCAGGTTTTGTTCGGACAATAAAAACGCCAGCGCATACATGGCGCGCGGCGCGGCCGCGGTCTCGCGAAATTGCGCGATCACTTCGCGATATTGCCACGTTGCCGAATCGGGCATGTCGAGCTGATAGTAATAAAGCTCGGCGAGATTGATTTTGTGGCCGGCAATGTCGTTCGCCAACTTTTGGGGGTCATTCGAGACCGCTAAAGTTTTGGTGGGATAACGCCGTATGGACGTATTGCGATTTTTCATTTTCTTGCCGGAAGCTTCGGACTCGTTGGCCTTTGCCAAAGCCGCGGCACTTACCCCGCTTTGCAGCGAGAGGCGTTGCAACTCGAGCACTGTGAGCGAGTTTTTGAGCTTCAATAATTCGTCGATGGCTTTGGAACGCTCTTGCGCGCGCTGCGCATATTCCGTGCGGGCGTTCTCGCCGCGCACTTTATCGTAGTGCTCTTTGGCTTTTTCATATTGAAAGCGATAGCGCCGAAAAATTTCTCCCAGCGTAAAATAGGCGGCGGCCGAAGCCTCGGACCTTTTGTAATTCGTGTTGACCGAAACGAGCTGGGTGGCAGCCTCCTCCCGCTCGCCTTTGAGCAGCGCACACAACGCCAACTCATATTTCACCCACGCCACGTCTTGATGCGTGCTATACTCGCTCCCCATGTGGTTGAGCTTGCGCGCGGCCAGGTCGTAGCGTTTGTCCTCTTTGAGCGCTCGCGCCGTCGCGAGATTGGCTTTAAACTTGAAGTCGATTTCCGCGCTTTGCTTGGCGGCTTGATCAAAAGCTTTCGCGGCTGCGGCAAATTGCTCGAGTTGATTGCGGCATTCGCCCAGGCGCATATAGGCCGCGGCGCGCAACTTTTCAGTGGCGACTTTTTTCGCGGAGCGTTCATACAACTCTTCCGCCTGCGCATAATCTTTTTGGCGGAAATACAACTCGGCGAGATAGTATTGCGCGTGATCGACCACTTCGCCTTTTTTCTTCTCATCGAGAAAATCTTTCAAGACGTTGATGGCCGCGGCAAAATCTTGGCGCTCGATGTGCGTGCGCGCTTTCCACAGCTCGGCGCGCGGCGCAAGCTCGCTCTTGGGATAGTTCGCGGTCAGCTCGTCGAATTTGCGCAGCGCCTTCACGTATTCTTGTTTATAAAAAAAGCACTCGCCGATCATCAACAGCGCGTCGTCAACGTATTTCGAGCCCGGGTGAAATTGCAAAATCTTCGAAGCCTTCTCGATGGTCTTGTCGTATTTCTGAATTTCCGCGGAAGTCGGCTTCTCGTCGCGCCGGCGCTTGTTTTCTTCCAACGCTTCTTTATAAAGCTTTTTCGTGTTGTAATACGTGTTGAAATAGGCGCAGCCTTGCAGCGTGAAAAGAGCGGCGAGCATGAACACGATAAAACGAAACTTCATGAGGACACCTTTTTTAATGCATGAATCAATTGTGCAAGCAGCTTGTTCGAGAAGCGCGGCTGGTTCAATCGCGCTCCGGCGCAAATGCGCGAATCAAAGCCTCCGCCTCTTCCAACGAGCGCGCTTGTTTTAAGCCCGCTCGAATTTTTTGCAGAAGTTCAAGGCTGGCGATCTGCTCGACATGAGAAACCAGCGCCAAAGCGCCGACGCCAAATTTGATTTCTAAAATGTCGGAGATCGTTTGTTGCAAGCCTTGTTCGAGACCTTGTTCGAGACCTTGTTCGAGACCTTGTTCGAGACCTTGTTCGAGACCTTGTTCAACGCCTTTTTCGAGGCCTTTGCGCTCGGCAATAGCTAATAGAGACATGTGCTGTTCCTCCGCGGTTGGGATGATTTCTTCATACAACTCTTCGTCTTTGGCTTCGGGCAGCGCCATCACGACGCCGATAAATTCAAAAAGCGCCAAAACGGTTGCGCGGCTCATGCCGGTATGATAAAGCTCCAGCAAAAAATGCTTCTTCCAGTGATAACGGTCAAGGTCATTGCCTTGGGTCTCCACCGTTTTAAGAAAAGCCTTCGTCACGATGGCAAACGGGTTGGAATCGCGCTCCAACTCTTCCCACTTCAACCGATAATCGAGCAGCTTGATGAGCGGAAATTCGAAATAGAGCCGAAAGCCCCAGCGCGAAATTTCATAGACGTTGTCGCGAAACGCCGGATCGTCGTCCGTCAATAACGCGACGCTGATGACTTCCTCGCCAAAGCGGTCGGCGATGCGATAATTGCAATGATAAACCCGCTTGGGAAAATTCAAATCGCGATAGCCTTGCACCTCGATATGAATCAACAACCACTTCGTGCTGCCATCGCGCAGATAAACTTTGACGAGCTTATCGACGACGCGTTGGCCGCTGTCGTCTTCTTCCGGCAAAATCTTTTGCAGCTCTTTGTCAAGAAACTCAAAGCCGCGCTCGAAGTCAATGGCCTGATGGATCTGCGAAAAATAGAAGGCCAGAAATTCTGGTAGGAGCTTGTCAAGAATCTTTCTCCATGAGCTATCTTGCTTCATCGGCAGATTACTTTTCCGATATGCCTCAATTCGCAGCTTGTAAAAGAGTTTCAGCCATCCAAGAGTCGAGGTTTTTTCCAGCTTTCTCTGCGGCGAAAACAACTTGTTTGTGTTGCTCAGGCGAGAGGCGAACAGTTAAGCGGCCGCTAAACGGGCGCTCAGGCGCTTCTCCGCGCTCCGCACAAAAAGAAAGATAATCTTCAACGGAGTCTTCAAAAGCTTTTTTGAGATCCTCAACCGTGCGTCCTTGAAAGGTAATGACGTCACGAATGTTTCTTACTTCGCCGTGGAAAATAGCTGCCTCATTGTCAAATTCCACATGAGCCAAGTAGCCTTTGTACTCCATCATGACTCTACTCCTGCTTCGATTAAGAAATGCCGCATCGCTTTTACGGCGCCTTTATTAGTTTCTTTTCTGGGATGCGGACGGTGGAACACCGCGCGCACATCATTTAGAACAATGCGAACCCTAGAACCTCGCCCCTCACTGATTGTCGCACCTAAAGCCCTCAGCAAGCTTTCAATATCCGACCAGAGAATATTGGACCTAACTGGATCTTCGAAAATTTCTTCCAGAGTTTTGCGATGTTTGGATTGCATTCAAAGCCCGTGCTTGTCCGTTTGTTTGACCTGCCCAAAATACAAAACCCCGCTCATCCGCACAACGAGTATTCCGGTGAGCATGCTTTTCAAAGTTGCGGCGCCAGTTCTACTAAAACAGAAAGACGTTCATGCCCACGCCGATATAATATCCGCCCACGCTCGTGCCTTCAAATGCGCTTTTGCCCTCCACGCCCGCGGAGCTGATTTCAATTTCAAAAAAGAGCGCGGCGCGCTGCACGAAGCGATAGTCCGTGCCGAGTTCGAGATAAAAGCCCGTGGCGTCGCGCGCGCCGCCGTTGGGCGAGGCCACAGCGAGCGGGCCTGTTTCTTTAATGTTCATCAAAGCAACACCGAAGCCGAAGAATTGCGTGAAGCGGCGCTCGCCATACGTTGCATAGCGCAAACCGATATTGACGAAACGTTGTTCCCATTTGAGCAGCAGTTGATCGTCGTTGAATACGCGCAAATTTTCTTTATCAAACTGGCGATACTTCACGATCACATTATACGGCGCTTTGATTTTAACCAACGCATGGCCGCCGGGGATGAAGCCTGCGCGACCGTCATAAACCGAAGAGAAGTCGTCATGGCTGATGCGAAAAATGCCTCCGCCTCCGCCGACGATGAAGCGCGAGACGTTGTTATCATAATCTTGAGCGGAAACGATTGCCGCCGTGTTGAGCACGAGCAGCAAGGTCCAATGCGTTTTCAAGCTTGCTCCCTTCGGTTATGGATTGAGACGATTGCGTTGGCGGTGATGGCATTTCAAATAGCCCACACTTCCCAAAGCCACGCCGATGGCATCGGCCACGGCATCGCGCCAGTCGCTATATCGACCGGGCACGAAGTATTGGTGCAGCTCATCGGAAATGCCATACGTCGCTCCCAACAGAAACGTGATTAGCAGCAACACTGTGGTCGAGCGTTGAGCTTGCGACTGTTGCAACGAACGCATGAGCAAGAAGCCGAGCGGAAAATAAATAACTGCATGAATCCATTTGTCGTCCCATTGCGTGAGTTTGAGCGGCGCTCGCACGTGCGGGATTGAAGATTGAATAAAAAGCACTGCGGCCCACGCGAGCGGAGGCCAATACGTTTGCCAAAAGTTGCGATTCATTTGGTGTTCGCTATTTGAAGGAACGCTTGCGGCACGTGATTGAGAATGTCGCTAGCGAGCATGCTCCATATGCCGAGGTGATCGCGCGCGCGATCGCCGGCAAGGCCGTGCAGGAAAACGCCGAGGCTCGCGGCTTTGGCGGGCGCGAGGCCTTGCCCTGCGAGGCCCGCGATGAGACCGGTGAGCACGTCGCCGCTGCCCGCGGTGGCCATGCCCGCATTGCCCGTGGAGTTGATCAACACTTCTTCGGAAGGAAGGCCGATGACCGTGGGCGCGCCTTTGAGCACGAGCACGTGGCCCAATTCTTTTGCTGCGCGTCTAGCGGTTTCAATCGGCGAATCGGCGAGCAACGTCGGCTCGTTTATGAGCAAGCGCTTTAACTCGCCGGGGTGCGGCGTGAGAATGATGCGGCTCGTGCTCGCGCGCAATGTTTCCGTTTCGCCCGCGAGAACATTGATGCCGTCCGCATCCAATACCACAAGGCCGGTGAAGGTGCGCAAGACGTTACTGACTAATTCTTTTGCCGCGAGAGAAGTTCCCAAGCCGGGACCGAGCGCGATCACTTGCGCCCACGCGAGACGCTCGGCGAGCAAATCAAAAGCGGTGTTGGTGATGATGCCCTCATGCTCCGGCAGCGGCAACTTGATGACTTCGGCAGTCGAGGCTTCGAGCGCAGTGAGCAATGACTCCGGCGCGGCGAGGACGACGAGACCCGCGCCGGCGCGCAATGCCGCATTTGCCGCGAGCCGCGCTGCTCCGCCGAAACCGCGCGAGCCGGCAACGACTAAAATTTGCCCAACGCGATTTTTGAAGGCCTCGGGTGCGCGCTCCGGCAACCAGTGCGACATGCTCTTGCCGTGCAGCAAGTACGTTTGCCCGGCGGCCATGTGATGTGCGATCGCGGGAAAGCCAATATCAGCGACGTGCAACTCGCCGACGTGTTCACGTGCGGGCGAAAAGAGCAGACCTTGCTTGCGCGCGCCGAACGTGACGGTGATTTGCGCGCGAACACACGGGCCTTCGATTGCGCCCGTGTCGGCATTCATGCCCGTGGGCAAATCAACGGCAACGAGCGGGCAGCCGCTAGCGTTGAGGTGTTGCACAGCTTCGGCGAGCAAGTCTTGCAACGGACCACGCACGCCGGTGCCGAGCAGAGCATCGACGAGGAAATCATACTGCGAGAAATCCGGCAAGGCCTCTTCCGCGCGCAAGGTGCGAAGCGCATAGCCTAATTTTTCGAGCAAAAGAAGATTAGCCAGCACGTCATCGCGCAGCTCGTGTTTTTCCCCCAACAAAAAAGTATCGCAGCGCACGCCGGCTTCATTGAGCAAACGTGCAATCACAAAACCGTCGCCGCCGTTGTTGCCTTTGCCGCAAAACACGGCGGCGCGTTTATCGGAAATAGGTTGAAAGCGCGCGCGCAAAACTTCGAACACGGCGCGACCGGCATTCTCCATGAGCACGCGCCCGGGCAAACCCAGCGCGTCGATGGTGAAGCGATCGATGGCGGCCATTTCCGCGGCGGTGACGACGCGCGGCAAGCGCGCGAGCAGTTCCGTGAAATTCATGGCGCGGCTTTTTCAAAAATGACGAGCGCGGTGGCGTAATGCTCGGTGTGCGAGAGACTGAGGTGAATGTTGATTCCGGCGAGGCGCGCTTGCAAACGCGAGCTGAGGCAAGGAAGGGGGCCTCCGCTCGCATCATTGCGCACGGAAAAATCTTTCCACGAGAAGTCGCGATCCCAGCCCGTGCCCAACGCTTTGGCGCACGCTTCTTTGGCGGCGAAACGCGCGGCATAGGAGGCGGCGCGATTGGTGCGAGCTTCACACAGCGCAATTTCTTCGGCAGTGAAAATTTTTTCGAGAAAGCGCCGATCCCAGCGCGCGAGCATGCCTTCCATACGCGCGATTTCGACGAGATCAATGCCGAGGCCGCAGATCATTTTAACGACTCCAAGAAAACTTCAGCAATAAATTCTGATCGGCCACGGCTTGGCCGCGGCATTCGCAGCTTACTTGCAATTAACCGCAAGCCACGGCCAAGCCGTGGCTGAACCGTACCGGCTTTTTGCTTGATCTTTAAAACCTTTTCCGCTACATTCGCCGCGAATTTTTTAACCCCTTGGCGACTATGGCGAATAAAAAATCGGACGCACCCCTCGTTAACCAGGCGCTCGCGGGAGATCAAAAGGCTTATGCCGGCTTGATGGCGCGCCATTGCAGACCGTTATACAACTTGCTCTACAACATGGTGCACCACAAAGAGGAGGCGGAGGATTTGGTGCAGGAAGCGTTCATCAAGGCCTTTGCCGCGCTCGCGACTTTCAATCAAGAGTATGCGTTTTCGACCTGGCTGTATAAGATCGCCATCAACACCACCATCGACCACATCCGCAAGAAAAAGCTCCAAACCTATTCCCTCGACAAGCCCATCCAATCCAAAGACGGCGAGCTGAAGCGCGAGTATGCCGACGTACACGAGGCGAGCGACAACGAAATACTTTCCACCGAAAAAAGCGCGTTGATTGCGCAAGCCATTTCAGAGCTGCCGGATCATTATCGCGAGGCGATCATTTTGCGCCACACCGAGGAAAAATCTTATGAAGAGATCGCGGAGCTGACGCGCGTGCCGCTCGGCACGGTGAAGGCGCGCATCTTCCGCGCGCGCGAGATGCTCAAGCACAAGCTCAAGGGCAAGCTGTTGGTTTGAGCCGTTGCGAAGTCCCGCTCGCCGTGCGTCATGATCTTAATGCAGTTGTCGTCCGGAGTGCAAACATAAACGCTCTTGGCCCCGCCTTTCTTCCAATTTATCCTGCTCGCAATCGGCATTTTTAATAGAGCAAATACGCTTTGCGCTGCTCGCGATATTTCGCCAAGTCTTTTTTCCATGAAAAGTAGACGGAGTCGGGGCTGGTGCCATGCAACAACAGCAGGCGGACGCTGTCGGTGCCCACGGCTTGATCGAAATTTTTCACGCGCTCCGGGTTGAAAATGTTCTGTTGCGGATAAAGCTTGAGCATGGTTTTGAGAATGTGCAATTGCGTGAGCATGGGCCGGAAGCTGCGCGGATTGGTGAGGTGAATTTGCACGCCGGAGAGTTGTTGATCTTTGAGGCTGAAATAATACGGGCGATAGTACAACGGCCGAAAGATCACGCCGGGGAGCCTCAAAGCATTCAAGGCTGCGGCCAACTCTTCGCCTTTGATCCAAGTTTGCCCGAGCAATTCGAACGGCAAGGTGTAGCCCACGCCTTCATTGACGAAGCTCAACTCGCCCATGCAACCCGTGGCCGCAATATGAAACACGGTGCGCGCGTGCGGCACGTGCGGCGAGGTGAGCACCCACGGCAGGCCGGTGTCTTCGAACAGCATGAAGCGCTGCCAGCCTTGCATGGGCACAACGGTGAGCTGCGCGTTGAGGCCCATTTCTTTGTTGAGGTATAGTGCCAATTCGCCCACGGTCAAGCCATAGAGGTATGGAATGGGGTAGAGGCCGATGAATGATTTGAAGCGCTCGTCGAGAATCGGGCCTTCGATCAAATCGCCGCCGAGCGGATTGGGCCGGTCGAGCACGATGAACGGGATGCCCGTTTGCGCCGCGGCTTGCATGCCGAGCGCCATCGTGTAGATATAAGTGTATGCGCGCGAGCCGATGTCTTGAATGTCGTAAACGAGCAGGTCAACGTTGCGCAGCATCTCCGGGGTGGGCGCTTTGTTCGCGCCATAGAGCGAGTACATGGGAATGCCGGTGCGCGCGTCGATCATATCCGCGACGTGATTGCCCGCGGACACGTCGCCGCGCACGCCATGCTCCGGCCCGAAGAGCGCGACGAGCTGCACTTGGGGCTGCGCGTGCAAGGCGTCAATCGTGGATACGAGCTGCGAAGTGACGCCGGTCGGATTAGTGATGAGCCCGACGCGTTTGCCGCGCACCAAATCCAAGCGTTCGGCGAGCAAGACCTCTATGCCGGGTTTGACTTGCGCTAGCGCGAGGCTCGAGAAAAGAAACAGAACGAGGTTAGTATGCAGAAGGTTGAGCACGAGAGAACGCGAAGCACGTGGCAAAGGTGAAGACTCCTTTTGAAAATGACTCGAGTGAAGGTTTCGAACAACGTTCGTACCTGAATTTTGCATTGATGATGTCGCCAACGCCCGCCTGATGCTGTAAGCATCGGGCTAAAAGGTGCAAGTCGTTTGAAAACGACTAATCATTTATTGGGTGGCAGCCAACTTTAGTTGGCTTGCATCTCCTGGCTTGATGATTCACCATCAAGCGATGGTCGGCGTGAATAGAATGCAAAATTCAGGTTCTAGGTTTAACCGCAAGCCACGGCCAAGCCGTGGCTGAGCATTACCGAATGTGATTGTCAAAATTTTTGCGATATCGCCAAAACACGCGTGCGATGTTTGCGCCGCAATGGTGCGCATAAAAACGATATGGCCCGATCCACGGAATGATCGCGAGGCGATGGCCTTGGGCTTTGATATCTTCCAGACAACGTTTGAGCAAAATTCCGCCGAGGCCGCTGCCGCGCTGCGCGGGCGCGGTGCCCATCGGCCCAAACCAGCCGGTGTTGTGATTGTTGCCGTCATATGCCGAGAAGGCGACGACTTGATGATTGTGCCAAGCCAGGTGCAGGCTGATGGGATAATTCAACAGCGTGCGCTCGACTTCGGGAATCCATGCGGCCCAATGTTGTCGCAGCAAAGCGAGCACGTCGTCTTTGTCGCCCATCATGGCGCGTCGAATTTCAAAGCCTTGCTCGCGCAGCTTGGCTTCCTCCGCGCTGGTGTCGAAGCTGCGGCCGTGGAGATCAACTTCCATGTTCGAGGTTTCACCGAAACGCTCATAGCCGCGCCTTTCAAAAAAAGATACGGTTTCAGTATAACGCGGATCGAGGCCGGGCAACAAATAATTCGGCGCGCTCTCGAAGACGCGCACGAGGCGGCAGTCTTTCTGCTTTAATTCAAGCTCGAGCGCTTCCAACAACCGGGAGCCGAGACGTTGGCGACGATGCTGCGGGTCAACGGCGATGAGCTTCACGAAACCGATGACGCCTTCAGCGTGCGGCCGCAGCGTTCCTGCAATAAAGCCCGTCAAACGTTGCTGCTCTTCCGCCACGAGCACAAGCTCGCGGCCGCAATGCGGGTCTTCATGAATTTTTTCTTCGAGCAATTCGGGCGTCAAGCGATCAAAGCGGACGCTGCGATTCCAGAGAGCCAAAACCGCTGCTTCATCGCTATCCGCCATCGGACGAATGGGTATCGGTGTCAAGGCGAGAGTCCAGTGCTAGCGTGTTATTCTTGTTGTCAAGGCGATGCGTGTTTGCGGGAGGAGAAAGTCGGCGCTAAACTTCGGCTTCGGCCGGCTCGATGCACGCGCTCATCGAGCCTTTGCAATGCGGAATTCTCCAATCCGCCCCATAGGAATGAATTTGATCGCGCTTCAGCTCGGCGCGCTCTTGCGTGGTGGTTTCGACGATGACGCGGCCCGCGGCGTCAACTTCACACGCCATGAGGAAGGCCTGCTCGCGGCTGTGCCGAAAAATTTTGCACAACATCTCGATGACGTAATCATAGGTGTGGTCGTTGTCGTCGAGCAGGATGACGTTAAAGCGTGCAATCTGTACGACGCGCGGTTTGTCGTAAGTGAAGACGTGTTGTGAGGGCGTTGCGACTTCCATTGCTGAATTTGAGTTGTGGGTCCTGGGGTGTTCGGCCATTAAAAAAAAGAGCATAATCTCCATGCCGAAATTATGCTCGCGATTTTAGCGACGGTGGGATTAGTGCTCCAAGCGTCGCTCTTTTTTATAGGCGTTGATTTCATCACGAAGGCGCGCCGCGTCTTCATAGCGTTCCTCGTCCACGGCGCGTTGCAATTCCAGATTCAAACGCTCCATGCGGTCGGTCGGTGGGCGCGGCTCGTCGCCGCGTTCGGTTTCTTTGTCGGAAACGGAAGCTTTGCGCATCACTTCATCGGAAACGAAGATGGGCGCCTGGCTGCGCAACGCGAGCGCGATGGCGTCGCTCGGCCGCGCATCCACTTCCACGCTGCGGCCGTTGAGCTTCACGCCGACCACGGCATAATAAGTATTCTCGCGCAAGTCGCTCACCACGATGCGCGAGATGCGCGCTTCAATCGAATCCAACAAGCTTTTCATCAAATCATGTGTGAGCGGACGAGGAGGGATAATGCTTTCCATTTGCAAGGCGATGGCTTGCGCCTCGGAAGAGCCGACGACGATGGGGAGCCAGCGATTGTGAACGTCATCCCGCAAGATCACTACGAAACGATTGGCCGTGGTGTCCAAAGTAACGCGATCAACTCGAACCGAGATCAACATGAGTAAACCTTCCAGGCGGTGCGCAAATCGTTCAGCATTGAGAATAAGGCTCGCGTAAGCGGCGGGAAATCCCGTGAACCAGTGCGAGCATAATAAATAATAAATGCAAAACTGTCAAGCTAAATTCCGGTAGCAAAAATGGCTGGCGCACAAAATTTCGCGTGCGCGCTTGGCTTTGCGCGAAAAATTTATATCTTGCGTGGCCGATCACGTATGAGCGGGAATTACAACGAACAAAACGACGCATGCGCCTTCAAAGAAGAGCATAACAAATTAACCTTGAAGCAGCGGATCACCCCGGAGGTGTGCGATGAACTATTGGTTGGTCAAAACCGAGCCGGAAACTTTTTCATGGGAAGATTTGAAAGCCGCGCCCAAGCGAACGACTTCATGGGAAGGCGTGCGCAACTATCAAGCGCGAAACAATATGCGCGACGGGATGAAGAAAGGCGATCGCGTTTTATACTATCACAGCGTGGTGAAGCCGCAAGTGATCGCCGGCATCGCGGAAGTGGCGCGCGAAGCCTATCCCGATCCCATGGCCGTTGACCTCAAGAGCGATTATTATGATCCGGCCAGCAAGAAGTTGGGCAACCGCTGGGTGATGGTCGATCTGCGCGCAGTGCAGGACCTCGTGCCGCCGATTACATTAGATGAGATCAAGCAAACGCCGGGGCTGGAGCAAATGGATTTGGTGCGCAAAGGCCGCCTGTCGGTGCAGTGCGTCACGGCGGAGGAGTGGAAGATCATCATGCGCATGCGCGGCCTGAAATTGTAATGAACGTTCGTAGTGATGCCTAATGAGTTTTGACATTCAAATTCGGTAATCGCCCTCAAGATGTGTCATTCAGAAGGAACCCTTTTTCGCTCTGGGCACCAACTCCAGTACTTAAAAAGATTCCTACTGAATGACACAGTGAGGGGCTCGCCTGGTTACTGATTTTGATCGTCAAAATTCATCAGGCATTAAAATTGGCCTCGAACGCCTGAAGGCGTCACTACGAGCGCATTTTCGTGATAAAGAGAAGTGTATGACCCCCGAAACGAAAATCCTCATTTTTTACGCACTCAGCCTGTCAATAATCAGCGCGGCTTTGTGTTGGCTCGATCATCGTCTTCATCAACGCGAGCGTGAATGATGTTTGCCGGTCATTTTGCCGTTGGGCTTGCGCTCAAGGCGCGCTATCGCAGCGTGCCGACGTGGGCCTTGCTCTTTGCCGCGCAATTGTGCGATTGGCTTTGGCTCCTCTTGTCCGCGCTGGAGGTCGAGCATTTCCGTTTGTTTTTCACGCGCAACGACGCGTTGCAGCTTGATTTGTTCGACGTTCCCTATTCGCACTCTCTGTTTTGGCCGGCATTCTATGCGCTCGTGGTGTTCCTGCTCTTTGTGCGCGCGGACGGCCGACGCCATTGGGCCGTGCCGTTGAGCCTCGCGGTGTTCTCGCATTGGGTTTTGGATTGGCTCGTGAGCGCGCCGGCTTTGCCTTTTGCCAATTTCGGTCCGCCCGTGAAGTTGGGCTTGGGCCTAGCAGGAATTTTTCCGGCGGCGAGTTTGACGGTTGAAGCCGTGATCGTGTTGGCGTGTTGGCGGTATTATGATCGCCGCACAAGAAATTCCGCCGCATTGCGCACTTGGCGGCAATGGGCCGTCTTAGCCGCGCTCCTCGTGGCGCTGCTCTCTCCGCCATTGCTGCAAAGGCTGTTTTAGGACCATCTTTTCTTTTTCTGTTTAAAATAAAAAGGCGCAAGCACAAGCTTGCGCCTTTTTATTTTCGATGCAAAGATGGTGCATGAAACCAGGCATGCGCCGATTACTTCATAAACACGAATCGTCGCACCAATTTCGTCTCGCCTACTTGCAAGACATAGAGGTAGATGCCGCTCGGGAGGTTTTGCGGCGCAAAGTTGACGTGATGCACGCCGGCTTCGCGCTCTTCATTCACGAGCACCGCGACTTGCTGGCCTAACACGTCGAACACTTTCAAAGAGACGAGTCCCTCTTCCGGCAGGCTGAAACTAATCTTCGTGCTCGGATTGAACGGGTTGGGATGGTTTTGTTCCAGCGTCAACGTCTTGGGAACGAGAGCAAGCTCGCTGCCGGGCGTATCTTTGCCCAGTGCGCCGCTGCTGCCGTAAACTTCCACTTCATTGATGCGCTCGCTGGAGGCGTTGTTTCTGCGCATGTACACACGCACGTAGCGCCCGGTGGCCGTAGCGAACGTCACGTCATCGGTGCCGCCGTTGCCCGCGTTGTCCGTGTAGACATTGTTGAACACGACGCCGTCGCTTGAAACTTGAAGGTCATACTGTTTCGCGTAATAGCTGCTACGCCATTTGATCACAACGCGGCTGAAGCTTTTTACCGCGCCCAAATCGACGCGCCACCACGCCACGGTGGAACTGCTCAAACTGCCGCTGCGCCAATACGTGCTCGTGCTGCCGTCAACCGCATTCCCGGCAACATAGCTGCTGTTCGTACTTGAGGCCGTTGCCGGCTTGTTGAGCGCGAGATTAACCGGCGCGTTGGTGACAACGATATCGCCGGTTTTAATTTCATCAGCAGTGCCGCAGGCATTGCTCGCGGTCAATGACACCGTATATGTTCCCGGCAGCGTATATTGGTGCGAAGGGTTCTGCGCCGTGGAGACGCCGCCGTCGCCGAAATTCCACGACCACGAGTTGGGATTGCCCGAAGTTTGATCCGTAAAATTCACGGTGAGAGGGGCATTGCCCGAAAGCGGCGTGGCGCTGAAAGCCGCAACCGGCACGGCGTTGACGACGATGTAGCTGCTCTTCGTTTCGCGATCGCTGCACGAGCCGGAACTGCTCGTCAGCGTTACGTGATACGTGCCCGCGGCAGTATAGCTGTGCGCGGGATTTTGCTCGGTCGAAGTGGCGCCATCGCCAAAATTCCACGACCAAGCCGTCGGTGCTGGTGAGTTCGGGCGTGTAAATAGTCGTCACCAACGTGTGGCTGTGCGGATTGTCGAGATCGCCTTCGCGACGATAAACTTTGATGCGTTTGTTGCCCTGGCTCGAGAGCAAGAGATAGCCGGTGCCATCGGCGCAGCCGTAAATAGCGAGGCCCTCGCGATCAGACTCGATGCCGTCGGCCTGCGCAAACACCGCGAGGCGTAGATTGCCCATGGCGGGATCGGCGTAAAACTTATGCACGCAGCAATCTTCCTCCGCAATGTACACGTAGCCCAAGTCATCATCGGCAACGATGCCTTCGGAATGGTGGCCGTTGTATTCGAGGCCAAAGGAGCGCACAAACACGCCGCGCACGCGGCCCGCGCCGTCGTCGAACAATTGATATTGATGCAAAACTCCGGTGGTGCCGCCGTTGCTATCGACAAAGACGTACATGGCGCCGTCGTGGCTGCGGCGATAGAGGGCGACGCCATATGGCGCTTTGACTTGCGGCGTGAGAATGCCGCCCGCGGTTGTGATATCGCTGAGCGCGCGCGTGTTGGGGTCAATTTTAAAAACCACGACGCGGCTGGGATCTTCCGCGCCCACGACGTAGATATCAACCGGCGCGCCGCCCACCTCCATGCCGTAGCGCACGTCGCCGTTGTTGGGGGTGTTGATGAGTGGAATGCGTTGCAATTGCTGCCCCTGCATATTCCACACATAAACCGCATCGCCGGCTTTGTCGGTGCCAATGATCAAGCTGAGCGCCGGATCCGTGGGATGAATCCAAATCGCAGGATCGTCGGCGTCGCCGGTCACTGCGCCGGTATAGACGCGGGCATAGGCCGTGATTTCCGCGGGAATGCTCTGCGCGCGTGAGTGTGCTGCAAACCAAAGATTGCAGCAGAGGATGAAAGCCAGAACGTGGTGCGATGTCGGTTGCAACAACGTCGAGAGGAAAGCGCGAGTTGGGTTGTCGGTGCGCGAGGTGCGGCAAAACATCGAGGTGAAAAGAAAGAGATCATCAAATGCCCCTTTCCTGGTGTGATTAAAAGAAGGTGGCTCTCATTTGAGAGTCAAACTCAGAATAAAACTCTGAATTTTTTTTGGCGCTACACCCGGATAAAAAACGCACGCTGAAAAGCCAGAAGCTTTTTCCGCGTGCGTTTTTTGTTCAGTGTGAAGCCTGCGCTTTTCATGAGTCGACACAAATCAAAATCACGCTCGGAGGAAGCGGCTTTGCGGTGTGCGTTTTTGATCCGTGTGCGGCCTCGGAAGTTGCAAAACTGCGCCAGCTTACTTCATAAACACGAGCCGTCGCACCAGCTTCGTCTCGCCCACTTGCAGCACGTAGAAATACATGCCGCTCGGAATGTTTTGCGGCGCGAAGTTGACGTGATGCACGCCCGCCTCGCGTTGTTCATTCACTAGCGTCGCGACTTGCTGGCCCAACACGTCGAACACTTTCAACGAAACGCGACCCGCTTCCGGCAGGCTGAAGCTAATTCTCGTGCTCGGATTGAACGGGTTGGGATAGTTTTGTTCCAACGTCAACGTTGTGGGAACGAAGGACAGCTCGTTGCTGCCGGGCGTATCTTTGCCCAGTGCGCCGCTGCCGCCGTAAACTTCGAGTTCGTTGATGCGCTCGCTCGAGGCATTGTTCTGCCGCATATTGATGCGCACGTGCCGCGCCGACACCGCGGTGATCGTGCGATCGTCCGTGCCGCCGTTGCCCGCGTTATCGGTATACACGTTGGTCCAATTCGTCGGGCTGGTGGTGTTGTCGATCGAAATTTGAATGTCGTATTGTTTCGCGTAATAGCTGCTGCGCCATTTGATAACCACGCGATTGATGCTTTGCGCGGAACCGAGATCCACGCGCAACCACGCGTTGGTTGTGCTGCTCAAAGAGCCGCTGCGCCAATACGTGCTCGTGCTGGCGTCCACCGCGCGACCCGCCACGTTGCTGCCGTTCGTGCTGGAAGCCGTCGCCGTTTTGTTCAATGCGAGGTTGCCACCGCCGCTGCCGCCATCGGGATTCGCGCCGACGCCGACGGCATACCACGCGCGCGAGAGGTTCAACAACTGCGTGCTGCTCGCGCCGAACAAACTAGACGCGGCATTCTCCGTGGCCGTGCGGCCCGCGGCGAAGTTGGAGCTGGCCGTGAGATAAGTGGTTTGCGCGAGATAAAAAATCGCGCGCGCATCCGTGAGGCCGATGGTCGTGACGTTATAAGCATTGCCAATGTCGTTCGTGCCGCTGCCGCCATTGACCAACAGATAAAACGCAAAATTGGAGAGGCCGCTGTTGCGATGCACGCCGCCGTTGTCGTTCCACCATTGGCTGGGGTTGATCCAATATGTGCCGCCGTAAGTGTCGGGCTGGCCTTCAGCATTGGGGTTGGACATGCTGCGCAACGCATCGCCGGAAACGCCGGGCGTCCAACATTCTTCGCCGATTTGCCACGTGCTCAAACCTTTGGCGTAAATTTGAATTGTCTCGCCAAAGATATCGGAGAGCGATTCGTTCAACGCACCCGATTCGCCGGAGTAAGTGAGGTCGGATTCATAATCCGTGACGGCATGCGTCCATTCGTGCGCGGCCACGTCGATTGCCACCAACTCATCGGAATCAACGCCGTTGCCGTCGCCATATTGCACTTGCGAGCCGTTCCACGAAGCATTCACCCAATTGGTGTTGACGTGAACGCTTTGCGTGAATTGCGCGCCGGCATTGTTGAAGCTATTGCGGCCATGCACGTTGAAGTAGTAATCATAAACCCATTGCGTGCCCCAATGTGCGTCCACGCCTGCGACTTGGCGCGTGCCGTCCCAAAAGTTATCGCTGTCGGTCAGCAACGTGCCGGGGAGCGCGCCGGTGTTGTTTGCGTCATAGGTTTTGATATTGCGGCCGACGTCATACATCTCATAAGTGGAGCCGTTGAGATTGGTTTCAATATTCACCGTGCCGCTATAAATGCTCGGACCTGTGCCGGTGACCGAGTGCATTTTGTTGAACGAGAAGATGACCTCGCCGGAGCGCGCATCCACGAAATACATCCAGTTCGCGGGTTGCGGGCCATCGACCGGGATCATCATCTTCCACGCGAGGCGATAATCACGTCCGGCAAATTCGCCGCGCACAGGCGCAATCACCAACTCCGGCTCAGGCCGCCACGTGCGGCGAGCATCGTTGTACGTTTCTTTAATGCTCGCTTCTTGCGCGGCATCTTCCCAACGATACTTCGCCGGACCGATTTTCTGCAAAGCGATTTGCAAAGCCTGCTCCGCAGCCAGCGCCGGCGTGGTGTCGAGGTCGAGCGCTTCAACGAGTTGGCCATTGATCATCGTCACCGTGCCCGCGACATTGGCGTGCGCGAACATTTCGGACCCGAACACGGGAACGCCGCGATGCAAGTGTTGCATGCGCGCATGCTCGCGGCCCGCTTCATCAACAAACGACTTCTTCACGCGAAACTGATCGCGCGCGGAGTTCAAGCCGAAAAACGGCGAAACGGTTTGCATCAACGCCAGCGCGTCGTTGTCATCGCGCAAGTAGACGCGCTCCGCGAGCCGCCCTTCAACCAACACGGGGCGACTCGATTGGGCGTCAACCTGAATCCGATCCACGGCCGGAAAATAGCGTTGCGCTTGTTGATAAACCGAAGAAGAAGCCTCTTGGCTCAAGGCCAAGCCGGAGAGCAGCAGTACGATGGTGCTCGCTGCTCGTCCCAAGAATTGCGGTGCTTGCAATTTGCGCATGCACGTCTCCTTGTGAAGAAGGTTTGGAAGGAAAACTCATTCTCCGGCCAGCCTGCGCCGGTCCCGAATGAGTGTGAATTGATGCTACGGTTTGAAGAGGGGAGAAAATTGCAATCGTCAAAGCTGCGATGCACGGATGTTTCCAGCGCGGCTGGCGCGCTTTAGTTGAGAGATGGAAAGCAAAAATCCGGGCGCATGATAAACATTTAGCCGCACTTTGTCAATCGCGCTTTTGTAAAAAATCTTCTTACATGATCGCGAATATTTTGCTATACTGCGAACGCAGCGCCGCCACGGCAAAACTTCTCGCCGGGCTTGTTTTAAGCTCGTCTCTTTAGGAGAATACGGTCATGCAAAAACTTCCCGTCGGCATATCCGACTTTAAGACGGTGATCGAAGGCAATTACTATTACGCCGACAAATCGCTGCTGCTCAAGGAATTGATCGACCAAGGCGCGCAGGCGCTTCTCGTCCCGCGTCCCCGGCGCTTCGGCAAAACGCTGAACCTCTCGATGATGCGCTACTTCTTTGAGAAGACCGAGGTGGACAATAGCCGCTTGTTTCGCCATTTGAAAATTTGGCAAGCAGGAGAGGAATACATTCGCCAGCAAGGAAAATATCCCGTCATTTTCTTGACGTTCAAAGACGTCAAGGAGCCGTCGTGGGAAAGCGCGCGGCAAAAAATCTTGCGCCTCATTCAAGAGGAGTTTTTGCGTCATAAATATTTGCGCGAAGGCGAGGCGTTGGGCGACGAAGAACGAGAGTATTTTAACGGCATTGCCAAGCTCACCGCGGATCAAAGCGCTTACGAAGACAGCCTCAAACAGCTCTCGCATTATTTAACGCGCTATCATGGTAAAAAAGTGATTCTGCTGATCGACGAATACGACACGCCCAGTCAAGCGGGTTTTGTCAACGGCTACTACGCCGAAGTGATCGGCTTCATGCGCAGCTTTCTCAGCGCCGGCTTGAAAGACAATTCCTATTTGGAAAAAGGCGTGCTCACCGGAATCATGCGCGTGGCGAAAGAATCCATTTTTTCGGGATTGAACAACCTGAGCGTGTTTACGTTGTTGCGCAGCGAGTTTTGCACGGCCTTCGGTTTGACGGAAACGGAAGTCGAGCAGGCCCTGAAAGATTTCCAGCTTGCGGAGCAATATGAAAGCATCAAAATTTGGTATAACGGTTATGTTTTCGGCGGACAAATCATTTACAATCCCTGGTCGATTATCAATTATCTCGACAGCGCCGACAAGCAGCTTTTGCCCTATTGGGTCAACACTTCTGACAACGCCATCGTCGAGCAATTGCTGACGCGCGGCGGCACCGAGTTAAAATCTGAGATGCAAACTTTGCTCAAAGGCGAGACCATCGAAAAGCCCGTGGCGGAAAATATCATCTTTCGGGATCTCGAAAAGAAAGACGACCTGCTGTGGAGCTTTCTTCTCTTTGGCGGCTACTTGAAGTATGTCGGCAAGCGCACGCACAACAAGAAAATGTTATTGCGCCTGCAAATCCCCAATCTGGAAGTGAGCTATTTTTATGATCACTTGGTGGAAGGTTGGTTTGAAGCGCGTTTAGAGAATGAAAAACTCGAGACGATGTTGAATGCCTACTCGGCGGCGACGTGGAAACTTTCGAAACGCTCTTTGCCGAAATGGTGAAGAACAGTTTCAGCGTGCATGATTTCGGCGAGGAATCCGAAAAAGTCTATCAGGCCTTTGTCATTGGCTTGTTGGTTTGGCTTTCCGGTCGTTATGAAATGAAGAGCAATCGCGAATCCGGCTACGGCCGCTACGACGTGATGCTCATTCCACGCGATCTCACCGCGGCCGGCATCATCATCGAATTTAAAAAAGTGAATACCAAGCGCCGCGAAACAAAAGACCGCGCTTTCGCCGCCGCCTTTGAGCAGATTGAAGAAAAAAATTACGCCGCGGAATTGCAGCAGCGCGGCGTGCAACACCTTCGCAAGCTCGTCATCGTGTTCAAAGGCAAACAAGTATGGGTGAAGGAACTGGAAGCGGAGATTGCGCAACGAAAAGCTCAGCGCAAAACGCGAAACGAAAAAGCCGGAAAGCAAAAAAGCTAGCCCCATTGTTTTCACCAAACTATTGTGAGGAGTCAGCATGCTACGATTACGCCGTCGCGTATGTGTTGCAATCTTGCTCGTCGCTTCATTCCTCCACGGCGGCGATCTTAAAAAGAAAACCGAGGCGCTCTCGACGTTGGAAAAGCATCGTCCGGAGTTAATCAAACTCAGCGATCAAATTTGGGCTTATGCGGAAACTGCGCTCAAAGAAACGCGTTCCGCTCAAGCGCTCGCGGATTATGCGGAGCGGGAAGGCTTTAAAGTCGAGCGCGGTGTCGCGGGCATGCCCACGGCTTTTATCGCCAGCTTTGGCGCGGGCAAACCCATCATCGGCATTCTCGGTGAATATGACGCGCTGCCGGGGATTTCGCAAAAGGCGCAATCGAGCAAAGAGGCTTATGAAGCCGGCGCCGCGGGCCATGGCTGCGGCCACAATCTCTTCGGCGCTGCAAGCTTGGGCGCTGCGATTGCTATCAAAGAACTCATTGCCACAGGCAAGTTGAAAGGCACGATTCGTTTTTACGGCACGCCCGCGGAAGAATCCGTTGGGGGAAAAATCTATATGGCGCGCGGGGGGTTGTTCAACGACGTTGACGTGTGTCTCGCGTGGCATCCCGACGAGAAAACCCGCGCCGACGTGCAAAGCTCGCAAGCCATGGTCGATTTCATTGTCGAGTTCAAAGGCAAAGCCGCGCACGCGGCATTCGATCCGTGGAACGGCCGCAGCGCCGTTGATGGCCTTGAGTTGTTCACGCACGGCCTCAACATGCTGCGCGAGCACGTTAGACCCTCGGTGCGCATGCACTACACGATTGTGAAGGGCGGCGACGTGCCCAACGTGATTCCGGAGTATGCGAAGATTTGGTGCTGGGTGCGTGATTCGAAACGCGCGGGCGCGGAGGACATCATGGCGCGCGTGCGACAAATCGCAGAGGGCGCGGGCTTGATGGCGGGCGTCGAAGCGAAGCTCATCATTCAAACCGGCGACTATGAAATGCTCGTCAACATGGCCGGCGCGAAATTGCTGCAAGAAAATCTTGCGTGGCTCGGGCCGATTCAATATACGGCCGAGGAACAAAATTTTGCGCGTGCGATTCAACGCGCCACCGGCGTCGAGGAAAAAGGTTTGAATGGCGCGGTCCATCCGCTCGAAGAGCCGAAGCCCGATCCGCCGGGCGGCTCAACCGACGTTGCCGATGTGAGTTGGGTCGTTCCGACTTTGCACGTTTCCGTCACGACTGCGGCCGAGAGCGCGCCCTGGCATGCATGGCCCGTGGTCGCATGCGCAGGCATGTCGATCGGGCACAAAGGCATGATGCACGCGGCCAAGACGCTCGCAGCAACGATGGTTGATTTGTTTGAAAATGAAAAAACGCGCCGCACGATTCGGAGCGAATTCGAAACGCAGACGAAGGGGCACATCTACAAACCCTATATCCCCGAAGGCCCGCCGCCTTTGCCGAAGGAGTGATGGGATATTGGGAATTGGGATATTGGGGAGGGAAGTGGAGACCAAATACCATAAGCCGGACGAGCCGGAACCGAACAAAAAATCCCAATGGATAAAAGCAGCCAACGGTTCTTGCTTTGCTAACCGTTGGCAGCTTTTATCCGTTGGAGAAAAATCTTTGCGTTTTTTGCGCTGATTTGACTCTTTAGTATCTAATAACCCAATAACCCAAACGCCAACACCCCATTTGCCCGAGAGAGCTTTGGGCGCTCTTCATAGCGGAAAAACCTCTTGCAAAGCTACGAGTTGGCGACTATATTTGTCGGCTTTAAAATCGCCCCAAAGCTTTTTTTAAACTTCTCAAAAGCTTGCCTTGTCTGTTCCTCAAACTCAAACAGTGGCAGCAGATCAAAACGCGGAGATAAAGTTATGGCCGTAATGGGAAAAATGCGGGAGTACACCAAAGTATTCCTCTTTATTTTGGTTGTCGCGTTCATCGGTACGATCATATTCGACTGGGGGATGGATGTTACCGGCATCAAAACCCAAAATACGACGATTGGCGAAGTCAATGGTCACAAACTTGAGGCTCAGGCTTTTTATAACGCCTACGAGCAAGAGTTCGACAATTTGCGCAAGCGCTCCGGCGCTGAGCCTTCAGAGAGCCAATTGGACTTCCTGCGCAATCAAGTGTGGGAGAACATGGTGCGCGACGCGCTGGTCACGGAAGAAATTCGCCAGCGCGACATTAAAGCGACTGATGGCGAAGTAGCTCATTATATCTTCGATGCACCGCCGGACATCCTCAAGCAGAATCCTTCCTTCCAAAACGAAAAGGGCGAGTTTGATTTCGGCAAATATCAAGCGGCGCTCAAAGACCCCAATGCGCAGCTCCAGCCTTTCTGGCAATCGGTCGAAGCCTACATGCGCGGCTCGCTGCCGTATCAAAAATTTCAAGACATTCTCGAGGCCTCGGCAACCGTGACGGAAAGCCAGGTGAAAGACGAATATCTCAAGCGCAATCAAAAAGTCACGGTGCGCTACGCGCTCTTCCTTGCCGACAAATATCGCCAAGCGAATGCGACCGCGGAGGCGAAAGAGATCGAGAAATATTATAGCGAACACAAGGAAGAAGAGTTTAAAGAGGCCGAGAAGCGCAAGATTGAATACGTCATCTTCTCCACGAACCCGGCGCAAAAAGACTCGCAAGCGGTGCACGATCTGATCGCCGACTTGAAGGAGCGCGCGTTGAGCGGCGAAGATTTCGGCGAGTTGGCCAAGAAATATTCCGAGGACGAATCG
>Ga0247727_10005567_pt1 | contig 25434 bp, 19 predicted proteins | sample WisWelCaveWW1625_FD_202498 | JGI IMG/M metagenome (GOLD analysis project Ga0247727, IMG submission 202498) | Biofilm microbial communities from Wishing Well Cave, Virginia, United States - WW16-25 | ecosystem: Environmental > Aquatic > Deep subsurface > Groundwater > Cave microbial mat | place...
AATTCGTTTCTCGATGGGCTGGAGGAAACCGCACGACATGCATCGTACTTGCTCACGATCAGTTTTACTCGCGACAATGTCGAACTAACACACCAGTTGTCACAACAAATGTTAGCCAAGAACGTGGACGGCTTGATCGTTGCTTCTCCCATCGCAGATGTGCTGGATGGAAATAATCCATCGAAGTCAACCCCTGTTGTCTATGTGGATGCGCCGCAATTTCCGTCGAATGTGATATTGCTTGATCTAGAAAATTCGGGGTTCACAGCTACAAAGCACTTGGTCGAACATGGGCATCGCAGAATTGGAATGATTACCGCTCCATTATCATGGCCTAACTTTTTTCAAGCTTATCAGGGATATCAACGTGCGCTCACCGCCTCAAACCTGGAATACGACCCTGCCCTCGTTATCGAATCACCAGTCTTCACTCTGGAAAGTGGGTACCAGTCCGCCATTCAGATGCTTGAACTCAAGAAGCCGCCGACTGCGATCTTCGTGTCAGGCGATTTGCTTGCGGCTGGCGCGATCCGCGCAATTAAAGAAAGTAGACACCGCATTCCTGAAGATATTGCCATTGTCAGCAAAGACAACATCGAGCTCGCGGCATTGATTGACCCACCACTTACCACGGTCGCCTCACCCACCTATCAAATGGGCGTAGAAGCGATGAACATGCTCATTCGTTTGATTGCAGGAAAAAGATTGGATAAGAAACGAATCGTTATGCCAACTGAATTGATTGTCCGCAAGAGTTGCGGGTGCACTTGAAATACGAATCTTTAAGTGGTTCTCATTCCAAAATCATATTCTGCCACACACCCTGATACGTCAATCGCTTATTTCCATCGTCTTCGTCTTCATAAATCTCATAATGCAAATCCATGGGGAATGCCTGTTCAAGCATCGCCTGCGCGGGACAGTATTTTGTTGCGGTCAATTCGATGGAACGGATTACAGCAGATTCGTCAATATTTTTCCCCGTCAGGACAAAAGTGATTACCGCGCTCGTGAATACTTTGGGGTAGTCGGCTGACCGCGGACCATTAAACTTCACCTCAAAGTTTGTCACTTCCTGGCGTTTCTTCAGCAAAATGGAAATGACATCCATTGCCTGGCAACTGATGAGACCGAGCGCGACCATCTCCATAGGGCGGATGCCGCGATCATCCCCGCCTTCAGAGGGACTTGCGTCCATGAGGATTGCGAAACCGGAATCTCCCATGCCGTTGAATTTCATTCCACCTTGCCAGTTGACCGTTGCTTTCATTGTTTCTCCATGAATGGTGACGCAAGATAGTATCCTACGCTACTCGTTAATCAGGGGCGCCACTGTTGATTTGAGCGTTTTTAGATCTATTCCGCCGACCCAATAAAAACGGACAGTCCCATTTCGATCAATCACAAACGAAGTTGGGAGACCAATGGTTTTAAAAGCCTGTTCTGTCGCAATGTAGTTTGGGTCCAGCCATACGGGAAACGTCAATTCATAGTCTTCGAGAAATTGCAATACATCAGTCTGCGATTCGCCGTCGTTGATCGCGATGACTGTGAAGCCATCATCCCAATATTCATCATAAAAAGATTGAAGCGCAGGCATCTCGTCCTTGCACGGCTCGCACCAGGTTGCCCACAAATTGACAAGTACGACTCGTCCGCGATATTCTGCCAGCGAGTGGGAGATGCCCTGCGAATCGGAGAGAGTCAATTCAGGGGCGGGATAATTTGCTTTAACGGGAACAGCCGAAAGGTCCGCTTGAGGCGGGTTATTCTTCAAAATATAGTAAGCCGATACGTTAACGAGAATGAATCCCAGCCCCAGCAAAATGAACGGTATGATCTTTTGGATTCTCATGGAAAGTTGATATCTGTCATTGTTTGAACAAGTATACCCTTATGAAAGATGAATAAGAAGAAACGGGATGACTTGTCGCCATCCCGTTTCTATTCTGCTCAAGCCGCCGTCCGGCGGGGCGAGATTCCAGTCAGGCTCAAAGCCTGACCTACATAACTGGAGGATTCCTGAAAAATCTCAGAACAAAATATCCGCCGAGGATGATAAGCACCGCGGGCCAGAGATATTCAAGCAGACCAACGGCAGGCGTTCCGAGGATCGAGCCGAAGATCAACAGCACGACCCCGGGAATGAATGCCCACGAACGTCCGCTTCCGCCCGGGAAGATAGCAACGAGGATAAAGGTGATGCCAAGCCCGAGGAAAAGGAATCCGCCATTATCTACACCAGAGACTTCATCCAATACCGAGATCGCGCCGAGGGTGAGCATGACTCCGCCTGGGATGATCGCCCACCAGCGGCTTGTATCTGTGAAGTACACCCACCAAAATGCAAGACTGATCCCACCGAAGAAGACAAGGCTATCGAACGCCTCCAACGGTTTGGGCAGGAGGGATGACGCGGCAAGACCCAACAAGGTAAACGCGGGGAACGCCGCCCACCAACTGTTGCGGTCTCGCACGAGCATATAAAGAAAGAACAGCCCAACCAGACCCCATATCGCGCCCCAGAATATATTGCTGATATCAGAGATGATGTTCAGGTTGTCGAGCAGAATCAATATCCCGCCGAACACCATCAGAACGCCGATCCATAAACGCGGGTCAAATCTTTTCATTGCATTTCTCCTTGTTATCTAAACAAGTGACAGTCACCTTTAAGGTGACTGTCACTTTTATTTAATTGAAACCGCGCCCATGCCGGCTTCAATATTAATTTCGGCGCGGTCTGCGGCTGAATCGAAATTGGACGATTGATACATTCCCGAATCCAATTGCGGAAAGCGGTTCGTATCCACGTTGATCGCGGTCAACCCTTCCTCCACGCGGATTCGCGCCGCAGTCGAATCAGGGACGCGAATATTCACCGAAGCCGCGCCAGCCTCCACGTCCAGAATTGAAACGCCGCGCGCAGGCAGGGTCACATTTGAATTGCTGGCTCCAATCGTCAACTCAATATGCGTGGCGCGCACATCCTTCAAATCAATATCCAATTGACTCGCGCCCGCCTCCACTTCCAATGTGACGGGAATATCCTGCGTGAGTTGATATCGCCAGACTCCGTTCGCGGGTCCGATAAATGGGATGACGGACGGCCCCGCGTCTACTTCGACCTCGAGCCTGTCTCCGTCCAATCGGCTTTCCTGCCTCATCCCAACCGCGGACGAACCAACGATTGCCTGACCCGACGGCGCGCCTCCGCTGATCTCAATTTGACCCGCGCCATGCGCGAAATGAAACTTCACACTCTTGGCAGATTGAAGCGCGACAGAAAAAGTTTCTTCATCGGCAAGGTTGGGCTTCCAGTAGACGTTTAGAATGATCCAGCCACCGACGAGAATCAATGCAAGGGGCCAGATGTAACTGAAAACGCTGGTGATGATGTTCTGCGCTTGTAAAAGAAAGAGCACACCCAAAACAAGCAGGGCAGTTCCCCAAAAAATATTATCCCGTTTCATTCTGCCCCCTGCCCCTCATCAAGCCGCGCGCAAGGACAAAGACACCCAGCAGGATCAAAATGATCGCCGCGCCGTATTCTCCCAGGAAATTAAACTCGCCGAAGAACGTGGCAAACACAAGGAACAACGCCGCGCTGGTAGCAAGGAGTCTTAAGCCATGTCCCAAATTCCTGCGCGTGTGTTCGCCGAGCAAGCCTGTAAGTATGGTGCCAACGCCCACAAATCCGGGGATCAGTGTCCACATGTAAGACCAGGATGAAAAATCACCCGTCGCGTTTTGGTAATACAAAATGCCGCCGACCCCCGCGATGATGGATGCGGGAACAGCCATGCCAGGCGCGCCGGTGATCAAACCGATGAGCAGAATCAGCAAGCCCGCGCCGATCGTCCACATGGGCCAGGTGAAGTTATTGTCCAGCCACTCTTGCAGATCAGGCACCTGACGAGTGGCGACCAGCCAGCCGCCGATCACGATCAATAGAATACCGAGAAAAAGATTGGAACGATTTTGTTTCATAGTTGCATTCTCCTCTAAAGTTTCAATTGCTGATACAGTTTACGATGGTTTGAGTGAAAAGTTGCCAAAAGCATCCTGTTGGTCGAGACGCAAGCAGTCGAGACCAACGAACAACAGCAAAAGTCTTGTTACAAGAATTGCTTTGGTTAGTGGTGGTTTCGATACGCTCCTCGCTGTGCTCGTCGCTACTCAACCACCAGATTTCCTAAATTATAGGACCACTTTTGCCAAAGCCTCCAAGCCCGCCAGATCATCCAAATCGAGCCACTGCAACATGACGCGTTGCAAACCGACTCCTTCCAATTCACTCAGTTGATCTTTCACCTGACTCGGGCTTCCTGCAACGATTCCGCGTTCACGGATTTCTTCGAGAGTCTGTTTTCGAGCAGAGAGTTTCTCCGTCAGCGCGGCTTCGTCTTTGCCGAACACGCATCCCGTCATCATCGAACGCCGCACGGATTCAGGTTTCCTTCCCGCCGCGACGAGCATTTCACTCAGGCGCTTGCTCTTCTGAGCAAAATCATCTGGAAGCAATATCACACAATTCCATTCGACGGCATATCGCACCACGTTGCCCAGCGTCCGTTTGCCACTTCCACCGACCAGAATTCGCGGTCCGCCTGTTCGTTGAGGGCGCGGAAGGAGAGACGCGCCGCGCAGTTGATAATATTTTCCATCGAACGTCACAGGCTCATCGCTTTGCAATAAACGAGTCGCAACTTCCATACCTTCTTCGAAGCGGTCGAAACGCGGTTTCATATCCAGCAGATCAAACCCGAAGAGTTGATGTTCGCGATCCTGCCAGCCTGCGCCCAAGCCGAGAGTCAATTGTCCATTGGAAAGATCGTCTACCGCGGAAGCCATGCGCGCGGTAAATGCGGGGTGACGAAACGAAAACGGCGTAACCAACGGACCAAACTCGATGCGCGTCGTGTTGCACGCGAGCCAGGTTAATGAAGTCCATAATTCAAGAGACTCCAAATCGGGAGCGTTGGAATTGGTGAAATGATCCGAACGGTACAAGCCGACAAATCTCAACTCTTCCACCAGCCGCGCGATCTTCTGCCATCGGGGCCACGTCAATCCGTTTTGTCCTTCAAGCATAATTGCGATTTCAAGCATGTTAACTCCTTGCAAAAGAACTTAGCCACAGAGACCACAGAGGACTCTGAGAAAATCTCTTCTTTTCTCTGTGTTCTCTGTGGCAGATTTTTTATTTGACCAACTTCGCCAACGCGTACCACTTCCCTTTTTGTTTTGGATGTTCAGACTCGACAAGCACCCGCTTCGCGACCAAGCCGGTCATTGTTCGCGTGATCAAATCTTTTTTCCACCCGAAGAGTTTGCTTACATCGCCCTCCTGCGCCGCGCCGACCGACTCAAAGTACAACTCAACGAGTTTTGTGCGTGCTTCGCGTTCACCGATCTTGCGCGCCTGCTCAGGGATTTGTGGATAGTGCCGCGTGACGATCTCATAGATGAATGAATATTTCCATGCGCCAGCTTGCGCGACTCCCACAGGCAAAACCTTGAAGTCGGCTTGCAGGAACTCCAAAGCTTTGTTGAATTCAGAATCTTTGGCATTCCCTAACTTGGCTACGCGCCGTAAATCAATCGTGTTTAATGCTCCTTCGGTGAGTATCGCTTCATAAAGCTGTTTCGCGGATTGCGATAATCGTCCCTCTTCGTACGCCAGCAGATAATCTTCTTCAGGTGAACCATAATTTTCTGATAACGCATAAAAATATGGAGCGGCATCAAGCGAGATGATCGTTGCTTTTTTACGAAGAATCTTGGCGTAATACCAAATCTTTTTATCGAGCGCGCCATCCTTCCATCCCCATGTGACGTGACCAGGGTCGTCGTGTTTATCGGCAACGGGTCTGTTCCCCGCGACGGCTGTCCATAGACTCGGCATGTCAATCCCTTTGATGGGCCAGAAGTAGACGAAGCCGCGCTTGTTGACGAAGGTCAATGCCTGGGCGGGAGACGAGAGTCTCTTCGCGGGAGGCAGGTTGAAGGCGTCGCCTTGAGCGTGTCGAAAGGTCCGCGTGCGATGCGTTTGCAGTTTGGTTAAGTCCAGGGTGGGCATGTTGTTCCGCTCCTTGCGCCGTCCCCGGCGCAAGATGAAATCTATTACCGCCGCCGAGGACGGCGGCTTGAGCACTGTAGGGATTATAATCCTCCGCTATGCGAGTCTTATTTATCTTTCTCGATGGAATCGGATTGGGCGAAAATAATCCGGGGATCAATCCATTCGCGCGCGCAAAGATGCCAAACTTGAACGCGTTGCTGGATGGAAGATCATTGCTCAAAGAGTCTGCGCCGTTTGTTGGCAAGCGTGCAACGCTGTTGGCAATTGACCCAAATGTTGGAGTCCCTGGCTTGCCACAATCCGCAACGGGGCAGGCAATGTTATTGACCGGAAAAAATATATCCGCCGAACTCGGTTATCACTACGGACCGAAACCGAATCCCGCAGTCGCCGCGTATTTGAATGATGACGCGCTATTCTCGCGGTTTATAAAAGCGGGAAAGAAAACGGCGTTGCTCAACGCGTATCCGCCGCGTTATTTTGACGGAATCGATTCGGGCAAGCGCTTGTATTCATCCATCCCGCTGGCAGTGACGAATGCAGGAATTTCTTTATTCACCAACGATGATCTACTTGCAGGGCGCGCCCTCTCCGCAGATTTTACCGGTCATGGGTGGCGGGATATGCTCGGTTTCAAAGATACACCCGTCGCAGACTCGCGCGAAGCGGGGCAGAAACTTGGTGCGCTCGCGCGCGGCTATGATTTTTCATTCTTTGAATATTGGGCAAGCGATTACGCCGGTCACAAACAGGACATGAACAGCGCTGTCGCGCAAATGGAATCGTTTGACGGCGTATTAGGCGGCTTAGTGGAAGAGTTAAAGGATGAAGGCGGAAGGATGAAGGATGAAATCCTTGTGGTGGTCACATCCGATCATGGGAATATGGAAGATTTATCCACGCGCAAGCATACGGATGCAAACGTGCCCGCGCTTGTGATTGGAGATAAGACCGCGCGTGAGGAGTTCACGCGCGGCATGATGGATTTGACCCACGTCGCGCCCGCGATTTGGAAGATGGTGATGGGAGCGTGAGGCTGTGCCACACAGTTTCTGGGCAAAATTGAAAAACGGTTGTATAGTAGAGAAGGTTTCCGTCTAATTAATAGTTAGGCCCACAACCAAAGGAGAAGCAAGATGCCAACAATCACCACAGGACGCAAGATTGACAAGAACGGCCATCCAATTGACGGCACAGGGTTCGACTATGACAGCGGTGACCGCCTCGGAGAACTTCTCAACCAACGAATATCGCCTCTCTTTTCTCAGCCGGTAACTGGGGAATGGGTTTTTGGCCTCGTCTCTTCAATAGAAACCAGCGGGGAATTCGAACGCGGCGTTGGTGTCTTCAGACCCGGAAACGCGGGCCCGCCAGAGCACTTTCATCCCACCTACGATGAGCACTTCGACATCGTGCTGGGAGAATTCATCTTCAAAATCGGTGGTAAAGAGCGAAGAGCTCGCGCTGGGGAGCAATTGCTCATCCAGAAAGGCACTCCACACACCTTCCGTTGCGTTGGTGATCGGCATGGAGCGACGATCGTAGAGACGCGACCAGCCGCTAGAACCGGCGAGGTCATTGCCACTCTCTTCGGTATGGCGCACGAAGGCGCTCTCACCCCCCAAGGCCAACCGAAGTTCTTGCAGGCTATGGTAATCGGGAGCGAGTATGCTGACGACACCGTTTTCACCAACCCACCACCGGGCATCGCTATTCCCATTGCGAAAGCTCTCGCTCCCATCGGCCGTTTGCTGGGATTCCGTCCGACCTATGCCAGATACGCTGAGCTGACCTTTTGGAGCGCTCGTGTAGAACAGCCCAAGCTAAACGAGGAGGACAAAATCTTGCAACTATACAGGGACAGAGTGGCAGAGTGGTTGAAGACTAGGCAAGGTAGAAACGCTGGGGCCTAACACGCGGTTCAGGCGACTCGCAGAGCGAGTCGCCTGAACCGCATCGTTCGCATTAAACAAACCTCATAAAAACCTGATTGCCGAGCAGGCGTCCGCGTTTAGTGAGCCTTAAGACCTCCGAGTTTTTGGAAAACTCGGAGGTCTTGGATTCAACCAACCCTAACTTCAGCAATTCTTCGATTTCTTTTCCATATACATCGCGCAAGGATTTCCCGAAGCGGACTTGAAATTCGTTTTCGGAAATGCCTTCTTGCGTGAGGCGCAAGCCGGTCATCATGAATTCGGACATATCGTCTTTGACGGTTTGTTTGTGTTGGTTGACAGTTACGGGAGAAAGAGGAAAAGCGATGTTCGTTATTCGAGAATCGATATTCGAGAGTCGCTCGATATAAGTTTTTATTCGCAACGCATTTGAGTAGCGATAGCCATTGGCATATCCGTGCGCGCCTGCGCCGAAGGCGAGATAGGGGAGTCCGCGCCAGTATTGGAGGTTGTGGCGGCAGGCGAAGGCGGGGGTCAAAGGTTGCAGGTCAAAGGTCGAAGATTCGACATTCGACTTTCGACCTTCGACTTCCTTCGCCCAGTTACTGATCTCGTATTGTGAATACCCAACCCCTTCAAGAGTTTCACCAAGCCATTCGTACATATCCGCGGCAAGATCAGGGTCGGGCAAAGGCAGTAATCCTTTTGCAGACCATCGCCCAAACGGTGTGCCATGTTCGAGAGTCAACGCGTAGGCGGAGATGTGTTCGGGGTGTAGATCGAGAATCCGCTTGACGGACGTTTGCCACGTTTGCAGAGTCTGTTCGGGCAAGGCATAGATCAAATCGAGATTCAAATTATTGAATCCCGCCTTGCGCGCGGAGGTCACCGCTTCGATGACCGTGAAGAAATCATGCGTCCGTTCCAACATGCGGAGTTCTTCCATGTTTGCAGATTGGACTCCGAAGCTGATGCGGTTGATTCCGATTTCACGGAGTTGACCTAACGCTTCAAACGCGACCGTGCCTGGATTCGCTTCGATGGTTATTTCGGCATCTTCGGTCAGGGTGAAATTGGCGCGAATCGCTTTGAAAATAGAATCAAATTGTTTCGGGGTTAATAAAGAGGGGGTGCCGCCACCGAAGAAGATTGTGTGCACCTGCGCTTCGTCTACGCTGTCGCTCCGCTCAGCGCGACTAGAACCAACAAACTCAATCTCATTACACAAAGCCTCAACATACGCGGGGATGGAGTCTTCCTGTCCAGCATACGTGTTGAAGTCACAGTAGGCGCAACGGTGGGTGCAGAAGGGGATGTGGAAGTAGATGGAGTAGTTCTGTGTCATGCGTTGTATTTAACCATACATTGTTCAAATCGAAAGCACAAAGTATGTTTTCGTTGGTAGAATCAGGTCAAGGATTCTACATGGCTAAACTATTCGTCTCCTACTCAAGAAAAGACTCCGCCGTCGCCCGCAAACTGATCCAGGCATTTAAAGATATGGGGCAGGATGTATGGGTGGACTGGGAGGATATCCCTCCGGCAGTGGACTGGCTCGAACAAATCTTTCGCGGCATCGAAGGGTCGGATGCGTTTCTTTTTTTGATCAGTCCTGATTCCGTTGCGTCAGAGGTTTGCAATGTGGAAGTTGGGCGCGCGGCGCAAAATAACAAACGCGTCATCCCGATCGTCGTTCGTGATGTAGACCCAAAGATCACCAACGAAACCATCCGAAAATTAAACTGGACCTTTATCCGCGAACAGGATGTTTTCGAGGAGGGGCTTGCAAAAGTAAAAACCGGCATTGAACTCGATCTTCCCTGGGTGGAAGAACATAACCGGTTGCAATCGCGCGCGCTGGAATGGCATCGCAAAAAGGAACCCAGCCTGCTCCTGCGCGGCAAAGACCTGCGCAACGCGCGAAGCCTGGTAATGACAGCGGCAAAGAAAGACCCCACACCCACCAACCTGCAACAACTCTATATCCATCATAGCAATCAGGATGAACGGCGCAGAAACCTGTTTTGGTTTGCGACAGCATTCGCCGTCATAGCGCTGGCATCGCTCACCATTTTTGCATTTATCCAGCAAAACCGTGCGGAAATGAATGAAGCGCTGGCAATTGCCAATGAAAGACAGGCACAGATCAACGAAGCCCGCGCAGTGGAGAACAAGATCCAGGCGGAATTGAATGCCGCGGAAGCAGAAAAGCAGGCGGAAGAGGCGCGAAAGGCAAAAGTCATCGCGGAGGCGCAACGCAGCGCGGCTAAGGCGCAGATCTACCAATCGCGAACTGGAGAGTTGTATACGAGCACTTTGCTCGCGATTGATTCTTGGCAGGGAAGTGAATCTGATGAGGCGGAGGAAATCCTGCGCAGGAACATCAGCCTTTTGCCCCTGCCGGTGGCGCAGTTCGGTCATCTTGGAAAAATCAATTCAATGCAATTGAATCCGAATGGCGATGTGGTCCTAACCGCCAGCGCGGACAAAACGATTTGCGCGTGGAATCTCGAAGATGGAACCGAACTGTTTTGCGCAAACAGCCCCGGGTCCGTAAATGACGCGATCTTTAGTCCCGATGGAAACCTCATTGTCACAGGCGACGAATCGGGCTTGGTGCAAATCCTTTCCGCAGAAAATGGAGCGATGCAGTTTCAATTCACGTACGAAACGCCGATCCAAAATGTGGATATCCGCTCCGATGGAAAACTGCTCGCCGTCACCGAAGATGATGGAAACATCACCATGATCAATTTAGAGAGGCGTGAAGAAAGTTTTTTCCTGAAAGCAACGGGCAGGGTGTTTTATTCCGGATTCAGCCCCAACGGAAAATTTTTTGCATCGGGCTCCGACCTCGGCATTGTCACACTTTGGAATTTGGATACCAACGAAATTTTCTCGCGCAATAAACATCGCGGCGAAGTGCTTGCCATTGAATTCAGTCCGAACAGCCGCTATCTCGTCTCAGGCGGCAAGGATGGCTATTCGGTTTTCACATTCACTTCAAGCGGCGAAGATATTTACAAGCGCCTGCATGAAGATTGGGTGGAAGACATCGCATTCAGCCCCGATAGTTCGTGGTACGCAACAGTCTCGCACGATAAACGCATCCGCGTGTGGGACGCCGTGAATTCCAATGAACGAATCCGCATGTCGCAGGAAAGTTTTGTGGATGTTGTTGAAGTGAGTCCAAACGGTCAATGGATCGCGACAACCGGTTCCGACAAAACCGTGCGTGTGTGGAACGCATCCACCGGCGCCGAGATGTTTCAAATCCCGCTCACAAGCGGCGGCGCGGCGCTGGCGTTTAGCGATGACGGCAGATATTTGATCACCGGGGATGACAGCGGCGCACTGGGCATTTGGGATATTTCGATCATGCCCGCGCCGGAAAAATATTTTATCTTCGACGGGATTGCCGGGGACGTTCAATTCAATAATACTGGGGACGTACTTTACGCTTCTGACGAAAATCGAATTTGGTCGCTGAACCCCAACGCTTCCTCCACGCTGACGGTGAGTCCGCAAGACGAGCAGAAGCTCGAATTGAAATCCACGATCAAGGAATTTTTGTTGAGTCTCGATTCAGATGCGATCGGCATTTCGACTGTAGCAGATCAGGTTTTCATCCACTATATCAACGAGAATCGAACATCGAAGGCGCTTAATATAACAGGCTCGATTGAAGCGCTTGCCTTCTATCATGATGGCGGGCAATTGATTACCGCCACATCCAACGGAATGGTACAGGCTTGGAATCCAGGCAGCGACAAGTCAAACGAACCCCTAATCGTATTCGAAGGTGAATCAGCAACATCCCTTGCGTCGGCTCAATCCCTGCTAGCGATGGGCATGACAAACAGGATTCTGGTCATTGATCTCACCAGCAACCAAATATTCCAGGAAATCGAATCGCCGGGTGGTCATCCAAACCTTGCGTTGAATTCAGACGGAAACCTGCTTGCCTCCGCGAACGCAACAGGTCAAATCCAGATTTGGGGAAATAAAAACGGCAAATTCACCCTGCTTCATTCCATCAGCAAGGAAAGCGCATCCTCCATCGTCTTCAATTCAACGGGAAATATCCTTGCAATAGGAACATCGAGCAGTGTGATTCTCATTGACACGTCACTCGGCGAAGAGATCGCGCGCATCCCACACTCAGACAACGTCAACGGGCTTTCCTTCTCAACCAATGAGAACATCCTGGCAACCGCGTCTTCGCGCTTCATCCAACTATGGGATATCTCAAAAATCGCCGAGATCAAAAGCGACTCCCTCGTGGAGGTTGCCTGTTCGCGCATGATCGCAAACTTCAACGCAGCGCAATGGACTGCATTTTTCGGGGCAGAAGAGTTCCGGCGTCTATGCGAGAATTTGCCATAATTCATCGCCTACGCAAGTAACGGTTTTCTTAGCCACACATCGTCCCGATGTCCTTCGGGAGAGTCCACAGAGATCGTTGAGAAAAACTCATTTTCTCTGTGATCTCTGTGGCAAATGATCTGTTCAAAATTCACTCCTCCAAAAGATTGACATTCCGGCAGGGCGTAGTATAACTGCCAGAACAGAGTCTATCAGAAGGCTGTTTCACTCGTTACGCAAGGCAAACATCTTGCGGATCGATTTGAAATAAAAAGTTTGCGCCTGCTGATGGGTTCTTTATATTTTTAACCCCGGAGGTGTGAGTGAACGCGACTTTGAAACTGGGAGAGCATTATATTTTCGATCTCTCCGACTGCGACCATGAGATTCTCATGGATGGCGAGTTATCCTACTCGTTGTTTGCGCAAGCCGTACGTGAAAGCGGCTTGACGGTTGTGGATGAGGGCTTTTACAAGTTCAGCCCGCACGGCTTTACCTGTTTCTTGCTTCTCGCAGAGTCGCATGCAAGTTTGCATGCCTGGCCCGAATACGGGTACTGCGCCATTGACCTCTTTACCTGCGCCATCGGCAAAGACATGATGCCGTTGTTGATGCGGATCAAAGCGGCATTCCGCGCCGATGATTTCTCGATGCGTAAGCTGGACCGTGAAGCATCCATCGAAACAAAAATGCCGGTTGCCGTGTAGAAGATGATATGAGCATCTGGTTTACGGAAGAATTACATCCCTATTATCGCAAGGGGATTCGCATAAAAAAAATCCTTGCCGATGAACAGACTCAGTTTCAACATTTGCAATTTGTTGAAACTGAGTTTTTCGGCAACGCCATGATCCTGGATGGCATCATCCAACTGACGGAGCGCGACAACATGGGCTATCACGAAATGATCGTGCATGTGCCAATGCTCGCGGTTGGGCAACCAAAACGCGTGCTCATCGTCGGGGGAGGCGATGGCGGTTCGCTTCAACAAGTGTTGCGATACCCTTCGGTGACGGAAGCCGTCGTCTGCGAGTTGGATCAACGCGTCGTGGATTTATCCCGCGAACACTTCGCCGCCTCTTTCGGGGACCCGTGGGCGGACTCCCGCGCCAAATTGCTTGTGCGCGACGCCTTTGGCTTTCTCGAAGAAAATCCCGGGCAATTCGATGTCATCATTTCCGACACAACCGATCCCATAGGCATGGCAGAGCGATTATTCTCGGATGACTTTTACAAGTTGTTAGTGCGCGCTTTGACTCCCTCAGGCGCGGCATCCACGCAATGCGAACAGCCCTTCTTTGATACCGAGTTGATAAAACAGATTTACAAATCCACCAAAGCATTGACCAAGAATCCCGCATACTACTACGCAAACATCCCCACCTACCCAGGCGGCGGGATCGGTTTCATGTACGTCTCGAACACGCCCTGGGAAAACGGCTTGAAATCCCCCCACCCGCCCGGAAAGAATAATTACATCAATCCTGAAATCCACAAGGCGGCGTTTGCGTTGCCAGAGTTTTTCAGGAAAGAGTTGTATGGATAAAACTCTGAGTTCAAAGGAACTCAGAGTTTTTTAACCCGATATTATTATGGTGTCCATTGCTGAATAATGATACACATAAAGCGGATGCCAACAGGTACCTGGCTTTCATTACAAGGAACGAACGATGAACCGTACATCTATAAAATTTCAGTCAAGGGGAATTTCCATTCTCGTGTCAACCGCTTTGCTGGCAAGTCCGTTTTCAGGGATGGTACATCCGGCAATAGCGGCTCCGGACGACGTCACCAGAGTCTCTGATGATTCGAAATGGACTCAATCAAATGAGGTACATGAATCCTCATTTTCTATATCCGGCAACAACATAGCCGCCTTCAATCAATTGAATCTACACCCTAACATTGAGACCGTTGGTGTCGTTGTAAATGGCATGAATATGCCAACCACAGCCGAGTTGTTTTACCGCCTGAACAGCGATATTAACTGGCGCCCTGCTCACAAACTCATGCGCATTGACGATGGGCGACTCGTGGGCAGTTTGTTTGGGTTATCTCCAGCGACAACATATAACGTCAAGGTGGTTGATGGCATAACCGAGATCAGCGGCTCAGTTACAACCCAGCCGCTCGATCTTCAATTCACTCCGCTCTCCATTCTTTATGTAAACGATGACGCGCCACCCGGTGGAAACGGTTCAATTACAGCCCCATTCAAGACCATCCAGGAAGGTTTAAACCTGGCAGGTCCTGGCACACAAGTACTTGTCTCGGATGGAATTTATCGCGAGACAGTCTCGTTCCCTGTTTCAGGAACCGCGAATAATTGGATTCAGGTAAAGGCAGAGGGCAGTGGAGCAATTTTGGATGGGTCTGATACGTTATCCGGAAACATCTGGACGCCTGATGCAAGAGCGCACGTCTGGTTCACAAGGATCAGCGCGTCAATCGGATATCTTGCACGTGACGGGAAACGTTCCTACATGTATAACGATAGGAACGGACTCATGCAGGCAACAGGGCTAAACGGAGTAACGATAAACGAGGGCTGGTATTTTGAGCCAAGTACACTGAGACTCTACGTGCGCAGTCAGGACGACCCTGCCAATCACGCATGGCAGGTTCCTCGTTTCAACCATGCATTTGATGTGAACACTCGCGATTGGATTTGGATCGAGGGGTTTGAAACTCGCTACTACGGCACTCGAACCGATGGTTGCGGCGTTTGCGCAATCAATTCATCTCATATTGTGATTCGCAGGAACAAAATTCACAATGTGCAATTGGGTATTTTCATCAACTGGAACGGGAACGACCTTCAGGGAAACGACACACGCATTGAATACAACGAAATCTATGATGTACCGTCTGCTGATTGGCCCTGGCAGGCTGTCAAGACCAGTTCAATGGAAGGCACTGCGATCGTTCTCAGAGGTCATATCGGGGCGATTGTACGCAACAACGAAGTACACCACTTCTTTAATGGGATTTATACTGGTGCATCGGGTACCCTTGGAGAGAATCCGGGGATTGCATTTGACGTGGATTTCTACAACAACAAAATCCATCACATCAACGATGATGGACTCGAACCGGAAGGCGCCTGTATCAATGTGCGTTTTCGGAACAATACAGTTGACTCGATGCTGGTTGGGGTTTCATTAGCTCCGATCACGTACGGTCCTACTTGGGTTTTACGTTCCGTGTTCACCAATTACACAGGCAGAAGCGTCAAATGGGACAGAAATTCTGACGGCATCGTGCTTTTGTATCACAATACAAGTTGGACAAGCGCGAGCAATGTCAACGCGATGGACTTCATCAGCCCAGCACGCAACACGATGTTGCGTAACAATATTTTCCAAAGTACCGGATATGCTTTTGCAGAAACTCCCACCGGCTCGACGGCAAACGACTGGAACTATGACAACTGGTACACGGCACGCGCAAGCCCTCACTTCTTATGGGAAAATAAAAACTACAACACTATCGCTGAGGTATGTACAGCGACTGGGTTGGAATGCAGAGGATACGAAAATCCGCCCGGGTTCGCCAATCCGGGTAATGGTGATTTCACACTTGTTTCAACCAGCCCGAATGTCGATCGAGGCGTTGCCATCCCGGGGATCAATGACAACTTTGCAGGCAGGGGTCCTGATGTCGGCGCGTATGAAAATGCGTATGATCCGCCTCCAATTATTTCATCCATCATTCTTGCCAATCCGAATCCCACGAATGCCGGAAGTGTAAATTTTATGGTCGCATTCTCGGAATCTGTGACGGGCGTGGATACCATTGATTTCACGCTTTTTACCGCCGTCGAAATCTCTGGCGCATCCATTCACAGTGTTACTCCTCTTTCGGGAACGGCTTACACAATCAATGTGAATACCGGCTCCGGAAACGGCACAATACGATTGGATTTAATGGACAACGATTCAATCACGGATGGTATCAGGAATCCACTTGGCGGAGTTGGCTCAGGGAATGGGAACTTCACTGCCGGTGAATTTTTTACCGTCTATAAGAATATTCCCAACGTCACAAGTATCATCCAAGCTGATTTGAATCCTACTATAGCAGATATCGTTCATTATACAGTGAATTTCTCCGAACCAGTTAGCGGAGTTGACGCCAGCGATTTTGCAATTTTCACAACTGGCAGTGTAACCGGATCATCCATCGGTGAAGTGAACGGGTTTGGCGCTAGCTATACAGTTGCTGTCAATACAGGATTTGGTGACGGAACCATTCGGTTGGATCTTCAGGATAACGATAGTATATTAAACTCCATCAATAATTCACTTGGCGGGGTTGGTGTTGGGAATGGAAACTCTCAAACGGGCGAGTCCTATACAATGGATAAAAGTATTCCATTTGTGACGAGTGTCATTCGAACCGATAGCAACCCGACATCTGCCAATAGTGTTAATTTTATGGTGACATTCTCCGAGCCTGTCAGCGGTGTGGACACTGGCGATTTCATCCTGACCACAACAGCAGGCATTACAGGTGCCTATGTTTCAACGGCAGGCAATGGGAATTTGCCCAATATCTATATGATCTCTGTATTTACTGGAACGGGCAGTGGAACCATCCGACTCGATTTAACAGACAATGACAGCATTCTTGACACCGGCAGTCATTCACTGGGAGGCGAGGGTGCAGGGAACAGTAATTTTACAAACGGTGAGACATACACAATCAACAAGGTTGTTGTAGCCACCTTAACCGAAACCTTTTCCTCCAACGGCGGAAACGACGGCTGGGTGCTGGAGTCGAGCGAGAATAGCGGCAGAGGCGGCACGAAAAACGTAAGCGCAAATACATTTAATCTGGGCGACAATGCGCAAGACCGTCAATTTCGCGCCATACTCCATTTCCCAACCGCCTCCCTGCCGGATAATGCCATCATCACGAAAGTCACATTGCTGATCAAGTTAGCAGGGCTGACAGGAAACAACCCCTTCAATACTCATCAAGTCATTCTGGTGGATATTCGCTCCGGTGCATTCGGCTTTCTTGGCGGGTTTCCCTTTAAGGGATTGCAAATCTCCGATTTTGAGAGCCCATCCGACAGGGACATTGCCGGCATCATGCAAAATAACCCTATTGACGGCTGGTATTGGTCATCTTTGGATAGTTCGGCACTTCGATATATCAGCGTCAACGGAACGACGCAATTCCGTCTTCGATTCCAATTGGATGACAATGACGATTTGGGCGATGACTACTTGAAATTCTATAGTGGAGATTACAGTTCGCAGGCAGCAAGACCTCAATTGCAAGTGATGTATTACCTGCCTTGAAAGTCAGAGTGATTTAAATGCATATCTCCGAGTTATTCTCACCCGGAGATATGCATTACACCAGCATCCTCACAGGATTTTCAAAGAACTCCGCCAGCGCTTGCATGAATTGCGCTACTTCGGCTCCGTCGCCGACTCGATGATCTACCGAGATTGTCGCTTTCATGCGCCGGGCGGCGGGATGGGGTTCATGTCCGTCTCAAACACTCCCTGGAAAAATGGGTTGAAGACGCCATATCCGCCTGGAAAAAAAACTACATCAATCCTGAAATCCACAAGGCGGCGTGTGCCCTCCTGAGTTTTTCAGGAAAGAGTTGTATGGGTGATCTCAAATCTCCGAGTTCTTCAATGGCTCGGAGATTTTCTTGTCAGCGCGGTTTCACAAATGCCTACACGCTTCTTAACGTGTGGTATTTTCCTATAGAAATTGCATTGATTTAACAATGGATTCAACAATCTAATCTCTCTATACTGAAAATATATATCAAAACATATTGTACGCGGATATGGTTTTAGGGAACAAGATCGATGAGGAAAGATAAGATGAAACCCAAGATGTTGAAGGTTTTTTCAAAAGGCGTTGTCATACTTGTGACCACATCTTTACTGACAAACTCGTTTTCAGGCGTGGCGCACCCCGTTAAAGCAGCCCCGGGTGACGTTACGCGAGTCTCTATAGATTCAAGCGGCGCACAAGGAAACAATAGTTCCAAGCGCGCCTCTACCTCAGGTGATGGGCGCTTTATTGCTTTTGAGTCCGATGCAAGCAATTTGGTTATCGGCGATACAAATCTCAGTACTGATATTTTCGTTCGAGACCGTCAAACAGGCGAGACAACTCGCGTATCCGTCAATTCAAGCGGGGCAGAGGCAAACGGTGGCGCTGGAGGCGCCGCCATTTCAGGCGATGGACGTTATGTAGCATTCATTTCAGATGCGAGCAACCTCGTCGCTAACGATACAAACAACACAACCGATGTGTTCGTGCGGGACCGGCAGTTGGGTGTGACAACCCGCATCTCGGTCAGTTCGAGCGGCGAGCAGGCAAATAACTTTTCAGACTTCCCCTTATCCATTTCGAGCGATGGTCGTTTCGTGGCTTTCAATTCAGACGCCAGCAACCTTGTCGGCAATGATACGAACGGTGCCACTGACATCTTTGTACGCGAAAACCAAACAGGTGTAACAGAGCGTGTCTCAATCGCTAGTGATGGGATTCAATCGAACGCCACATCATTTGTTCCATCCATCTCAGCAAACGGACAATTAATAGTATTTACATCCAGAGCCAGCAATTTGGTGAGCGGAGATACAAACAACAGGTCGAATGTTTTTGTGCACGACCGTCAAATCGGTACAACGACGCGCGTCTCAATCAACTCCAGTGGAGTAGAGGCGAATCAGGGCGCACTGGATGGATCCATTTCTGCGGATGGGCGTTATGTGGCATTTACCTCCTCTTCGAGCAACCTGATGAGCGAAGAGACATCCGGTCTCGATTACGCTTACATCCATGACCGCCAGACAGGCACGACGACACTTGTCTCCGTTTTTTCGGATGGATTTCTAATGGTAGGCAGATCTCACACGCCTTCGATGTCTCTGGATGGACGCTACGTCGCTTTTCAATTCGACGATAAATCGGATGGCCAAGGACTGCATGAGATTTATGTCCGTGACCGACAAACAGGAGCAACGATTCGAGCTACACGCGGCGGAACAGGCGGTGAAGACTCATCCTTTGGTCCGACTATTTCAGCCGATGGTCGTGTTGTAGCGTTTTGGTCCATTTCCAGTCGCCTCGTTCCAGGAGACACAAATGGGACAAGTGATGCCTTCGTGTATGAGGTCAGCTTCGGACCTGATCTCAATCCCTCAGTTGTTTCGGCTGGTCCGGCATGTGGAGCAGGCTGTTCGTTCCCATCCCCATCCAGCGTATCGTTTAGAGTAATTTTCTCAGAAACCGTTACTGGAGTCACCTCAGATGATTTCGCGCTTACGACAGGCGGCAGCATCTCTGGCGCTTCTATAACAGACGTAAGTGGGATCAACAGCTGGTACATTGTCACCGTTAATACTGGTTCAGGGGAAGGAAATCTTCGTTTGGATGTAATTGACAATGATAGTATTCAAGATGTAACACCGAACCCGTTAGGTGGGGTTGGCGCAGGCAATGGCAACTTCACTCCAGGTGATTTGTATGTTATTGACAAGAACATTCCGGTTGCGACGAGCATTCTGCGCGCTGACGCAGACCCTACTGCTTCTGATAGCGTCCATTTCACAGTCATGTTCGCAGAGCCAGTCAATGGTGTTGATTCAGGGGATTTTACTCTGGCAACCACAGGGGGGATCACTGGCGCAACTGTGACGGAGGTCAGCGGATTCGGCAATACGTATACAGTCACTGCCAGCACTGGTGTGGGCGATGGCGCCTTGAAACTTTACTTATTCGATAACGACAGCATCATGGATCAAGTAAACAATCCACTGGGCGGGATGGGCGCAGGCAACGGAAACTTCACAACGGGCGAGTCGTACACAATCAACAAGAACGCACCATTCCTGACCTCAATCCTGCGCGCTAACCCGAACCCTACTACAGCCGCAAACGTTGACTTCACTGTAAATTTCTCTGAGGCTGTCGGCGGAGTGGATGTAAGTGATTTCACACTGGCGATGAGCGGCAATGTTGTCGGTGCGAGCATATTGGGAGTAACCGGATCAGGCAATGTATACACCGTGACGATTGGCACCGGGACAGGTACAGGGAGTCTCCGCCTCAACCTTTTGGACAACGACAGTATCATGGATGCATTAGGTCTTCCGTTGGGCGGAGTGGGTGCAGGAAACGGCAACTTTGGCGGAGGCGAAGAATACACAATCAACAAAACTGTCGTTACCATTATTACGGCGAGTTTCAGTTCCAACGGTACGAACGATGGCTGGATTCTTGAGTCGAGCGAAGACAGCAATCAAGGAGGTCTCAAGAACGGCAACAGCATAATTCTTAGACTCGGTGACGATTCGCAGGATCGCCAGTACCGTGCGATTCTGCATTTCCCCACATACTATCTACCCGATAACGCAGTGGTTACCGAGGTTATTTTGATGCTCAGAAACCAGGGAGTGATTGGAACCGATCCTTTCACCACGCACCAGAATATTTCGATAGACATGCGCAACGGGGTCTTCGGTAGTTTTGGTCCCTTCGGTATTAAGGCATTGCAGGAATCAGATTTTCAAAACCCTGCCAGTATGTATTCGGTGGGCACAATCCTCAACACCCCTGTCAGAGGCTGGTACTGGACAACACTAAACGCCACAGCAAATCAGTTTGTCAACCTGTATGGTATGACACAATTCCGTCTTGCATTCCAGCTGGATGACAATGACGACCTAGCTGATGATTTCTTAACATTTTACAGTGGAAATTACGATTCGGTTTCAGAACGCCCCCATTTGGTGATCAAATATTACCTACCGAAATAAGATTACTTACTTCGATAGGCAATCTTATTTCAAATCACGGCTGAATTCATCCGCCTTTTCACAATTGCAGATGTTTACTATGATGCGGCTATACTCTCGGAGAAGAAGCGCGGTTCTATCGGATGGAGAAATGACGTATCCTAGCCGCCTTCAATCAATTGAATCTTTATCCCAACATCGAGAGCGTTGGTGTCACTAACTCGATAGTCAACGGAGATGGCGGCTTTCACATATACATCGATTCCTCGATGGCAGAATTTTTTCTTTTCAAAGTATGTAAGTAGAATAAATCGTAGATAATAGCCGCAAATAAATTAAGTTAACTTATAGGAGAACAGATTATGGCAGACATGCCAATAAAACTTTCAGTAGTATGGGTGGCGCTGATGCTAACATATCTCTTGGGAGATGTCCTGCGAATATTTAGCGGCGACTTTAAGGCAGGACAGATCGGGGGGATGCAGGTCAGTCAGGCGATGTGGCTGGGAATCGCTGTGTTGATGGTAATGCCGATCATCATGGTCATTCTGTCGTTGGCGTTGAATCAGCCTGTGAATCGATGGGTAAACATCATCGTTGCTGTGTTCTTTTTTCTCTTCAATCTCGTTGGGTTGCCCACATATCCATCCATGTATGACAAGTTTCTGATCGTTGTGGGGCTTATCTTCAACGCGCTGACGGTTTGGTATGCGTGGAATTGGGTATAGACAGGAGAATCCATTATGAAAGCAGTCAAATTTACGGAATACGGCTCACCAGACGTTCTTAAACTTACTGAAGTGGGAAAGATAAAACCACCATTGATAAATACTTTCCCTTGGAGCAAGCCCGATGCTCACCGATATGTGGAGGAGGGGAACAAAACGGAAAGCGTGGTGATAACAATAGCATAAATAACAGACTTCCGAAGTCTCTATTTACCCTCTTGACTCTCACTCCGCTCGCCCATACAATGTACTCAAAACTTAACGGGCAACAGGGAAGAGACTCGCGTGTTGACGACTGAAGTCGTCAACACCATGCGACTAAAGTCGCAACTACGATGGGCGCCGAAGGTGCAAATCTGGAGACTGGCGAAACCAGATGAATCTCTCAGGCAAAAGGACCCTGTTCCCGAATCAACTCTGGAAAATCCTCCGCGGAACATCATCCGCGAGGGATACCGACGGTGTAAAGTTAGTCGGATAGTTTGATAGTCTGTTAATCACGTAGTCAAAGCTACGCGACCATGCGACTAACAGACTACGTGACTAAACCAATCTCTCAGGTCCAATTACAGAGGCGCGCGATGAATTTCGTGCGCCTTTTGATTCGCCAAAAACTCTGGAGTGCAGGAGCTCGTGTGCCCGCCAGGGTATGCTCCTGCATATTCCGACAGCAAGCTGTCGGGCTCCAAAATTTATTAAAGGAGACCCCCACCATGAACACTCCCGCAAATCTGAAATATGCAAAATCTGATGAATGGTTCGACCCCGCGACTGGCAAAGTCGGAATCACCGATTATGCCCAGAATCAACTCTCCGATATCGTCTTCATTGAAATCTTTGTCGAAGCGGGTGAGACGATTGAAGCGGGCAAAGCAATCGCCTCCGTTGAATCGGTGAAGGCGTCGTCAGAGATTTATGCGCCTGCATCTGGAAAAGTAGCGGTGGTTAATAAGGACCTTGCCAACAAGCCCGAATCCATCAACTCCGACCCGTTCGGCGAAGCGTGGATGATTCAACTCGAAGGCGCGTCCGCGGGCGATGTGATGGACGCGTCCGCGTATGAGAAACATTGCGAAGAAAGAGCGCATTAATCATGTAGGGGCGGGGTCTCCCCGCCCTTCTGCCCATTATCCAACACGGGGCGAGAGGACCCTCGCCCCTACAATAGAGGAAACATGACCTACATCCCAACTTCCCCTCACGAACGTGATGACATGCTGAAAGTGATCGGCGTCAAGTCACTCGACGACTTGTTCGATGCCATCCCAGCAAAACATCGCTTTCCCAAACTTGACCTGCCCAAAGCGCTGACCGAAATGGAAGCGTACGCAGAACTCAGCGATCTTGCACAATCCAATGAAAATGTGCGCGGCGATCTGATCTCCTTCCTCGGCGCGGGCATGTATAACCATTACATCCCCTCGGTCGTTGACCACATGCTACGGCGCGGTGAATTCTATACCGCGTACACCCCTTATCAACCAGAGATTTCACAAGGCACGTTGCAAGCCATCTTCGAGTATCAATCGCTGATGTCTGCGCTGACGGGCATGGATGTGTCCAACGCGTCGCATTACGACGGCGCGACCGCGACAGCCGAAGCGGTGAGTCTCGCGTATGCACAATTCCGCGGCAAACGCAAGAAGGTTCTGATGTCGCCGAGTGTGCATCCGCAGTATCGCGCCGTCGTGCGGACGTACACCCAGGGCATGGGCGTGGAAACTGCTGGGGATGAAGAATCAGGCTTAGGCTTAATCCTGAGCGGAGACGAAGGACCCGAAGCGTTTGCGAATCAGGTTGACGAAAACACTTGTCTCGTCATCGTCCAATATCCAGATTTCTTTGGGCGAGTCAATGATTACACAAAATTAATTGAAGCGTCACATGCAAAAGGCGCCCTCGTGTGCGTAGTTGCAAACCCCACTGCGTTGGCGATGTTCAAAACACCTGGCGATATGGGTGCGGATATTGTCGTGGGCGATGGGCAACCGCTGGGCATCCCGATGTGGTACGGCGGACCCAGCGTCGGCTTTTTCACGACGCGCAAAAGTTATGTCCATAAGATGGCGGGGCGCTTGGTCGGCGAGACTGTTGATAATCGCGGACAGCGCGCGTATGTGCTCACGCTCACAGCGCGCGAACAACATATCAAACGCGAACGCGCCACATCGAACATTTGCACCAATCAGGGTTTGCTCGCGCTTGCCACTGCAATTTATTTGAGCGTGCTTGGCAAAAATGGTTTGCAACAGGTTGCGAATCTTTGTTATCAAAAAGCGCATTACGCCGCGCGTGAATTGAGCAAGGTCAAAGGATATAAAGTTTCATCTGAAACTTTTTTCCATGAATTTGTTTTGACCTGCCCGAAGCCCGCGAGTGAAATCAACGCGCATTTGCTCGAGCATGGAATTCTTGGCGGCTATGATCTTGGTCAGGATTATCCATCGCTTGCAAATCATTTGTTGATCGCGGTCACTGAAATGAACAGCAAGGAAGATATTGACGTGCTCGTTGAAGTGTTATCGGAGGTGAGCCATGAATAACAGCGCTTCGTCTACGGCTACGCCTCCGCTCAATGCGACAAATATAAAGATCGTTGAACCAACCATCTTCGACTTATCATCACCAGGACGCATCGGCGTGACGATGCCCGCGTCAGACGTCCCTGAAACTGCTCTGCCTCCCAAGCATCTCCTCCGCTCGGAACTGCCTCTGCCCGAACTCGCCGAAGTGGACGTGGTGCGCCATTACATGCATCTCTCCAAATTCAACTACAGCGTGGACAGTGGATTTTATCCGCTGGGTTCATGCACGATGAAGTACAACCCGAAAATCAACGAAGACACTTGCAGATTGCCAGGTTTCTTATTCACACATCCATTGCAACCGATTGAAACTGTGCAGGGCAATCTCGCGTTGATGTATCAATTGCAGGAGTGGCTGAAAGAGATCGCAGGCTTCGCAGGCGTGACGTTGCAACCCGCCGCGGGCGCGCACGGAGAATTTACAGGCGTGTTGATGATGCGCGCGTATCACAAATCACGCGGCGACCACAAACGGACGAAGATGCTCATCCCCGATGCCGCGCATGGGACGAATCCCGCGTCGGTCGGCATGATGGGCATGTCGGTCGTCACCATCCCATCCGATGAACGCGGCAACGTGGACCTCAAAGCGCTCGAAGCCGCGTGTGACGATACCGTCGTAGGCATGATGCTTACCAACCCGAACACACTCGGCATGTTCGATGAACACATCGAAAAGGTCATTGAGTTGGTTCACAACTGCGGCGGCTTGATGTACGGCGACGGCGCGAACTTGAACGCCTTGCTCGGTATCGTCCGCCCCGGTGACCTGGGCTTCGATGTGATGCACTTCAACTTGCACAAGACCTTCTCTGTCCCGCATGGCGGCGGCGGACCGGGCGTTGGTCCTGTCGGTGTTGCCGCGCATCTCGTGGATTTTCTGCCAGAGCCGCTGGTTGGCATCCTCGAAGACGCGGAAGCGGAAGACGACGGTGAGACCGCTCCGTTGTATGGCTTTGTCAAACCTGCCAAAACAATCGGACGCATGAAAGCCTT
>Ga0247727_10005568_pt1 | contig 25432 bp, 20 predicted proteins | sample WisWelCaveWW1625_FD_202498 | JGI IMG/M metagenome (GOLD analysis project Ga0247727, IMG submission 202498) | Biofilm microbial communities from Wishing Well Cave, Virginia, United States - WW16-25 | ecosystem: Environmental > Aquatic > Deep subsurface > Groundwater > Cave microbial mat | place...
GCGGTCGCGCGGGAAACTGTTTTACCGCTTGGTCCAGCAAGCCGTGCAAATTGAGCCCAAGCCCTACAAGAGCATTGCGAACCCACAACGGGTAGAGGCAGGTTGAGTGATGGGGATAGGCCTTTCTCGGCTTTACAGGGGGCGGTTCAAGGCTATAATTCAGCCGATCGTAACAAAGAGGGGGAGTCGTAGTTGATCACCATATGATTCGAACACAGGAAGATTTTCTGCAGCCGACTGCGCCGCTGGAACACTCCATTCAAGCTGCCCAAGAGTGGATGCTGACACGTCAGGCGGAGGATGGGCACTGGTGCGCCGAGTTGGAGGGCGACACGATTTTGGAGTCGGAGTACGTCATCTACCTGCATTTCATCGACCAGTTCGACGCCGAGAAGATCCGCAAGCTGGCCAATTACATTCGTTCCCGCATCCTGCCGGAAGGCGGTTGGGCGATCTATCCGGGCGGGCCGATGGAACTGAGCGCCTCCGTGAAAGCTTACCTGGCACTGAAGATCGCCGGCGACCGAGTCAACGCTCCCCACATGACCCGCACGCGCGACGCGATTCTCAAAGCCGGCGGCGTCACCCGCTGCAACACCTTCACGAAAATCTACCTGGCGATGGTCGGGTTATACCCGTGGGAAGGCTGCCCCGCGATCCCACCCGAAATCATCCTGATGCCGAAGTGGTTCATGTTCAGCATCTACAACATGTCGGCCTGGTCGCGCGCCATGCTCGTGCCGATGTCCATCATTCGCGCCAAACATCCGATCCGACCACTTCGACCCGAATGGCAGCTCGACGAGCTTTGGGTCGGCGGCAAGGAGAACGCGGACATCCGTCTGCCGCGCGACCCGCGTCGGTTCACGTGGCGGAATTTCTTCCTCACCGTCGATACCTACCTGAAGTTCTGGGAACGCCACCCGATCAAACCGTTCCGCCGTTTCTCCCTGCGCATGGCCGAGCGCTGGGTGATCGAGCATGGCCGCCTGCCGGGCGGGCTGGGCGCGATCTTCCCCGCCATGGCCAACTACGTCATGGCCCTCCGGTCACTCGGCTATGCCAATGACAGTTGGCTGGTGGCGCACGGCATCCGCGAACTGGAACGGCTGGAAATCGAGGAGCCAGACACGCTCCGTCTGCAACCCTGTTTCTCCCCGGTCTGGGACACGGCGATCACCGTCAACGCGCTGCACGAGTCGGGTCTGCCGGCCGATCACGCCGTGTTGGAGAAAGCCGCCCGCTGGCTGCTCGACAAAGAAGTCCGCCGCCCCAGCGACTGGTGCGTGAAACATTCCGAGAGTCACCGTTACACCGAGCCGAGCAAGCCGGTCGGCGGGTGGTTTTTCGAGTACAACAACGAGCTCTATCCCGACGTGGACGACACCATCATGGTGTTGATGGCCCTCAACCGGGTGCAGACGCCGTTCGACCGCGAAAAATCCGGCGCCGTCCGCCGCGGTCTCCGCTGGGTGCTGGGCATGCAGGGCAAAGACGGCGGCTGGGCCAGTTTCGACAAGGACAACGATCACTGGCTGTTCACCCAGGTGCCGTTTGCCGACCACAACGCGATGATCGACCCCAGTACCTCGGACATCACGGCCCGCGTGCTCGAATGCCTGAGCCACTTCGGGTTCACGCCGGAGGATGACTGCGTCCAACGCGCCGTCGCTTTTCTGAAGCGCGACCAGTGCGCCGACGGCTCGTGGTTTGGCCGGTGGGGTTGCCACTACGTCTATGGCACCTGGCAGGCCCTGCGCGGGCTGCGGTTGATCGGCGAGGACATGCGGCTGCCCTACATCCGCCGCGCCGTCGCGTGGCTGAAGTCCGTGCAAAACAGCGACGGTGGCTGGGGCGAATCGCTCCACAGCTACGACGATCCACAATTCAAGGGGCTCGGCCACAGCACCGCTTCCCAAACCGCGTGGGCCATCATGGGCCTGATTGCGGCCGGCGAGATCAACTCTTCCGAAGTGGTGCGCGCGATCCGGAACCTGATCGGCACCCAAGGAGTGGACGGCACGTGGGACGAGGAACTTTATACCGGCACCGGTTTCCCGCGGGTGTTTTACCTGCGGTATCACCACTACCGGCATTACTTCCCGCTCATGGCCCTCGGCATGTACGCCCGCCACAAGCTCCAACATCTGCCGCCCGTCCCGCGCGAACACGGCAAATCCCGGTCACTCGTCCAGTTTTTCAAGCAACCTAAACTCGTGCGCCGCGTCGCCCGCTGGCGCGCCCTGACGCAACATCACACGCTGTAACCGGAGGCAAACGATCCCGATGAGGTTTCCGTTGGCATTGTCGTTGAAGATGGCCCGCTACATTGTCGGCCACAAACTCAAGCGCACCGAGAAGTTCGCAATCGTCCTGCAGCTTGAACCGCTGCACACCTGCAACCTCACCTGCACCGGTTGCGGCCGCATCCGCGAGTATTCCACCTCGCTCAAAGACATGATGAGCCTGGAGGATTGCCTCACGGCGGCGGCGGAGTGCGATGCCCCGATGGTCTCCCTCTGCGGCGGCGAACCGACCATCTATCCGAAGATCGAGGAACTGGTGGATGGTCTGCTCGACCAGGGCCGGATCATCTACATCTGCACCAACGGCATGTTCATGCGCAAGAAGATGCGTGAGTATCTGGCGCGGACCTATTCCGCCAAGACCGAACCGGTGCTCGGTCAGTTGCTCGCCGGGAAGTTGATCACCGAAAAAGAGGCCGCGGAAATCCGCAAGGGCAAGAACGACGGCCGGCCCAGCATCGCCCCCGGCAAGTGGCTGTACTGGAACGTCCACCTCGACGCCCTCGAACGCATCCACGATCTCATCGTCGAGCGCGAAGGCGTGTTCAAGGAGTGCATCGAAGCCATCAAAATAGCCAAGCTCCTCGGCTACCAGGTCGCCACCAATACCACCGTCTATAAAGAGACGGACATGGACGACATCGAGAAGATGTTCGATTACCTGTCCTGGCTCGGGGTGGACGGCCACACCATCAGCCCCGGCTACGAGTACGATGCCGCCAAGAAAGACATGGTCAAACGCCTGAACAAGAAGCCGGAGGAATTCTTCCTCACCCGCGACTTCACCCGGCAGAAGTTTGCCAAGATCGTCGAATGGGGCCAGCAGTACACGCTCTTCGGTTCACCGATCTATCTGGAATTCCTGGCCGGCCAGCGCGACCTGCACTGCACCGCTTGGGCGATCCCCACCCGCAACGTCAAAGGCTGGAAAGCCCCTTGCTACCTCATGACCGACGGCCACTACCCCACCTACCGGGAAATGCTGGAGCAGGTGGACTGGGACAAGTACGGCGTGTTCGACGGCGTCGCCCGCGACCCGCGTTGCGAGAACTGCATGGTCCATTGCGGCTACGAACCGACCCCGTCGCTCGGCATCGACAAACAGCCCGGCGACACCTGGAAGCTCATCCGCTACAACTTCGGCCCACGTCCGAAGCGGGTCACCGCCGCCGGCCATGTGGAAGCTTACAACGGCGTCTCGAACGGCCAAGGTCACCTCACCGGGCAAAAGACCTCGCAGCAAATCCACCAGGTCCTGGCCGACCGCGAAGTCTCCGCCGCCGTCGCGGCCGGCAACGGCGGTGGCGGACGTTGTTCGACCGAATGATTGCGATCCTCGTCGCCGTCAAACAAGAACTCCACCCCATCCTCCACCGGGCGGCTGCGACCCAGGTCGTCCGGCAGGCGCATCTGGATTTTCACGAAGGCACGCTGGCCGGTTTGCCGGTGGCGTTGCTGGCGCTCGGGATCGGCAAGGAATGCGCCCGCATCGCCGCCGAAATGACCATCCGCTGTTACCGGCCCGACCTCGTCATCAGTGCCGGCTTCGGCGGCGGACTGAGCGAAGTTGTGGAGGATGGCGATATCGTCGTCGGCACCGAAATTCTCGATCTGGTGGCTGATCTCGGCGGCGACGTTCAGTACCGCAGCACCTACCAACTGCGCGAGTGGCATGAATTGCCGGCCATTGATAACGGCCCGTTCCGCGTCCACCACGGCAAACTCATCACCGTGGAAGAAATGGTGTTGCGCGCCGCCAACAAGACCCGCATCGGCCAGGTCACCGGCGCGTTGGCGGTGGACATGGAAACCAGCGCCGTCGCCGCCGTCTGCGCCGCGCAGGACACTGAATTTCTCGCCGTGCGCGCCATCAGCGATAACAGCCACGAGAACCTGCCGGACGAGTTCAACGACTTCTTCGTGCTCGGCCAACTCCAACGTGGCCGCATCCTCTCCGCGATCGCCCGCAGCCCGCGGCTGGTGTTCGATCTCGGCCGGCTCGGCTACCGCGCCCACGCCGCCGGCCAAAACCTCGCCGTCTTCCTCGAAACCAACCTCCCCCACTTACACCTTCCAGCTCTTGCGGCGCGCCAACTCCAGTAGCGCGGGCAGGAGAACGAGGGAGGCGAGCAGACAGGCGACCACGCCGATGCCCAACACCAAGCCCAGACTGCGAATGCCACGATGCGCGCCGATCAGCAGGCTGCCAAACGCAATCACCGCCGTCAGCGCCGATAACATCACCGCCCGACCCGTGCTCTTCCCGTAGAATGTCGCCTCGCCATCCTCCCGGTAGCGTTGCACGACGTAAATCCCGTATGCCACGCCGATCCCCACCATCAACGGCAACGCGAGGATGTTGGCCGGGTTGAATTGCAGGCCCACCAGCGCCATGATCCCCACCATCCAGGCCATCCCCACCACCAGCGGCAACAACGTCAACACCGTCGCCAGCCAACTGCGCAAGTCCGCCAGTACCATGATCGCAATCACCAGCAACGCCCACAACGCCGCCTTGATATAGCCGCGTTGCAGGATGTCGATGAATTCGTACAACCCCATCGGCGTCCCCGTCGCCTCGGGTGCCACCGATTGCACCTCGGCCACAAATCGCTTGAGCGGCTCCCGCTCCCAAACGTTCTCCCGCGGAAACACGCGCACCAACAGCTTGCCGGTCCGCCCCACCAACACCCGCCGCAAATTCGCCGGCACATCGGCAAGCTCCATCGGCCGGTCGGACTGGCTCGCCAACAACTCCAGTTGCGCCTGTAAATCGCGGTAGAACCGACGCTCGTAATCCGCGAGTCGCCTCCCCCGCTCCTCCGCCGGCAGCGCCTGCAACTTTTCCCGCGCACTCTGCGCCGCCTCCACCAACGGCCCGAGCGCCTTTTGCGTCGCCGCATCGCCCTGCCGGGCAAGCTGACTCGCCCGCAGCCGCAACGACCCCAGTGACCGCAACAGCGCTTCCCCATCGGCCGGATCCGGCGGCGGAATGTCGAACCGCGCGCGGCCGACCCGTTCCCGAATCTCCCGGATGATCGCCCGCTTCTGCGCCTGTTGTTCGGGAATCAACTCCGCGATGCTGTGGACCACTGCCACGCTGGGCAGCTTGCCCAGACGGCTCTGCAACGCCCGCGCCCCATCGAGGTCGTCCACCACCACCGCTGCATAGATCGTGGACTCCGCGCCGCCCTGCAACAGCCGCAGCTCCGTCTCCACCGACTCCAATCCCCGCGACTGGAGGTCGAGCACGTTGTAGTCAAACTCGACACGCCACGCCATCACCAGCGCCGCCACCGTGACCGCGCCGCTGATCGCCAGCGTCAAATGCGGCCGCGCCAGCAACACCCGCTCGACCGCCGTCACGTGGGCCTTGGCCGGTATGTGCGCCGGCTCGCGCCGCCGCCGGACACTCAGAATCCAGGCCGGCAACAACACCACCATCCCCAGCGTCGCCAGCAACATCCCGCCCCCAGCGATGATCCCCAACTCGATCACGCCCAAAAATCCGCTCAGCCCCATCGCGAAAAACGCCGCCGCATTCGTCACTCCCGCCGTGATGATGCTCGGCGCGGTCAACTGCAACGCCCCGCGCACCGCCCCCACCCGGTCGGCGCCCCTGCTGAGTTCCTCCTCGAACCGCGAAATGAACTGCACCCCCAAATCCTCGCCGAGACCGAGAATCATCACCGCGAACGTGATCGTGATGATGTTCAGATGACCGATGGTCACTGTCGCAAACCCCATCGTGATGATGATCACCTGAATCAGGCAACCGATGGACAGCAGCATCCGCAACCAATCGCGAAAACCGGCCACCACCACTATGGCCACGAGCACGATCGTCAGAATTGATGACCTCGTCGCGTCGCGCTCCGAAACAAACATCTCGTCGGTGTCCAGTACCGGCTCGCCGGTCAAGCTGAGTTGAACATCGGGAAACTGCGGTCGCACCTGCGCGAGGATCCGGCGCAGCTTCGGCACCGTCGCCGCATGATGATCGGGGCTGCTCACGTCCTCGGCCACACGCGGGTGCACGAGGATGATGTACATCCGCCCCTCCTGGAACACATGATACCCATCCCACTTCATCTCTTGCTCCGCCGCGCCGACCATCTCCTCGCTGAAAAACGCGTTGGCCCACGGCGACAACAACGCCCACGATTCCCGCGCCGGATCGTACTCGGCCATCTGCCGCGTGATGGCCGTGATCGTCGGCACAAACGCCTCCATCGACCGCCGCTGGGCCTCGGACGCGCCCTCCATCTGCTGGAGCATCTGGTTCATCGAATCGAAGAACGTGTCCAGCTTCGGTTTGTGTTCGAGGATGGCGATCAGTTGGTGGAAATCCTTCAACGAATCGCGGATCGCGACCAGATCGTTGGTGGACAGGTAGTACAAGAACCACTGTTGCAGCGGCCCGAAATCCACCCGGTAAAACACGTCCTCCGCGGCCAGGAGTTGGGCGTGCCGAACATCGCCTGCCTGGGGATTGTTGCCCGGCGCGAGCAGCGCCGCCACCATCGCATCCACCGCCGCGCGATTCCGGGCCGGCTGCTCGCCCTCCACGACAATGATGTAATCTTCCTCGGCGCGAAACTCCCGCGTGTATTCGCTGTACAACCGCCAATACTCACTGTCCCGCCCGATCAGATCATTGCGGCTGGTCTTGAACTCCAACCGCCACACCGCGTACAGGCCCGCCCCCACCGCCAACACCGCCCCGGCCAGCACAACCGCCCGCGGCGACCGGCTGATCCACTCGGCCAGCCGACCCAAATAGTGCCGTCGAATCCGAAACATGCGCGATTCGGTTTATCGCATGGGAAAAATTCAAACTCAAGCGTGCGTCAGCGCCGCCGCACCGCCAACATCACCGGCACCGGCCGCGTGCCGCGATCCGAGGGACGATTCATCACACGCAGCCCACCGCTGCCGGCCCCCACCAGCAGGATGCTGCTGCCGCCGCCATCGAGGTTGAGCGCCTGCCAACAGCCCAATTCCTTCATCAACGCGGCTAACTCCACCACCGTCACGCCTTCGCTGTAATCAGGTTGCCGGCCATCCACGACCACCAACCACAGCGTCGCACCGGCCCGGTCAGCTCCCACGGCGCTGCGGGGATGCAGCGACGGGTGCGGGATTGCCACGTCGCGCCCGTCGCGCAGCAATTCCTTGAACCCGGCCACGGCCAGTCGCGCCTCCGCCGGCGCCGCCACCTCGCCCAGGTGTGGCCGTCCCTCGCGATCCACCCAAAAGCTCGCATACCACGACTGCGGCGCGCTGACCTGTCGCGATCCATCCTGCGCCCACCCAATGATGTCCACCGGCAAATGCCGCCGCCACTTGACGGATTCACCCGGCGGTGGCTTCGGGACGGGATCAAACGCGTTGGCGTTCACCGCCGCCACCACGCCGGGTTGGTGCGCCAGTTCAGCCGGCTTCTCCAACCGCGCTTCCGCCGGCCCATCGCCGTCCGGGTCGGCCGCAACCAGCGCCGCCAACTCAAACGGCTGCGCCAGCAAATCCACGCGCACCACGTGGACGCGCAGCGGACGCGGTTCGCGCCGCACTTCCGGCCAGTACACGACCGGCGGGTGCTTGACAGTGTCCGACAGGCGGGAGTTCAACACGACCACGTCCTTGCCGGCCAGCGCGGCGTGGCCGCTGAGAAAGGCGAGGACGAGGAATGTCCGCACGAACCGGCGAATCACCGCACCTCTACCGGCTCGGGCTGTTTCGACCCCTTGTTGGCCATCGCGGCCTTCACCAAGTTCGCCCCCAGGTCCCACATCGGGCCGGGCAGTTTGTGGCAATCGGTGAGCACGTCGTCCAGCGCGTGGACGAAGTATTGGATGTCTTCGTCCGTGATCACGAAGGCCGGCAAGATCCGAATGATGTCGCCGTGATTGCCGCTGACCTGCGTCAGCACCCGGTGTTTCTCCAACAGTGGCATGACGACCATCTGCGCGAACAACCCGTCGTGCGCCGCGTGGATCATCTTCCACGCCAGTTTGAGCTTCAGGCTTTTCGGCTCGTGAAATTCGATGCCGATCATGCACCCCTTGCCGCGCGCTTCCAACAACACCTCGTGCTGGGCCTTCAACGCATTGAGTGCATCGAGCAACTTCTGACCTTGGGTGGCGCTGCGCTCGACGAGTTTTTCTTCTTCGAGGATGTGCAGCGTCGCCAACCCCACCGCCATGCCGAGATTGTTGCGCCCGAAACTGGACGAGTGCACCCAGCAACGATCCATCCGATGGAACACCTTCTGGTAAATCCACCGGCGCGTGATCATCGCCCCCACCGGCACGTAACCGCCGCTGAGCGCCTTGCTCGTGGAGATGATGTCCGGCTCCAAACCCCAGTGCTCGAAGGCAAATAGCTTGCCGGTGCGACCGTAACCCGTCTGCACCTCATCGCAGAAAAACAGCGTGCCATACTTCCGACACAGTTCCTGCGCGGCCGGCAGATAGTCGTCCGGTGGAATCCGCACGCCTTTGCCTTGGATACATTCCACGGCGAGGCAGGCGATGTCGCGTTTGGCCAGCGCCTGTTCGAGCGCCGCCAGATCGCCATACGCCACCTGCACGCCCGGCAGGAAATCGCCAAACCCCTCGCGGAACTCCTCGTTGCCCATGATCGACAACGACCCCATCGTCAATCCATGCCAGCCGTGATCGAGAAACGCGAACTTCGGGCGACCGGTCGCGGCCCGCGCGAATTTCAACGACGCCTCGACCGCTTCCGTCCCCGAATTGCAGAAGAAAACCGCTTCCAAGTGGGGCGGCGTCACCTGAATGAGTTTCTCGGCGAGCAACCCGCTCAGGAACGAACAATCCATCTGCACCATGTTCGGCAGATCCAGATCGAGCACGTCGCGGATCACCTGCGCGACGGTCGGGTGATTGCGCCCGATCGAGTACACCCCAAACCCGCTGAGCAGATCGAGATACCGGTTGCCCTGCTGGTCCCACAGATACTGTCCCTGGGCGCGCGCGTACACCCGGTCAAACCCGATCGTGCGCAGCACCTTCACCAGGGTTGAATTCACATACTGCTCGTGCAAAGCATAGTTCTCCCCCAGCCGCTCCGCCACCACTCGTTTGAGATCAAATGTCATCGCCGCGTTGTCCAGTCAGCCTCCCTTCTTATCCCACGTCGCCCGCCCGCCGGCAAGCCCACCCTGCGATGCAATCCACTTCCCGGAATGTGTTACACGTGTAACACATTCCGGGAAGTATTGGCTGGCGCGGACAACGAGCGCCGCGTAAGTTCCACGCCATGAAACAATCCGCTATTCGTGCCGAGGAACTGCTGCTGCTGGTGGAGTATGGACTCGAATTATTCACCATGCCCACCCTCCGCAAATGGAATGAATCCTACGAAGGCTGGCTCTACCAAAAAGGCCTGCTGGGCCGACTCCATTACCTGGAAAAGCAGAAGTTTCTCCTGCGGGAATTGCGCAAAGGCGAGTGGACGTTCAAGCTCACCGATGCCGGTCGCGTCGCCTTCCAGGCCGGCGGCGATCCCGAGCCACTCTGGCAGCGCTCGTGGGATGGCGTGTGGCGGCAACTGGTGTTCGATCTGCCCGTCAACCAGCAGCCGGCGAGGGTCGCGCTCCTGCGCTGGTTGCGCCGCCATCGGTTCGGCTACTTGCAAGACAGCGTCTGGATCAGCCCCGATCCCATCCAGGACGTTGCGGCCACGCTGAAAGACTATCGGGATCAGGCCGACGCTTTCACCATTTTGGAGTGCCGCTGCGCCCCGGGGTTCAGCAATGCCGCCCTGGTGCTCGGCGCATGGCCGTTCGACCACCTCGCGGTCCGGTACGACGGCTACCTGGAGTATGCCGCCGAGGCGCGCCGCCGCCTGCAACGCGATCGCCTGCATCCGCGCGACCTGTTTTCGCTGTTGCGTGACGAGCGCTTGAACTGGCAGCAGGCCGTCGCGCGCGATCCGTTCCTGCCCCAGGCACTCTGGCCGAAAGGCTATGCGGGCAAGACCGCCTGGCAAGCCCGCCGCCGACTGCTGCAGGCCGCCGCCACCCAGATCGCGACCTAAACACCCTGCCGCTCTCCCTCTCCAGCCGTCTTCATTCACTTCCCGGAATATGTTACACATGTAACACGTTTCTGACAGTGACCAAACCCACAGCGGACGAACTGGAGCAGGCCGCAAAACCGCTTCCGCTCGGCCTCCCGACTGTGCGATAAACGCGCGCGAAAATGCCACCTGCGGAAATTACCGTCGTCACTTACCGGTATGAACGCTGGCGCGCGGTCTCCACCGGCATTCTCGAAACGGCACAGCAGACGTTTTTGTTGTTGGTCGCGGTGCGGGTGTTCGCGGCCGGGCCGACCGCCAAGGCGCTGGTCGCCTCGGGCAACAGTCTCGGACTGATCCTGTCGCTCGTGGCGGTGGCGTTGGTGACCGGGCAGGGTTGGCTACCCGCGCAGGCGGCGGCGCGCGTGGCGGTGATCGGCGCGGTCAGCGCGTTGGTGATGTGCGCCGTGCCGACGCTACCCGTGTTCGTCGTCGGCAGCATCGTCAGCATGGCGAGCATCGCGATGATCGTTCCGTTTTTGACACAGATTTACCAGGACAACTATCCGGCCCACGAGCGCGGCCGGCGGTTTTCGCGGACGGTGATGATCCGCGTCGCGGTGTCGGCGACGTTCAGTGCGCTGGCCGGGTGGGCGTTGTCGCGGCACCTCGGTTGGTATCGCGGCCTGTTGCTGGTGTATGGCGTGGCGTTTGCCTTGGCGGCGTATTGCGTGGCACGATGTCCCTCGCGACCCCTGACGCCGGCCGGCGGGACAAATCCGCTGCGGGCGCTGCGGTTCTGCCGGGACGATCCGTTTTTCCGGTGGACGCTCATCGCCTGGATGGTCATGGGGTTCGCCAACCTGATGATGTTGCCGATGCGCGTGGAGTACCTGGCGAATCCGCGCTACGGAATGAACCTCAGCGCTGGCGCGATCGCCATGCTGACAGGCGTCCTGCCCAGCGTCGCCCGGCTGGTCCTCAGTCCGGTCTGGGGCCGGATGTTCGACAGGATGAACTTCTTCGCGCTGCGCGCCATGCTGAACATCGGTTTTGCATTGGGCATTTTGACATTCTTCACGACCCAGAGCACGGCTGGGTTGGTTGCGGGCGCATTGATCTTCGGCGTGTCATTGGCGGGCGGCGAAGTGATGTGGAACTTGTGGGTCACCAAGTTCGCCCCGCCCGAACGCGTCGCCGACTATATGAGTGTCCACACGTTCTTCACCGGGCTGCGCGGCCTGATCGCGCCGCTGGTCGCGTTTCATCTCGTTTCGCACCTGTCAGTGGCCGCGCTCGGCGGGTGGAGCGCCGCGTTGATCGTGGTCTCCTGCCTGATTCTGTTCCGCGAATACAAACTCGGCCGCGCGCCCGACCCCGGCACGGCGGTGGTCGAGAAGTCGGCCGTCTGACTACAACACACCGGCCGGCACGTGCGCGAGGTCGGGCGTGGTCCAATCGGCGCCGGCTTGGCGCAGTGTGGCGACGTCGAAGGTGCTCATCAACCCAAGACAGCGAAACCCGCCCGTCTTGGCCGCCTTCACTCCGCTCGGCGCGTCTTCGATCACGAGACAATCCCCTGCCGGCAGGCCGAGCCGTTTGGCGGCGAGGAGGAAAATGTCGGGCGCGGGCTTCTTGTGCTGAATTTCATCGCCATTCACGCAGGCGTCAAACTTCTCCAACGGCAACCCGATTTCGCGGAGGTTGCCGTCCATTTTGATGCGATCCGCACTCGTGGCCACGGCGAGCTTCAATCCTCGTTGCCGGCAACCGGCAATGAACTCGCGCACACCCGGCAACGGCTGCAACTGACCTTTGATGATCTCCAGATAGATCGTGTACGTGCGCTGTTTGTCGCGGGGCATGGTGAGTTTGATCCCGAACTTCTCCGCGACGCCGCCGATGAACCGGTCCTCGCCCGTGCCGACGAACGGTTTGAAATCCTCGTGCGTGACCTTCTGCCCATACGTCTCGGCGAACATCCGACAAGCTGCCTCGGCGATGAACCATTCCGAATCGCACAACACGCCGTCCATATCGAAAATCACGCCACGGAACATGCCGCGCACAGTAACAAAAACCCCGTCGGGGCGGCAAATAGACTTTTCCAAACGCGCCAAACCAACTACGGTTCGCGCTCGTCATGCGTCACGCAGGAAAATGGTTGGTGCGGCTGGCCGTGGTGGCGGCGCTCGTCTGGTATTTGCGACCGCTCTACACGCCGCCCGTGCCGCCGCAGCCGCCCCAGCGCGGCGCGACCGATTCAGTCACGTGGCGGTTTTACCTGACGGGCCAAACCAACGTGTTCCAAGAACTCACCGTCACCGGTGAAGGCCAAGCGGTGCTCGTCATCACCCGCCAGCAGTGCGACCCGGATATTCCCGAGTCGTTTACCGGAACGAAGCTGCGTCTCGACCGGCAAGCCGGCATCGTTGAGTTCCGGCAGGAGAACGTCCTGCCAGCCGACGACGCAAAGAAGTTGCTCGACGACGCGCTGCGCGCGGGTGTGTTCGGGTTGAAAAGCGTTCCGACGAGCGAAACCGAGCGGCTGCGGGTCCGCACCCATTTTGGCAACCGCGACCAGTCCGCGACAGGCCCGGCCGATCTCAGTTCCACCTTCGACTGGGCACCGTCGGTCTGGGTGAACCGCACCCGCTGGCAACAGGTGGCTCGTTTGCCGAGGAATTTTCCGAGTCTGTACCGCCGACTCCAGAAACACGAGATCGTCCTCGTGGATGACCACGGCCAACCGGTTGAATCACCGGCCAAGTAGATTGGGCAACCACGTCGTCAATGGGGGAAAGTAGGTGATCAGCAATACGCCGAGGAACAACACCCCCAGCATCGGCAACACGGCGCGCATCACGCTGATGAGCGGTTTGTTGAAGCGGTACGAGGCGAGCAGCAGGTTCAACCCGACCGGTGGCGCGAGGAAGCCGAGTTCCATGTTCGCCAGAAAGATGATTCCAAGATGGATCGGATCGATTCCAAACGCCATCCCCAGAGGAACCAAGAGCGGGACGACGACCACGATCGCCGCGTAGATTTCCACCAGTCCGCCGACGAACAGCAACACCACGTTCAGCCCGAGCAGAAACAGCCATTTCGATTTGATGGTCGTCGTCGCCCACGCCACCGCCTGATCCGGCACCTGCGCGTCCACCAGATACTGCGTGAATCCGAGGGCCACGCCGAGGATCAAGAGCACCCCACCCACGAGCAACCCGCAATCGGTCACCGTTTTCAGCACCGTTGCCGACTCTCCTCTACCCCTCCACTTCAAATCCCGGTAGATGAACACCTCGACGATGAACGCATACAACGCCGTCACCGCCGAGGCTTCCACCGGGGTGGCAAATCCGCCGAACAACGCCACCAGCGCCACGAGCGGCAACAGCAGCTCCCACTTTGCTGCCCAAGCCGCGGCCCAAGCCTCCGCCAAACTGAACCGCTTGCGCGCCGCCTCCAGTTTCGGCCCGGCCGCGACGCCCCACCAGATCGTCAGCCCCACCAGCAAAAATCCCGGCAGAATCCCGCCCAGAAACATCTGCTCGATGGTGACCGACGCCTTCGCCTGCGACGCGATGATCGCATACAGGATCAGCGGCAGGCATGGTGGGAACAAAATCCCAAGCGACCCGGCGCCCGTGAGCAAGCCCAGTGCGTTGCGCTCGGTGTATTTCGCCGCGAGCAACACCGGCATCAGCACCCCGCCCAGCGCCAGAATCGTGACGCCGGACCCGCCGGTAAACGACGTGAAGAAGGCACACGCCAACGCGGTCACGATGGCCGGGCCGCCGCGAATCTGCCCGAACAACGCGTCGAACACCCGTACCAACCGCCGCGACGCGCCACCCTCCGCCAGAAAATAGCCCGCCAGCGTGAACAGCGGCACCGTCGGCAGCGACGGATTGACCACGAGGCTGTAATGGGTCAGCGGCACCGCCGCGATCGGCACGCCTTCCGACCAGAACAAGATCAGCGCCGCGCCGCCGAGCGTCGTGAATACGGGCGCGCCGAACACCGTGGCCACCAGCAACGCCCCCAGCGCCGGCCAACGCATCCGCTCCGGCGGTATGGGAATGAACAGCGCCGTCGCCACAAACCCGGCCGCCAGCACGAGCGCCACCACGCGACCCCGCCACGTCGCTGCCGCGTGCCACCACAGCCGGAGTGCGATCACACCGAATCCAACCGGCAACAGCAGTTGCACCCACCAGGTCTTGATGCCGTAGGCGATGGTCGCGCCCGTGGGAATTTCGGACTGAAGGAACTGCACGCTGGCGACGCACAGAAAAGCTGACACGGCTGCGGCGAACGAGTGACTGAAAAGTGTCGCGGCAGTTTTGGCACGTCCACGCAGGACAGTCGTGAGTGCTGATAACGCGAGCAAACGTCCATCCCGCACGGCGATGGCGCCTCCCAGCACGCCAACCACCAGCGTGAGGTGTTGGACGATGATACTGGCTCCGGAGATGCCGGTATGCAGCGTCTTGCGCAGGAGAATCTCGGCAACCGGCAACAGCATCATCGCCAGCAACGCCAACGTGACGCCGAGGTTTTCTGTGGTGCGGAGGCCGCGCCGCCAGCCGGTCGGCTCGGATTGGGCCGCGCTGGGTTCGACGCTCATGGTTTCGGCGCGGCGCGATACTCCTGCAACAACCGCATCACTTCATCGAACATCGCGGCGGGAACGATTTTGCCGCGGATGGTCGGATACACCGATTCCGCCAGTTTCACCCACTCGGTTTCCAACTCGGGCGTCAGCGGGTGAACCTGCAACCCGCGTTTCACCATCGCCGCAACCGCTTCGGCATTTTCGGCGCGGCTGCGGACTTCGATCTGCTCGCTGGCCTCGTGCGCAGCCTGTTGCATCGCGGCGCGCGTTTCGGCTGACAAACCATCCCAGACTTTCTTCGCAATCACCGTCCCGCCGACCAGCGGCACCCAGTTGATCTCCAACATGTGCGGCGCCGGGCCGTAGAACTGTCCCGCCAGCGCGTAGAACGGCGTGGAGGGCGTCGCGTCAATCAAGCCGGTCTGCAGACCCGGCAGAATATCCATCGCCTCCAACGAAACTGGCTGGTAGCCGAGCGATTTCATGATGTCGCTGGTCTGCGTGTCGCCCGAGCCGACGAACATCTTCATCTTCTTGAGGTCCGCGGGATGCCGGGCCGGCCGACGCGAAAAGAACCGCACCCAGCCGGCATCCCCCCAGAACAAGATCACGTAACCCTTCTCCAGAAATTTCTTCTCGAACAACGGGCGCAGCTTGCCGGAAACGTAATCGAGTTCGTCAATCGAACGGAAGGCCATCGGGATGTTCTGGAGACACTTCACCGAGTCATCGATCTCGGCCAGGCCGCCGACGGTGAGCATCGCCGCCTGCAACTGCCCGATGCGCATCCGCCGCACCATGTCGGCCTCGCCGCCCATCGTCCCGTCGGTGTAAATGATCAACTGCACCCCGCCGCCCGGCGCCTGCCGCCACTTCTCGCCCATCGCCTGGAGGATCTGGTGGTACGACGTGCCCTTCGGCGCCAGCGTCGCCAGCTTCACTTTCGGTTGCTTGTCGGCGGCGCTCGCGACCCCGGTCATTCCCAACATCACCCCGCAGATCAGTCCCAATCTATTCATGCTCATTCCACAAAAAGCTCATCGACTCTTCCCAACAACCATCGCGCCCGCCGTTGACCGATGATATTGACCAGCCGCGCCTGGGGATGTTCATCCGGGTTGATCGCCAAGGCGCGCTGCAGCAGCGTTTCGAACTCTTGGCGATCCTGTTGTCCCAAGCACACCGACTCCGCCCACCCCACGAACGGCGTCGCTACCTTCCCGCCGGTCAACTCGACCACCCGCTCAAAATGTTTCCGCGCGCGCTCCACGGCTTCCGACCGGCCGCTCGGTCGCGCCAGCTCGTAGTTCATCAGAAAACTGTGGATGGCGCCGTTCTCCCAATCCGGGTCAAGCGCGTACGCGCGGTCGATCAAGGCTTCGACGATCGGCTGTTGCGCCACGACTTCGGGCTGGTCTTTGGAAATGGAAATGCCCGCGCCCCATGCGGCCGCTGTCCAGTAGAGGAACGGCACGTCATCCTTTCGCATCACGCGCGCCACCGCCGACTTCGGGTCGAGCCGCACCGCGTCCCCGATGCCGGCAACTCGCACCTCCAGCCCGCGCAACCCGTAATCGCGGGCGCGCCAATACATGCGCCGGGCGCGGTGACGCAATTCGGTCGCCCGCGTCAGGTCCGTCAACTCCACTTCGTCCGCTTCGGTTTGGATGAACGCGTAGCTGTACTGGGTGAACCCACTGGCGGCCGCCTCCAATAGACTGCGGTTCCGCGGCGATTCCACCAGCATCGTCTCGATGAGCTTCAGGCTGAACGGCGCGGCGTCCTTGATCAGTTGCGGATCGTCGTCGGCGGCAAACGCGGTGCTCGCCCCGCCCGCCAGCGCGTCGCCCATCTGGTTGATCGCCCATTTGCGGAACGAGCAGCCGGTGGCGAGCAGGGACGCAATGATCAGGGTTCGTAGTAAGCCACGGAGCGCCAGCGGAGTGGCATTCCGCCGGCTCACGGCACTCCGCTTCGCTCCGTGCCTGACTACAAACAATACGGAAGTCATCGTTCGGAGGGTGTTTCTCGCATGACCACCGTGGATTGGCAAGCGCCGGCGTACGTACCGCAGCCGTCCCCGGCTGCGAGTTCACGCACCGTCCCGGTGCGACTGTTCGGCGGCGGGACGCCGGCCGAACTCGCCGCCGGGGACGGCTGCGGTACGAAGCAGTGTCGCCCTCACCCTCCCGCTACTCCCGCCAATCCACCACCACGCCCCACCATTTCGCGCGGCCGAAACTGAGACCCTCGTAAACCTCCCGGCACTGCGGCGGCTTGACGATCTGGCTGATCAGCGGCGCGACGCGGACTCCGCCGGTCGCAAGCTCGTGCTGGATCTTCATCCACTTGCGCCGTTGCAACGCATTCTTGTCCACCCCGGCGGCCATACCGGGAGCAACCTCGTGCGCGCCGTGCAGAGTGACGCCCCGACAGAGCAGCTCGCGAATGAAGTCGGTCGCATCCAGCGCCGGCTGACTCCGCCAATGCGTCATCAAGACCATTTGCCCGCGCACACGCGTGAAGCCCGGCATCGCCAGCGTGGTCGGTGCATGTCCGGTCGTGTCCACCGTGATATCGAATCCTTCGCCACCCGTGAGTTCATTGACGCGCTCGCGCAACTTCGGCGCGGATGGGTCGAGTGTTTCCCGGATGCCACATTTCGCGGCCAGTGACGCGGCGCTCCGGGACGGGGTCAATGCCGACGACTCGGCCGCCGGAGCGCTGGAGGAGTTGCGCGACGAGGTTGCCGATCATTCCCAGGCCCCAAACACCAACCACCGGTAAATGATCGTGTTGAATCACCTGCAACGGCGTATAGGCGATGCTAATGAGGCGCAGATAAGTGGCGTGCTCCGGCGTGAGCCGCGCATCCAGCGAAACGATGTCCGTGTCGGCATTGACCGTTGCGTGGCTGAGGTGCCGGATCAGGCCGACGACCGGATCGCCCGGCTTGTACTCAGTCACGGCCGCGCCAACGTCGAGGACGTGGCCGCAACCGGCATAGCCCGGCACCCACGGATACGCACACCAACTGCCGGGAATATGGACGTTGGGATCAAGCGCCAGATAATTGGCGCATTCGGTCCCGGGACTGATCGCGGTAAAATCGACGCGCACCGCCACCTCGCGCGGCCCGAGCGCCGTCGGATCGTAATCGAATTCCTCCAACACCACCTGTTGTTTGGCGAGCATCCGCCAACGTTTGGCTTGTTGCATCGGCTCTCCTATTTCTTCCACACATACCGGTTCAACACCGCGCGCAGCGCGGCGGCCAGCGGGATGGCGAGGATGCCGCCGACGATTCCGCCGAGCAGTGAAGTGCCGACCAGCACCGCCAGAATCACCGTGACCGGGTGCATGCCGACGCGTTGGCCGATGATCCGCGGGGAGAGGAACGTGCCTTCGATGATCTGCACCACCACGAAAATTCCCAGGACGATTGCCGGGTGCAACCAGTCGCGAAACTGCACGCCGGCAAGCGCCAAGGCCGGCACGAGGCTGATCAACGCGCCCAGGTACGGAATGATGCCGAGGATGCCGGCCAGTGCGCCGAGCAGGAAGGCGTAGTTCAGGCCGAGGATCGAGAACCCGATCGTCAACAGCACCCCCACGCAGAGCGCAACCAAGACCTGTCCGCGAAAGAAGACGATCAGCGAGTCATTGATCGCGCGGATCACGAAGACGATCTCCTCTTTGAGCTTCGATTCCTGGACCGGCAGGTAATTCGTCCACGCCTTCTCGATGGCTTCCTTGTGCAGCAGAAAGTAGAAAAGATAAAACGGCGTGAACGCTAGCCCGAAGACCATCCCGAATCCCGCCAGCACGCCGCCCACCCGTTCCCACAGCCACTGGCCCGCGAGCGGCAGAGACTGCTGCAGCCAGTCGCGGAATTGATCGCCGGTTTCCGATTCCCACATCGCCTGTGCCTTCAGCCCGAGCGACGAGCGTTGCATCCAGTCCTGCGCGGCCTGACGCGCTTGCTCCGCATAATCGGGGGTGCGACTGACGAGCAAACTTGTTTCCACGACCAGCCGGGGCACGACCGTGACCAACAACATCAACACGAGGGCCGCGGCCAAACCGAACACCCAAACGATCGCCCGTTGCCGGGACAAGCCGTGCCGTTCCATGAACGCGACGACGGGTTCGAGCAGATACGCGAGGATGCCGGCCACAGCCAATGGAATGAGGATCGCCGCCAGCCGGTTGAGCAGCCAGCCGAGCGCCCACAATACCAGCACGGCCGCGCCGATCAGCACCGCCGTCGCCACTGCCGTTGCCGCCAGCCACAGCAGCCGCGCCTGTTTCTCCGTGGGAGTCGGGAAACTCATCGTCGCCGGGTTCTACCAGTTTCGCTGTCGCTGTGGCCAGCCCGAACTGTTCGCCGTCGCGGACTACCGGACCAGCCGCTGGCACAACGCCAGCAAAAAGTCCCGGTTGTCGGCGCTCGCGTATCGCATCTGGCCGCCCATGCGGGCGAAGCTCTTGCAGTATCGCAGATAGTAGGCGGGATTGTCCGGGGGCGGTTCGCCGTCCCGTTGCCAATCCCAAGACGCGGGGGATAAATCCACGACGGCGATGAAGTGGTTCTGAATCGGCTGGCCGGTTTGCTGGATCGCGAGGTTGTTCGCCATCGAAAACGACTTCTCGAAAATCATCGGCGACATCACGGCTGACCCGACCGACAGATACACACCGCCGGCGATCTGTGAGACGCTGTGGGCGAAGCACAGAAAATCGCGCTCGGCGGTCTGACCAATCGCCGCCCCACTGCACATCGGATGCGTGTAGATGATGTCGTGTCCAAACTGCGGATGCCCCGTGAACGGCACGCCCTGCCGGCAGGCGGCGGCTTGGACGCTGAACCGTTTCCAAGGGTGTGGCACCGCGCGCAAACCGGCCGGCAACCCCAACCGCTGGAACTCCGGCGTGTCCGGAATGGTCAACCCTTCGCTCTCGATCAACGCCCCCACCGACTCGCCGTATCCGCGTCCTTCGTGCGCGCCAACGCGCAACGCGAGGTTGATGTGAAAGCCGGTTTCCTCCCAAATCCCGAATTGTCCCTCGGCCACGTAGCGGCGCACGTCTTCGCTGCTCTGGCCCTGATAGGCAAACTCCCAATCGTGGATGATGCCGGCCCCGTTGGTGGCCAGGTGTGTGACCCAGCCATCTTGGATCAGCTTGATGAGGACCGGGCCGAGACCGTTCTTGATGGTGTGCGCACCAAACGCGAGTATGACGGGGCGGTGGTTGGCGCGCGCGGCCCGGATGCGCTCGACCGTTTCCTCCAATACCCGGTGCGCCGTCGCCGTCAGCGGACGCGGGGCGGCGTCCACCCGCACGTGGTCGCGCTCGATGACGGTCTTGTTACGCCGCTCGCGCAGCGGTTTGATCCGGAGTTTGGTGCGGTCGAACTGCGGGTGCATACGGGTTCAGTTCATTCCCAGCAGCCGGAGCAACTGGTCCAGTTGCGAGTAGTCCGGCACGATGAGGTGCGCGCCGGCGCGGATCAAGCGGCTGCGTTTGGCGGGGTTCAGCCCGTAGCGCCGCACCTCGTCGCCGGCGACGCCCACGGTGATGCCGCCGCGTTTGCGGGTCTCGCGGATTTCGACCGGGCCATCGCCCACGGCCAACACGCGATTGAAATTCGCTTCGCCGATGTCCGTCATGATGCGGTCGAGCACGAGGCGTTTCACTTCGCGCGTGACGTCGCCCACCGCGCCGTAAATGCGACCGTGGAAAAAGCGGGCGTAGCCGAGCGCCTCGGCTTCGGTGATCACGTGCGGCTCGTCCGTGCCGCTCGCGAGGTACAGCTCCACGCCGGCCGCGTCCAGTCGCTGCAACAGGGCGATGGCGTTCTTCGTGACGAAATCGCTGACGTCGAGTTCGCCCCGGCGCAGTTTACCCAGCCGGGCCTCCACCACCCGCAACAGCGCGGCGTCGTATTCCGCCTTGTAGCCGAACTCATCGCGGATGTCGCCCGCCGGCACCACCCCGAACTCGCGGACCATCTTCACCAAACCCACCATCTGCACCAGTGTTTGGACGCCGGTCGTCTTGTCAATGTAGTCGCGCACACGTTTGACCACGCGGGCGTAGAGCGTCTCGTCGGCCGTCGCGTACTGCGGACCGAGGATCGCCTTGACCATCACCGGCTCCATCATCGTTTCCCAGCCCTGGCGCAACGTGGAAATTGTGCCGTCGTGGTCGAAGATGGCGTGCGTGATCCGCACCGGCTGGGGCAGCGGCACGACCAACTCGATCTCCGTGCCCTCCTGATAGGTCGCGCGCCGCGGGTCGTCGGCCAGTTCGGGTTCGTACACATAATCAGGATCGGACCCGATCGCCAGAATCTCCCCGGGCGACGCGGTGCCGGTCTGGAACAGCTTCTGCACGGTGACGCCGGCCACGAAGTTGCCGAAGCTGGCGGCGTCAACGGGCGAATGCCCGGCCCCCAACGTCGCCGCGAGCCCGGCCAGCATGCTGTCGCCGGCGCCGACGGGATCGATCGAATTGATGATGTGCAGGCCCGGCACGACCTGGACCCCGGTCGCGTCGGCCACCAGCACACCCCGCGCGCCACGGCTGACAAATACCGGCTTCTGCCAGCGCGCGACCAGTTGCTGCGCGGCGGCGCGCGCTTCTTCCAGCGACACCACGTCGTCGTAACCATGGGCCGCCCCGCACTGCCGGGTGGCCTCGACCTCGTTGAGCCGGTGCAGGCAGTGGTGATAGACGCCTGCGATATGCCGGCAATCCACGATGAACGTCTGGCCGGGCTGACGCGCGAGCAGCGCATTCAATGCCGACTGGAAAAACGGCGTGTGGATGCCGCGGATGATTTGCTGGTTGACGATGACGACGTCGAGCGCCGGGAGAGCCGTTTCCAGTTTGGCCAGCAGCGCGGTGGCGACGTCGTCGCGCAGCCGGTTGAAGTTGCCGAAATCGATGCGGCTTTCTTCGCGGCCTTCGCGGATGGGTTTGAGGTAGGCGAGCGTGTCCCAATCGCCCGACTGCGAGAGGATGCCCTGCCGGCCGACGCGCTTGGCGTCCAGCAACCGCAGCATCTCGCGGCCAAACGGATCATCACCGATGACGCCGAACACCTCCACCGTACCGACCTGCACGGCCACGAGGTTGTTGACGATCGTGCCGGCGCCGCCGAGTTCGTAACGCTGTTCGCGCACGGGGCGGGTCGGCAACCCGGTCTCGACGGATTTCTCCGACGCGGAAACATCCTGCTCCCAATACACGTCGAGACAAAAATCCCCGATCACGCCGACGCGCACCCGGGTGATGGCTCGCAGGAGTTCGGTGAGTGACTGGTTCTTGGTCATGCGGCGGCGCGGCAGTTTCGCTTCAGCGCCCGCGTGCCGATTCGCCGAGCCCGGCTACATCAGTTCTTCGATCAATTCCCTGGCGGCGGCGGGATCGATGCCGAGCGGACGGTGGGCGAGCGGGCCGCCTTCGGCGAGGACCGGCTCGGACTGGTCGAGCGACGGCAGGTCGTCGCGTTTCCAGAACAGACCGATGGGAATCGTGTCGCCCCACATGAAGGCGTAATCCAGCGCCTTGTGGAAATCGGTCGGGTTGTGGCCAAGCTCGGCGAGGTCTTTCACGCGGGGCCGGAAGAACTGGTAGGTGTTGTCCTTGTTGTAGGTCACGCACGGACTGAACACGTCGATGAGGGCGAACCCGCGATGCTGGAGGCCGCCCTTGATCAACTCCGCGAGCATCTTCTGGTTGCCGCTGAAGCCGCGGGCCACGTAGGTCGCGCCGCCGGCAATCGCCAGCGCGATGGGGTTGATCGGGTTCTCGACGTTGCCGAAGGGGGTGCTCTTGGTTTTCATGCCCTTGCTGCTGGTGGGCGAGCACTGGCCGGTAGTCAGGCCGTAAATCTCGTTGTTCATCACCACGTAGGTCAGGTCGTAATTGCGGCGCATGCAATGGATGAAATGATTGAAGCCAATGCCGTAGCCGTCGCCATCGCCGCCGGTGACGATGACTTTCAGCGAGTGATTGGCCAGTTGCACGCCGCAAGCGACCGCCACCGCGCGCCCGTGCAACGTGTGCATCCCATAGGCGTTGACGTAGCCGGGCAGGTTCGACGAACAGCCGATGCCGCTGATCGTGACCACTTCGTGCGGCTGCAGTCCGCAGGTGGCGACGGCCTGCTTGAGAGCCTCGAGCACCCCGAAATCGCCGCACCCGGGACACCAGTCGGGATCGACCGGCCCTTTGAAGTCTTTCGCGGTGAGCGCCGGGGACAGTGGTTTCGGCTCAATGACGGGCGCAGTCGTGGTCGCTGATTCCATGTGGTATTCTCCTCAAACGATGTGCTCGTGGGTCGGCACGTAGGTCTTCGTGGCGCCGGCCAAAATGGCTTTCACGCCGTCCACGATGTGGTGCGGCATGAACGGTTCGCCGTCGTACTTGCGGATGTGACCGTGCGCGGCAAACCCCGTCTCGCCCCGCAGGTAACGGGCGAACTGGCCGCTGTAGTTGTTCTCGACGATGATGGTCGTTTTGCTCTTCGAGAGCAGGGAGAGAATGTGATCGCCGTGCAGGGGAACGAGCCACTTGATTTGGAGATTGTTGACCACGATCCCCTCCTCGCCTGCGAGTTTCTCGCACGCTTCGCGAATGACCCCCTCGGTCGAACCCCACCCCAGCAGCGTGACGGCGGCATTGGCCGGGCCGAACAACTTGGGCGGTGCGATTCGTGGCAACACGCCCTCCATCTTGCGCATCCGCTTTTCGTGCATCGCCTGGCGCTTGTGCGGATGGGTGAACTCGTCGCTGATGAGAATGCCGTTCTCCATGTGATCGTCGGTGGCCGCCACGTGCATGTAACCGGGCGTGCCCGGCAACGCGCGCGGCGAGACACCGCTCTCCGTGAACTTGAATCGCTTGTAACCGCCTTCCGGTACAGGCGGCGCGTCGCCGTTGCCATTGCCGCCCCAACCGATGATCTCGCCGCGATCAATCTCGGGGTTGAAATCGAATTCCTCCGGGGCCATGCTCGCCCGGCCTTCCGACAGCAGCAGATCGGACAGCACGATGCCGGGACACTGGAATCGGTCCACCAAATTGAACAGTTCGGGGATGGTGTGGAAACAATCCGGGATGGTGGTCGGCGCCACGATGATTCGCGGATAATCGCCCTGCCCAGCGCCCATCGCCTGCCAGAGATCGCCCTGCTCGGTCTTCGTCGGCACGCCCGTCGCGGGGCCGGCGCGTTGGACGTTGATGGCGACGACCGGGATTTCCATCATCGACGCCGCGCCGAGCGCCTCGGTCATCAGGGCAAACCCGCCCCCGGACGTGGCGCACATCGCGCGGCAACCGGCATGACCGGCGCCCACGGCCATGTTGATGACGCCGAGTTCGTCCTCGACCTGGCGCACCATGATGCCGAGTTTGCGGGCGTTCTTGGCCATCCAGTGCAGCACGCCCGTCGAAGGACTCATCGGATAGGCACAGTAAAATTTCACCCCCGCCGCCGCGCCGCCCATCGCCAACGCCTGATTGCCTTCGAGGAATGCGTACCGCTTACCCGTGTCCGGCAGACTGGTGGAGAACGGCTGGAACTGCGCCGCCGCGTGCTCATAACCGGCACGGGCGACGGCCACGTTCTCGTCCACGATGGCGGCGCCTTTGCTTTTCTTGCCGAACTGCGCGCTGATGGCGGCTTCCAATGCCTCGAACGGTACGCCCGTCATCTGCATCAACGCGCCGAGCGCGATGGTGTTCTGGACATTGGGAATCTTGCTCGCGCCCGCCAGTTCGCGGACCGGCAGCGCGCACATCTGGACGCCGTCCCGGGGCGCGCCCGGCTTGATCTTCTCGGCATCGAACAAACAGGCGCCGCCGGCGCGCAGATGGGTGAGATGCCGGTTCATCGTGTCCTGATCCAGCGGAATCAGCGCGTCGATTTTATCGCCCATGCTGTTCACCCGCTCGTCGCTGGCGCGCAGGATGAGGAAAATATGGCCGCCGCGAATGATGGACTGATAGGCGTTGTAGGCGTTGACGTGCAAACCGCGCCGGACGAAAATCCGGGCGAGAATATCGCCGGGCGTGGCAATCCCCTGTCCCGCCGCCCCACCAACGGCCACCGCAAAATCAACCTTCGCCATACACGACTCCTCCAGCGCTGCGCTGTTGTTCAGGATTTCGGCTGCCCCCCGCGATGCTCAACCAACGCCAACGCCGCGCAACCTAACATCCACCGATGGTCGAAGCAATGGAAAACATGGCTGTGCGCCGAAGGCGTCGCATCCTCGCGCGGCTCATGGAATAGGGGTGCCGGCTTCATCGGCCAACGCCGCAGCGATGCGGTTCAGCGCCTCGCCAATCGTGGCGGGCGGAGCACCCGCCCAGTCGCCATTGTCCGTCGCCGTGAATGTGGCGTTTTGGCTGGAGCCCACTGCATCATCCACGTAGGACTTGTTCGCGC
>Ga0247727_10005569_pt1 | contig 25431 bp, 27 predicted proteins | sample WisWelCaveWW1625_FD_202498 | JGI IMG/M metagenome (GOLD analysis project Ga0247727, IMG submission 202498) | Biofilm microbial communities from Wishing Well Cave, Virginia, United States - WW16-25 | ecosystem: Environmental > Aquatic > Deep subsurface > Groundwater > Cave microbial mat | place...
GACAGCCCATGAGTCAGAGAAAAAGTGATTTGGGAATCCCTCGACTGACGACGACAACGACCGCCGCGCACGATTTTTGATGCGGCGTGGCTCGACAGACTCTACTCAACTGACGACAGGCCCTACGTCTCCGAGATGGTGCGCCGCATCGCCGCCATCCTGCTGATGGGGCCGTGGCTGGACAAGAGCTACGCCGCCTCGAAAGCCGCCGCGGTTGCATGGAAGAATGGCGCGCCGGTGGAGGCATAGCCCGGCCAAGGGCCTCGATTTCTGTGGGGAGAGGCCGGCAACTGTCGCCCCGCCAACGCGAATCGCCGATGTTCCCGCGGTTCGCGGTCTGGCAGGGGGAATCCATGGCGCACGACGGGTCGCCGGAGGCGGTCAGGGGCAGCCAGCTTGAGCTGTTCGGCGGGGAGCCGGTTTCCACCAACGGCGCCACACTCGACCAGATGCGCGAGTACCTGCACCGCCTGCTGGCGGAGGCGCGCGCCGCCAAGACCATGCCCTGGCCGCCGCTGACCGCCGGGCTCTACCGCGGGCTCTTCCCGCAGCTGTCGTTCTGGCTCCCCGAGGAGGAAAGCGCACAGCTCCGCTTGGAATTCGAGACCGAACTGGCGCGCCTCGAAGCGGCCTGATCCGCGCCAGACCGCAGGAATCATCCGCCGTCGTTCAGCCCCGCCGCGGTCTGGCGAAGATCAGGCGCTGGTACACCAGGCCGATGCCGATCAGCACCGCGCCCAGCACGATCACGGACAGCGCCCGCCACAGGCCGGTGATGCCGGTGAGGTCGTAGAGGAACACCTTGGCCACCGACAGCATGACCAGCGCCGCCGAGGCCAGCCGCGCCTCGCGCGAGCCGCGCCACACCCCGTAGGCGAGGAAGGCGAGGCCCAGCATTAACCAAGCCGCCGAGTAGGACCACACCTCGGCTGCGCCCGTGCGCTTCCACACCGCGATCACGTCGCCCTGGAACGCGTGGCGCACGGTGAGAGTGACGTAGGCGAACAGCAGGAGGATGGCGAGCAACGCGGCGCCGAGCACGTACCAGCGCGGGCGAATGCCGCGCGACGCACGGGCGAGAAGCACGGCAGCGGCGCCGGGAAGCGCGTAGGCGAGCGCAAGCGAGCTGAGCACGGGAACGCCGCGCACGGGCTCGCTGTTGAGGAGCGGGTTCTCGACGAGGCCGAGGCCGAGCACGATGAAAAACGCGGAAATCACGCCGAAAGCGAGCGACGCGACGTGGAAAATCGGGTTGTGGCGGCCGAGATCGAGGCGCATCAGCACGGTGGCGAAGCCGAGACTCATGAGCGCGAACAGGCCCTGCTCGACGTGGCCGGAGGCGTTGGCGAGCGGGTCGCCGCCGTTGAGCGCGTGGCGGATCTGGAAAAATACCAGCAGCGCCCCAAACAGCACGCCGAGCGCGTCGCAGATGCGCACGGCTAAATCCTCGCGTTCGCGCTTCAAGATGCTGCCGGCGGCGAGAAAGGCAACGGCCGGCGCGCCGTAGCCGAGCAGCAGCCAGTTGAAGAGCGGCCAGGTGCCGACGTCGGCGCCCATGATGCGCGGGTCCCAGGCGAGGCGGCCGAGCACGATGAAGCCGAGCGCGGCAACGACGTATCTGAGCAGGGTGATGCGGTCGATGACGGCGAAGATCGACGTGGTGAGGGCGGTGACGGCGAAGGCGACGGTGAGATAGCCGCGGTCGAGCACCATCACGAAGGCGAGCGTCGCGCACGCGGCGGCGGCGGCGGCAAAGCAGCCGAGCGCCAAGCGGGTGAGCGGCGATTTCTGCTCGGCCGGCACGTTGTCGAAGCGGTCGGCGACCAGGTAGAAGACGGCGCCGAGCACCACCGCGAACGCGGCAAACGAGATCGAGCGGTCGAACTGCGTCACGCGCAGGTAGGCGAGGATCAGGGCCAGCAGCGGCGGCACGATCGCCGCCAGCGCATAGAGCCCAGCGGTGGGCAGCGGCAGCGCACGGCCGCGCCACAAGCGCAACGTCGCCAGCGCGCCGATGGCGAGCGCCGACGCCGCCGCGAACACCAGGAAGGCCGCCACGTTGTCGGGCAGCCGCAGCACCTCGGCCACGGCGGGCGCCAACAGGCGCGGATCGGGCGGGGCTTTCAGCCCCGGCCACACGGCGATGGCGCCGAGTGCGACGACGCCGGCGAGCACGGCTCCGGTCGCCGCCGGCGCGCTGCGCCAGGCGGTGAGCGCCAGGATCGCCATGACCGCGACCGCGAACGTGCCCCACTGGCCGTCGAAGCGGGCGGCGCCCAGGGCCAGCAGCGCCAGCACGGACAGGGCCGCGAGCGCGACCGTGGCGATCCAATCGGGCGTCGCCGCGTCGTCGGGCGTGGCCAGATGCGGCTCGAGCGCCATGCAGGCGGCGGCCAGCGCCAGTTGCAGGGCCACGTGCACGAACAGCGCCGAGGCCCAAGGGCCCGTGCCGTCGCCGACCTGCCCGAGCAGGCCCAAGCCCCAGATCGCCGCACCGGCCACCACCGCCGCGGCGAGCCACAGCCAGCGCCGCAGGCGCGCCAGCGCGTAGGCCGCAGCCGCGACGACGGCGAGGTAGACCACCAGCGGCCAGGGGCTCGGGGCGTCCGAGGCGACCAGCATCGGCACCAGCAGCGAGCCGGCAAGCCCGAGGCCGGCGAGCGCCGGTCCGTGCAGCGCCGCCGCGACCATGGTGGCGATGCCGATCAGGCCGAGCAGGACAAAGGCGGCGGCCGGGCCGATGAAGCCGTAGAGCGCGTGCGCCGCGTAGACCGCGCCGAAGGCACAGGCCGTGCCGGCCGCGGTCAGCACGCTCGGCACGTGGGCCGCCGGAATGGCCTCCACCGGCAGCGCCCGCTCGGAGCGGCGGAACCATTCCCCGGCGGCGACCAGGGCCAGCGACAGCAGCGCCAAGAGGGCCACGCGCACGCCAGGTCCGAACACGCCCTGCTCGATCGAGTAGCGCACCAGCAGCAGGCCGCCGAGCGCCAGCGCGAGGCCGCCGAGCCAGACCGCCCAGCGCGTGCCGAGGCGCTCTTCCAGCGTCGTTGCCGGGGCCGGCGTGGGCGCGGCGGATATTGGCGGCTCGTCCGGCATATCAGGTTGCGGCTCGGGCTCGGGCGCAACGGCCTGCTCTGGTTCGATGGGTTCGACCGCCGGCTCCGGCGCGGCGGCAGTCGGCTCCTCTGGCGCCGCGCCGGATCGCTGCTGGGCGCGCAGCGAGGCAATGTCCCCCTCCAGCGAACGGATTGCGTCCGTGAGGCCCTCCAGGCGGCCTTGGACGGCCTGCAGGCCGCGACGCGCGCCGAGTGCCCAGAAGAAGGCGATCACGCCCAGCAGAGCAGCAAGCGCTTCCAGCATCGGTCGATCTCCGTGAGCGCGGCACCGGTCGGACGGCCGACGGCTCGGCCGGCGCAGCAGTTCGCCCATCATGCCAGCTTGACCTCAGCCGACGGTAAACTCGACAATGCCCGAAATTGTGGAGCGGACGGGTGCCCGGTCCGCCAATTCCTGATGCTGGGTTAATGCCAGAGCAGGATCGCTTCGGATTGAACGACCTTGCCTCGATCGAGACGTGGCGGCCGAAGCGTGAATCCTGCTCTGATCATAGACTCGAGAGCAAGATTCACGTTCCATGATCGAAGCCAAGCGCTTCGATCAGAAACGATCTTGCTCTTGGATCCGTCGCAGCAGCAACCATCCGGCGAGGCAACACATGACACCGATCGGTCTGTTCAAGGGCGAGCACGCGCTGGTCACGGGCTCGGCCTCCAACATCGGCCGGGCGATCGCCCAGACGCTCGCGCGCGAAGGCGCCGCCGTGCGCTGCGCCGACATCGACCCCGTCCGCAACACGGCCGTGGTGGCGGAGATCGTCAAGGCCGGCGGATCGGCCGAGGCGGTGACGGCCGATCTGAGCACCACGGACGGCTGGCACGCGGCGCTGCCGCCGGAGGCGCAGCCGATCACCATGTTCGTGCATTCCGCCTCCCCGCCGCGCCGCGAGGCCGACACGGCGCTCGCCGTTTCCGAGGCGACCTGGGACGGCATGATGAACACCAACGTGCGCTCGGGCTTCCTGATCGCCCGCGAGCTCGCCCGGCGCATGCGGGCGACCAGTACCAGGGGCCGCATGCTGTTCATCACCTCGCTCCACGCCGAGTCGCCACGCAATCTGCCGCACTACTCGGCCGCCAAGGCCGGCCAGACCATGGTGGTGAAGGAGTTGGCGCGCGCGCTGGGGCCGTCCGGCATCCGCGTCAATGCCCTGGCGCCCGGGGCCGTGCCGGGCGGCGGCTTCAACGCGGCTGCCTTCGACTTCTCCGGCAAGATCCCGCTGGGGCGCCTCGGCAGCGCCCAGGACATGGCCGACATGGCGATCGCCCTGCTGTCCGACCGGTTCTCCGCCTACGTCACCGGCACGACCGTGGTGGTGGACGGCGGCATCGCGCTCCACAACTGGATCGCGCCGGCGACGGAATGAGGGGTCGCCTCACTGACGCAGCATCTGATAGATTGTCATCACTACCTTGCCACACTGCGGATACGCCATTTCGATCCAGCGATCGGCGTCGTTCCAGCGGCCATTCGCCTGCATGCTCGCGATCCCGCGCACCGCCGCCCTGATCTCGCCGCTGGCGTCGATCGCCCCTTCCCACTGGAAGGTGGTCTTCTGGGCGTCGTGCTGCCACTCGATGCGACCGTCTCCGATCGTGATCCTTACCGATTGCGCAGCTCCGTCACAGCCTTGCTGCGTGCGCGCGAGATAGGTGCCGTTGGGGATCTTGGCGGTGGTCGAGACCGGAGCGCAGCGGGCTGTGGCGATCTGCGTCTGCGCTCGGCTCACGTGGCGCCCGTTGGGATAGGCGCTGAGGTAGGGCTGAAAGCAGACTGCGATCTTGCAGCCGTCCGAAGCGGCTGCGCAGCTCAGGGCGGTGTCGAACAGCCGATCTTCCGCTTGCTGGCTCGCCAGCTTGTCCGACTCGCAGGCCCGCGCCGCTTTTTGCTCGCGAGCATGCAACTCGCTCCGCGCCCGGCCGTCCGGGTGGCTGGTCAGGTAGGGCGCAATGCAGGCGCGAGGGATGTCGCAGACGGCATTGGCCGCGTCCTTGCCGGCCGCGCAGTCTCGCGCACGCCGCGCCGCGGCGTCGTCCTCGTCTTGGCAAGCTTTCTCGGCGCCAGCCAAGATTTGGCCTACCTGCAACCAGCCCGGCGTCGCGGGCGTGATCGTGGGAAAGCTTGCAAGGCAGGACCGGGCGTCACAAGGCAGGCTCGCGCGCTTCTGGCTGAGGCACGCCTGCAGCCTCTCGATCTCCAACGTCGAGGCCGGCGTAGGACACGAGGCTCCAAACAGGCTGCATCGCAGGTCCTGTGCCATCCAGATCGACAGCCCGCCGCCCGCGATCAAAGCAACCAGCAGCAGGACCCACGCCACGCGCGCTCTCGAGGCGGCCGAAGGCCCTGCAACCGCTGCCTTGGACGCGATCTGTCGCGGAGCCGGCTTGCGTGCCCCTGTCACGGCCGGTCGGGCTTGCGAGACGAGCGTACCCTCCGCCTCGAGCAGGCTTTTGCGCCAGTCGGCGATCGATTGAGGACGGCCCTCCGGCTTGAGCTGCATGGCCCAGTCGATCGCACCGAGGAAGCTATCGCGATAGCGCCCCTTCGCCACCCGTCTCGCCGGCTCGAGCTCATCGTTGAGCTGCCGCTCGATCGCCTCGCTCGGCAGGCGACCGGATATGGCGCGATAGAGGGTGGCCCCGACGGCATAGATGTCGGTCCAGGGCCCATAGCGATCGGCCTTGGAGGTGTATTGCTCGGGCGCCGAATAGCCGCTCTTGAACACGAGCGCCGAGACCACATGCGAGCGCTGCTTGATCTCCAATCGGGAGGCACCGAAATCCAGCAGGACGGGAACGCCGTCGGATCGGCGGATCATGACGTTCTCGGGCGAGAAATCGAGATGCCAGGTGCGGTTGCGGTGCACCAGCTCGAGCGCGCTCAGGAGCGGCGTCACAATTGTGTCGAGCTCCTCCTGGGTGGGTGGGCTGTCCAAACCCCGCAGCCAGCTCTCCAGCGTGCTCCCGTCGACAAAATCGAGGAGCATGTATGCCGAGTTGTTCGCCTCGAACACGCGGCGGACGCTGACGATATTGGGATGGTTGAATTGAACGAGCAGCCGGGCCTCGTCAAAGAACTTCCTCAGGCCCCAGCGGTATTCAGTTTCGCTGTTCGTGTTGGACCTGATGCGAATGCTGGCCCCTTCCCGCAATACGAGGCTCTCGGGAAAGAACTCCTTGAGCGCAAAATCCTTCTGCAGCGCTTCATCGCGGACAAGATAGGTGATTCCAAAGCCGCCGCGCCCCAACAGAGAGGTGATGACATATTGGTCGATCCTCGTGCCCGGCGGCAGCACGGAGGCATCCGGAAGGTCCATCGAGCTCGTTCCCCAATCACGTTCCCGGGACGCGATCGACCCAAGAGCGCCATCCTACCAATTGCACCAAGGAGCACTTGCCCGCAACAACCTGCACCCAGCTCTCAGATTGTCACAGAACTGTAACATGGCCTTACTAGCGTGGAAGTTCGGCTTGAAAGCGTGCGGGGGCGAGGCATGCGCTGCTTACGGCACTACGTGGTCGCGGTTGCCGCCGGCAGCACGTTCCTCGGTGTGACGCCGGCGCCCGCAGCCGCGCAATCGGTCACCGATGTTTGCCTTGCTGGCGGCGTGCACGTGCGAGCGTCGCGCATCGAGACGCGGGACGGCAAATACGTGCTCTACACGCAGGGCTCGAATGCGCCGCTCGAGTTGCCGGCCAATCAGGTCAAGAGCATCGGCGTGCTGCCTTGCGACAACGCTCCGCCGGCGCAGCCGGTCTGGGCCGCACAGAAATTCGGCATCCATGGCTCGAACACGATCGGCGAGCGGCTGATGCCGATGCTGATCGAGGCTTATGCGCAGAAGCAGCATGGCGCGCGCCCGGCGTTCAAGCCACGGGCGCCCGAAGAGCAGGACATCGAAATTCGCGCACCTGGCGCCTCGCAGCCGCTGGCCATAGTCGACCTTGCCGCCAAGGGTTCGGGCAATTCGGCCAAAGGCTTGCTCGAAGGCAAGGCGGCGATTGGCATGTCTTCTCGGCGGGTCAACGACGAGGAGACGGCCAAGATCAATGCGCAGATGAATATCAACATCCGCGCCCCCGGCAATGAGCATGTGCTGGCCCTGGATGGGCTCGCCGTGATCGTCAATCAGAGCAATCCGATCAAGCAGCTCACGCTGGATGAAATTGCGCGCATTTTCGCCGGTGAGATCACCAATTGGAGCGACGTCACCGGCAGGGACGCCCGCGGACAGCCGGTCAAGGTGCAGGACCGCCCGATCGCTATTCATGCCCGCGACAACGCATCCGGCACATGGGACACATTCAAGAGCCTGGTCCTCGAGCCGTCCGGCGGTGCCAAGCGCCCGTTGTCCCGCCAGGCCACCCGCTACGAGTCGAGCGAGAACCTGACCGACGCCGTAAGCAAGGATCCTTCCGCGATCGGCTTCATCGGCCTCCCCTACATCAACAAGAATTTTCCGATTGGCGTGTCTTCGAACTGCGGCCTCGTCAGCACTCCATCTCCCTTCTCGGTGAAGACGGAGGAATATCCCCTCGCCCGGCGGCTCTATCTCTATTCGAACGGCATGCCCGGCCAATCCATAGCGCGCGGGCTGCTGCAGTTCGCCCTGGCGGACGAGGCGCAAAAGACCATCACTGATGCCGGCTTTATCGATCAGGCCGTCGACTTCCAGGACGCCTCGGAGCAGCGGCAATGGACGCGAGAGTTTGCTTCGGAGCCGACGAGAGCTTTGCCTGAAGACAAGAACGTCCCCGGCAATGCTGCTCGTGCCTTCGAGGCAGCTTTGCATGCGGCGCGTCGGTCGGGTGTCGTGTTCCGTTTCGAGCGCGGAAGCGCGGACCTCGATGCCAAAGTCGTTCAGGACATTGGTCGCCTCGCACGGTACCTGCAATCGTCGAGCGTGTCCGGACGGCGCTATTTCCTTGTCGGCTTTGCCGATTCCGACGGGGGGTGGGAGTTCAATCACCGCCTAGCGACGGCTCGGGCCACGCGCGTCGGGGAGGAGCTGCAGCGCAATAGCATGCGTGTGCCGAGCGAGAGCCTGCTGTCCTTCTCCTACATGGCGCCAGTGGCATGCAACGACACGGACGGGGGGCGAGCCAAGAACCGCAGAGTAGAAGTGTGGATCAGCCAATAGACAGCCGAAAAAGGCGGACAGCCCGAGGCACCCTTGCGGGATTCCCGGACAGCGCCAGAAAGCGGGCTCTGGAGCAGGGTACAGCACCTTTTCCGGGAGCGTGCCTCTGCGGGTGACTTCCAAAACGGGTCGATCGCGCCGCTCTTGCGATATCTGCTAGTCGTCCGCTGCGCCTCCGACAGCGTTTTGAGTACCTTCTGAGCGGCCCCGAGTTCCATCCGGCTGCATGGGAGGAGACCGATGGCGCGCATGGCGCGCGCCCATTGCGCCACGGCGCCCTCCCCGCTATAACCCGCCGCAATCGGGCGCCCCCGCGGCAGCGGCTGGGCCCCGTTTTTCCATTAGGAGATCGAGGCCGATGGCTCAGCAGCTCAGCGAGATCAAGGCTCGAGCGCGCCCGCGTTCGGGCAAGGGGGGCGCCCGCTCCGTTCGTCGCGAGGGCCGCGTCCCCGGCGTGGTCTACGGCAACGGCCAGGAGGTCGAGAACGTCACCCTCGATTTCCGCGAGCTGACGCTGCTGCACGGGCGCGGCAAGTTCCTGTCCACGGTGTTCGACCTCGATATCGACGGAACGAAGTGCAAGGTGATCCCGCGCGAGATCCAGCTCGATCCCGTCAAGGACCTGCCGCTGCACGTCGACTTCCAGCGGGTCGGCCCAGGCGCGCGCATTCGCGTCAACGTGCCGGTCCGCTTCGTCAACGAAGCGCTCTCGCCAGGCCTCAAGCGCGGCGGCGTCCTGAATATCGTGCGCCACGAGGTGGAGGTCACCGCCCCGGCCGACGCCATTCCGGACTTTTTCGAGTTCAACCTCGAAGGGCTCGAGATCGGCCGCTCGATCCACATCTCGGCGACCAAGCTGCCCGCAGGCGTCAAGCCGACCATCCTCAATCGCGACTTCACGGTCGCCACCATCGCCGGCCACAAGATCGAAGAGGAGCCGACGGCAGCCGCCGAGGCCGTGGTCGCCGAAGGTGCGGTGCCGGCCGAGGGCGAAGCGGCAGCGGGCGAGGCCGCGCCGGCCGATCCCAAGGCCGCCGGTGCCAAGGAGGGTGCAAAGGCGCCGGCCGGCAAGGAAGTTGCCGGCGCCAAGCCTGCAGCCGGAGCCAAGCCGGCAGCCGCCGCCAAACCTGGTGCCGACAAGGGCAAGAAATAGGCGCTGGCGCTAGGCGCTCGAGCCCCGCGGCGGACGTCACGTCATGAAGCTCTTCGTCGGTCTCGGCAATCCGGGCAGCGCGTATGCCCGGCATCGCCACAATGTCGGCTTCATGGCGGTCGAGCGCATCGCCGAGCGGCACGGCTGCAGTCCCTGGAAGAAGCGCTTTCATGGCTTCACCTGCGAGGGCGCGATCGCCGGCAAGCGCGTGGTGCTGCTCAAACCCCAGACCTTCATGAACGACAGCGGCCGTTCGGTCGGCGAGGCGTGCCGCTACCTCAAGATCGCCGAGGGCGACGTCCACGTGTTTCACGATGAGATCGATCTGACGCCCGGCAAGCTGAAGGTGAAGACCGGCGGCGGCAATGCCGGCCACAACGGCCTGCGCTCGATCAGTGCTCACATGGGCAACGAGTACGTCCGCGTGCGCATCGGCATCGGCCATCCGGGCTCCAAGGACCTGGTGCACGGCTTTGTGCTGCACGATTTCGCCAAGGCCGACCAGGCCTGGCTGGAGCCGCTGCTCGACGCCATCGCCGATGCGGCAGGCCGGCTGGCGGCCGGCGACGCGGCCCGCTTCCTCACGGACGTGGCGCGCGCTCAGAAAGGCGGCGACGCCGCCGCGCAGCCGGCCACCCCGAAGCCGGAGCGCACGCCGGCCGAAGCCCCCGCCCCCCCTCTCCGCCATCCGGCCGGCGAGCGGCAGTCCAAGCGCATGAGCGCGCTGGCCGAGAACGTCAAGAAATGGCTGAAGGGCCGCAGTCGAGAAAGCTGATCCATGGGCTTCAAATGCGGCATCGTGGGCCTGCCGAATGTCGGCAAGTCCACGCTCTTCAATGCGCTGACGCAGACGGCGGCAGCGGAGGCGGCCAACTATCCGTTCTGCACCATCGAGCCCAACGTCGGCGACGTCGGCGTGCCGGACCCGCGGCTCGACACCCTGGCCGAGATCGGCAAATCGGCGAGCGCCATTCCGACCAGGCTGACGTTCGTCGACATCGCCGGCCTGGTGCGCGGCGCCTCCAAGGGCGAGGGCCTCGGCAACCAGTTCCTGGCCCACATCCGCGAAGTCGACGCGGTGGCCTACGTGCTGCGCTGCTTCGAGGACCCCGACGTCGCGCACGTGGAGGGCCGCATCGATCCGCTCGCCGACGCCGAGACGGTCGAGACCGAGCTGATGCTGGCCGACCTCGACAGCCTCGAGCGCCGGCGCGAGCCGCTCGCCAAGAGGGCGCAGGTCGGCGAGAAGGAGGCCAAGGCGCAGCTGGTGCTGATCGACAAGGCGCTGGAGCTGGTGCGGGCCGGCAAGCCCGCGCGCTTCGCCAGGCTGAGCGCCGAGGAGGAGCCCGGCTACCGGGCGCTGCAGCTGCTGACCGCCAAGCCGGTGGTCTACGTGTGCAACATCGATGAGGCGTCCGCCGCCACCGGCAACGCCATGTCACGCAAGGTCGAGGGGCGTGCGCGCGGGGAAGGCGCCGGCTTCGTCGTCATCTCGGCCAGGATCGAAGCCGAGTTCGCCAGCTTGCCGCCCGAGGATCGCGACGCCTTCCTGCACGACCTCGGCCTCGCGGAAGCCGGCCTCAACCGGCTGATCCGCGAGGGCTACCGGGTGCTCGGCCTGATCACCTATTTCACCGTGGGTCCCAAGGAGACGCGGGCCTGGACCGTCACCCGCGGCACCAAGGCGCCGAAGGCCGCCGGCACCATCCACACCGATTTCGAGAAGGGCTTCATCCGCGTCGAGACCATCGCCTACGACGATTTCGTCGCGCTCGGCGGCGAGCTGCCCGCCAAGGAGGCCGGCAAGATGCGGCTGGAAGGCAAGGAGTACGTCGTCAAGGACGGCGACGTGATGCACTTCCGGTTCGCGAACTGAGCGGCGGCGAGGCCACGACGCGCGGGCACAGCGGTGAGAACAGGATTATCCGCGCCGACCCGCCAGGAAAGCTACGATGGCGAATCCCTGTACGAGCGCGGCAGCGACAAACAGGCCGGGTGCCGAGCCGGGCGCCCCTGCGTGCGGCGCGATCTCCCTGATTAGGCCGAAAAGTGCCGGGGCGAATGCATAGGTGCCTTGCGCGATGCCGACGATCAGCGCCACCACGCGCGGCACGTCGTCCCTGACGAACTCGACCTGGGCGATCAGCGGCGGCAGCGATGTCGCGTTGCCGAAGCCGGCGCCGAACAGAGCGACCCCGAGCAGCAGTAGCGGAACGCTCGTGCCCGCCGCCATGCAGAGCACGATGGAGCCCGCAAGCTGGAAGGCGCAGCTGGCACACGCCACGAACCGCCTATCCGCCCCGAGCGGCATGACCCAGCCGAGCAGCGTGCGGCCGGCGATCGCCAGAATGGTCACCAGTGCCATCGCCAGGCCGGCTCGCTGCGCACCGAGCGCGGGCACCAGCAGCGAGAATAGGTGCGCGACCAGGCCGATCTGTGCGAACAACACCAGCGACATGGCGGCGGCCAGCGTCAGGAACCGGACGTCGCCCCACAGCAGCGATCCAGGCAACGGCCGCGCTGCCGGCGACGTGACGGAGCTGGCGGGCGTGCCGGGCGCATCGCCGTCGGGCGACAATCCCATCTGCTGGGGCGTGCGGGAGAACACCAGGTCGGCGAGGACCCACATGGTGAGCACCATGACGAGGCCGATCGCTGCGGCTGCGGCAGGAAATCCCAACGCGCCTATGGCGGCGACCCAGAGCGGCGAGAAGATCACGCCGCCGATGCTGCCCCCGTTGTAGGCCATGGCCAGTGCCGCGGGGCGGGTGCGTACGAACCAGGGCGAGACGATCGTGTTGATGGCAGCCGCGCTCATGGCGCCCCAGCCCGCGCCGCTCAGCACGGTCGCAACGAACAGCTGCCAGGGCGCCGTCGCCGTGGCCCAGCCGAGCACGCCGGCAGCCAGCGCGAGCGCTCCGGCCTTCGTCACGGCTGGAGCGCCAAAGCGGCGATGCCAGGCGGGCAGGCTGGCTCCCGCGGCCGCGCCGACCAGGAAGTGGACGGTGACGGCCATCGAGACGAGGGAAAGCGGCCAGCCTCGCGTCTCGCCAATGACGCTCAGGAAGACGGGCGGGCCATAGAATCCCATCCCCCAGCCGAACACGGCCAGCACGAAGGCGGCGCCGACCACGCGCCATCCGTAGAAGGTGCCGACAAGGGTCTGCGTGCGCATGGGTGGCCCTGCCTCGAGCAAATCGCGATTCGCCGGCCCGATCGGGTTGGCCGGGTGGCGACACTCTGCGCGGGTTTTGCCGGGAATGTTACGGTGACAGTCGAACTATGCAGCGCATGCAAGAGCCGGCGTCATGCCGTCTTGCGCGGGGCGGCCGTCGTCTTGTCGCCCGTGTTCGGCGTTCCCGTCGGCTCGATCAGCAAAAGGTGCACTTCCTCCTGTGCGACCGGACGGTGCTCGACGCCCCTCGGGACGATGAACATTTCTCCGGGCCCGAGCGTGATCGTCCGATCCCGCAGCTCGATGTCCAGTTTCCCTTTGATGACGAGAAAGAAATCATCGGTCTCATCGTGCTTGTGCCAGACGAACTCGCCCTTCACTTTCACGACCATCACGTCGTAGTCGTTGAGCTGGGCCACGGTCCGGGGCGACCAGGTGTCGGAGAACGTCGCCAACTTCTGCGTCAGATCGATCTTGTCCTGCATGCCGGGCTCCACGGTGCGCGAGCGATGAGTGTGCCAGCGTAGAAAGTCCGCGCCGAGACGGCAACGCGTTCATGACAGGACGCGGCGGGCGAAGCTGCCGGCGGTCTCCGCCAATGCGTTCGCGTCGTCGACATCGCTCAGGGTCGCGATAAGGGCAACCTTCTGCCCGCTGAAGTTGGCGAGCGTGTCGGCGAGGGCATGCACAGTGGACCAGCGCACATCGGTGAAGGCCCGCAGCACCCGGGGACGCCGCCGCAGCCCGACCAGCCAGTAGCCCCCATCGGATGCGGGGCCGAAGACCGCGTCGCGGCGCCCGAGCGCGCGGAAGGCAGCGGCGATGTGTGACGGCGTGATCCCCGGCACGTCCGTTCCGACAATGACGACGGGGCCCGGCGGCAGGCGATCCAGCAGGCGCTGCATGCGCTGCCCGAGGTCGCCGCCGCCTTGCGGCAGGCGAGAAATTCCGCGCGGCCAGAAGCGGCCGGCGGCAGCGCGATCGGGCGTCACGGCAATCGTCGTTTGCCAGCGCGGATCGTTGCCCACGCGGCCGAGCAGCGCAGCCGCCGACTGGCGGGCAAAGCGCGTCGCCTGGGCCACACCGATCTGGCGCGCCAGCCGCGACTTGGCACGCCCAGCCACCGGCGCCTTGGCCATCACCACCAGCCGGCAGCGAAAGGGCGCCGCGCTGCGGCGCGACGCCCTCTTCTCGTCGTTGCTACGGCGAGGTCCGAGCATGCTCCCCCGCGCTGGGCGACTTTAGGCTTTGACCGGCACGTAGGCGTAGCCCTTGCCGTCCTTCTTGAGGGTGCCGGCACCAGGCATGCCCCAGTGATAGCCGGTCAACACCGCCTTGTCCGCGATCGCGCGATCGAAGATCTTGCGCCGGCCGCCCTCGGCCATGGCGGCATCGGCGTCGAACACCAGGTGCCACCCGGGGTTCTTGAGGTTCAGTGCCGGCAGGTTGGTTACATCGCCGAGCACGATCAGCTGGCGATTGCCCGAACTCACCATATAGCTCGTGTGCCCCGGGGTGTGGCCGTTGGTGGCGATGGCGCGAACGCCCGGCACCACGTCCTTGTCCCCCTCGAACTGCTTGATGTTCTTCCATCCAGGGAACACGGCCTGGATGCGTTTGGCGGCGCCGGCGGTCACACTGGGATCGGTCCAGAATTTGTACTCTTTGGCTGGCACCAAGATCTCGGCATTCGGGAAATTGCCGCGTTCGTGTCCTTGGCCATCAGACCGGTGATGTGGTCGCCGTGGAAATGAGTGATGACGATGGTCTTCACCTGCGCAGGGTCGATGCCCGCCGCCTTCATGTTCTTGGACGCCAACAGGCCAGCCTTCGGCGAGAGTTGACCGCCGGTGCCGGAATCGAACAGCACCAGCTTACCTTTCTGCCGGATCGCCGTGACCGTAAACGATATGGGCACGAGCGCATCGGTCAGGCCGTCGGCCTTGAGGGCGGCCTTGGTCTCGTCGACCGAGGCATTCTTGATGAAGCCGGGATCGTGCGCCTTCTCCCAGACGCCGTCGTACATCTGGATGACTTCGATATCGCCGACCTTGAACTTGTGGACGCCCTTCTCCATCAGATTGGGATTGGGCTTCTGCGCGAACGCGGGACCGACGAACTCCAGCGGCCCGTCGAGGCCGAAGGCCGCACTGGCGGCGGCCGTCGAGATGACAAAGCTACGTCTCGAGATGCTCTGCATGATTGGGCGCTCCCTGAATTGTTGATTTGGCCAATGGCCACGTACGATTAGACGATTAACCTATCCCTGCCATCCGCTGTCACGGATAATTGATGCGGGCACGGCGCCGGCATTCTACCCATAAAGGCGCTGTATGACAGGCATCGGCACGCCCAGCGAATACATGGTGACGCACAGCAGGTTGCGGGCGGAGCGGCGTGCGTAGCCGGCACGGCGAAAGCGTTCGGCGCTGGTGACAGCACGGCAGCGCAGCATGCACAGGCGGCGCCGGCCGAGGCGGCCTACGATGTCGACATCTTCCATCAGCGGCAGCGGGAGATAGCCGCCGATCTCGTCGTAGAGCGTCTTGGGCAGCAGCAGGCCCTGGTCGCCGTAGGGCAGGCGCAGCACGCTGCAGCGCAGCGCAACGAACTGCTCCAGCAGCCGCGGGCGCACGCCGTCGTCGTCGAGCGCAAAGCGGAAGGCGGCAGCTGCAGCCGGCTGCGCACCGCTGTCCACCCGTTCCATGAAGGTCGAGGCGTGCCGCTCCCAGCCCGGCTCGAGCACGGTGTCGGCGTGCAGGAACATGAGCCAGGGAAAGCGTGCGCCGGCCGCCCCCGCGGCCAGTTGCCGGCCGCGCCCACCGCTACAGACCAGCAGATTGGCGCCGGCTCCGTCGGCGATCGCAGCGGTCCGGTCCGCCGAGTTGGCATCGACCACGATGACTTCGCGGATGAGCCCGTCAACCGCCGCCGGGACCAGCGCCGCCAGGGTCGGCCCGAGGCTCGCCTCCGCGTTCAGCGTCGGAATGATCACCGAGATCATGGGCTCGTGCTTGCCTGACTTTCCTGGTTGCGCGGCACTATAGGGCCCACCCGGTGACCCTTCAAAAGAGCTTTCAGCGATCTTTGTTCTTGCTTTGTTCGCGTGAGATGCGCTAGCAGTCTCGAGGTAGTGCCCATGGAGCCATGCCGGTGCCCGATGATCGCAGCAAGGAGGCCCGCGCCCTGGTCGGGGAGGACCTGCGGCGGGGGCGGGGCGCCCGCTCGAACCGGGCCGGCCGCTTCGAGAGCGAGCGGCGCGAGGCCTTCGACGACGGCTGGGAAGGCCTTGGCGAGCTGGACGCCTTCAAGACCGAGGTGCACGCGGAGACGGCAAAGAGCATCATCTCCAGCAACGACAGCCCCGACATCAGCTTCGACCAGTCCATAAACCCCTACCGGGGCTGCGAGCACGGCTGCATCTATTGCTTCGCGCGGCCGACCCACTGCTATCTGGGCCACTCGGCAGGGCTCGATTTCGAGACCAAGCTCTATGCCAAGGTGAACGCCGCCGAGCTGCTGGAGCGGGAACTCGCCAACCCGCGCTACGTCCCCAAGTACATAGCCCTCGGCGCCGTCACGGACCCCTATCAGCCGATCGAGCGCGAGCACAAGATCACGCGCGCCATCCTCGAGGTGCTGGAACGCACCGGCCACCCGGTGGGCGTCGTCACGAAGTCGGCGCTGGTGATGCGCGATATCGACATCCTGGCGCGCATGGCGGCCCGCGGCCTCGCCAAGGTGGCGGTTTCCGTGACGACGCTCGATCGCACGATCGCCCGTAAAATGGAGCCGCGCGCCGCCACCCCGCAGCGCCGGCTCGACGCGATCCGGGCGCTCAGCGAGGCGGGCGTGCCGGTTGCGGTCATGGTCGCACCCATCATGCCGGCCCTGACCGACAGCGAGATCGAGCGCATCCTGGAGGCGGCCCGGGAGGCGGGCGCCAGCGAGGCCGGCTACGTGCTGCTGCGGCTGCCGCTGGAGCTGAAGGAGCTGTTTCGCGAGTGGCTGCAGACCGAATTTCCCGACCGCGCGGCGCGCGTGATCAACATTCTGCGCTCGATGCACGGGGGCAAGGACTACACGCCGCAATGGCGGGTGCGACAGCGTGGACGCGGCCCATACGCGGAGCAGATCGGCGCCAGATTCCGCTTGGCGGTGAGGCGCTTAGGCATGAATGAGCGCAACCACAAGCTGACCACCGAGCTGTTCCAGCGCCCGGTCGCGAAAGGCGGCCAGCTGCCGCTCCTTTGACACCCGTGCCCGATCCCGCGAAGCTCGCGCGAAGAGCAAGAGCGATTCGGGGCGATGAAGGCGACCTTCGAGCTGGAAACGGTCGAGCGGGCGCTGCACGGCGGGCCGATAGCCGGCGTCGACGAGGCCGGCCGTGGCCCCTTGGCAGGGCCCGTGGTGGCTGCGGCCGTCGTGCTCGACCCGGACCGCATCCCCGACGGCATCGCCGACAGCAAGGCGCTGGTCGTCGAGGCCCGCCGCTCGATCTATCAGGCCATCATCGCCACGGCCCAGGTCGGCGTCGGCATCGCCGAAGTCGAGCGCATCGACAGCGAAAACATCCTGAACGCCTCGCTATGGGCCATGGCGCAGGCGGTGGAGCGCCTCAGTTGCCGGCCCAGGCTCGTCCTGATCGACGGCAACAAGGCGCCGCGCCTCGCCTGCACCACCCGTACGATCGTGCAAGGCGACGCCAAGTGCCTCTCGATCGCGGCCGCTTCGATCGTCGCCAAGGTGATCCGTGACGCCATGATGGTCGAGCTCGCCCGCGCGTACCCCGACTATGGCTTCGAGCGTCACAAAGGCTACGGCACGCGCGAGCATCATGCCGCTATCGCCAGGCACGGGGTGACACCCCAGCATCGCCGCTCGTTCCGGCCGGTGCAGCTGGCCCTGGGCCTGGCGTGAGGCCACTGCCTCTCGACAACGCCACCGGCTCCCGCTAGGCACCCCCATGATGCGCCGCCTCTACGACTGGACGCTGTCGCTTGCCGCGCGCAAGAGCGCGGAAGCCTGGCTCGCGATCATCGCCTTCGTCGAGAGCTCGTTCTTTCTCGTGCCCGCCGACGTGCTGTTCCTGCCGATGGCCCTGTCGCGTCCGGAACGCGCCTATCGCTACGCCCTCGTCGCCACACTCGCCTCGACGCTAGGCGGTATCGCCGGATACCTGCTTGGCGCCTTCGCGTACGAGGCCCTGGCCAAGCCGGTGCTCGAGTTCTATGGCAAGCTCGCCGAGTTCGAGCGGCTGCGGAGTTGCGCCGGCCGCGAGACCACCATGCTGCTTCTCGTCACGTCTGGGCTTTCCCATTTGCCGCCGATCAAGGTGGTCACGATTCTGTCGGGCGTCGTGCATGTGGGACTCACCTTTTTCATCATCTCCTGCATCGTTGCGCGTGGCGCGCGCTTCTATGCCCTGGCGTGGGCACTGCGGAGCTACGGCGCTCCGATCAAGACGTTCATCGAGAAGCGGCTCGGTTTGATCGCGGGCCTCGCGGCCCTGCTCCTCATCGCCCTGTATTTTGGGATTAGGGCGCTTGCTGGATCGGGTATGTTGACGACCTGCTGATGACTTGGCCCACGGCGTCGTGAGCGGGCTTCGTTGCGCCCCCAAGTAGGAACACTCATGCCATCCGCCGCATATCCCGAGCGTGCGCCGGCCTATCGCACGGGCGCGGTCGTGCTGTTCGCCGCCGCTGTCGTGATCCTGACCGCGCTCGCCTTCGAGTACGTGGGCGGCCATGTGCCCTGCCCACTCTGCTCGCAGCAGCGCTATGCCTACTACGTGGGCGTACCCTTGCTGTTCCTGGCGCTCGTGCTGGTCGCGGCGGAGCGCGAGCGCCTCGCGGCCGTGGTGTTCGCAATCGTTGCGCTGGGTTTCCTGGCCAATGCGGGACTTGGCATGTACCACGCTGGCGCGGAGTGGAAGTTCTGGCCCGGGCCCGATACGTGCGCCGCGAGCGTCGGTCCGCTGGCCACCAAAGCGGGCGGCCTGCTCGAGGAGCTGTCCAAGACGCGCGTGGTGCGCTGCGACGAAGCGGCCTGGCGCATGCTCGGCCTGTCGTTCGCCGGCTGGAACGTGGTGGCCTGCCTGCTGCTGGCAGCCGGCGCGACGTCCGCGGCCGTCAAAGCTCGGCGGCGCTGAGCCCGACGGCCTCCACAGGCATTCCTACCCAGGCGCACCCGGATCGAGTTACACTGGGCGTGGATCACGCGTCATGCGCGGAGTGAGAGGGATGCTATTTCCCAGGCTTTTGTTCGCGTTCGCACTTGCCGCGGGCTCGGCGATTGCCCTGATGCCCCGTGGGACAGAGCCCGCGCATGCGGCGCAGCAGAGCAAATCCGACTCGGCCAAGAAGCCGGTCAAGAAGAAGGCGGCCAAGCCTGCCGCGCCGCCGGCCAAGGAGCTGTTCGGCGCCGCCAAGGCGCCCGCGCCCATGGCCGCGCGCTCCATCGGCTTCTATGCGAAGGGGTGTCTGGCCGGCGCCGCCGCGATGCCAATCGACGGGCCCGCATGGCAGGCCATGCGCCTGTCGCGCAATCGCAATTGGGGCCATCCCAAGCTCGTAGCGATGGTGCAGAAGCTGGCCGTCGAGGCGCGCGCGCACGATGGCTGGTCGGGCCTGCTGGTCGGCGACATCTCGCAGCCGCGCGGCGGGCCGATGCTGACCGGCCACGCCAGTCATCAGGTCGGCCTCGACGCCGACATCTGGCTCACGCCGATGCCGGATCGCCGGCTGACCGAGCAGGAGCGGGAGGATCTCTCGGCCACGTCCATGCTGGCGGAGGACAGGGTATCGGTGGATCCCAAGATCTGGACGGAGGCCCACGTCCGGCTGCTGAAGCGCGCGGCCTCCTACGGGGGAGTCGAGCGGATCTTCGTGCATCCGGCCATCAAGAAGGCGCTGTGCGAGGCCACCCCCAAGGACGGCGAGCGGGCCTGGCTCAACAAGGTGCGCGCTTATTGGGGCCACCACTACCATTTCCACGTGCGCATGGCCTGCCCGGAGGGCAGCACCAACTGCGAGGCCCAGCCACCACTGCCGAGTGATGACGGATGCGGCAAGGAGCTGACGAACTGGCTGGCCCTGGTGAGCAAGCCGCCGAAGCCCGCGCCGCCAGGGCCACCGCAGCCGCCGAAACGCGGGATCACGCTCGATCAGCTGCCCGCCGACTGTCGCACGGTGTTGAACAGCGGTGCAGAAAAGCCTGCCGTCGCCGCCACGGCGCCGCCGACCACAGCGGCTCCTACGCCTCCCGCCAAGACGACGGCAGTCAAAAAGGCCCCCGCTGCGAAGTAGGGCACCCGCCGCCGGCTCGACCTCAGCTCTGCGCCGTCGCGGCCGCCTTTACGCCGACGCCGACCGGGCAGCTGAGCCCGGTGCCGCCGAGGCCGCAATAGCCGTGCGGCACCTTGGCCAGGTACTGCTGGTGATAATCCTCGGCAAAATAGAACGCCGGCGCGTTGACGATCTCGGTGGTGATCGGCCCGTAGCCGTTGGCCGACAGCACCTTCTGATAGGCGGCCTTGGATGTCTCGGCGGCGCGCCGCTGGGCGTCGGAGGCCACGTAGATGCCGGAGCGGTACTGGGTGCCGACATCGTTGCCCTGGCGCATGCCCTGGGTCGGGTCGTGGCTCTCCCAGAACGTCTTGAGCAGGGCCTCGTAGCTCACCTGCTTTGGGTCATAAACGACAAGGACGACCTCGTTGTGCCCGGTGCGGCCGGAGCACACCTCCTCGTAGGTGGGATTGGGCGTGACGCCGCCGGCATAGCCGACCGCCGTGACCCATACGCCCTCGCCCATCTGCCAGAACTTGCGCTCAGCGCCCCAGAAGCAGCCAAACCCGAAAACCGCCGTCTCGGCGCCTTCGGGATAGGGCCCCTTGATCGGGTGCTTGTTGAGGTGGTGGGTCTTGGCCGTCGCAATCGGTTCCGCGCGTCCCTTGAGCGCGGTCTCGGGGCTAGGCATCTCGACTTTCTTGCGGGAAAAGAACATGGGGGCCTGACCGTGGCGTTGGGGTGGATGCTCTTGATATAATGCCAGCGACCCGAGACGCCAACAAATCCGTCTCGAGTTCGGTGATGCCAAGCTGGGGTAATGCAAGGGAGACAGACGATGGCGGACGCGGCAAAAGCGCCTGAGCGCACGGTCTACGAGGCGGGCGCGGGACGCAAGATGTTCCTGTCGCTGGCGTTTCTGATCCTGCTGCCGTTCTATGCCAGCTTGCCGGCCATGCTGATCACCCGTCTGATGCACGGCCTGTGGTTCGATACCATCGGGCTGATGGTCTTCAGCGCCATCTTCACGGCCCTGATGGCGCTGCTGGCCGTGCAACTCTACCAGTCCGTGCGCTCGCGGGTCGAGTTCGGCGAGACGGCGGTGAGGATCACACTGCCTCAAGGCAGCGGGGCGACGCCCATGCTGCGCTTCGTCAACAAGGAGGTACCCTACGACCAGATCGAGGCGGTCGAGACCCGCTCCGTGCTGTTCGGCAACGCGATGGCCCCGGTGCTGCTGCGGGCCACCCGGCTGAAGACCAAGGACGGCCAGCACGTCCGGCTCGGCAACGTGAACGAGGACAACGTCGACCAGGCTCTGCCCTTCCCCGAGATCGGCGCCAAGATCGCGCAGCGCGCGGGCGTGAACGTGGTCGACGCGGGCACCGTGCGCCGCTCGATCGAGCGGCGCGTGCTGGGCTTCCTCGGCCGCAAGACGGCCATCGAAGAAAGTCCGCCGATCACCGAGGCCGAGACCGCAGAGCTCAACAGCCGTCACGCGCGGGCCATGAAGTACCTGGTGGTGGTAATGGCGGTGCTGGTGGTTGGTGGCATCGCCATCGATGTGTTCACGGCATCGCGTACGTCGTTTGCCATCGCCGGGCCCGGCTCTCCGCCGGCCAAGAAGTAGCCGGCTAGAGCAGGATCGCTTCGGATTGAATCACGCCAGCTCCACGATGCACGTATCGGCCGAAGCGAAGCGCTTCCGCCTGAAACGATCTCGCTCTAGTTGGCGAACACGTTGACGCGCCGGCGCCGGCGGCCGGCATACGCCAGCAGCAGGCCGGGCCCGGCGAACACGCTCCAGGCCGGCAATTGCAGCAGCTTGGCGATACCCTGATCCCACACGAGCGGGCTGGCGGAGCGCCGCACCGCGCCCTGCGCGGCGGCGAGCAGCGAGGGGGCGATGTTCGACCAGTGCTCGAGCAGCGACGCCATCACCAGGCGGTCGGCGGCGAGCGAGCGCGTGGCGTCATAGACCCCGGCAATCACCGCGATGAGCAGGAAGATGGCCGCCAGAACGCGAAGGAAGGTCAACATCTATGCTGTCGCCAGGCCCGGTGGCGCAGGGTCGTTCCCGGATGGGACGAGCGCCCGCTGGCAATGTGCATAGGAAATGCGGCGATGCAACGGAAAGTGGCGGCCCAACAGGCGGCGACCCGCTTGCGCTCGAGGTGGCGGCATCTATATTCCACCGGCTTGCGCGACGCGCGCACCCGGCTCCACCATCGCTCTCGGCGATCCGAGGCCATAGGTGTGCTCGCCGGGAACCGCGCAGGAGGGATGGCCGAGTGGCTGAAGGCGCACGCTTGGAAAGCGTGTATACGGGCAACCGTATCGTGGGTTCGAATCCCACTCCCTCCGCCAAGACGCCTGATTTCTTCTCAACCGTCGCGAAGACGTTCTGGGACCTTGCCGGCCCTCTCCGGATCGCATAAAACATCACAACTTTCTGATATTACTTAAGAAATCTCAATCACCCACCTTCTCGCATGAGCCTGATCGCTTAGGCCTCGTCCATCGGCTTCCGCCAAGCTACCTCTCAATCCAGACTCAAAATGGTGGGTCGAATGGTGGGTTGAGAGGGTCCAGACGATGGCTGGAATTCGAACCCGAAATCGATTGAAGGCACTTGCCGTAGAGAAGGAGTGCACGCCCGGAAGCTACGCCGATGGCGGTGGTCTCAGCCTCATCGTTACGGACACCGGTGCAAAGAAATGGGAGCTGCGGATTGCTGTCGGAGGACGCCGGCGGCAACTCGGTCTCGGCGTCTATCCCGGCGTGTCGCTCGAGGACGCTCGCAACAAGGCGACGCACATCCGGCAGGGAGCCGGTGAAGGCCGCGACGTGGTGTCGGAGCAGAGACGGGCCGAGCGGGTCGCCGCGGCGGCTCCGCGTTCGATCACCTTCCGCGCCGCCTTCGATGGCTATCACCCACGATCGGCGTCGCGACCGTACTCGGCTCCCGCCACCGGCTACCCGAATTCTTGTCAGGGAACTCGCCGATCTGTTCCTCGTGCACTGCAAGGCGCGGATGGAGCGCGGCGAGCGCATGACTCGCCGCAACTATGAAACCTATGAAGGCTATGTCCGCAACTACATCTGCCCGGATCGGGCATGGCATGCCAAGAAGCATGCAAGCCCGCACCATCAGTTCAACTTCTTCGACAAGGGCATCGGCGATTTCAAGCTTTCACGCCTCACGGTCGGCACCGTCACGAAATTCCGCGACGATTTGCGATCCACGGGCCTCTCCGTTGCCACCACCCGCAAGATCATTGCCATGCTGCAAGTCATGCTGGGCTATGGCATCTCCCTTGATCTGACGGCCTTCAACGCCGCGCTCAATGTCGAGGTGATCGGGCGGCGTGACGAGGAAACCAAGCGCATTGTCCCGCCAAGCAAGGAGGTAATGCGGCAGCTCGTTGTGCTCGCCGAAGACAAGTTCCGCGTGAAGCTGCTCTTCGCCGCCGCGGCCGGCGTGCGTGCTAGCGAGCTGCATGCGCTTCGCTGGCGGCACCTCGATTTCGACCGGCGCGAGGTCCGCATCGAGACGCGCGTTGACCCCTACGGCAACGAGGACGTTCCGAAGACGAAGGCCGGGCTACGGTGCATTCCGCTCGGCGAGAGCGTCATTACGGCGTTGCTTGCATGGCGGGAGGTTACGGCATTTCCCGGTAGGGATGACCTCGTGTTCCCGAATAGGTTCGGCAGCTACATCAATCACACGGACATGGTGAAGCGGAAATTCTACCCGCTGTTCGCAAAGCTCGAAGCCAGGTGGAAGGAGGAGCGCCGCAACGAGCCGGTGGAGGTATTCACCTGGCATGCGCTGAGGCACCTTGCCATTTCGTGCTGGATTGATGCCGGTCTGCCGCCCAAAGCCGTGCAGACCTTCGCCGGCCACAGCAGCTTGCAGGTGACGATGGACCGCTACGGGCACCTGTTCAGGTCCGATGATCACGGCCGAGTGATGGATGCCATAGCCAGCGATTTTTCGGGCCCCCGGCAGCCCGTGATTGGCCCGGCCCGCCTGAACCCCAATTCCCGTTCGCCTTCCTGAGCGAACCGGACCATACAAGGAGTCACGGGGCCTGTTCGGCTGCCAGCTCGGCGCGGCACGCGGCATCGAGGTCGGGCAGGTCCGCTTGCACGAGCTTCCAAAGAATGTCGTGCGCGATGCTTTCGTAGTCGTGGCGCAGCACGTTGCCGATGCCGGCGACCTTGGACCAGGGAATGCCCGGATGGCGCGCTTTGAGCTCAGGAGTCAGATGACGGCTCGCCTCGGAAATGATTTCGATGCCGCGCTCGACGATCCAGCGCTTGCGCTTGTCGGGTTCGAAGGCCCCTAGGCTGACTCCAGCCATCTCGCTGTTGATCAATGCAATAGCGTCGACGATGTCAGTAAGCCGTAGGAGGGAAGAGCGTTCGGCCATCAGAACACCCGCAATGCGGATGCCTCAATGCGCTGCCGCAGGGCGGGGTGCAAGCTCCGCCGGCTCATGATATCGGTCTGGCGGCCGAGAATGCGCGCCGCCGTTTCCTTCACATCCATGAGACCGTAAAGCCCCATCGAGCCTTCCGGGTGATCGAAAAACAGGTCGATGTCGGAATCCTCGCGTGCATCGTCGCGGGCCGTCGAGCCGAACAGATAAAGGTGCTCGATACCGAGCTGCTGCAGTTCGGCCCGGTGTTCCTCAAGTCGGCGGATGGCTTCGTCGCGGGTCATGAACGCAGGTTACCACAGTGCAGGGTAGGATGCCAGACTCGCCTGGCTGGCTCCAACTGAAGGCTCTCTTGGCAGCCGAACATCTTCAGACGCAGCGCACGCGCCCAGCCGGATTCCTGTGGCTTGGTGCATCAACGACGTGCGCACCCAAGCCCTCTCACCTACACTTTGCGTTGCGACGGAGGGCGACGCGATGATAAGCGACGACGAATATCTTGAGCGGATTGTCGCTGGTATCCAATCCTCCACTACGACCGGCGCCAACGTCAGTTGGAACGAAATCATAAACGGTCGGCAATTCGACGTGGTGGTCCGCTTCAAGCTTGGGCTTCTGCACTACCTCGTTCTTGTAGAAGTGAAGAACCGTACCCGGAAGGCCGAAGCCTCCGACATGGATGCATTCGTGCTGAAGGCTCGGGATCAGAACGCCAACAAGTCCGTGTTCGTTACGGCTGCGGGATTTCAAGAGGGGGCCAAGGTAGTCGCGAACCGGCACGGGGTCGACTTGTTCACCATCACCTTCGATGCAAGCCGGCCCGCCCTCGCCAAGGAGGCGACCTTGATTGTGCATCGGCGCCGGTGATTGACCCCGCCACACCGCGCTCAGCACCCATCCGTGCGCTACTGACCACGCGCGCCGCGCTCGCCTGAAAGTTCCACAAATACAAGCGCTAGACGCTGACCACTTCAGGCGATCGAGGGCGCATTGCCTCATCGAGAATGTTACCGGACAAGCTGACGTCCTGGACTGGGGCGGCGTCACCGAATCGGGTCGGTGGCGCCCATGGCGGGGACGATCAGCATGGGTGCGCGACGCGAGTTGCTGGC
>Ga0247727_10005570_pt1 | contig 25430 bp, 28 predicted proteins | sample WisWelCaveWW1625_FD_202498 | JGI IMG/M metagenome (GOLD analysis project Ga0247727, IMG submission 202498) | Biofilm microbial communities from Wishing Well Cave, Virginia, United States - WW16-25 | ecosystem: Environmental > Aquatic > Deep subsurface > Groundwater > Cave microbial mat | place...
TCCATCCCGACGATTATTTCGTCGTCGAGGACACCAAAACGAACGCGCTCGTTTCGTGCGTCTGTTTGATTTCGCAAACGTGGACGATGGATGGGATTTCGTTTGGCGTGGGACGCCCCGAAATTGTGGGAACGTTACCAGAATATCGCAATCGCGGTTTGGTGCGCGAACAATTTCGCGCGCTGCATGAATTGTCCGCGCAGCGCGGCGAACTTGTGCAAGGGATTACGGGGATTCCGTATTACTATCGCCAATTCGGTTATGAATACGCGCTCGATCTGGTGGCGCAACGTCAAACACTTGTCCCACAGCAGATTCCCGAATTGAAAGCGGGCGAGGTGGAAAAATTTTCGCTGCGCCGCGCGACACGCGACGATTTATCTTTCATTGCCGAGTTGTACAGCTGCTCCCGCGCGCGCTCGTACATTCATTGCGAACGCGATGAAAAAATGTTCGAGTACGAAAATTTTCTCGCCAATGATCCGTTTGATGGCTCGGCGTCGTGGTGGGATGTGATTGAAACCACGGCGGGCGAACGCGCGGGGATTTTGATGCATCGGCGTTATGTGTATGGGGGACGCAATCGTAGTTTCTGTTACGAATTGCTGCCGCAATTTGCGTGGGCGGAGGTGACGCCGTTCGTGCTGCGCGAGTTGGTGCGGCAAGCGCAAGGATACGAAAATCAAGACCAGAAACCCTTGTCGTCACTCCATTGGATTCTCGCGCCGAATCATCCGCTGTACGAATTGATGGGTGATTACACTACGCTCTTTTCGAGTCCGACGAATCGCCCGTATGCGTGGTACATGCGCGTTCCCGAATTGCCCGCGCTCGTAAAACACCTCGCGCCGCTTTTTGAAAAACGGCTCGCGCAATCGAATCTGCAAGGTCTTTCGGATGCGCTGCGTTTGAATTTTTTCAAAAGCGGACTCGAAATCATTTTTGAAAACGGAAAGATCAAAACCGCGCAGCATTGGCGCGCGTCGGCGCAAGACAATGGGCAGGGCGGTTTCGGCAACGCGTCGTTTCCCGATCTAACCTTTCTCAAGCTGTTGTTCGGGTATTGTTCGCTCAAGGAACTGGAAGCAATGTTTCCCGATTACATGGTGGACACTGAACGCAATAGCGCGTTATTGAACATTCTCTTTCCGAAGAGGGATTCGCATGTGATGCCCATTTAATGGCGCGATTGTATTGGAGTCAGGGGATGGCAAACGCGAATCTACGCGAATCAAAACACGAATCCACGCGAATTTTATTTTGTTTCCTATGGATTCGCGGAGATTCGATAGGATTCGCGAGGATTCGCGTTTCCTGACCTAACATCCATTTACATCTCGCGTGATGTAGGTCTCGCAATGTTGGAGAAAAAATACCAATGTCAAACATCCAACAACTTTCCGACACTCTCTGGATCAACTCCAGCGAACTCTTTACCTATCACAGCGGCATTATCGTTTCCGAAGGGAACGCGGTGGTGATTGATCCTGGACTCAAGCAAACTGAAATTGATGCGCTGGCGCAATTTGTGCGCGTACAAAATTGGAACGTGAACGCGGTGATTCTCACTCACGGACATTGGGATCACATTCTCGGCGCGGAAACGTTTTCCAACGCGCGCATCCTCGCACAACGCGTCTTTCTCACTTCGCCGCGCAACGATCCGAACGACATTCGGCGCATCCTCGGAAAAAAGCCCGAACTCGGACGCACCGCGCCCTTTGTCATGCCGACGCCGCACGAGACGTTTGACGAAAATATGACGTTTCACGTCGGCGCGCTCACGCTCAAATTAATTCACACGCCAGGGCACGCGCCCGATCATTTGTTCGTGTACGAACGCGCGACGGGGACGGTTTGGACAGCAGACATGTTGAGCGATCAAGAAATTCCGTATGTGATTGACAATCTCGGCGCATACGCGCGCACGATGGAAAAAATTTCAGCGGACGGCATCAAGTTGCTAGTTGCGTGTCATGCCGCGCCAACGCGCGACGCGAACGAAATTCACGCGCGCATCGAAAATGATCGCGCCTACATTTTAGAACTGCGCGGACGCGTGCAAAACGCGGTGAACGCGGGCAAAAGTTTGGACGAGACCAGAGAATTGTGCGCGGACATTCCATATCGCCAATCCGTTGACGACAATCGCGGCGCGCATCGGCGCAATGTCGAGAGCGCGTACTCGGAATTGGGCGGGCAGGTTGACGATGCGGTGGGGTGGAAGCGAACGTGGATTGAATTTACGGCGTAGCTGATCTTGTCATTGCGAGGCACGAAGCAATCTCATTCGCGAGTCAGACCGAGATTGCTTCGTCGCTGGAGAGCGCTCCTCGCAATGACAAGCCGAAGTTTCTGAGCAGGCACGAAGCAATCTCATTCGCGAGTCAGACCGAGATTGCTTTGTCGCTGGAGAGCACTCCTCGCAATGACAATCACAAAAACTCCAAGGAGGTGTTTTATGCACGCAGTAACCCATTTCTCCAACACAAAAAAGTTTTCTTTCGATTCAAGGAGAATCCATGTCTCTCGAAACAAACACCTCACACGAGGAAACTTTACAAGGCACCGTCTATAAAAAATCGCAAAGGCATTATGGCGTGCGCGTCAATGGGCATTTGATTGATTGCGAAGTCTCGTCGCGCTTGCGAAAACATCTCGAATATCCCACCGCCGCGCCAACGTCGCGCCGTCATCGCGTTCTCGATGTTCATAAAATTCGCGTCGTGGATCCGATTGCGATTGGCGATGTGGTCCAGTTTTTGCGCGCGGGCGATGATGTGGGAATTATCACGCATGTTTTGCCGCGCAGAAATCAGATTGCGCGCCAAGACCCAGGCGTGCGTCCGACGGAACAGGTGATTGCGGCAAACATTGACTATCTGGTGCATGTGATTGCGTGCGCGCAGCCCCCGCCGAAATGGGCGTTGTTGGACCGCTATCTCGCTTCGGCGGAAAAAGCAGAAATCCCGTCGCTGATTGTTCTCACGAAAAGCGATTTGTTAAAGGATGAGGCAGTGCGTCATGAAGCCGAAAATTTTCGGCGCATCGGCTATCGCGTTATTTTCACGAGCGCGGCAACGGGGCAAGACGTTGAGGAATTACGCGAAACATTGCGCGACAAAATGTGCGTGTTTGTCGGCATGTCGGGCGTGGGGAAATCAACTCTGCTCAATGCGCTGCAACCCGAACTCGCGCTGCGCGTGAAACAGATCAGTCACGCGTCGGGCAAAGGCAAACACACGACATCGCATCTCGAAATGTTTGATTTCGATTTCGGCGGGCGCGTGGTGGACACGCCAGGGTTAAAGTATTTGACGTTGTGGGAAATGGAGGGTGCGGAGGTTGCGGAGCATTTTGTCGAGATGCGCCCGTATCTCGGCAAATGCAAATTCGGCGCGGACTGTTCGCATGATCACGAACCCGATTGCGCCGTCAAGTGCGCGGTGGACGCGGACGCGATTTCGGAACGAAGATACAAAAGTTATTTGACGATCAAAGAAAAGATTTCCGCATGAAAAAAATTTTGTTATGCAATAACAAAATTTTTTTCATGCCCCTCCATCGTGAAACGTCTCAACGGCTATACCATTTTTCTGGTTCAAGAATTTACGGCATCGTTATTGCTCGCCGTAATTTTTACCGTCAGCACGTTGTACCAAGTGCAGACTATCGGTTTGAATCCGCTCCAACTTGTTCTCGTGGGGACACTGTTGGAAGTGACTGCGTTCCTTGCTGAAGTGCCCACAGGGATCATTGCGGATGTGTACAGTCGGCGGCTTTCAATTTTGATCGGCTTTGCGCTCGTGGGCATTGGGTTCATCGTCGAAGGTTCGATTCCCCAATTTTGGGCAGTGTTGCTGGCGCAAGTGATTTGGGGGATCGGCATCACGTTTCAAAGCGGCGCGCTCGAAGCGTGGGTCGCGGATGAAGTGGGCGAAGAAAACGCGGGCAAAACATTTTTGCGCGGCGCTCAATTTGGCAATGCGGGCGCGCTCGTCGGCATCGGCATCAGTGTTTTGCTCGGCAGCATCGCGTTGAATATTCCGATTGTGATCGGCGGCGCGCTGTTGATTGTGTTCGCGGTAGTGTTGACATTCATTATGCCTGAAACGGGATTCAAACCGCTGCCGCGTGGAATCGTAGGCGATTCCAAAAATCGCAATTTGTTTCAACAAATGCGCCATACTTTTCGCGAAGGCAGTTCAATCGTGCGACGCAGTCGCGTGTTGGTGACGCTGCTGATCGCTGCGGCATTGTTCGGCGCGTTCAGCGAAGGGTTTGATCGGTTATGGATTCCGCGCCTCGTAGAGTTTCAAGTGCCGTATTTTGAACCCGTCGTGTGGGTTGGCATCATCAGCGCGGTATCACTCGTGTTGGGAATTATCGCGACAGAATTTGTGAATCGCCGCGTGGCGCGAAACGCAAGCGATTCGACAAACAATCAAATCGTTGTCGCGCGCGCGTTGCAAATCATTGTCACGCTGATCATGGCACTGATGATCGTGTACGGCTTGGCGTGGAATTTTGGTGTCGCGCTGCTTGCGATTCTCGCGCTGAAACCAATTCGCGGGATGAATTATCCGCTCGCGACGGCATGGATGAATCAGCATATCGAATCGTCCGTACGCGCAACGGTGTTTTCCATTCGCAATCAAGCCGATGCGTTCGGGCAAATGGTAGGCGGTCCGATTCTCGGCGCGATAGCGACGTTGATTTCGCTGCGCGTGGAAATGATTGTTGCAGCGTTGTTTCTCGTGCCTGCGTTGTATCTGTATTCGCGAAAGCTGGAAGACAAGAAAACGGGGACACATGAAGAAAGAGGAGTAGGGGAAATCAGGGAAATTGTTGGTTAGCGGCGCGAAAAACGCGAATCTGCGCGGGTTGTGTCTTAATTCGCGTAGATTCGCGTGGATTCGCGGTGGAAAAAAATGAAAAACGAATTGCCAGAAGGATTCACGGTACGCGTGCCAACGCCCGATGACGCGCAAACGGTGACAAATTTAATTTGCCAATGTGACACCGCCGATTATGGCGAACCCGATTACTCGCTTGAAGATGTGCGCGCGGATTGGCGGCGCAGTGGTTTTGAATTGCAACGCGATGCGTGGTTGATTTTCGCGCGCGAGGGCGCGCTTGCCGCGTATGGCAACGCGTGGGATACGGGCGCGCATGTGCGGACGGAACAGACGTGCGTGCATCCAAACTATCGCGGGCGCGGACTGGAAGAATTTTTGATTGAACGCGTTGAAGCATACACGCGCGAAATCGCAGAGTCGAAAACGATTCAATGGATCATGAGTATGGATCACGTTGCGACGATAGAACGATTTGTCCAGCGCGGCTATCAGCCCACGCGTCACGATTACGTGATGGAAATTGTGATGAGTGAAGCACCGCCCGCCCCAACGCTCGCGGAGAGTTTTGTGATGCGCGCGTTTGAACGCGGACGCGATGAGCGCGCGGTGTGGGCTTGCACCCAAGAAGCATTTCGCGATCATCGCGGTCATTCCGATTTAGCGTTTGAAGAATGGGCGAAAGGATTTTTTGAACATGCTGATTGGTCATCCGAATTGTCAACCGTCGTGATGCAAGGCGATGAGGTTGTCGCGGCGACGATGGCGTTTCATTTTTTCAATGGCGGTTGGATTCTTCAACTCGGCGTGCGGCGCGCGTGGCGCAAACATGGTTTGGGACTGGCGATGCTGTATCGCGTGTTTGGAGAATGTTTTACGCGTGGGATTTCTCGCGTTGGGTTAGGCGTGGACGCGTACAGTTTGACGGGCGCGACGCGTTTGTACGAACACGCGGGGATGAAAATAAAAAATCATTACGTGCGTTACGAAAAAGAAATAACATAAAATAAAACAAAACCAAGACCGCGCCGAGCCAACGAGCACGCGGTCTTGGTTTTTTCCCCACGACCCACCCTCATCAAAACGGCACGCGATCTAGCACAGGGATTGAGCATACGCAATGTTCCTTACGCATGTACCCACTACGCAAGAACCTTAAGCGAAGGAGGTGGTTTTTGAGCCACATTGTAACGTCTTGCTCGACATTCGTGTTTCCACAAACATCGAACGCCCCGACATGTTTTAACGCCCGTGTGCGGCGATGCTCCCAACCGCGTTTCGCTTCGACTACACCTGTGCAACCCAGCTAGCTAGACCAACTATGAAATGTCATTTCGAGCCGCGCTTGCGAGAAATCTCAATGGCGCAAATCGAGATTTCTCGCTCTGCTCGAAATGACAACACGACTCAAATCAACTCTGTCGCGAAATTCGCGGCTTGAATTTGCGTGTCTAATTCGCGGTACTGTTTCGCGAGCGCGTCAATTTCCTTTTGCAATTCCGCCACGTCAACGGTTGCGCGAAATTTCACTTCGTTGCGCGTGACGCCATAGCCGCGTTGTTGTGTGATCGACGCGCCCTGTACAAGCTGCGCGAGAATCGTGCGTTTGAGCAAGAGCATGTCGCGTTCGGCAATCGCGTCCATTAGGGAACGCGCTTCGCCTGCTTCCAACGGCGTGCGAATGTTGGTGACGTTGATGCGCGTGGTAAAGGTTTGCAGTTCTTGAATTGCTGCGTCAACGTCTTGCAAGAGTGCGCGCGGGTCTTCTTGCGGCGCGTCGCCCTCTTGCACTTGGGCATTTGCCACAAGACGTTCGCGCAAACGCGCGAGTTTGTCTTTGACCGCTTTGCGTTCGATCAATGCTTCGGCGAGTTTCATGTTTCCATTTCCTCCTTGACACAGTACATTACAATACGTTGTTTCGGACGCGGATTTTCGCGGATAAACGCGGATTTCAAAACTGTTTTTTTGTTTCCGCGTTCATCCGCGTTTATCTGCGTCCAAATCTGTGTTGCACTGTGACAGAATTTTCGTCCGCGAGAATTTTTTCAATGAGCGCACTGCTGCGCGCGTCGTGCGCGTCAATTTCGCGGATCGTTTCCTCAACGGTAAATAAAATATCTTCGAGCCACCCGACGATTTCGGACGAGCGCAGATCGCTCGCTTCAACGAGATGTCCGTCACTCGCATAGTCGTGCAAGAGATCGAACGCCGCAAAGAGGCGCGCGAAACCCTTGTCTGAAAAATCATCGAGCTTGAAAAAACGATGGATGCGCGACATGGGCGTTCACCTCCTATACACGCAGACGACAGACGACGGACGGCAGACGACGCGTATAGATTTAGTGGTCAGTGGTCAGTCGTCAGTGGTCAGTAACAAAACAAAAAAGCGTGAAACCGAAAATCGGTTTCACGCTCCAAACGCATGGGTCACGAGGGCGACAATTTTTTTAGCGTCGCACTCCTCGCGCGGACGACACGGGTTTTCGAGGGGCATCGAAAACGCGGCGCGCGTCGGCGGTGTTGCATTTGGCGCGTGATTCAGTTGGATCAAGCGAACCGTTCTGATGGTTCGGGCGATTCGGGCGATTCGGGCGGTTCGGGCGGGATGACCCCGCCCCTACAAATTCTCGTTTCTCACTTCTCGTTTCTCGTACATCCCCATTCCTTTCGGTCAAGGTCAACATGTCGAGAATGTTCGTACCGCGAATAAACACGCGGCGCATGCCCATCGGTTGACTGACGGCAAGTTGACCTGTGCGGATAAGGGCTTTGAGCGTGGATAAACTCACACCCAAAACGTGCGCGGCTTGTTCGCGCGTATAAATGACATTCGGTTCTATGGCGGGACGATCAAACACAAGAGTACTCCTCTAACGATGATGGGGCGATTATACGACAGGTGGGGAGGGTTGTCAAGGGGTAGATTGGGGTATCTAGAGACAATTTTTGATCCGTTCCAGCATTTTGCGGCTCGCAGGCGATTTGCTCAGGGCAAGCAAGATGAGAATGTTTGCGTCAAAGATAGCGGCGACGCGTTGAGTTGCCATATTAGGGTTTCTCTATTGCTTTCGTTTATTTTCCGCGCGCACAGCTTTCACAGCTTCATCAATGTCGCGAATCAATTCCTCTTCTGGAATATCGGCAATCTGTTCATGCAACTCCTCAAATTTCTTCCACACACTGTCATACTCAGGACGAGCGCGTTTGCGTTCAAACTCTGCCTCCATGAGCGTTCGCAAGTGTCGGCGTTCAATCTCGCGCTCCGCCATTTCGATCAGCGCCTGTTCGGGTTTTAGTTTTTCGATGGTTGCGATTTCATCAATCGCGCGAAAGGTTTGTTCCGAAAGTTCGACGGTCAAACGGTGTGACATCTTTTCCTCCTTAACAAAATGCCTGTAATTGCTCTTTCGACTACAGGCATTTTATCACCAATCGTTTCTACGCCACCACTTTTTCTTTTCTCTTTTTCCCATCACTCCGCATCTGCGGCTCCTCTTGCAAAAATAAAAGTCTTCCATGCTCCACATCCGCCACCACATGATCCCCATCGCGTATCCGCCCGTTCAACACATCCAGCGCCAGCGTGTCTAGCACGCGCCGTTGAATAGTGCGCTTCAAGGGACGAGCGCCGTATTTGGGATCGTATCCTTCATTCACCAAAAATTCCTTTGCCTTGTCCGTGAGTTCGATGCTGATGTGACGATCTTCCAAACGCTGCCCCACTTGCTTGAGCAGGATTTCGACAATGTTTTTTAGATTGTCCATGGTCAGCGCATGGAATACCACAATGTCGTCCACGCGATTCAGAAATTCGGGACGGAACTGTTTTCGCATTTCTTCAGTGACGCGGTTCTTTACATTCTCCCATTCACTCTCGGACATTTCGCGTCCTGCGTACATTCCCAGAAAATCGCTGCCGATGTTCGAGGTCATGATCACGACGACGTTTTTGAAATCCACGACGCGTCCTTGCCCATCCGTCAAACGTCCGTCGTCGAGAATCTGTAACAGCACATTAAACACATCCGACGCCGCTTTTTCGATTTCGTCAAACAACACGATAGAGTACGGTTTGCGGCGTACCGCTTCGGTGAGTTGTCCGCCTTCGTCGTAGCCGATGTATCCAGGCGGCGCGCCGATGAGACGCGCGACAGTGTGTTTTTCCTGATACTCGCTCATGTCAATCCGAATCATCGCGTTTTCGTCGTCGAATAAAAATTCGGCGAGCGCGCGCGCAAGTTCCGTTTTGCCGACGCCTGTGGGACCGAGAAAGATGAACGAGCCGACGGGACGCTGCGGGTCTTTAAGCCCAGCGCGCGCGCGGCGTACCGCGTTCGCGACGACGACAATCGCTTCCTCTTGTCCGACGACGCGATTGTGCAAACGCGTTTCCATTTGGATCAATTTTTGCACTTCGCCTTCCATCAAACGCGACACGGGGATGTGTGTCCATTTCGCGACGACTTCGGCGATATTATCCTCAGTTACTTCTTCGTTCAACGACGCGCCCGACTTTTTCAACTCGACGAGTTTTTCTGCGCTTTCTTGTATGTTCTTGTCCAGCGCGACGATTTTCCCGTACTGAATTTCTGCCGCTTTTTGATAATCGCCTTGCCGCGTCGCCTGTTCCAATTCATTGACGAGTTGATCGCGTTCGTTCTTTAAATTCTGTTCCGAATTCATCAACTCTTTTTCTTGTTTCCAACGCGCCGTCAACGCGGTGGCTTGCTCACTCAAATTTGCCAATTCTTTTTCGAGATTCGCCAGCCGTTCGCGTGACGCGGAATCTTTTTCATTTTTCAACGCCACGCGTTCAATTTCCAACTGCCCGATGCGCCGTTGAATTTCATCCAACTCGGCGGGCATCGAATCCAATTCGAGACGCAAACGCGAACTTGCTTCGTCCACCAGATCAATCGCCTTGTCAGGCAAAAACCGATCACTGATGTAGCGATGACTCAACACCGCCGCCGCCACGAGCGCGCTGTCGCGCATCGCAACGCGGTGATGCCGTTCATAACTTTCGCGCAAACCGCGCAAAATGCTGATCGTGTCCTCAACGCTCGGTTCTTCCACCAGCACAGGTTGGAAACGCCGTTCGAGCGCGGCATCCTTTTCAATGTACTTGCGGTATTCGTTCAACGTCGTCGCGCCAATCGCGTGCAGTTCGCCGCGCGCGAGCATCGGTTTGATCATGTTGCCCGCGTCCATCGAACCTTCCGCCGCACCCGCGCCGACGATGGTGTGAATTTCGTCAATGAACACGATGATTTGCCCTTCCGCGCTTGTGACTTCCTTCAACACTGCTTTGAGCCGTTCTTCAAATTCGCCGCGAAATTTTGCGCCCGCGATCATTGCGCCAAAATCCAACGCAATCACTTTTTTATCTTTTAGCGGTTCAGGCACATCGCCGCGCACAATCCGCTGCGCGAGTCCTTCCACAATCGCGGTTTTGCCGACGCCCGGCTCGCCAATCAACACAGGATTATTTTTCGTGCGCCGCGAAAGAATTTGCATCACGCGCCGCACTTCTTCATCTCGTCCAATCACGGGATCGAGTTTGCCCTTGCGCGCGAGTTCCGTCAGATCGCGTCCGTATTTTTTCAATGCCTCGTACGTTGCTTCAGGATTTTGTGTTGTGACGCGTTGGTTGCCACGGACGGATTGTAATGCTTCGAGAATTTTTTCGCGTGTCACACCCGCGCGTTTTAGAATTTGACTCGCCTTGCTTTCCACATTGACGAGGCCAATCAGCATCGCTTCCGTCGTGACATATTCGTCTTTTAGCCCGTCCGCGACAGATTGCGCGTCGTCCAACGCGCGCTGCGTTTGCCGCGCGAGTCCGACTTGAACTGCGCCGCCGTATGCTTTTGCCAATTTATCAATTTCGCTTTTCGTTTGCTGCGCCAGCGTTTCAGGATTTGCTCCGACCGCGCGCACCACTTGCGGCACAACGCCGTCAATCTGATTCAACAGCGCGAGTAAAAGATGTTCGGGTTCGATTGTGCTGTTAGATTGTTCTTGCGCGAGCGCGACTGCTCCATTGAGCGCTTCGGTTGCTTTTTCGGTTAGTTTATTCATGTTGAGTGGCATAATAAATTACTCCAATCTATTTTATGTCATATTGCCAATTCATATTACGCATTCCCACAAGTTCGTCTATTGTGATAATAAGGGACATAACTGATGGCTCGATTCTTCCAACAAAAAAGTCTAATCGATCAGGAGCAGCAGGACTACAGCACCAGACTATTTCCTGCTTTCCCCCACTTGGAATTGCAAACTGTTTAGTCTCGCTCCAGAAAGATTGATTCTCATTGTTTTGATGATAGATTTTGCCCGTATCATCCTTAGCGTGAATTGAAGAGTTCTTCCATCGAACTAAAATCTGGTCACTGCTGTTGTTCTTGATCAAAATGTTAAACTTGAATTCATTCGCACCAAATTCGATCGGAGGACGAACGGTAACTTCGATTCCCCTTTTTGTGAAGCCTTTTCCGAGATCTAAAATTGATCCGGGTGGCGGGTCTTGTTCGTCAGCAGTCGCTGTTGTAGTGATAATGAGAGGACCGCGTGTTGCAACCACCACATTCGGAGTCTGTCGTGGGTCAGCTGTTGCTGTTATCACGGAAGCACCTTGAGGTGTTTGTGTACTTATTGGTGCTGGGTTATTTCCTCTGCTCCCTGTAAATGTAAAAACTCCAAAGAGCCCAGCTACTACAGCCGCCGTGATGACCGCACACGCGCCAATGATTGCTCCGATAATTATTGCGGCTGGTTCATTCAAGCCGCGATGGTCACTGGATGACATGAGAGTTCTCCTGGTTGGGTAACAGAAATTTCACAGCCCCACGATCTTTTGAAAATCCGCCAAACCAATAATCTGGACGCCGTGATAGTACTTGATGTTTCGCAAGTGCGGGTCTTCACTCACCAAGTAGTCCGCATCGCCTTCCACTGCACAGGCGAGAAAAATGTTATCGTCTGGATCCTCTTTCACTCGATCCATTTCATACAAGTCCTCCGTAAAAACGGCGGTTTCTTTTAGGGTTTCGATAAAATCTTTAATAAAAGCATCGTCCAGTTATTGCGGAACCTTGATGCGCGGGTAATTCAGAACGCGCTCGATTTCTGCAAGTGTTGAGTCCGACATCACAAGTCCAAACAGCTCCGACTTGACTGCCGTCAACATCCTTTGGCTTGCGCGCGTTTTTGCCAACGCAAGACGAACCAAATTGTTGGTATCAAAAACGGCGGTGATTTGGAGGGTGGGCATGGAGGTTTGACTTTTTAATGCTCTGATTTTCTTTTCTGCTCTGCGCGCACAGCGGCTACAGCGGCGTCAATTTCCTTGAGCAGCTCCTTTTCAGGAATCCGCTTGATCCGCTTGCGCGCTTGCTCAAATTTCTGCCACGCCGCTCGACGTTCAGGACGATTGCGTTTGCGTTCAAATTCTGCAAACACGCGCGCGCGTCGGCTGGCGCGTTCCAGCGCCTCTTGCACAATTTGAACGATCGCGTCTTCAAGCTGCACTTGGCGTTCCACCGCTGCGTCATCCAGCTCTTGCAACAGCGGATCGGAAAACGTCACGAGAAATTGTTTGGATGCCATTGGAGTTATCCTTTCTGAATTGGTAGCACGCTTGATATATTCCTCGCCTTACTCATTCACTTCAAATCCATCCGCTTGACATGCAGCAACCGATGCCCCAACATATCCACTGCGGCTTGTGATTGTTCAAGCACGATGTAGCCGATCAGCGGTTCATACTGTCCATCTTTCGGCTGCATGTCCAAAAAGACAACCTCGTTATAGATGGGACGAAAGCCCTCAATTTGAATTTTTGCGGGACCCGCGATTTCCGCAGACACCATTTCTTGCGTGGCGGTTTCCAAATCAACGGTCTCGACCGTTGAAAATTTTCCGAGTCGTTCTTTCCACGCGCTTGGCAACACCATGTATGCCGCGCGTGTATCAACAAGCGCGTCAATCAGAAATGACTTGGTTGGATCCGTGGCGTTCTCGATTCTCACAGGGGTAATGATTCGTCCCATTTATTGCTCCATTTCAAAACAAAGTGCTTGCCCCCTCACATTTCCTCTCCACCACCTCAAGAAAATTACGCGCAGGAGCGGACAAGCACTGCACAAAAAAGTCACGTTTGACGTTTGACGTTTCTTGCCTCTCGCCTTACTCTTCCGCCGCCGCTTCCTCTTCCCCATCCTCTTTCGGTTCAGGTTTCGGCGCGGGTTTCGCAGCGGGTTTCGCGCCAACTGCAGGTTTCGCGGCAGCAACGGGTTTGGGTGGTTCAGGCGCTTCGAGCGCATTGACCACCGAACGGACGCCTTCCACCTTTGTGGCGATTTCAGCTGCAACTTTTTTGATGTCTTGAGATGTGACGCTGCCCTTCAAATAAATTTCGCCGAACGCGCTGCCTACTAAAATTCCAGGAAAACTGCTGCGCGTGCGCGTGTCATTGCCCAATGCTTTGCCGACGGCGATTTCCAAATCCGTGTCCACGTACAAATTGCTTGCAACATCTTTGACGCCCTTGGTTTTCAAAATTACTTCTTCTGTCACCTCGCGTTCCGCGCGTGTGCGAACATGCCCGCCGATTTCGACAACGCCGTTGTTCGCTTTCACGTCCAGCGCGTCCGTCCACACGCGCACGCCCGAATAATTTTGCAGCGCGTCCACTGCCGCGAGTTCCAATGCTTCGTCTTGCCCTGAACGTGCCATCGTTGCTTCCGCCATTTTTCGATCACTCCTTTTTGGATTTGCGCGGGCGCTTGACTTGGATTTTTATTTTGCCCGCAGATTTTTTTTCGTTCGCAATATTTTCTACAACTTGCGTTTCCGTTGCATCATAACTCGTTACGGGTTCAGGCAATTGAATTTGATTTTGTTCCAAGACATGCTGCATCAATTCCAATTTTTCGGTCAGATTGATAATCACTTCCACGCCTGCAAGATTCACGCCGAGATTTTCGACGAGGCGCGCGATTTTTTTCAAACGTTCAATGTCGCGCTGCGAATACAAACGGATACTGCCGCGCGAACGTTTTGGTTTTACGAGTCCCGCGCGTTCGTAATAGCGTAACGTTTGCGGATGCATCTCGACGAGACGCGCCGCAACGCTAATGACAAACATCGGCTCGTCGCTTACTGTAATGTTCGTTTCACGAAAATAGATTGCCATACGATATCACTTGTTGCTGTCATTTCGAGCGGAGCGAGAAATCTCTTTTAGGAAGACCGAGATTTCTCGCTCCGCTCGAAATGACATTTTAGTTCTTGTCGCGCAGCTCTTTCAATTCCTCAAACAACTCTTTCTCTTGATCGCTCAACTTGTCGGGCAAAATAATTTTTGCGCGCGCGTACAAATTGCCAAATCCGTTCGCTTCATTCAATTTCGGCATCCCCTTGTTGGCGAGGCGAAAGGTTTTCCCGTTTTGCGTCTCAGCTGGAATTTTCAACATCAGATTTTTGCCATTCAACGTCGGCACAGCCACTTCGCCGCCGAGAAGGGCAGTGTACAAATCTACAGGAATTTCAATCGTCACATCATCGTCGTTGCGTTCGTAACGCGTATCGGGCAAGACTTCGATGCTCAAAAATAGATCGCCCGCAGGACCCGAACCGACACCCGCGCCGCCTTGTTTGGCGAGACGCACGCGCGAACCGGTCTTGACCCCGGGCTTGATGTCCACTTCTACCTTTTTGCCGTCTTTTTGTAAAATGCGTTTCGTGCCGTTGTACGCCTCATCGAATGTAATCTGCACGGGTTGTTCCAAATCGCGCCCGCGCATGTTCACGCCCCCGCCGCCGCCAAATCCCCCGCCCGCGCTACCGCCGCCGCCAAAAAAAGTGCGAAAGAAATCGGACGCGCCGCCGAGATCGCCAAAAATCTGTTCGTACTCTTCAGGATTCACCGTGCGATATGTTGAGCCGCCACGGCGTCCGCCACGACCCGCCGCGTCGCCCCACGTGAATGGTTCGCCGCCGCCCGCGCGCGTGTAATTTTCGTACTCTTTCCAATTCGCGCCCAACGAGTCGTACTTTTTGCGCTTTTCCGCGTCGCTCAACACCTCGTACGCTTCATTGACCTCTTTGAATTTTTGTTCCGCGTTCTTGTCGTTCGGGTTCACATCGGGATGCAGCTTGCGCGCGAGTTTGCGATAAGCAGATTTAATCTCCTTTTCGCTCGCGTCCTTGGCGACACCCAACGTTTTGTAATAGTCTTGATATTCCATGCGCGCCTCTTTCTCGTGTCTCGACAAATCTGGCTTGAGTATAGCATTTGCCATGCCGAGTGTCAATAAGTTATCAAAAATTTTAATAAAAACTTGATAATAATATTATCAAGTCTATTGACAAAACAATAAACAGAAACTATAATAACGCCAAATCCTGATTCAGTTCCTAGGAGGAACCACATAATGAAGACTTTGATTCGCTGGCAGCCCGTCTCGGAAATGCGTTCGATGCACGCGGCAATGGATCGTTTGATGCAAGAGGCGTGGGTAGGCAATCGCGCGTGGAATGTTCCCGCTGCGTGGGTTGAACCGACGCTCGATGTGTACGAAACCGCTGAAACCGTCGTCGTCAAAGCGGCGATGCCGGGGGTGAAACTCGAAGAAATCGAAATCACCGTCAAAGACAATTACCTCGCGTTGTCGGGGCAGAGCAAGACCGAGAGCGAAACGCAGGAAAAAAATTACTTGCGTCGTGAAACGCGCAGCGGCGCGTTCAGCCGCATGATTCAATTGCCCAAGGGTTTGCAGACCGATAACGCGGATGCAAATTTCGAGAACGGCATTTTGACTATCACCCTTCCGAAGGCGGAAGAGGTAAAAGCCAAGAAAATTCAAGTCAAAGGCGTCGAGACAACCGAACCCGCGAAAAACTAAGCTGCGAAAAAAAAAAGAACCGAGCCAATTTTGGCTCGGTTCTTTTTCGTTAAGGGGCTGTGGTTGAAACAGCGATGGGGGTTGATGTGGGGACAACCGCTTGCGGCGTTTGCGTGAACACGCTGCCCAAGATCATGCTCAACACCACCAACACGCCCAACCCCACAAATAATGCGCTCGCCACTTTGAGGCCGCGATTTTTTGGCTGCGCGGCTTTTTTCTGCGACGCTTTTTTTGCTTTGGTCATTCGTGCAACCTCCTCAAAATTGCGGCGTGCATTATAGCATCAACTCAGATCTCCCCATAATTTTTTCGCGCCGCCGCGCCGCTTGTCATGCCCCTTGATCTGCGTTAGAATCTCTCTCGCTTTACCATGACACATCCCGCGGCGCAAGTTAGGGACAGGCACGGCGCATGACAGCGGAAACCTCCTCCAAAACGACTCCCACAACCGAAGAGTATCTCGAAATTGTGTACATGATGGCGGCAGAAGGACGCGTCGTCAAAGGCGCGCGCCTCGCGGAAATTATTGGCGTCTCGCGCCCAACGGTGACAGCAACATTGCGCCGCATGATGCGCGATGGTTTGATTCAACAAAATAAAAAAAAGGAAGTGGAACTCACACCGAAAGGATACACCGTCGCAGATACCTTGCAGCGCCGCCATCGCATCATCGAACGCTGGCTCACGGATGTTTTGCAATTCGATTGGGCAAAATCGGACGCGGAATCGCATCGCCTCGAGCATGTTTTTTCCGACGAAGTGGTGGATCGTCTCAATGAAATGATGGGACGCCCCGAAACCTGTCCGCACGGCAATCCGATTCCGGGCAATCAACGCGATGGAAAAAAAATGACGACATTCCCATTAAGCCAAACATCCGAAAATGATCGCGTCCGCGTCACGCGCATTTCTGAATACGCGGAAAACACCGGCGATCTCTTGCATCATCTCGGTGAACGCGGTTTGCGTCCTGGCGAACAATTTACGATCACGGATATTTCGCCCCTCAATCAAACTCTTACGCTGGTTGGGAATGACAAACATTTTTCCCTCTCATCGCAAATCGCCGACGCGGTTTGGGTGACGAAAATCTGAAATTCATAACGAGTAAAAAGTAAAGAGTAATCGAAATACTGAAATTACTCTTTACTTTTTACTCTTTACCCCAATGCCCCGCACACGCATCGTCTGCACCATCGGTCCCGCCACCACTTCGGAAGAAAAAATTCGCGCGCTGCTGCACGCGGGCATGAATGTGGCGCGCATCAATTTTTCACACGGCACGCGTGACGAACAAAAAGCGCGCGTGGATCTATTGCGCCAAGTCGCCGCACAAGAGAACTCGGTGTTGGCGATTTTGGGCGATTTGTCTGGACCGAAATTGCGCGTGGGTGAATTGCCCAACAATTCATTTCTTTTGAACGTCGGCGAAATTGTGCGCTTTTCGTTGGACATGGATCACGAGCCAAATACGATTCCACTCGATTTTCCATTCCTCGGCGACACCTTGCGCGCGGGCGATCATATTTTGATGGACGATGGGACAAAAGAGGTGGAGGTAGTCAGCGCGAATCCGCGCGAGATTCAAGCGCGTGTCATTACGGGCGGTGAATTGCGTTCACGCAAAGGCGTAAATTTGCCGAACGCAGTTTTGCCCATTCCCTCGCTCACCGACAAGGATCGCGAAAATGCAAAATGGGCGATCTCGGAAAATTTCGATTTTCTTGCAATGTCATTCGTGCGCCGCGCGGCGGATGTTTTGGAATTGCGAAATCTGGTGCGCGCCCAAAACGCGCGCATCCCGATCATTTCCAAAATCGAAAAGCCCGAAGCCGTTCAGGACATTGACGCGATTTTGCAAGAGAGCGACGCGGTGATGGTGGCGCGCGGTGATCTCGGCGTCGAGATGCCAGCTGAACAGGTGCCGATTACGCAAAAGATGATAATTCACAAGGCGAACTCGTTGGGCATCCCCGTCATTACCGCGACGCAAATGCTCGAATCCATGATCGAAAATCCGCGTCCGACGCGCGCGGAAGCGAGTGATGTGGCGAACGCGGTTTTGGATGGCAGCGATGCGGTGATGCTTTCGGGCGAAACCGCGATGGGCAAGCATCCGATTGAAGCGGCGCAAGCGATGGCGCGTATTGCAGATTACACCGAACATTTCATGGCGCAAGAGCATGTGAACATGCAGACTGTTTTGAAACATGGGCAAACAGTGACGGATGCGATTGGTGAAAATACCTGCGCGCTCGCGTACGACTTGGACGCGAAATTGATCATCACCCTCACGTCATCGGGCTACAGCGCGCGCATGGTGGCACGGCATCGTCCCGCCGTGCCGTTACTCGCTGTCACGATTGAGGATAAAGTTCGCCGCCGTTTAGCGTTGGTGTGGGGCGTGACGAGTGTGTGTGTGCAAGAACATCAAGACAGTGAACGGATGGTAGAAGAAGCATTGAACGCGGCGCGCGAATTAAAGTTGGCGCTGCCCGGTGATCGCGTTGTGATTACAGCGGGCGTGCCTGCGGGAATTTCGGGAACGACGAATATGCTGCAAGTGCGCGTGGCGTAAGTTGGTTGTCATTCTGAATGAAATGAAGAATCTCTACCTTCCAAGACCGAGATTCTGAATGAAATGAAGAATCTCTACCTTCCAAGACCGAGATTCTTCACTCTGTTCAGAATGACATTGCATCCGTTCAGGAAAAAATCCCTTGTGTGCCAACAACCCTCACCACAAACCAAAACGCAAAGGTTCCTTGCTCTCCCGTTGGGCAGGCGGCATCAAATCCGCGACATACATTTTCTTTACGTCCGACGCGCCGCTGTCTAAAAAAATAGTGAGCGTTCCGAAAAATATGTATCGCCGCGCGGTGCAACTTTCGGAATGTTGTGGCAATTACGGCGAACCCGGTTGCTGAACGACGCGTGAAGAAGCAATCCGGTTCGGATTGATCAAAGGTTGAAAAAAATTGAAACCCGTTTTCGCTAAACGAAAACGGGTTTCAATTTTTTTCGGCTTCGGCTATGATTGCCCTTCGGCTGGCTGTGCGCTGGGTGGTGAAATCGCGCGCGGTGTTTCGGGTGATGGCAATGGCGTAGGTTGTCGCTGGGGCAAACGCGCGGGCGGTGGGGGAGGGGGCGTTGTGATCGTGCGTCCCGCGACAGGCACGCCTTGTGTTTCACCACAGTACGGACAGACGCCCCATTTCAAATTCAACGTGCGTTCGCAGTGATCGCATTTCTTGTGCAGTTTGGTATGACAATTGGGACACACCAAAAAGTCGGGCGCGATTTTGTGATGGCACACGGGACACACTTGGCGTTCTTCAATGTCTTGGAGCATCGCCTCGCCCGCGAGTTCGCGTTCATATTTTTCAGCAAGCGTTTCGCGCGGACGGAGAATCATGTACAGTAAAAGTCCGGGCAAATTAAACACCAGCACGAGCGCGACGGAGAGGACTTGGGTAAAAATATCGCGTGAACGCGCCCGCGCATCGCGGAACGTCCACACCAGCATCGCAATCCACAGCGCAAACACATACGCGCCGATGCAAGCGATGAGAAAATTCAGAATCGAGCCAAACGCGGACAAATCAGGTAATTGCATTCCATTTCCTTCGTTGCGGTGTGGGGGGCGCAACGTCTCAGAATATCTTGCGCGGAGCGCGCAAATGTGAGCGAGATTATAGCATTAACCGCGCGATAGAAAAAAAAGAGATTAGAGATGAGAGATTGAGAAACAGACGAAAATCAATCACTCGTGGTTCCAATCCCCAATCTCTAATCTCCAACCTCCAGCGGGCGGGATAACCCCGCCCCTACATCCAATCTTGTGTTATAATTTTCCTGCATGTCCCTCACTCGCCAATAAACGTATTACGCGCGCATCACGCGCGGAGGATATTTGTATGGAACTGGTTGAAGTCACAATTGACAGTATTCGAGTATCGTTGGTGTCGCATCATCGCATCGTCGTCCTCAAAGACCCTGAAGACCGTTATTTGCCGATCTGGATCGGACCCTTTGAAGCGGACGCCATCACCATCGCGCTGCAAGGCGGCGATGTCGCGCGCCCCCTCACACACGACTTGATGCGGAATCTGATTTCGGAAACGGGCGCGTCGGCGCAGCATATCCTTGTCAGCGAATTGCGCGACGATATTTTCTTTGCGCGCATTGTGTTGGATGTGGACGGGCGGCATGTTGAGGTGGATTCGCGTCCGAGTGACGCCATTGCGCTTGCCGTGCGTTTGAAATGTCCAATCCTCGTTTCGGACAGCGTGATGGAGAAAGCTTCCATCGTGCCAAGCGTTAGCATGGAAACGGCAGTCACCGCCGAAGAAGTCGAAAAACTTTCCGCCTTCGCCGATCTCATCGAGGACCTCGATCTCTCCGACCTCGACCCCAGCGACGATCCGCCGAAAGCCGAGGCGTAAAGCGGAGATAGGGAGACAGGGAGACAAGTCCCCTGTTTCCTGGTTCCCTGTTTTCCTGTCTTCCTGTTCTTCCCACTTTTCTATTTACTCCCCCGCGTTTATAATCCAGAACAAACATTCTACCCGCCATGATCGAAACTATTGCGCGTCCCGTGCTTGAATCAATCCCGCGTCCCATCGAACGCCAAACACCGTCGAATGTCGAAGCTGAACAAGCGGTGTTGGGTTCGATCTTGCTTGACGGCGAGGCGATTTCGCGCGTCGTCAGTTTTTTGCGCGCGTCCGATTTTTATCTCGAAAAGCATCGGTGGATGTATGAAGCGATTTGGGATTTGCACGAACATCGCGAGCCGATTGATTTTTTGAGCGTCACCTCCGCGCTCGACGCGCAAGGGCATCTCAACGCGCTCGGCGGCGCGGCGTACATCACCTCGCTGTTGAACGCCGTTCCCACCGCCGCGCACATTGAACATTACGCGCGCCTTGTCGAACGCGCCTCCACCGAACGCAAATTGATTCAAGCGTCCACCGAAATCGCGGAACTCGCGTACGATGGCGAAATTGAATTGCAAGAAAAAATTGTCAAGGCGGAAAAATTGGTTTTCGATGTCGCGCAGCAGCGTGAAGCGCGCGACATGATCTCGATTCGCAAAGCGGTGGACGGTTGGGCCGATCGCATTGAACGCTTGCGCGAACATGAAGCGGATCTGTTGGGCGTGGGCAGCGGCTTTATTGAATTGGATAAAGTGTTGGGCGGTTTGCAAAAGAACGATTTGATTATTGTGGCGGGGCGGCCGGGTTCGGGCAAAACGAGTTTCGCACTTTCGATTGCGTACAACGTCGCGGTTCGTTCGCACAAACGCATCGCAATTTTTTCTTTGGAAATGTCCGCGTCGCAACTGGTGGAGCGTCTCGTCGCCCAAGTTGCCGATTCAATTGCAAGTGAATTTCCCGGCGATTACGAACGTTTGCGGATCGACTCGCAAAAATTACGTATCGGCGAAGTAAGCCAAGAACAATACATCGTTCTCGCTAAAGCTATGGGCGAACTCGCGCAAGCGCATATTTACATTGACGAAACGTCGCTTGTCACACCCATCGAAATTCGAAGCAAAGCGCGACGCTTAGCTGCAGAAATCGGCGGGCTGGATTTGATTATCATTGACTATATGCAATTGATGAATGATCGTGGGCGCACGGAAAACCGCGTCCAAGAAATGTCAAACATTTCGCGCCACTTAAAATTTCTCGCGCGCGATTTAGAAGTGCCTGTGATCGCCTTGTCGCAACTTTCGCGCGCAGTGGAAGCGCGGAACGACAAGCGCCCGCAACTTTCAGATTTGAGAGAGTCGGGTTCAATCGAACAAGATGCAGATGTTGTCGTCATGCTCTATCGCGACAAAACGTATTACCCGACCCTTGAATCGTGGCAGCGAGCGTTTCCGAATAAACCATATCCTGAAAATATTGCCGATATTATTATCGCCAAGCATCGGCATGGACCCACTGCTGAATTCACGATGTTCTTTGACGAAAAACGTGCGAAATTTGGCGATCTTGCGATTTTACCCGGCGAGAGAATGAAGCAATAACGTACTGGTAAGGCAAAAGAGAAGGGAATGATTGTATGTCATTTTTTTTTGGTGGCATTCCTCATGGGCGAGTTTCCGTTACGCCCATCCCCAACGTTATCTTTTCAGAGCTCTTACCAGAAATTGATAACCTATCAGAGCTTAAAATAACTTTTCATGTTCTTTTCTTGCTGGCACACAAAAAGGGTAAGCCCCGTTATGTTAGTTTAGGGGAACTCCTTGGTGACACAACGCTGATGCGTTCTTTAGCTTTCCAAGAACAAGAATTAAAGAAAGGTCTCGCCAATGCAGTTGCACGAGGTTCATTCTTGAGCGTGGTCAGGGCTGCTGAGGAATTATTTTTGTTCAACACCAGTGAAAATCAAGCTCTAATCGAAAACGATGGAATTGTTTTACCGAGTGGGTTGATGCCTCAAGCTGTCGTTCCCGATCCTCCAAACATATTCAAGCTCTATCAACAAAACATTGGAGTACTGACACCCACAATAATTGAGGATCTAAAAGAGGCAGAACAAGATATTCCTCAAGAGTGGCTGGAGGAGGCGTTCAAAATTGCGGTTGCGGAAAACAAGCGCAGTTGGCGATATGTGAGAGCCATTTTGTATCGGTGGGTGAGAGAGGGCAAAGATGAAACAGTTGGGCGAGATTCAAAGAAACGAAGGACTTGGTATACAGATGATGAGTCAAGCTTCTTTAGATCGTGATTGTCCGATCTGCAAGGGGGTTGGATTCTTTCGGTATGATCTGGCGGTTGGACATCCCGACTTTGGAAAAGCGATTCCTTGCCCCCACAAAGTCGCAGAGATGGCTCAAAGCCCGATCCAAGAGTATGGTTCAACCAATGGTTTGGCTTTGTATAGCCACATGACGTTTGAAAATTTCAAGATGGACAATCCCCGTCTTTCGATTGAAGAACGCAATCGCTTACGAAATGCCTATACGATTTCGCTGAACTATTCATCAGAACCGAAAGGATGGTTGATCTTTCGTGGCGGTTACGGTGTCGGAAAGACGCACTTGGCGGCAGCGATCGCAAATGAACGCGTGTCCATGGGGTTACCCGTTTTATTCCTGACGGCTCCTGATTTATTAGATGAGTTACGTTCAACGTTCTCGTCGTCTAATGATGCGAATTTTAGTGAAAGATTTGAATCTGTTCGAACTTCCCCATTTCTCGTGATTGATGATTATGGCACGCAAGCCAATACGGCTTGGGCATGGGAAAAGATATTCCAGTTGATTGACTATCGCTATAGCGCGAAACTTCCTACAGTAATTACGACAAATCGTGATATTGATGATCTCGATCCAAGAATTCGCTCCAGAATGCTAGACCTTGGTTTGACTCAGGTTGTTGATCTTTCGGTCGTTCCTGACTATCGTTTAGGGCAGGCACGGTCTGGATTCGAGCTTTCGTCTCTGCTGTTTTATGAAGAAATGACATTTGCAAGTTTTGACGTTCAGCGAGCAGACCTCACCGTAGATCAAAATAATATTCTTCAAGATGCATTGGAGAACGCAAAGCGATATGCTGCCTCTTCCTTTGGTTGGTTGATTATTAATGGCGCGTATGGTTCAGGCAAAACACATCTTGCAGCGGCGATTTCGAATGAGGTATTGCAGCGCGGGGATTCCGTTCTATTTGTTTTCGTGCCAGATCTACTGGATCATCTTCGTTCTACCTTTGCTCCGCATAGTGAGATTACCTTTGATAAAACCTTTGTGGAAATTCGCAATGCGCCATTTCTGGTGCTTGACCACCTTGATATGGAAAATGCAAGCTCGTGGGCAAAAGAAAAACTCTTCCAGATCGTAAATTATCGGTACGCCGCGCGCTTACGAACGATATTTACGGTGGCGGAGAATTCCGTTATTGATGACCGCATCAAAGCGCGCCTCTTGGATCGGGGAAGGGGTGCGGGAATTAACTTGGCAGTGCCCGGCTATCACCGCCGCCAGATGAAATTGGGAACGACGCAAGGGTCGTATCGCCGTAAGGTCCGACCAAAATAGAGATCGAACCGCGCTTGCGTTCGCGCATGTACGATTTGCGCCGCTGCACCATCATCAGCGATTTCGCGCCGAGTTATCGCGGGGGTGATTTGAAACCCGCGAATGAGGGACGCAAGAGTAGGAGCAAAAAATGAAACATGCCCGCCCTCGACATTTATCACGACGCTGTAAAAAACGCGCTCATCAAAGATGGGTGGACGATCACGCACGATCCGTTCACGATCACGTATGAAAAACATACGCTCGCGGTGGATTTGGGCGCAGAACGAAACGGCGAACCGATTGCGGTAGAGGTCAAGCGGATTCGCAGCAGCGATGAAATTCAAGATTTTGTCATCGCCCTCGGGCAATACATTGTCTTTCGTTCCATCCTCACGCGCGTCGAACCCGAACGCAAATTGATGCTCGCCGTGCCGCTGCGTCTTTACAACACATTTTTCCAAGAACCCATTGCGCGCCCGGTGCTTGAAAAACAGAACATTCACATTTTCGCGTTTGACCCCGAAAAAGACGTGATTGTGCAGCGCAGCATGTAAAAAAATGCCACGCACCTGCCAGGTGCGCGGCATTTTTTTACCAAAAATTTTTGTGATTCCCCTAACCCCTTGTATAATCCCCGCGCTCGTGAATTTTGACCCTCGTTCGACGCACCGTTTCTCGGCGCACACCGCATCGTTTCACCCGCTCGCTTTTTCACCCGAACGAATCTCATTGGAGGTAGTTTGATCGCAATCAAGTGGAAACGCATCGTTTCGATGCTGATATTATCTGTTGCCGCGTTTGCAATTTTAATGGCATGTAGTTTGAGTGGCGTGCCGTTTGTTTCGCAAGCGGAACCGACGGCAACGAAACGCGCGACGCGGATTGCGCGCGCGACCTTTACCCCGCGCCCTGCCGCGACGGACACGCCTGAACCGGAACCCACGGACGAACCGACCGAAGCGCCGACAGATGCGCCAACGGACGTGCCCGCGACGGAAACGAAAAAACCAGCTGCGCCGAAAGCGACAAAACAGCCGACGAATCCCGCGCCGCAAGCGACCAAACCACCGGAACCGACCAAGAATCCCTATCGCTTTAGTTTCGTTCGTTCCACCTGTGAACATTCCGGCGGCGTCCATGTTTTCGTTGTTGTGTTTTCCGATTACAAAAACCCAAGCAGCCAATTAGCCGGCGCGCGCGTCATCGCCTCGTATGCGCCCGATGCGCCCGCGTTTGGCGAGACCGTTGGAGAGACGAATGGCGATGGCTTGTTTGACTATGTAATGTCAACCGACGGCGCAGCACCCTTCAAAGGCACCGTCTATGCGTGGGTTGTGGACAAGAACAATACGCGTATTTCAGAGATGGGGGGACCGGTGGAACTCAACGGCAAGCATCAGGATGACCCCGGAACCTGTTGGATTGCCAAGTTCTTTTTTGCGGCGGGCAAGTGAGCGCCCTACCGACGTGGATTACAAATCCAGCGCGAGCAGGTGGTAACTCACGTTACGCATGTCATTCTAATATAAGGATAGATGGAAAAGGGTAGCTCCTGTAAAATGGGATTCGGTTCCCCAACCAAATTCCCAACCCAAGGAGCATACCCCAATGAATAATAGCACGCTC
>Ga0247727_10005571_pt1 | contig 25429 bp, 26 predicted proteins | sample WisWelCaveWW1625_FD_202498 | JGI IMG/M metagenome (GOLD analysis project Ga0247727, IMG submission 202498) | Biofilm microbial communities from Wishing Well Cave, Virginia, United States - WW16-25 | ecosystem: Environmental > Aquatic > Deep subsurface > Groundwater > Cave microbial mat | place...
CGTAGACATCCAGGACGTCTAATTTTGTAGTAACACGACCCCATCTACGAAGATGACTGCAGCTCTAATTTTAATAGGCGCTTGCCTATTATTTTTTATCCTATGACTGTCGAAGACAGGCTTTATGATAGGAAGCATTATCTTGAATAAGATGAATTTTGCGAGGAAAATATTTTTTTAAAATCATCTCAAGATATTCGATATAGGTTTCAGCATTAAAGACGGTTTGAAAGTGATAAAGGAATCTGGCGCAAAAAAGTTCAATTGTGCCAAAGATCTTTAAAGTTCTTTTTTGTCCCATCGTTGGGATTTCCGGTTGACAACCGACTCTCGCCCAAGTTTGGTAGAGAGTTGGATCCTGCCGGAAGAAGGCTTCATCTTCATAGAGGAGTGCAGCTCCTTCAATTTTGGCTTTTTTTTTAAGCGCAGGATACTGATAACGCACCCATCGCGACTGCAAAGATTTGTCCGCGCGCGCCAAGACTTTTCTGGGGCGTTGGACAGAAAAATCAAGGTCATGAAGAATGCGAGAAACATGTGCGGGATGGTAAGAGAGCGAGAATTCTTCGTGAATCACTCTTACCACCATTGGACAGGTCCAAACACCGGAATTAAAACCATAAGCTACAGGGCCACTGTCCAAAATATCCTTCAACTCTTGACGCTGACGCTCAGAAAGTCCTCTTGGGCGGCCAGATCTGTGTGTCTCAAAAGGCCTTCCACACCTTCTTGCTGCCAACTATGCAGCCAAAGAGAGACCTTGGAACGATGTACTTTAAGGGTGTTGGCTATCTGCGGCGCGGTTTTCCCTTCCATGTTGAGAACCACCGCATGAAGCCTAGTCGCTACACGATAAGCGCCATCTCGCAGCGCTTGCTTACTGAGCTTAACCAATTGTTGAATTTTCTTTTTAGTTCCATGAACTTTAATTGCACGCATTGGCATCCTCGTATTAGATGCCATAATATAAGCATGTCGCTTTATTTATGCAAGGATATATAGTAACGCGGTAAACTTTAATCTTGTAACCAACATTCAGGCGCGTGAAAGTCTGCCGAGCGAATTTGCTTTGGGCCAGAATTATCCAAATCCGTTCAATCCGGAGACACGAATTCAATTCGAGTTGTCGAAGCCTTCCTATGTGAGAATCGAAATCTATAATGTCCATGGACAAAAGATCAAACGTTTGGTCAATGAAATGAAACCGACGGGCGCTCATATTGTCGTATGGGATGGGCGGATAGATAACGCCGAGTTTGCGGCTTCGGGCGTGTATTTTTATCGTTTCGTCGCTGGAAACTTTCAGCAAATCCGCAAGATGACCTTGTTGAGATAAGCCCAAAAGCCATGAATCAAATTCATGGGCCGCTTTTATCCGGTGCAGTGGAATTCTTTCACGGTGGCCAAAGATGCGGCCATGGAATGGAAGTTCACGAAAGATCGCGCGGAAGCCCGGCTGGATGGCGGAAAGACTGCCGAAGTCGTGCTCAATCGCAATCCCGGCATGACGGATGATCCAGTCGTGATCAAAAATCTCAAATACTGGGGCGCGCCACGCAACGACGGATTCGTCCTGATGCCAAACGAGATTGAGGCGTATCGTGCCGGAGACAAGCCGTTTGAGTTTAAAGGCACGAATGGCTTCATGATCACTTTTGACATGAACTCAAAGGATGTCCAATACACCAGTCGGACTTGCGCAGAACGATGTTTCAAATTTTGTAAAATCCTGCCGCGCAAGTCGGACTTCGCCCCAACCCAAAAGGCAACGGCCGTGAAAGCCATTTTGGTGGTAGACGACGATTTCGCCATGCGACGGGGAATAGCGTTGATGTTGAAAGGACAGGGATATGAGGTTTTTGAAGCGGAGGATGGGATGCAAGCTTTGCAGGTGCTTGGTCAAAAGTCTATCGACTTAGCTATTGTCGATCTGTTTCTGCCCGGACAAGACGGCATTGAAATCGCCGAGGGAATTGGAAAAAAGAATCCATCTACAAAAATTCTTTTGGTGACCGCTTACGGCGAGTATGGCCGGGCCAAAGAAGCCCAACAAATTTTTCAGAAAAACTATTTGGAAAAATCATTTCTCGCCCGGGTTTTGTCGAAGAAGGTTGAAGAAATTTTGGGAACATAAAAAAGAATTGTCATTCCGTAGGGCGGTGCGATCACCTCGAGAAAATTTTCAAAGAAAATTATTTGGAAAAAACCAAGCTTGCTCTTACCTTGTTGAAAACGGTCCAAAGAATCTGCAGCCTCAGGACATTGAACGATCAACACAAAAATTTGTCCTGATGAGGTAGATTTCCAAATCCAAATTATCCAATCTTTGAAAGGAGGCGCATGATGAATTCCGCCATAACACAGTGGCATGTGCGGCGAATGTTTTTGGCCAGACGAATGGCAGCCTGGTTGGGAGCGGCGTCGCTCGTGCTGGCGTTGTCAAATGTTTTTGCCCAGGAAGCCAAAAATTCAGCCAATCACAACGTCAAGCCCTCGAAATGGGCGCCCGAGGTGATGATCAAATACAAACGTCTGCTCGGCGCCGCCATTTCACCCGACGGCAAATGGGTGGCTTACGCCGTGTCCGAGCCAATCATGGAAGGCGAGAAAAGCGAGTTTCGCACGCACCTCTTTTTAGCGAGCGTGGATGGTAAAACTGATTTTCAATTCACGCAGGGAGAAAAGTCGTGCACCAATCCGAAATGGTCGCCGGACGGCAAATGGCTGGCGTTCGTTTCTTCACGCGGCGGAGAAAAAAATAATATCTGGCTGATTCGCCCGCATGGCGGCGAGGCTGAGAAAATCACTGAAGCCAAAAGCGGCGTGAATAATTTTTCGTGGTCGCCGGACGGCAAGCGTCTCGCTTACACGATGAACGATCCGCTCGCCGAACAAGAGGAGAAAGACAACAAAGAGAAACGCGACGCCATCGTGGTCGACGAGAATTTCAAATATTCGCATCTCTACGTGATTTCGGTTGAGAAAAACGAAAAAGGCGAACGTCCGGCCAAACGTTTGACCAACAGCAATTTTCACGTCGGCAGTTTCGATTGGTCGCCGGACGGCAAATGGGTCATCTTCGATCATCAAGCCACGCCGCGCGTCAATGATTGGCCGAGCACGATGATCTCGCTCGTTCCTTCCGATAGTGGCGTAGTCAAACCGTTCTTCACTAAAACGGTTGCCGGCAATCCGAATTTTTCGCCGGATGGGCAGTGGATCGCGTTCACGTATGATGATGGCGACACGCGCTGGGCCGGGCGCAGCGAAATTTACGTCATGTCCATCAACGGCGGCGAGCCGCGCAAGTTGGGTGAAACGCACGACAATCAATCCAATATTCTCGGCTGGTCGGCGGATGGCAAAGAAATTTACTACAGCCAAACCGAACGCACTTCGCCGCGCATTTTTGCGATGCCGGTCAGCAGCGGCAAATTACGCGCGATGACTACGGGCAGCGGCAATTTTAATAACGCCTCGTTTAGCAAAGATTCCAAAATGATGGCCTTTATCCATCAAACTCCGGAGCAATTGCCCAGGTCGTGGTCTCGCCGACACTCAAATTTGCGCCAACCAAAATCACCAACGTCAATCGCGATTTTCCGGCGCTGCCGATGGGCCGCACCGAAGTGCTCAAATGGAAATCGAAAGATGGCCGCGAGATCGAAGGGTTGGTGACGTATCCGGTCAACTTCGTGACGAATCGCAAGTATCCGTTGCTGCTGAATATTCACGGCGGGCCGGCCGGTGTTTTTACTGAAAATTATACCGCCGCTTCTTCCGTCTATCCGTTGCAGGCATTTGCTGCGGCGGGATATGTTGTCTTGCGTCCGAACCCGCGCGGCAGCAGCGGCTATGGCGTTGAATTTCGCCGCGCTAATATTAATGATTGGGGCTACGGCGATTATGATGACGATATGGCCGGCGTCGATCTGCTGATTGAAAAAGGCATCGCGCATCCCGACAGTCTCGGCGTGATGGGTTGGAGTTATGGGGGTTTCATGACTTCGTTCATCATCACGCGCACGAAACGTTTCAAAGCCGCTTCGGTCGGCGCCGGCGTGACGAATTTGATGAGCTTCACCGGCACCGCCGACATTCCCGGTTTTCTGCCGGATTATTTTCTCGGCCAACCATGGGACAATCTCGCGGCGTATCAAAAACACTCGGCGATGTTCAACGTGAAAGACGTATCAACGCCGACATTGATTTTGCACGGCGAAAAAGATTTGCGCGTGCCGCTGTCACAGGGGCAGGAATTTTACAACGCGCTCAAACAGCAGGGATGCCCCGTGCAGATGGTGGTTTATCCACGCACTCCGCACGGCGTGCAGGAACCGAAATTTATTCTTGACATCGGCAATCGCTTGCTGGGTTGGTTTGAGCAGTATATTCGCGGGAAAAATGGAATGAAGAAAACGTCGTGAGCGAAAAAGAAACGCCGGTCTCATTGCGCGGCCGGCGTTTTGTTAGAAATGAATGCATCAATCTCAAAGCATCCAGAATCCAGCATCAAGAATACTCCACCAGTTCCACCATCACGCCCATCAAACTTTTTGGGTGCAAAAACGCCACGCGATTGCCGCCCGCGCCTTCTCCTCCTGCGCCGGCAATGATTTCCATTCCAGCCGCGCTCATACGCGCCAAAGCTTCTTCGAGATTCGCGACTTTGAAACAGATGTGATGCATGCCTTCGCCACGCCTGTCGATGAATTTGGCAATGGGCGAGTCCGGCGCCGTCGCCATCAACAACTCCACGCGCGACTCGCCGACTTCGAACATCGCCACTTTTACTTTTTGCGGAGCGACTTCTTCCAAATGATCTGGGCCGCGACCGCACAGCGCCGTGTAACGCGCCATCGCTTCATCTAAATTGCGCACGGCAATGCCAAGGTGATCGATTTTTTCGAGCATTATATTTTCATCGTCTTTAAATTTTGCATATTAGAATTGGCCGTATCGAATCTCGTCTTCGTCGCGTTCGTTGTCGCGCGCAATTTCGTGCCCCAATGAATCGCCACGGTGCCGAGCATCAATGTTTCAAACTCGACGTTATTCAAGCCGGCGTCTTCCATCCGCACGCGCAGCTCTTCCGGCGTGATAAAAATTGAAACCGAGTGCGGCAAATAAGAATAGGCCTCGGAATTGCCGCTAATCAAGCCGCCAATTTTCGGAACGATTTTTCCAAAGTACCACGCGAAAAAATTGCGGAAAAGCGGTTGCCGCGGCCGAGTGATTTCCAAACACGCCACTAGGCCGCCCGGCCTGGTCACCCGCGTCATTTCCTTCAAAAAGGCGTTGAGATCGCCGACATTGCGCAACGAAAAGCCGGTCACGACGGCGTCGAAACTGTTACTTGAAAAAGGCAGTTGCAAACCATCGGCAGTGACGAGATGAATCGGCGCGAACTTGCCATTATTGTGTTTCCACGGTTTAGTTTTCAGCCGTGCATATTTGAGCATCGTGTAACTAAAATCAGCAGCGACAACCAGTTTTGCTCTGGCTGCGCGCGCTGCTAACGCGATATCAGCGGTGCCGGTGGCAATGTCAAGCACGCGCGAGCCGGCTTGAATACCGGCGCGCTTCACCACCAATCGCCGCCAGCTTTGGTCGCGGCCGAGCGTCATCACGCGATTCATGAGATCATAGCGCGGCGCAATGCGGCTGAACATCTCCTGCACGTAGCCGGCTTTTTGTTCGGGTGTTGCAAATTTGAAAGATTTTTTCGGCATAATTATAAAAGCGCACGCAAAGCCGCAGAGACGCAAAGAATCCGCAAAGTTTTTTCTCTGTTATCTTTACGCCTTAAGATGAAGGAATCAACTTCTCGTGGTTTAAAAAGAAAGTTCAATATAAGCATCTCGGCGAGATTGATCAAGATAATTTTTTGCAACGAGAACTTCATAAAGCCCACTGTCCGACGTTTAAGGCCGGCTTCCAGACATAAGACCTCGGACTTCGGACTTTTTCAACTTCCGACTAACTTGACCTTGGACATTTTTTTCATTATCTTCAACACATATTAACGGCAAAACAATTTTGGCTACGCCCGTAGGCACAAAAATTTAATAATCATTTTGGCAGCCATTATTTTGCCTCAGAATAAATCATCCGACTTCGGACTTCGGACTCGAACCCATGAATCTCCTTCAACTTCTCGACATTCTTCGCAGCGATCCGGAATTTATGTATAACGTCACTTGCTGGAATACACTGCCCGCCCAACCGGCGCAATGGGCCGAATTTCCCGATTGGCTCAAACCCGAGCTGCGCGAGGCTATGCGCCAGCACGGCGTCAATCGTCTTTATTCGCATCAAGCCGAAGCGATTGCACAAATCGGCGCGAAGAAAAATATCGTCGTGGTCACGCCGACGGCTTCGGGAAAAACGTTGTGTTACAATTTGCCGGCACTCAACGCTGTTCTCGAAAATCCTGAAGCCCGCGCGCTGTATTTGTTTCCCACCAAAGCGCTGTCGCAAGACCAGGTTGCCGAATTGTATGAAATCGTCAAATTACTCAGCAAAAAAATTAACTTCGACATCAAAACTTACACATTCGACGGCGATACGCCGCAAGCGGCGCGGCAGGTGATTCGCAGCTCCGGCCATATCGTCGTCACCAATCCCGACATGCTGCATCAGGGCATTCTGCCGCATCACACCAAATGGGTGAAGCTGTTCGAGAATTTGCGTTACGTCGTGATCGACGAATTGCACAACTATCGCGGCGTCTTCGGCAGCCATCTCGCCAATGTGGTGCGGCGTTTACATCGCATCGCTGCATTTTACGGCACGAATCCGCAGTTCATCTGTTGCTCGGCAACTATTGCGAATCCGAAGGAATTGGCCGAGCAAATTATCGAAAACGACGTCGAGCTGATCGACAACAACGGCGCGCCGCGCGGCGAGAAACATTTCATTCTTTACAATCCGCCGGTGGTCAATCGCGAGCTTGGCATCCGGAAATCTTCCGTGAAAGAAGCGCGCAATATCGCCAGCAAATTTCTGCTCAATAATATTCAAACCATCGTCTTCGCCCGCAGCCGCTTGCGTGTTGAAATTCTCGTCACCTATTTGAAAAAAATGATGGCGTTCAATAAAAAATCGCCCAATATCATTCGCGGCTATCGCGGCGGGTATTTGCCCACCGAACGCCGCGAGATCGAACGCGGCCTGCGCACCGGTGAAACGCTCGGCGTCGTTTCCACCAATGCGCTCGAGCTTGGCATCGACATCGGCCAACTTACGGCGTGTGTAATGGCCGGCTATCCCGGCAGCATGGCGAGCGCGTGGCAGCAAGCCGGCCGCGCCGGGCGCCGCGCCGATTCCGCCGTCGCGGTGATGGTTGCTTCCAGTGCGCCGGTCGATCAATACGTCATCAATCATCCCGATTATTTTTTCGGCAAGGCTCCCGAATCCGGCGTCGTCGATCCCAACAATCTCGTCATCTTGATGAGTCACATAAAATGTTCTGCATTTGAGTTGCCCTTTAGTGACGGCGAAAAATTCGGCTACGGCAAAACGCGCGTCGAGGCGACCAACGAGATTCTCGAATATCTCGAAGAGAACAAAGTGCTGCATCACGCCGAGAATCATTGGCATTGGATGACCGACGCCTATCCCGCCGAGGCCGTGGGCCTGCGCACCGCGACGCCGGAGAATGTCGTCATCATCGATACGACGAATGACGAGCGCGTCATCGGCGAAGTCAATCTGCTTGATGCGCCCGTGATGCTGCACGATGATGCCATCTACATTCATGAAGCCAGCCAATATCACGTCGACAAGCTCGATTGGGATCGCCGCAAAGCTTATGTCAAACAAGTTGACGTCGATTATTACACCGACGCGCACACGGACACGAGCATTCATGTTTTGGAAACGTTTGAGCAATCCGACTTTCCGATTCCCGAAATGAAAAAAGCGCACGGCGAAGTGAATGTGAATTGTCAAACCACAAAATTTAAGAAACTCAAATTTGGCTCGCACGAGAATATCGGTTACGGCCCGGTCGAATTGCCCGAGATTAGCATGCACACCACTTCGTATTGGTGGGAATTTCCGACCGACATGGCCGAACGCATGCAAGTGCAGCAATCGGTTCTCGGCGATGCGCTCAAAGCCCTCGCCAACGTTTTGCAAAGTGCCGCCGCGATTTATCTGATGTGCGACATTCGCGACCTCCGCGCCGTGCCAATGGTGCGCGCCCCGCTCACGCAAAAGCCGACGATTTTTATTTACGACAATCACGCCGGCGGCGTTGGTTTCAGCAAACGTCTGTTTGCAATGCACGATGATTTGAAAGTTGCGGCTCGTGATTTGATCGCAAAATGCGGCTGCGCGGCGGGATGTCCGTCGTGTGTTGGGCCGGCGCTGGAAATTGGCGAGCAGGGAAAGGCGGGAGCGTTGCGGTTGGTGGAAATACTAGACAGATGAGCCGGTACATCCACATTTAAACAAGGAATCCTTTATCATGACAGTTAAACCACACAGTCACGATGTCGCCTTGCTTATAATTCATCATAAGCCTCCATGCCAGGAGCGTTCCAATCATCTTCAAGCGTCTTCAGACGCGCTCTCAGGTTGATAGCTTGCATTTTATCAAAAACTAATATACTTTAGGCGAAAAATCAAGTACATTATCATCGTAGAAAATTCGTGACATTGCCTTTAAAAATTATTGGAAAGTTTAATGAGCAAAATCACCCTCTTCTTTCGCGAATACGGCCACCACGAGCCAACCCTCGTTATCCTGCATGGGCTGTTGGGCTCATCGCAAAACTGGCAGCGCGCCGCGAAAGAATTCGAGAAAACATACCGCGTGCTTGTCGTCGATCAACGCAATCACGGCAATTCGCCGCACACCGACACGCATACTTTCGCCGACCTGCGCGAAGATATTAAACATTTTTTCGATCAGCAGCGTCTTGAGAAAGCCTATTTGCTTGGACACTCGATGGGCGGCATGGCGGCGATGGAATTTGCGTTTCATTATCCCGAGCGCCTGTTGGGATTGATCATCGAAGACATTGCGCCGCGAGCGTATCAAAGCTCGTCAAGCGATATTTTGCGCGCGCTGTGCGCCATCGATCTCAATACGGTTAATTCACGCGAGCAAGTTGATGCGATATTAGCAAGCGATATTAAAAGCTCCAAAACGCGACAGTTTTTGCTCACCAATCTTATTCGCCGCAACGACAATACCTTTGCGTGGAAAGCAAATTTGCCGGTGCTGCAAGCGCATCAACATGAGATCGCAACTTACGAGCCGCCATTGAATGCAAACTATTCCGGCAAAACACTTTTCATCGGCGGCGAGCTGTCGGATTATCACATCGACCACGATCACGATTTGATTCTGCGCCATTTTCCCAACAGCGAGCTGGTGATGATTCCGAACGCGGGACATTGGATTCACTTCGAGGCGTTGGAGCCGTTTTCGAAAGCGGTTTTGAAGTTCATTGATTAGAGGCGTCCATTCAATCTAAATTTAGCCTGTCATTCTGGAAGAATCCTTTTTGTATTCAAGCAAATTCTTTTAATTAAAAAGCTTCCCTGCGAATGACAATTCTATGGGATTAACAATAAATATTCTAACAAGGAGGAGAGGTGTTTCCACAAAAATTTTACAAATGGGAATTCACGTTAATTACATTCTTATTAATCCAGACTCTTTCCATCACATTATTCGCCCAAACCAACCACAACAAACCCTACGTTGACATCGCCAAAGAGATCATAAGCACGGCATTAGCAGAAGGCCGGGCTTATTATCTACTCAAAGAATTAACTTCACTCGGCCCGCGATTGAGCGGCTCGCCGCAAGCTGCGGCGGCAGTGGAATGGTCGCGTCAAACGATGGTGAAACTTGGATTCGATAACGTGCGCTTGCAAGAAGTGATGGCGCCGCATTGGGTGCGCGGCCCGATTGAAGAAGCGGCGATTCTCAATTCATCTACAATGGGCACGGTGCCGTTGACAATTTGCGCGCTCGGCGGCAGTGTCGCGACGCCAGAAATAGGGATTGTCGCTGAAGTGATTGAAGTCAAGTCATTCGAAGAGTTGCGAGCACTCGGCAAAAAAGCTGAAGGCAAAATTATCTTTTTCAATCGCCCGCTGGACGCCGGCAAGATCAACACGTTTGAAGCATACAGCGGCGCGGTGAACCAACGCGGCAGCGGCGCGATTGAAGCGGCGAAAGTCGGCGGCATTGCCGTGCTCGTTCGTTCGATGACGACGCGATTGGATGACGTGCCGCACACCGGCAGCATGGGTTATCAAGACAGCGTGTCAAAAATTCCGGCGGCAGCGATCAGCACGATGGATGCAAATTTATTGAGTCAAATCATCTCACAAGAGCAAACCGTGCGCGTGCGATTGAAACTCACTTGCCAAACTCTGCCGGATGTGCCGTCATCGAATGTGATTGGCGAAATCATTGGAACGGAAAAACCGGAGGAGATCATCGTGGTTGGCGGCCATCTTGATAGCTGGGACAAAGGCACGGGCGCGCATGATGATGCCAGCGGTTGCGTGCAATCTATCGAAGCGCTGCGGCTTTTGAAAACGCTCAATTTGAAACCCAAACGCACGATTCGCGCCGTGATGTTCATGAATGAAGAAAATGGCTTGCGCGGCGGAATTGAGTATGCTCGTCGCGCTGCCGAATCCAATGCCAAACATATCGCCGCTATTGAAGCCGATCGCGGCGGTTTTGCGCCACGCGGCTTTGCAGTCGATACCGACTCGATCAGATTGGCGCGTCTCGCGAGTTGGGCTTATTTATTTGAAGAGATCGGCGCGGAGAAAATTTTCACAGGCGGCAGCGGCGCGGATATTTCACCGTTGGTGCGGCAGGGCGTTCCGGGCATTGGTCTCGTGCCGGAGTGGCAGCGCTATTTTGATTATCATCATTCCGACAATGATGTCATCGAAACGGTCAATGAACGCGAGCTCAATCTCGGCGCGGCAACGCTGGCGATTTTGTGTTATGTACTGGCGCAGGAGGGGCTTTAAGCCAAAAAGATAATAAAGATAAAAAGCTAAAAAGAATTTTGCGGACGCAAGAAAAAATGACCTAAAAATCCGTTGACATTGTTATTATCTTTTTGTAAGCTTGATATATAAAATCGTTTCACCTTTTAGAGAAGCATTTATGAGTGATACAATGGTTTCAAAGCCGCTCTACAAAATTCTGACCGAATTAACCGGCGAGAAACGTTTTGACTTTGCCTCGCAGTTGGCCACGAAAGATTTGTTGCGGCTCAAAATCTAGGGAGCCTAACAACAGATCAAAGGCTTTGAGCAGAGCTATGGCTTGACCTTTGAAAAATTTCGACAGGCATGGGAAAACGATCAAATTAAGGATAAATACTCCTATGATGTAGAAAAAGATTACTGGGAATGGGAAACTGTGCATGCCGATCTCCCTCGATTTCGGGAAATTTTTGAGAACCTTCCATGAAAGTCGATGATTTTGTTTATGAGATTTTGGCGACGGCTCAATCTTCGCCAATCTGTGGAATTCCAATTAACGACGCCACGCAACACATCCCTTTGAATGCACCAATGACTTTTTCTGAATTCATTCAAAGCATTGAATCACATTTTGCCCAACCATGATTTCATACAAATCCCTTCTCGAAGAAGCGCTCGAGGCCTGGGCGTATACCCGCCAGGGCGTCATTGACGAAGTCGATAACATTCCCGAAAAAAATTTTGGCTTCCGGCCAACACCGCAGAATCGCAGCGTCGCAGAGCTGGCGCATCACCTCATTGAATCGGGCTTGATGATGAGCGGCGAGTTGACGCGACCGGACGGCGATTTTCTTCGGCAAGCGTATCCGGAATTTCTCAACGAATATGCCGGCCACATCAAGCCGACTGATTCCCAAAAAGAATTATTGGCGCTGTTGAAATCTACTCACAAAGAAGGCGAGAAAAAACTTCGCGAGGCAGGCGAGTTGCTGATGCTGCAATACATCCATCGCTTCGACGGGCTTGAAGGCACGCGGCTGGCTTGGATGAATCACGGCATCTCACATGAGGAATATCATCGCGGGCAATTGGCGCTGTACGCGAGGTTGCTCGGGCACGTGCCGGCGCTAACACAACTGATTATGAAGCGCGAGTAACTTACAGCGGTTTTCGCCGGAATGACACAGTATGATATGCATAAAAAGCCCGTAAATATTGAGTAAAATTGCAACTGAACCTGTGCATTCAAATGAAAACCGCTGTAAGCCTCTGCAGTAAGATTTGCGAGATTAATGGGATTCGCCTATTCATTTTTTTAACAATTGCTCTCGTGCCGCGCCTATAAAAGCAGCCAACACATGATCATGCTGTAGAATATTGGCCGGCAATTTCTGAGCTATTTCAACGATTCTTTGGTAATGACCCTCCGCCCAATTCTTGCGAACACCGGTGCGCAGCGCATCCAAATCATCGCGGGAAAGTTGTTTTGGAAATTGTTCGGCGGGCAAATGGCGCAAGACTTCAAAGCGCGCCAGCCATTGCGGCAACTGATAATGTTTGTCGTAGGCTTCACGCAAACTCAAGCCCAGCCGTTGCATTTGCGAGACGCGTTGAAGAGTTTGATCGAGAGTACGTTTAGGAAGTTCCACCTTTTAGAGCCTCAATATCAAATTGATCTTTCGAGCGCTTGGAATTTTCTTTGAGCTTGATCAAGCCCTCGCGCGACATCACCCATACTTGTTTGTCCTGCCAAGCCAATCGAATCCGCTTCGACAAAATATCCTGTGCGACCGGAGAAATTGCCGAAATCACATCCCCAAAAATATAATCATTGTCTCCCGCCTCGATTTTGGTCAACTTGTGCACTTCGACAATATCGTTGTCAACGCGCATGGGTGTCGAAAAAAATTTAAAACCCAGCGGTTATAAAATTGCTTTGCAGCGTTCGCAATCTTCGGGAGACACCAGAATGTCGATAGCCTCCGTAAATCGCGGTTGCGCTAAAAAGGTAACGGCCAATCCGCCGCACCAAACGTTCCTGCTCGAGTTGATGCACACGGGCGCTGCCGGTGGCGGGGCTGCCGCTCGGTACGCGCCCAACATAGGTGAGACGATGGCTCGGCGTCAAAACATATTTGAGCCGCGTTTGCACGAAGCTCCACGCGCCCATGTTGCGCGGCTCTTCCTGCACCCAGCGAAAGTCCGTGGCGTTCGGATAATATCATTTCCGCTAGTGACTGAAAAATTTTGCTAAGACAAGCGTTTAACATTCAAAACTCATACATTACATTCCCAAAGCAAACTCAATACACTATTATAGCGGGGGAGAGCGACGCATTGCTCAAAAAAGTAAAAATCGTCAGCAAGTTTATAGTCGTTAAACCAAATTCTCGGCAAGATCATCTGAGGTTCATCAGGAACTGAACCCTTATGGTAAAAATCAAAAGCGCATGAATCTTTGCGTATTTTTGAGCCAATAGAAATCACTCGCCAATGAAAGTCTTGGCTGCTGCGAAACCATTTGACAATTCCGTTTTGAGAGCAAATTAATGTAATTGGAAACCATCCAATATCTACATAGCGAATAGCAGTTGCCGTGAGACTCGTTTTAAATTGACCGGCAAGTTCTTCAACAATTTTCATGCTCGGTTTATTACTTTTGCAGGCGGGGCGAAAAAGATATGATGGCATAAGCAATTCTGCCGCAAACTCATTAGCCTCTGTTTCATGGGGGCGTTTTCTATGCCAATCAACAAATGCATCTTCATCACAAATTGAAAATTTTTCTAATTTTCGGTGTAGTTCAAAATGCCCTAATTCATGGGCGATAACAAAACGTTTTCTTCCAACTTCGGGAATGTTGGAATTAACAGCAACTATTCCTCTATCACCATGACAATATAGACGGCCTTCAGCCCCGATTATCGGCTTCTCTTCTACATAAGATATTAAACAAGCATCGCGACTGGAAGCTTTCTTTAACCCCCAATTATCCACTAAAATGTTTTTGTGCTTTGTTTTTCAAGTGAGTGAATTCAGGCACAAAAGCTCTGTTAGTGGAGAATTAGAGGCATACTATCAATACGCCGCACAACTCTCCACCGCGTCAATAATTCTCACATAACCCGTGCAGCGGCACAAATTGCCGTCGAGTCCGGCGCGAATTTCGTCGCGGGAGGGATGCGGATTTTGATCGAGCAACGCTTTCGCAGCCATCAAAATGCCCGGCGTGCAAATGCCGCATTGCGAGCCGCCGATTTTGATCATCGCTTCCTGCAGCGGACTCAAACGATCATCTTTCTGCAAGCCTTCGATGGTCAATATTTCCGCGCCTTCGATTTGGCAAATTGGCACAAGACATGAATTGACCACTTCGCCATTAATAAAAACCGAACATGCGCCGCACTCGCCCTCGCCGCAGCCTTCTTTCGTGCCGGTCAAACGCAAATCTTCGCGCAGCACGTCGAGCAGGCGCTTCATCGGCGGCGCGTCGACTTGATGGGAATTGCCGTTGATAATAAAAGATATTCTCATGACGAACATTCAGAATTCACTAGTGAGTATAATCAACGACGGTGTCTACACATTCCTATACGCTTCATTCAAAACAAACTCAGGTTTCTTGCCATCTTTACGCACAATGAATCCTTTTTTCTCAAAACGATTGAAAATGTTTCTAATCTTTCTTCTAAAGTCATTAAATGGACGAATGTCACCAATCCGCTCAGTTCTCTTCAGATACAAAAATTTCCCCGCACGATTCGCACTGATGGTTTGTTGTGTGCTGTATTGATTGTGCTGGTAAATGACTTGCAGGACGTCTTTATAGTCGCTTTTCAACTCGCTATAATCTGCGCCGAACAACTCTCGCAATGGTTGAGTGAAATCTGTTTGGATTAAGGTGCGATCAATCGAATAAACGGGATAAAGGGCAGGGCTGTTTGGATGCCGGGAAATAAGGCCTTTATCTTCCAAATCGGCGATGACCGCAAAATGATTATTGTCCGGAGTGAGCAAGATGGTGAATCGTTCCAAACGATTCAGCAATTCCGATTGATAGAAGTAGCATAGCACAACTTGCTCGTGCTCAGAAAGCCCGTTGCCGCCAGTTTTTTTTTGCAAATACCCGGAAAAACTATCAAGCCAATGTTCCATTTTGTCGTCTAAGGTTTTGCCTTTGGGAATAAAAAGGCTGACGTCGTTTTCCGAATGAAAAATATAATAGGGCACGCCGATTTGGTTGTCCAGGCAAGCGTTTACCAAAGAGGCCATGCCAATGCCGCGTCCCTCCCAGCGATCAAAGGTCTTTAAAATATCAGCCAAACGCGGGTTGCGCGCTTTGGCAATAGGGACGATGCGGCGGAATCTAATTTTTTGCGTCGGGTCGTCAAATACCAGCTTTTGTTCTTGCCGAAAGTTGCCGGGATTGCGAATCTCAATGCTCTCGTTGGGCTTAATGATAATATTGACAAACTTATCAATGCTATAATCGCGGTGCGCCAGCGCATTATTCACCGTTTCGCGGATCAATTTTTCCGGATATTCGGGCGTTGGTGTGCCGCTGTTGATATGGCTCACGCCGACTTGGATATTTTTGTACACGAAACCGACGCTGCGTTCCATCAAAGCCAAAATATTGTCTTTGAGCACCTGTTTGTTTTCAGCGATCTGAATGGGCGAGTCCACGAAACCATCGACCTGGCAACGTGCGCCGACGTAATCTTCGAGGTTCCGGCCGCACACCAACATGCCCAGTAAAGTCGGCTTATCCAAGCGTATGAAAGCTTTTCGCGTCAAAAACGAAAGCGCTGAGAGAATATCAGCTTTTAATGTCTCGACGCTGACGTCCCGATTCAACCGAATAATGTATTGGTTTAGTTTATCGACATCCAACGCCTCCAATGTTGCGTTATCAATCGTCTTGAGCTCGCGCACATTTTCCAGCTCGGCTTTTAATTCGTTTTGGGCTTCGATCTCCGCCGGCGTCAGTTTGTGGTCACCAGTTATCTTGCGCTTGAAGGCTTCACCTTTGTAGAAAACATACTTCTGTTCTTCGTCCAGCTTTTCCACATACACCACGCATATTTTGCTCCCCATAAAGTCTATAATCTCATAGGCTGGAAAAGAAAGTGACAAATCAACGGGTTGGTTTTGCTGGTTCCTAAACTGCTTCGGCAATTCCTTCAAGGCATTTTCTATTTGAGGATTATAACCCTTAAAAGAGTAGCGCTTGTCCTTTTCCGATTCATGCACGCCGATAATGATCATCCCACCTTCTGCGTTCAAAAAAGCGCATGCTGATCTGTAAAGCTCGGCAGAAACCCCGCCCGAAAAATCTTTCAACTCGACTTTATCGGTTTCGATGACTTCATATTTGCCTTGCGTGATACAAGCTTCAATTTGAGCCAGTATTTTGTCTATTGCTCGCATATATCTTGCTGTCAACTATTCGACTGCATTTAAAATCCTCTCCGGCGTAAACGGCAGCTCGGTGATTTCGATATTAAGCTATTGCAAATCGCCGCGGCGAGCACCGGTGCCCCGCCGTCCATCGGTAGCTCACCATCGCCACAACCTTCCTTGGCGCCGGTCAAGTGCAAATCTTCGCGCAGCACATCGAGGAGTCGTTTCATGGGCGGCGCATCGACGGTGCGAGGCCGCCGTTGATGACAAAAAAATTTTCATTGTATGCATTTCAAATACGACATTTTGAAAGTTTCGATCACAACATCAAGCTACTACACTGTTACCTTAATTTTTATATGCCGCCGTATCGCGGTTATGAAGCTTGGTTCGCGCTTGGGTTGTCGTAAAGCGCCAATTCACGGTTGCACGTGCCCGATTCCGTTTCCGTACGAGAGCTTTGACTTCTTTCGCTAATTTGGTCATGTTCGGAATACGACGATCCAAGCATTGCTTGCTCAAAATGGAAAGCTCAATTTCAACCATGTTGAGCCAACTGGCCTTCTTGGGAGTATAGTGGTAATCAAATTTGCTTTTGAGAGCATGTGCCGTTTTGGGATCAAAAGTCTCGTAAAACGCCCCAGCAGAATGGGTATTGAGATTATCCTGCACCAGTCGGATGCAGTCGACATCGGGGTAATGTTTTTCAACAAGTGTTTTCATGCGGTTCCGGGTCATTGCCGGTTTCATAGAAAGTTTTTATCCGGCTGTGCCGTCCATAAGGGTTTTTTGCACCCATCCATAGGTCACGTTGAATTGGCCGCGCTCTCCGGAAAAATAAAAGGGATTGCCGGAAAACTCGTTCAATTTACGAAACCATATTTCAGGAATGCCGGAATGATAGCCGGAACCGTAAGTAAACCGTATGGAGTCCAGTATGGGGCTCAAACCATTCTATACGAGAATCAACGCATATCGACCACTTCCACATCATCAGGAATGTTAAGCGAAAACAATCCATCTGCGAGCGGCAGGTTGCGTTGGGCGTTTTTCAGCAGGTACACCGTCTTGTTGTCGTTGATGTCAACCTGCTCGATGCGCAGCGCCAGCCAGGTTGATTTGTCAATCCAGGCCGTCACCGTTTGCACAAAAGCGTTTTCATCGCGCGGGGTCATCGCCAGCACATAACAGTCGGCGGCGCCGATCTTTTCGCTGCGCAACAGGCGCGGCTTGAAATCATGCGTGTATTTGAGAATCAAATCGCGCGGCAGCGGATTTTCTTTCGACTTCTCGAGGCGATCCACCAGGACTTGTTTCTTGTCAAGCGAATACGTCCAAACCGTTTTGCCGTCGGTGATGATCATTTGATTGGACGTTTCGACGCGATAGCGGTCGCCTTTTTTTAAATACAGCGTGCCGTTGAGGGTTTGTGTCTCGCCGGCGAGCGACCAGGTGTATTGCTGCTCGAAGTCGCCCTTCAAAGATTCCAGTTTTTCATAGGTCTGGCGGATTTTGGCGACGATGTCGTCGGCTTTTTCCTGGGCTAAAGTCAAAGGTCCCGACAACAGCAGGGAAAATACCGACAATAAAACTTTTGTTCTCATTATTATCTTCAAGAATATGAAAATGAATTTAAAATGGATTTGATCAGGCAAACTCAAACACCGGTGTTTGAATTAATCGCGCCGGCCGTTGCTGCTTCAAGATATCTCGTCAATCATCATTTATCCAACCCCATTTCTTCCAACTGCGTTTCATCCATCAAAACTTCACGGGCTTTGCTGCCGTCAAAACCGCCGACGACGCCGGCGGCTTCGAGCTGATCGATCAAACGCGCGGCGCGCGAATAGCCGATTTTCAGGCGGCGCTGCAGCAGCGAGATCGAGCCTTGCTGATGGCGCACCACCAGTTTCAGCGCTTCGTCAAAAAGCTCGTCGCGCTGGCCGTCGAGCAAACCGGCGCCGTCGGCATCTTCGCCTTCGGTGCGAATCGGCAGCAACTCTTTTTCATAGTGCGGCTGCTTGCGAACATGTTCGAGCAGACGCTCGGTTTCTTCCGAGCTGATAAACGCGCCGTGAATGCGAATCGGCTCCGGGCTGCCCGGCGGCAGAAAGAGCATGTCGCCGTTGCCGAGCAATTTCTCCGCGCCGTTCATGTCGAGAATCGTGCGCGAATCGATCTTCGAAGCGACTTGAAAAGCGAGGCGCGCCGGAAAGTTGGCTTTGATGACGCCGGTAATCACGTCGACGGACGGACGCTGCGTGGCGACGATCAAATGAATGCCGACGGCGCGCGACATTTGCGTGAGCCGGGCAATCGGCTCTTCCACTTCTTTTGCCGCGGTCAACATGAGATCGGCGAGCTCATCGATCACCAGCACGATATACGCCAACGGCTTCAATGGCAGCGCGCCTTCTGGCTCCGGCAATTTCCCTTCGCGCAGCCGCGTGTTGTACTCGCCGATATTGCGCACGCCGGCGCGCGCCAGCAGCGTATAGCGATTTTCCATTTCCCATTCGAGACTGCGCAACACCGCCAACGCATTTTGCGAGGTGGTGACCACCTCTTCGTCGAGGTCTTCTCGAAACGTCAGATGATGAAAGCGCAGCTTGCGATAAGTCGACAACTCGAGACGTTTGGGATCAACCAGAACAAAATCGACCTGGCTCGGATGCGCTTTGTATAACATGCTGGCCAGAATCGTATTCAAGCAGACGCTTTTTCCCGAGCCGGTGGCGCCGGCGACGAGCAGATGCGGCATGCGATCCAGCGAGGTGACGTAAGCCTGTCCGGAAATCGTTTCGCCCAGCGCAATCGTCAGCGGCGAAGCTGATTGGCGAAAAGCCTCCGCATCAAGGAGCTTGCGTAAATAGACGGTTTGTGGTTCCTGATTGGGAAGCTCGATACCGACGGCGGCTTTGCCGGGGATCGGCGCGACGATGCGAATGCGTTTCGCGCGCATGGCCAGCGCCAAATCATCAGCCAGCGCGGTGATGCGGCTGACTTTGATGCCGGGCGCCGGCTCGTATTCGTAACGCGTGATCACCGGACCCGGATTGATTTCGACCACCGTGCCGCCCACATCAAACTCTTTCAGGCGCTCTTCGAGCGTGTGCGCATTGTTGAGCAATTCTTCGCGCGTTTGCACCGAATCGATTTTTGTCGGAAACGTCAACAGCTCGAGCGGCGGAAAAACATATTCCCCGGCAGCCGGCGGAGGAATTTCCTCTGTGGTTTTCTTCGGCACCGTTATCGCCGCCGGACTCTCTGCGGCGGTCGGGCGAACGGCATTCGTATTGGCAGCAGGAACGGGCGCCGGCGCTTTTCCCGGAATAATCGTTGAGGCGCTCGCCGGGTTCTCATTCATTTCACGCAATCGCGCCAGCCGTTTCCAACGCGGTTCAGCCATTTCATCGGTTTCTTCTTCATCACCGCCGGTCTCTTCTGCCGCGGCCGTAATGATTGAAGCTTCCGGTTTATCGAGCGGCCTGGCCTGCCGCTCTGGAAATTGGGGACGCCAGGACGCGATAGCCGCGAACGTTTTCTTGAACCAGGCCCGCAAGTTGAACGAACCGACACGAAGCTTTTCGTAAGCTTCGGCGAGGCTGATTTGCGAGAATGAAATAAAAATCACCACGGCCAGTGCGACCAGAATCATCGGGCTGCCGTAATCGCCGAAAGCTTTATGAAGATACTCGGCAATGAAGCCGCCGACCAAACCCGATAACGAATAGCCGATCGTCGTTCCCTGCGGATTCAGAACGTACGGCATGGCAAGAACGGTGGCAAAATAAAACGCCGCGATCAAGCTGTAAAGGCTGGCGCGCCGGAGGCGCTTCATTTCGAAATTGCGAAAACGATTCCATCCCCAGGCGATGAGCAAGATCGGCACCACGATCGCGGGATATCCGAAAAGATATTTTACCAGTACGTTGGCGATGTGAACCCCGGCAACGCCCATGGCGTTTTCGACACGCTGCATCAATGCGCCTTGCGGCGCTTCCTCCGGATAAACGAAATACGAGATCAAGCTTACAAGAATGAGCATGCCCAGCGTCATCAAAAGGATGCCAAAAATTTCCTCCTGTTGCCGCGAGCTCACACTTGCTTGCTTTTCCGACATGGTTTTCCTCTCCTGAAATAAACTAATAAATAAAATTCCGTCTCTTACAAAATTAATATGGTAAATTCTGTTCGCATTTGCAAGTGATTTGCTATTTTGAGCAGGAAAAGTCAAAGTGCTGGCATTACGGCGAGAAAAAATAAAGTGCTCAATTTACTTTGGCCGGTCGAGGCTTCTCTTGTTTCGCTGTGGCAATTTCCGCCAAATTGTTGTCAAACGCCAGAACCGCTTCGAGAATCGTCGAAGCCGTATTGATAAAAAATTGCGGATTGATCCCGGAAAAAACATCGGTGGGTTTGTGATAATCTTGATGATCTTCAACGCCGAAGTAAACGAAAGGAATGCCCATCGCATGAAACGGCGCATGATCCGAAGCAGTGGTCCAATTATCGGCCCCATCCGCGCCGCTGTCGTGCCCAAAAAGCAATTTCACCGCACTGGTTTTGGCGATTTTTTCCAAATATGGTTTTAAAAATGGATAATGGCTGATACCGGCGGCATACAGCTCATTTTTATCATTGCGGCTTACCATGTCGAGATTGACGTTTAGCGCCAAACTTTTTTTGTCGACCGGCAAATTTTTCACAAAATTTTTCGAACCTTGCAAACCCGATTCTTCCGCATCGAAGATGGCGAAAATGAGCGTGTGTCGTGGTTGGTTGCGATCGAAATATGACATCAGCGCGAGCAACGTCGCGACGCCGGAAGCGTTATCATCCGCGCCATGAAAAATTTTTCCATCAATAACGCCCAGATGATCGTAATGCGCGGAAAGCACGATGCAATCGGATGAAGCGCCGGGAAAATAGCCGATTAAGTTGGCGGCGTTTTTGCAAGTTTCGCCGCGAAAAGAAAAAGCAAAGCTTTGGCGAAAGTCCCCCTTAAAGGCACGCAAATTATTTTTCTTAAAAGCGGAAAGAATATACTGCTGAGCTTTTTGGCTGCCGATCGTGCAACTTTTGCGGCCCTGCATGGAATCAGCAGACAGCGCTTTCACATCGTGCAGCAATTGCAGCGTGTCAATTTTGGATTGTGCTAAGGCGAGACTTTGTATGAAAAGGAAAAAAACAATTAGCGCGAATTTGAATTTCATAAATCCTTTTTGTATTAAGCCCGGTGCTTGAGATAAAAAAATTCTTCCGGAATGACATACGGGGTTGAACGCTTTTCATCAATACGGACGTTGATAAAACGGCGTCTTTACCACTTTGGCTTTGGCGGCACGACCGCGAATATCAATGGCGAATTCCGAGCCAACGGCGCTCTGTTCTGTGGCAATATAACCGAGGCCGATAGATTTTTCCAAACTCGGTGAAAAGGTGCCGCTGGTCACCTGGCCGATGGCCGCGCCGTCTTTTAAAATAGGATAGCCGTGGCGCGCGATGTTTTTACCTTCGACTTCAAAGCCGACGAGTTTGCGCGGCAGGCCCGCCGCTTTCATTTTGACCATCGCTTCGCGGCCAATGAAATCGCCTTTATCTAATTTCGTAATCCAGCCAAGTCCGGCTTCGAGCGGATTAGTGGTTTGGTCGATGTCATTTCCATAGAGACAATATTTCATTTCCAGACGCAGCGTATCGCGCGCGCCGAGGCCGATGGGTTCGATGTCAAATTCTTTTCCGGCCTCAAAAATGGCGTTCCAAATTTTTTCGGAATATTGATTTAAAAAGCCGATTTCGAAGCCATCTTCGCCGGTGTAACCGGTACGGGAAATAAACGCCGGCGCGCCGGCAATTTCTCCGGAAGCGAACCAGTAGTATTTTATAGCGGCGAGATCGACGTTTGCTATTTTTTGTAAAGTGGCTTGCGCATGGCGTCCTTGCACCGCAAGCAAACTATATTGATCGCTGACATTGGACAAATCGACATCGAACATTTTATGTTCTAAAAGCCAACTAAAATCTTTATCAATGTTTGAAGCGTTTACCACCATCATATAATGATCAGGCCAGCGATAAACAATGACGTCATCAATGATGCCGCTATCGGGATAGCAGATGGCCGAATATTGCGCTTGATATTCCGCGAGCTTTGAGACGTCGTTAATGGTCATGCGCTGCAAAAATTCGAGCGCGTTTTTGCCGCGAAATTCAAACTCGCCCATGTGCGAAACATCGAACACGCCAACGGAATTGCGCACTTTGCGATGCTCGTCAATAATGCCGCGATATTGCACTGGCATCCAGAAGCCGGCAAATTCTACTAACTTTGCGCCGAGTGAGGCGTGAATGTCGTGCAGGGTCGTTTTTTTGATGGTTATTGATTTTGTTGCATCATGAGTCATGGCTAAATTTCCCTTCTTTGAATCAAGCAACATGCTGACTTCTCTGACGTGACCTATTTCATCTGGACGAATTTCTATTTGCTCTTATTCAAAGCATTTTTCACTGTTTCCAGAAAACTTGTTGGATCCCATGTACTTTTAAGAATGAAATCATATACTTTTAAATTGAAGAATGCTTCTCTAACGCCATATACATCAGCATTTCCGCTAATCAAAAGAATGGGTATATTTCTATTACATTCACGCGCAAAAGCTGCCAATATGTTGCCATTTTTTGATTCGCGTGATGCACTCAAAATAATATCCGCAATAAGTAGACTATAATCATTTTTACCAAGCCTTAAAAGAAGTTCATCGCTATAATCCCTATAAGTTTCAATTTTAAATCTCTGTCCTTTGAGTATCGTTACAATACGATCGAGCCACTTTTTATCATCTTCTACTATAATAATTTTTTTATTAACTGTTTTTGTCTTGTTTAATTCCACTTTATTAATCAATTTAACAATTCCCTTTGCTACTTCGAGAAAAGCTTCATCTCGGTTTCGCCATTTAATAATAGGTCTAGTATTTTCTGGGAGAACTTGAAGTTTGCTAAATGGCGAGCTTTCCCATAAGATTGGCCGAAGGATTACCGGAACTACCAAGGCTTCTCCATTTTTATGTCTTTCCATTGCTCTTACAACCTCGACATCGTAGCAATAGTCGGACGCCATAAAATCTGGACTGATTAGTAATAGAATTATATTAGCTGAATTTAAATGTGATTTAATTTCAGCTTCCCATTCACTTCCAGCCAAAATTTTTCGGAAATTCCAATTTGCGATGATAGCATTTTTTTTCAAAATACTAAGATGTTTTTCTAACTCCTCTCTAAATTTTTCATCCTTATGAGAGTAAGAATAAAACAATTCAATTCTTTGACTCTTCTGATATGCTGCAGACATTTTGCCCTCTTCAATTATCTTTAAATTGTACATTTCGATATTCAACTGCCTTAATCACCATATCTATAAACTCCTTTTTATCCCACTTACTTTTTTCCATAAAAAAAGTCGCTTTGTATTCTCGAAGTGCCTTCATTCGATTGTCATTCTCTTCATCGCCTGGAAATCCGGTTAAAACCATAATAGGCATCATTCTATCCGCACCAACATCAAAGACTTTCTTCATTATTTCCCAGCCTTCGAATTTTTTTTCATCAAGAGTGCTTTCATCCAATTGTAAATCAACTGTTGCAAAATGAAAATTTTCTTTTTCTAAGAGTTTCAGCACTTCTGTTTTGGTTTTTGTTACGGTAACATTAAATCCGTTCTCTTCGAGGACTTCCTGCAAGCGGTTCGACCACTTGAGATTATCTTCGACGACAAGCACTTTACCACGCTCTTTCATGACGATTCGCCTTATGGTGAAGTTTTTTCAAATAAAGGTAATGAGAGTTTAACCGTACACCCTTTTCCTTCCTCGCTTTCAACCCTTATTTTCCCCTTGTGATCAACTTCAATGACAGTTTTAACGATAGCTAATCCATCGCCAGTGCCTTTGGCAGTTTTCCAATGTGTGAAGCCATATTCAAATATTCTGTGCAAATTTTCGTTCGCAATACCATGTCCCGTATCTTTCACTTTTATTTCAAGCATCTTAGGTTCGGCTGTTTGTGCTGATATGACTATCTCACCACCATTCGGCATCGCTTTAGTTGCATTTTGAATCAATTCATTAAACACTTCCATTAGTAAACGATGATTAGCTTTAACCGGAGGAATGTTTTTTAGACGATCATACTGTATCTGGATCCCTTTGACCTCTTTATCTTTTAGAAGATCTCGGATGATCTCATAAACGTGTACTTCCGCTTTATCTGACTTCAACATTTTGACAAAATTGTTTAATTCGATTGGAATACCCAGAGCATCCTGTGCAGACTCCTGGATGTCTTGTAACTTTTTAACAGTCGTTTTATCAAATTTTTTTCTCTTTTCAAGCAGATCCATGACATCCGCTCTTATATTGCCAACGGAATTATTCATACGATGCGTTACCAGCCTGAGCATCTGCCTCATATTGTCAAAAATGGTTTTATTGACGCTTTGCTCAATTTTAGTTTTTGCATCATCTAGTTCAGCATATCTTTGAAAATTTTGTAAAGCGATTGAGGCTTGAGCCGAAAATAATTCTAATATACTCTTTTCCCAGCCATCATTCCAGTTATCAATGTCAATTTCACCTCTCGAATAAATATTCATTACTCCGATAGCTTCTTCTCCTGCAAAAAAAGGCGTAGAAATAATCGACCTTAGGCCGGCATTATAAAAACCGATAAAATTCTTTCGGAAAATTTTGGAACTCTCAGTTAAATCTTTAATATGCGCAGATTTGATTTTCCGGTCCCTAAGAACGGCTCCATCAAAGCTGTTCTCTAAATCAAGCCTCAAGTCCTTCCATAAATTAGTTTCCACGCCCAGGTATGTTCCAAATTGAAAACTTCTTGATACGTGATCAAACATCCAAATGGCGCCAATGTTTGCGCCCAGTAATTCGCATGCTTTCGAGAGTATTAATTCAAGAAATTCCAGTTTAGACTTTGTACTTCCCGCTAATCCGATCTTTTTGATATCTTCAATCAGCCTGGTCACCATAAT
>Ga0247727_10005572_pt1 | contig 25427 bp, 25 predicted proteins | sample WisWelCaveWW1625_FD_202498 | JGI IMG/M metagenome (GOLD analysis project Ga0247727, IMG submission 202498) | Biofilm microbial communities from Wishing Well Cave, Virginia, United States - WW16-25 | ecosystem: Environmental > Aquatic > Deep subsurface > Groundwater > Cave microbial mat | place...
TTCAGCTCGACTGTATGGCGGCGATCAGGAGATGCGCCTCTGTCAGGAGTTTCTGTTGGGTATCGGCGGTGTCCGTATGCTTCGTGCATTGGGCATCGCCCCGACGGTCTGGCATGCCAATGAAGGCCACTCCGCCTTCCTCACATTGGAGCGCATTCGCGAATTGATCCAAAAGGGATCGACGCACGCGGACGCCTGCGAGATCATCCGCCAGAGCACGGTGTTTACCACCCATACACCGGTGCCGGCCGGCCACGACGTATTTCCCCACCATCTCATGGACCGGTACTTTGCCGGCTATTGGGAGCAGTTGGGCCTCTCGCGGGAAGACTTCCTCCGCTTAGGAAATACCTCCGAAACCCAGAGACAAGGCTTCAACATGACGGCACTCGCCATCCGGCTGGCAGCCCATGTGAACGGGGTCAGTCGTGAACACGGGCAGGTCTCGCGAGAGATGTGGCAACATATGTGGCCCGGCCTACCGATCGAGCAAGTCCCGATCCGCAGTGTGACCAACGGCATCCATGCGCCGACCTGGATCGCCCCGGAACTCAGCCAACTATACGGCAAGTATCTCGGCCCGGAATGGGCGGAGAAATGCGACGATACGGCGATGTGGCAACGGGTCCTGGATATCCCCGACCAGGAACTCTGGGCTGTGCGCCAAACCATGAAACGCAAACTCATGAGCTTCATCCGGGAACGTGCCCGAAGCGGCTGGATGCAGGGCCACCTCCAAGCCTCGCAGGTCTTAACGCGAGGCACGCTGCTCGACCCCGAAGCGCTCACCATCGGCTTCGCCAGGCGCTTTGCCACCTACAAGCGGGCTACCTTGCTATTCCGCGACCTCGAACGGCTGAAACGGTTGCTCCATAACCAGTGGCGTCCAGTCCAATTGATCTTTGCCGGCAAAGCCCACCCAGCCGATGAACCTGGCCGCTATTTCATTCATGAAGTGTTGAGCTTTTGCGACGACCATAAATTGGGTGGCCACGTGGCATTCCTGGAAAACTATGATATGCACATGGCGAAGTTCCTCGTCCAAGGGGTCGACATTTGGCTCAACACCCCGCGCTTTCCCTTGGAGGCGAGCGGAACGAGCGGGCAAAAAGCCGCGCTCAATGGCGTCATGAACCTCAGTGTCCTTGATGGATGGTGGAAAGAAGGCTACAACGGAGCCAACGGATGGGGCATTGAACCCTTAGTCGGGAACCAGGACTTTCAGGCCCAGGACGAGCATGACGCGCAACAGCTCTACCGCATGCTGGAACAAGAAGCCATTCCCCTCTACTATCAACGAGACCTTGACGGGACACCTCGCCGCTGGTTGCAGCTCATGAAGGAAAGTCTTCGTACCAATGCCCCCCGCTTCTGCACCAAACGGATGGTCAAGGAGTACGTCGATACTATGTATGCCCCCGCCATGGCCCTCACGCCCTCGACATGGTAACGGGCCGTTCGGCGATTCGTGAAACGTGAAACGTTAAACGTGAAAAGTTTCGGAGGAAGAGTCCTCGGTGGTCTTACGTTTCACCTTTCACGTCTTACCTTTCACGTATTTGAGAGCGCCCTGCGCTACGCTACCACCGCACCTCTGCTGATGCTCCTGCTGCTCACACTTGTCTCAATCCTCGTAAGCCTGTCCCCCGCGGAAGCACGCACGCCGATGGCCCCGACTGGCTCAGTCCTCGAACGTGAGGCCACAGACGCCTTCAACCATGCCGAATACAACCAGGTCCTAAAGCTCTGGCAATCGCTTCCGCCCGAAGCCACAGCGTCGAAACCGCTTATCCGCCTCGCCTTTCAGAGCTCCCTCAAGCTTGGGCGGCCAGAAGAAGCCCTCACTCTCTATCAACGGCTAGTCCCTGCCGATCAACCGGACGATACGGCCCTGCTGCGACCCTTGGCGCTCAGCTTTCTGACGAGCCATGTCCGCGACTCACAAGAATATGTGCGGATCGCGGCCTATACGATACTGGCTGAACTCGGCCTCGCAGAAACGCAGGCCGTCCTGGAAGACGGGTTGCTCGATGCATCGGTCCTGGTGCGAGCCCGTGCCGCGGACGCCATCGGCAAAGCCGGACTCGCAGGGAAGTCCGGCCCTTTGCGACGGGCCCTGAACGACGCGATGCCGGCCGTGCGAATTGCCGCAATGAACGCGCTCAGTGAGGTCAAAGTCACCGACATCATGCCCTACCTCATCGAAGTCGCAAGAACGGACGACGGACCGGAATCCGTATTTGCTTATGCCGCACTGTATAAGCTCGGCAGGCAGGACATGCTGACCGACATTACCGGAGCGGCAACGCTTCCGGACCCCGATGTCCGCATGGCAGCCTTGGGAGTATTGGGGCGTCTGAAACGCCCATCGAGTCTGTCGGTCCTGAGCCAGGGAGTGTACGATTCCGAGCCAGCGGTTCGCGCATTCGCCGCTGGTGCATTGGGAGACTATGGACAAGCCGGTGGCGTCGGGCCATTAACCCATGCCCTAGGGGACGAAAGCGCGCACGTGCGCGCGGTTGCAGCCACGAGTCTTGGGCGGCTGGGGGGTCGCGAAAATCACCCGTTGCTGCGGGCGCTCACGCGCGATGCCAATATACAGGTACGGGCCAGCGCGGTGGAAGGACTGCTTCGACTGGGCGACACATCGGCTGTCGTGCTCGCCGCGGACTTGGCGAGACACCCGGACCCCTCTATCCGAGCAGCGGCAGCCCATACGCTGGCGGCTACCTCCGACAAGCAAGCGGTGGCCATCCTCCAGACGCTCCTGCAGGACCAGCAACCACAACCACGTCTCTTAGCGGCGAAAGCCCTGGGCACGAGCGGCGCACCGGTGACGCCGTTGCTCAAAAGAGGCTTGCAAGACTCAGATGTCGCCGTGCGCCTTGCAGCTGCAGGGAGTCTGCTCCAACAACTACGCCGTTCCACAACGGTCCCCAAAGTTCACTAACAGGATGCTGAAAAAGTCCGCCCGCTTTGTTCTCGCATCGTTCAGATCCTCAACGTACCGATTGAGATTCTCGGAAATCGGAAGCACTGGAGGGGTTTTCCCGTTCGCCAAGATCCATTTGTACGGGCGAACGGCCCCACAAAGTGCGGTCGGTACCTCCTCCGGTCTTCACTCGCTGCGGCCGCGCTTGGGAGAAAGCGCGTCTTGGCGCGCTAGGGTTGGGCGGGTGAGAAGTCTGGCCTTTTTGAGCATCCTGCGAGCCATTCTTGTGCCGTCACTCTTCCGTAAGGGTCACAGTGCGCTTTGAGCACACACTGAGTTTTTCCGCCACTTGCTAGTCGAAAGGATTGAGTTATGTGGAAATTTATCGCTGCTCTTGCCCTAACCGCCGCATCGTTTGGTCTCGGATTCTATTATGGTCAACGTCCAGTCGGCACGCTGGAACAAACGGTCTCGGACCTCCAACATTCGCTCAAAAACACGTCGCGCGACATCATCGACACAACGATGGGAATCGAGAGAGACCTACGCAGGCGGCAGGGACTGATCGATACCAAGTCACGGGTGGTACAGGCGAAATCAGAACTGTTCGATAAAAACTTTGGGGAAGCCGCCAAGCAACTGGGCGAGGCGGCCGATGCGCTGGACAATGCCACGAAGGGCGCGAAGCAAGACGAGTCGATCCTCGCCGTGCGGGCACTGACCGGAACGCTTCGAGAAGTGAGACTGGAATTATCGATGGGAAAGCCGGTAACGATCAAGAAGCTCCATGAAATTCAGCAGGAGGTCGACCGGCAGCTGAACAAGTAACTGATTCGTGAAACGTGAAAGGTGAAACGTAAAATGTTCCGGAAGAAGATCCCCCGGCAGTTCCCCTTTCACCTTTCACGTCTTACTTTTCACGGTTTCTGTGGTGGCAGGCTGTTTCTTCCACTTCGCGAGGATCCGCTCCACCCGCATCCGTACCACCAAATCCGGATCCTTCATCAACGGCTTGATCGCATCGCGGCCCCGGTCATCGCCGATCGCCTCGAGCGCCGCCGCAGACGTCAAGCGGGTAAACCAATCGCTGTCGGCGAGCATGTTGATAAGAGGGTCGATTGCCTCGACATGTTTGATCCGCCCTAAGACCAGCACCGCTTGCTTCCGAACATTCTCGTCTTTGTCTTTCAATGCTTTGATCAATCGCGACAACGCCGGTTCACCTAGCTCGACCAACGCGTTGACCGCATCATCTTTGAACTCGTCGTTCCGCAACTGCAGCATGAGAGGATCGAGCACACGCTCGTCGCGAATCTTCCCTAACGCGGCAATCGCATACTTCCGAACGTCCCAATCGCGGAGCAACTTGATCAACAGTTCGACGGCGGGAGAACCGATCTGCCCCAACCCCTCGATCGCGACTTCACGAACTTGCCAGTCACCGTCGCGCAATGCATGACCCAGCGGTTCCACGCAACGCTCATCGCCCATTTCTCCGAGCGTGATGGCAGCCTCGCGACGGACTACCCAATCGGGATCCTTGAGCAGGTCGATCTGGATCTCAATTTCGTCCTTGACCTTCTCCTCTTCAAGGACGACTTGCTCGGTCAGTTCCGCTGTCGGCTCAACTGCGACCGGGTGCTCTCCTGTAAACTCCGCCGCTACCTGATCGGTAAATTCATCGGTCACCGTCTCTGAAACGGAAGGAGTCGCGTGTTCTTCTTTGGGTCGTGATTGGTCCATTAGTACTTCGTGAACGCTTCACTCGCCTGTCAACTACCCTGACAGGGTGACTACTTCGCGACGGGAGCGGCCGTTTTCTTGCTCGCAGAATTTTTCTTGCGCAGCGCCAACGCACGCCGTTTCCGTTGTGTCCGTCGCAGCCGCTTCCTCAGTGAACGAAGGGCTTCATCCTCTTTGGGATTCTTGTGGTCGGTCAATTTCGCCGCCACCTTCCTTTTCAGTCTGGTTTCGTCCGATTCAGTTGCCGTTTTTTTCGCCATCCGGATTCGGGCCTCCTTATTTACCTCGTTGATTGCGTTGACTACCGGCTCCGCGCGGAAGTAGGCAGTCTAGTAGAGCGCTTCACACCCTGTCAACCGGGGCCGCATGCGGCCCCGTTCGTTAAACGTTAATCGTTCAACGTTAAACGTGAGAGTCCTGACGATTAACGAATAACGTATAACAATTAACGAAGCGGGGCCCGCCCATTGCGAATTGACACCCTCGCCCCCTCGTCTCTAGAATGCCAAAGTAATGAACGAGCGCTTCCTCAAAGCCTGCCGGCGTGAGCCGGTCGATTGTACGCCGGTCTGGTTCATGCGCCAGGCGGGCCGGTATATGGCAGAGTATCGTGCCCTCCGCGCGAAGCATTCGATCCTTGAATTGTGCAAGACGCCCGAGTTGGCGGCGCAGGTCACGCTCCAGCCGATCGATCGCTTTCCGCTTGATGCGGCCATCATTTTTGCCGACATCCTCTTGCCGCTTGAACCGATGGGTCTCAGCCTGGAGTTTGCGGAAGGCGAGGGACCGGTGATCCATAACCCGGTGCGAGACCAGGCGGACGTCGAACGACTCAGAGTCACTGACGGGGGTGAACTCGAGTATGTGGCCGAAGCCATCCGTCAGGCTCGATGCGCCTTGAACGGTCGGGCGCCGCTGATTGGATTTGCCGGGGCGCCGTTCACACTCGCCAGTTATGCGATCGAGGGTGGAAGCTCACGGAACTATCTCCTCACCAAGCAGTTGATGTATTGCGAGCCGAAGGCGTGGCACCAACTCATGGACAAGTTTGCGCGGGTGATTACCGGCTATTTGCGGCGGCAGATCAAGGCCGGCGCACAGGCGATTCAATTGTTTGACAGTTGGGTGGGTTGTCTTTCGGTCGGCGACTATGTTGAATATGTGCAGCCGCATGTCCAATTGATTTTTGGAGGGCTGAAGCGGGAAGGGGTGCCGATGATTCATTTCGGTACCGGCACCTCGGCGATGCTTCCTCAGATGCGAGAAGCGGGCGGTGATGTCATCGGGGTCGACTGGCGCATCCATCTCGATGAGGCCTGGGCAACTGTGGGACATGACGTGGCAGTACAGGGGAATCTCGACCCCTTAACGTTGTTTGCCCCGTTGCATGAAATCGAACGCCGCGTGACGGACATTCTGCGCCGGGCCGGCGGACGTCCAGGGCATATCTTTAATCTGGGCCATGGAATCTTGCCGACAACGCCGATCGAACATGTGGCCGCGACCATCGACATGGTGCACAAGTTGAGTCAACGCTAGGAGACGTTATTCGTTAAACGTGAATCGTCATTCGAGAAGACTCCCTGCGTTTAACGATTCACGAATAACGAGGAGAAGGCATGTCAGTATCGCAACGACCCGTTGCCGTGCTGCTGATAGCGATAGGTAGGCCGGACAACTTAGAGCGGACCGACTCGGCTGCGCTCATAGACACACTGGCCTCTGTGCTCACTGCACACGAATCCTCCCTCTGTCTTAGCCCGCATTATTCATGAACACTTCTGCTGCAATCGCGGATTCGCTGCTGCGACAAGCCTTCGGCGGGCAGGCTCGCCGCTCGGCCCCTCAACGTACTGCACGAGTACGCGTCGAGGCCTCGCGGCTCCGCATGCCCGTCTCGCAATGCGACTGCGCGATTTCGCCACGAACCGTCATGAATAATGCGGGCTAGATCGTGAGCAACCTCCGCACCGTCGCCGTTATCGGTGGAGGGATCTCAGGTCTCTCGACTGCCTATGCTCTTCACGAACGGGCCGCGGCGGCCGGTATCCCGATCCGCTGTACCATGGTCGACGCCGCTCCCGCCTGGGGCGGTAAGATCGTCACCCATCGGGTCGGCGATCTCGTAACGGAAGCGGGACCCGATTCCTTCCTGTCTCAGAAACCGGCCGGCGTCGAACTCTGTGACAAATTGGGGCTGACCGATCAGCTCATCAACACCAACGAGACCAGCAAGAGGGCCTGTGTCTTTTCGCGTGGCCGTCTGCACGAACTCCCCGAAGGATTGCTCGTTATTGATCCCGGTCAGCTGGGACCCTTTCTCAAAAGCGGCCTCCTGAGTTGGGCAGGGCTCGCGCGGATGGGGCTGGATCTGGTCGTGCCGGTTAAGCGGTCGCCGAGGGATGAGTCCTTGGCGGCTTTCTTCCGGCGACGCGTTGGTCGGCAGGCGTACGAGCGGATGCTCGAGCCCCTGATGGCCGGTATCTATGCGGGAGACGCGGAACAGATGAGCGTGCAGGCGACCTTCCCACGATTTGTTGAGCTGGAACAACAGTACGGAAGTGTGATTCGCGGGATGATGGCGTCCCGGAAAGCCGGTCCACTCGCCGCGCGCTCCGGCCCGAAGCGCACGATGTTCGTGAGCCTCAAGAACGGGTTGTCGGATTTGGTCGCCGCCCTCGTCCACCGATTGACGGACCAAGGCGTTGTGCTCAAGGGAGGCTGTGCCGTCGATGCCCTGCGTGTGCGATCCCATCAGCTCGGTCGTTGGATGTACGATGTCATTCTCAATGACGGCTCGGCCTTGTCCGTAGACAGCCTTGTTTTGGCCACCCCGGCCTATGTGTCGGCGGAGCTGGTTCGTCCACTCACGCCCATTGCCGGCGGTTTGCTGGAGATGATTCCCTATGCCTCTACGGCGACGATCGCGATGGCCTATCCGCGTGCGGCTGTGTCCGGCGCGGCTGAAGGATTCGGGTTTGTCGTCCCACGGGCAGAAGGACGTGATCTCATTGCGGCCACCTGGACATCGCTCAAGTGGCCACACCGTGCTCCGCCGGATCAACTGCTGGTGCGTTGTTACGTAGGTGGAGTCGGGCGAGAAGCCATTCTTCAATTAGACGACCAAGCATTGGTGGCACGGGTCAAAGAAGAGTTGGCCAGGATATGTGGTGTGACGGCGGAACCAGGATATGTGGAGGTGAATCGCTGGATGAAAGCCATGCCGCAGTACACGCTGGGACATCTCGAACGGCTGAACCAGATCGAGGCGGCACTCAGTCCCTATGGGGGACTGACCCTCACGGGCGCCGGCTATCGCGGAGTCGGGATTCCTGACTGTATCCGTGACGGGGCAATCGCAGCCGAGCGGGTTGTGCGCTATCTGTCGGGAGAACGATGCTAGCAGGATGCTGAAAAAGTCCGCCAGCGGCGTTCTCACCTCGAAAGCATCCTCAACGTAGCCCAGAGGCTACGCCTCCGGTGCTTTCTTCGGCTGCGGCCTTGCTGAACGGCCTTTTTGAGCATCCTGAGGCTATGTTGACATGGCACCACTATGCAAGATTCCGACGGTGTTTGTGTATAAACTGAGTTTTTCCACAGCCTGCTAGAGATCGCCATGGATGCCCGGATGAAGATTACGGATGTGACTGGTCCGTACCGCGAACCTCGCGAACAGGTGTTCTCCTATGACTATTCGATCCAACGGGCGTCCTGGCCGACCGCCCAGGCTGTTCGCGTGAAAGTCGCGATCCTGGAGGAGTTGGATGTGGTCCGGAGCAAGATATTGGGTGATGTGGTTGGGACACCGGGGCAGCAACTCATGATATCGAAACTCTTGTCGCGGCATATAGCCGACGAAAAAATCCGCATCGCCGAGGCTGACGGCTTGCTGCTAGAACGTCGCGACACCCTCGTGGCTCCCTTCACGGGCCCCCTGGCTCATTTGTTCCCACGACTCGATGCCTGGGCGGCTGAGCAACGAGACGCGTTACGGGCAGAAATCAAAACATTGGTTGGACTGTAATAACTGCGTGACGCGCGAGACAAGCGGGAAAGGCGCGACGTTAAGGTCGAGGCTAAGGTTGAGGCGTGAAACAGGTGGAAAGTCGGACCAAAACCCCCTCCGGATAGGTGGGCGGGACAACCCTTCCATGTCGAAGTGTCAAGTCAAACAACGACCCTAGAAATCGTCGTTTGCGAGAAGCCCATTTTCAAGCTCGTGATTGTTTTCGACAATCTTTGATCGAACATATTGGCAATACTCACCGGGAATACCATGTTCCTTTAGGCCAAGGAGGATATGGCGGACATACGCAAGAGAGGTCTTGATGCCGGTTTTTCGAGCCTTCACAACGTATGTGATCGCGCGGATTGTCGATCCATCGTTCTTTGTGAGATCAATCATGGTGCGAACGTAATTAGTTCCTTCGCCCTCAATCGCGTCCAACGATTTCCTGTTCCGTTGTTTTGCTGTGTCTCGGGACAGAAGGAACTCGGGAATTTCATACACAACACCATAGATGTTTCGGCCTGTGCTGCCAGACACTAGATCAGCAGCCGCGCAGTTGTTCGACTTACTCCACACCGTGAACATGAGGTCAAATGGCTCTGTCGTTCTGGCCACGTAAACTGGCTTTGCATCGCCGGCTAGACGATAAGCGCCGTTGAGCCGCGCTACGGACATGTTGGAGCCGTACTGAAACACTAAGGCCATAGTAACGTCACCGATGGATCAAAATGCCTAATGTTCCGGTTCACGCGCCGGCGTAGCCGGTCGCGTGGAATCGGTTGTTAGCCAACATGATTTACCACTCGACTACCTTATAAAAATTCTTATTTGTTACGTTTGAACCGTAGTTCTCAAACAGCACATTAACAAAATGCACCGCCAACTTTGACATGTTGGTCGATGACCCAGCGCTATGTACTTCCCCCTGCCAAATTATTTCGATATTTTCTGGTAGCTTCGATTTCTCAAGGTCTACTACCACAATCTGGAAAAAGCGCGGATATGTTGTTGTAGATTGAACCTTCTGTCCTCCCCACACAAAATCTGGACTGCTACTTACATCCGTGCGTCCAGAGCCGAGGGAGTATTTATAAAGCACGGCAACATTTGCAGACGCCTGCGAGGTCGCCTTCTTATACCCGCGCTCTGACATCTTTACTTCAATGAGGCCAGAAATGTTGCGATCCGTTAAACTCAAAGAATCCGGAGAAATTACAGTGAACAGAGGCAGTTGCGGAGGACTGCTATGAGTCGCGGTACTGACCGAGCCAACCAAAGGCGCAACACAACCTCCAAGCAGCAGACCAATTAACCCAAACAATATAAATCGCATGCACCACATCTCTCTCAAAGAGCCTAATGAGTACCATCTCTTGCAATCACACATTCACCCCTACCGTTAATGTTACGGGATAGTCTGATGGTAGATTCTACAGGTTTCCGCACCGGAGGCAACGAGAATGCCTCATCGATCATTCAGCGCGTAGGAGTGGACTGCCCGACATGCCGAACAAAATACGGCGTGAGGTGCGGGACGTGCGAGAAAGGCGCGACGCGGACAGACTGGATCCTCACTTCCTATGACCCTTCTCGCTCGTCCTGCCTGTCTCGCTCGTTTGTCTGCTGCAGGCTGCTCAAAAAGGCCGTCCAGCAAGGCCGCAGCCGAAGAAAGCACCGGAGGCGTAGCCTCTCGGCTACGTTGAGGATGCTTTCGAGGTGAGAACGCCGCTGGCGGCCTTTTTCAGCAGCCTGACTGCTAGAAGATTTTTCGATAGTGCTGCGAGTGCACCCCCGACTCGTCGGCAAAGCCGAGGGAGGCACTGTCGGGATTGCCGGTGTCGTTGAGATCGATCCGATAGTGCCCGCGAATGGCTTCCATCGCCGTTTCAAAGGGAACGGCCTGGGGGTACAGATTGCCCGGTGCATGCGCGCCGCGGGTCAGGGTGCGGATCACGTCGGGCTGCGCGTACTGGGCGTCGGACACAATGTAGATCTCGGCAACAGCATGGTCCCCCAGTTTGTGGCCGGGCGTGGTGGCGGGCAGGAGTTCGGTCAAGGTGCCGGCGAGCCGGTCGTTTTTAAACCGCTTCAAGAGTCCGGCAACTTGGCTCTCAGTCGCCTCCGGAGGGACAGTGAGACTGATGGCATTCATCTCCGAGACAGTTGCCTGGACTTTGAAGAGCACCGGCGCCGCTTCGGGATCTTCGATGATCGGTCCGGTTGGTCCTTCCGTTCCGGCGGCTTGTTTGTTCTTCGAGCTGGGCACGATGAGGAACACAAAAAGCCAGAGTCCTAACAAAATGCCTAAGATGACGATCAGAGGGTGGATTCCGGCACGCTTGCCTTCCTCGTAAGGCTTTGGTTCATCGCTCATGACGGCGTTCCTCAGTGACGGTGGCAGGATCCTGCTTCTTGGCTTCGTCCCACAGTCGATCCATTTCTGCAAACGACAGCTCTCCAACCGTACGGCCCGACGCGGTCGCCTGGGCTTCGATGAATTGAAATCGTTCGACGAATCGGTTGGCGGCTTGACGAAGGGCGTCTTCCGGGTTCACCTTGATGAAGCGGGCGAGATTCACGAGGGAAAACACCACGTCACCGAACTCCGCGACGATCTGCGCTTGTCGAGCTGTTGCGGCGCCGGCGTCGGGCGCTGTCTGGTTCGAGGCGGGGGCTCGGATCGCCACGCGGAGCTCCTGGATTTCTTCTTCGATCTTGCCGAGGACCTGATCAAAGCCTTTCGCGTCGTGGGTCCAATCGAAGCCGACGCGTGAGGCGCGGGCTTGAAGTTGGTAGGCCCTCAGGAGGGCCGGCAACGTTTGTGGTACGCCGTCGAGCACCGAGTCTGGTCGTCCGGATGTTTGGCGTTCCGTGCGTTTGATATCTTCCCATCGCGCGATCACCTGGTCGGCGTTCATTGGAGTCGTGGCTGCAGCCCCATTTCCAAACACGTGGGGATGCCGTCGAGTGAGTTTATCGGCCAGTTGCTCAAGCACGTCCTCGATGGTAAAGCTGCCAGCCTCTGAAGCGATCTGACTGTGGAAGAGCACTTGTAGGAGCACATCGCCGAGTTCCTCCGGCAGCTTAGACCGGTCCTGCCGGTCCAGGATTTCTAATACTTCGTAGGTTTCTTCGAGAAGATAGGGTTTCAGCGACTCATGCGTCTGCTTGCGGTCCCAGGGGCATCCGTTCGGCGCGCGCAACGCGGCCATCAAGTTGACCAGTTTATGAAATTGTTCAGACATCGTCATCCTTACCGTGACTCAGAGTTGGGCCCCTATTATACCCGGTTCTCGACAGGCTTCAATCGGCTGGCGCGTCGGTCGGCGCGGCTTGCGCCGTTTCAGGGCCTATGGTAGGGTACGGTCGCTGCATCTGGAGCGGGGGAAAGGCCTGTGGCCGCAGAACAAGAAGAAGGATTCGTCGTTCGGGATCGGCGAGGCGGGAGTGGACCAGACCGTCCCTATGCCAGTTCGCCTGCCGCGGCGGAGGTGCAGCCCCACCAACAGGCGGCACCCTCTAATCCGCCCCAGGATTCGGGAATTCCCGTCACCTTTTCATCCTTCGTCATCTCTCTAGGCAGCTCCTCCCTGATGTTGATGGGGGAACAGCTGGATCCCCAGCAGCCTCCGATGCCGCCGAATCTGCCGCAAGCGAAAGACATTATCGACTTGCTCTCGGTCTTGGAAGCCAAGACCACAGGCAATCTCACGACGGAAGAACAAGCGGTGCTGCGGGATATGCTCTACGCCCTTCGGATGAAGTACGTGAGTTTGGCTGCCAAGTAGTGACGCTCCCCGCGATCCCGCATGGGGCATCCTACTAGGAATGCGGAACTCTCCGTAGCCGTAGCCCTCCTTCGCTAAAGCTTCGGAGGGCTCTCCTTGCCATTCATGCCCCACTCTTCCGAGCGGGGCATTCTGGCGAAGGAGAGTAATCCCCCTGCCGCCCCGTCGACCCCAGACGTGTCTGTCAGCCACCATGGTCCATGCGTCGTGGGGAGACGCTCCCCTGATTCGGTGATAGTGAGTATTCTTTCTTCCATACGTCGTGGCGCCGACAATCGAGGATGCCGGATGTGAATGATATCAAGAAAGACACAGGCTCCCTTCCCCGGACAAAGGTGGACCGTGGTTTCGTGACTGGGGTCGCGCCCCCGCTTACCAGGGCCGACCGGTCTTCACGGCTATCAGAACTGACTCCGGAGCCGGAACGCCAGAAGATGCATTTGCGGCCGGTCTGGATCGTCCTTATTCTGCTGCTCCCCTGTCTGGTGCTGACCTTCTACTATTCCCAAGTCGTGGCTCCCGGTGGTGAGGAAACGGATTCCTTTCTACCGACGACCAGCTACGCGTTCGTGCTCCTCCTCCTCAACCTCGATCTGATCGGGTTTGTTGTCCTGCTGCTGCTGCTCTCCCGCAACCTCATTAAGGCCTATTTCGAGCGTCGGCATCGACTATTTGGGTCAGGATTTCGAACAAAGTTGGTGGCAGCCTTCATCGGTTTTTCGCTCATTCCGACGGTGCTCCTTGCGCTGGTCGCGAGTGGGCTGGTGAATAAAGCCGTCGATGTATGGTTCAGCGATGAGATTGAGCGGGTCATGCGGGATTCGTATGACGTGGCGCGGATGCAGCATGCGGGTCACATTACTCTGGCCGTGAACAGTGCCAGAGCCATCAGCCATGAAATTTATCGGGAAGACATGTTGCTGGCGGAACAGCGCGATTTGCTGGTGGCCACAATGGCGCGCAAGCGGGCTGAATTCGGCGTGGCAGGGATTGAAGTCTTTTCGGCCAAAATGGAAACGCTCACCAAGGCGTTGGATCTCGACGTGCCCTCATCAGCTCTCGATCTGCCGATCGGCCAGCTGGTGCTCCAAGTGATCAACGGGAAGCAGGAAGTGAATGCGGTACAGGAGACCCAAACCGGGCGCTTAGTGCGAGCTGCCGCCCCTATCGCGGCAAGCGGACGTGGTGGCGAGATCGGTGGCGTGGTGGTGGTGGAAGCCTACGTACCCGAATCGTTGCTGGCAAAAATGGAAGGGATCGGCCGTCAGTACGACGAGTATAAGCAAACCAAGGCCATGAAAAACCCGATCAAGGCCGGGGCCTATCTCTTCGTTGCCGTCATCACGGTGCTCATCCTGTTTGGAGCGACCTGGTTTGGGTTTTATGTCGCGCGGGGTATCACGGTGCCGATTCATCAGTTGGCTGAAGCGACGGAGGCCATTGCCCAAGGGGATCTCTCCGTCCGGATCGAGGCCAAGGCGACCGATGAAATCGGCACATTAATCGATTCGTTCAACCGTATGACATCGGATCTTCAAGGGAGCAAGTCCGAGATCGAAGAGGCCAATATCTCATTGCGGCACAGCAATCTTGAACTCGATCGCCGCCGTGCCTACATCGAGACAGTAGTCGAGACGATCGCCGCGGGCTTGCTTTCCATCGATAAGAACGGGCTGATCACGAATTTCAATCCGTCCGGTGAACGGATACTTGGGCTTGCAGCGGATCGATTTCATGGCAGACCGGCCAATGAGGTGTTCAAAGAATTTAGACTCGATCTGTTCCAGTCAGTCTATGATCGGATGTTGGCCGATCAGCGAGATACGCTGGCTCTCGAGGGGCAGATGGAGATCGACGGCAGATTCTTGACCATCGGGCTTCATGGGTCGCGTATGAAGGATGACGCGAATAAGGACCTCGGAATGGTGCTGGTGTTTGAAGATCTCACGGAGTTGATCAAGGCTCAAAAAGTCGCGGCATGGCAAGAGGTGGCGCGGCGGGTGGCCCATGAAATTAAGAACCCGTTGACGCCCATCCAATTGTCTGCCCAACGTTTGCGGAAGAAGTTTTTCGAAAAGTCGCCGGATTTCGAGACGATCTTTGACGAGGCAACCAACTTGATTGTCAACGAAGTGACGAGTCTCAAGCATATGGTCGACGAATTTTCGAAGTTTGCCCGGCTGCCGACCCCGCAGATGGCGCATCAGTCGCTCCACGATGTGATCAACGAAGTCACGACGCTCTACCGAGGGGCCCACAAGGATGTGGAACTGATCGTGGAATTGGACGAAGATCTCCCGTCGCTCAATTTCGACCGAGAGCAGCTCAAACGGGTGATGGTCAATCTGCTGGACAATGCGATTCAGGCGATGCACCAGAAGGGGCGGGTGTGGCTCTCGACGAAGTATGATACCAAACGTCGGCTGGCCGTCGTGAGCGTGGCAGATGAAGGCGCGGGCATTGCGCCGGAAGACCAGGAAAAGCTGTTTGTGCCATACTTCACGCGGAAGAAGACGGGAACGGGGCTGGGATTGGCGATCGTGCGGCGCATTATCACCGACCACGAGGGACAGATTCATGCGAGCCAGAATCATCCGAAAGGGGCCGTGTTTACGTTCGAATTGCCGGTCTAAGAAGAAGTGCTGAGAGTTGAGTGCTGAGTGCTGAGAGGTAGGATTCGTACTGCCTCGCCGATCACAGGTCACGTTTTACGGGGGATTCATGTCTGCATCGATTTTAATTGTGGATGACGAAGAGCCGATTCTCACATCCTTGAGCAGCATTCTGCAGGATGAAGGTTATGAAGTGGCGGTGGCCAAGAACGGCGTGGAGGCATTGCGCGTCTACACCATAGATCCGCCCGATCTCATGCTCCTCGATATCTGGATGCCGGAAATGGACGGCATGGAAACCTTGCGCCGGGTTCGTGAGCTGGTGCCGGCGGCACAAGTGATGATGATGTCCGGGCACGGGTCGATCGAAACGGCGGTCAAGGCGATCAAGCTGGGGGCATATGACTATATTGAAAAGCCCTTGTCGCTCGAGAATGTCACGCTGCGCGTCAAACATGCCTTGGACCAATACCGGTTGGAACAAGAGAATCGAACGCTCCGGACCACAGTCCAACGGAAGTTCGAGTTGGTGGGACTGTCGCCTGTGATGCAACAGTTGCGGCAGCTGATTGAGACGGCCGGACCGACCAATAGCCGCGTATTGATCGGAGGGGAGAACGGGACAGGGAAGGAACTTGTTGCGCGGGCAATCCATCTACAAAGCGCCAGAGCTGGTCGGCCGTTTGTGGCGGTAAACTGTGCGGCCATCCCGGAAACCTTGATCGAGAGTGAGCTGTTCGGGCACGAAAAGGGCTCCTTCACCGGTGCGACCTCGATGAAACGCGGGCAGTTCGAGCAGGCGGACGGGGGCACGCTGTTTCTGGACGAAATCGCCGACATGAGCTTGAGCACCCAGGCAAAGGTATTGCGGGCGTTACAGGAACAGCAATTCACTCGTGTCGGTGGGACCAAGCTGCTCAAAGTGGATGTTCGAGTTTTAGCCGCGTCCAATAAGGATTTGCTCAAAGAAATTGAGAAAGGTACGTTTCGCGATGACCTCTTCTACCGGCTCAACGTGGTGCCGATTATCGTGCCGCCCCTCAGGGAGCGTCGGGAAGACATCCCGCTGCTTATTCGCCACTTCATGAAGGTCCATGCGGAAGAGCAGGGGTTGCGGATGAAAGAGATCTCACCGGAGGCGATGGCGCTGTTTCAACAATATGACTGGCCGGGGAATATTCGAGAATTGCGAAACCTGATCGAACGATTGATGATCATGGTGCCGGGACCCGTCATCGATCCAGCGCAGGCGGGCCTCTCGTTGCAGGCGCGTCCGGTTGGGCCGGCGTCCCAGTCAGTAGCTCCAGCGGTCAATCCACTCTTCATGCAGTCGTATGACTCGCTCAGGGACGCCCGCAATGCGTTTGAAAAGGAATATATCGCCCGAAAATTGCGTGAGCATCATTGGAACATTTCTCGCACCGCTGAAGAATTGAAAATCGAACGGAGCCATCTCCATCGGAAAATCAAGCTGCTGGATGTGGAGATGCGTCCGGAAGGATGAAGCTCCCCGAAATAGCCCGTTCGGCTACGAAGGCAGGAAGCTACGGGGTATTCGGCGAAGGAGAATATATCCGTGGGGCTCCACCAATGATACGGAACAAGCGATAGTTTGCAAGAAAAAGTTCTTGTTCTCTTCGTTGACCGATCTGCCAGCGCTCCGCTAAGATGCGCCCTCCTATGACAACCTATCGAGATGCTGGAGTCGATATCGATGCGGGCGACGAGTTTGTCGACCGTATTTCACCACTGGTGCGATCCACGTTCCGCCCGGAAGTCTTGACGGACCTTGGCGGGTTCGGCGGATTGTTTCGGCTGCAGGCCCATCGTTATGCCGAACCAGTCCTTGTCTCCGGCACTGATGGAGTCGGGACAAAATTGAAGATCGCCTTCCTCACGGATCGTCACGATACCGTCGGGGTCGATCTGGTGGCCATGTGTGTGAACGACATCGTGGTCAGCGGGGCCGAACCGCTGTTCTTTTTGGATTATTTTGCGACGGGAAAACTTGCCGTTCCCAAAGCTGAGTCCGTGCTCAAAGGAATCGCCGAAGGCTGTCGCCAGGCTGGCTGCGCCTTGATCGGTGGGGAAACCGCCGAGATGCCCTCCTTCTATGCAGAGGGCGAGTATGACCTGGCAGGGTTCGCCGTCGGAGTGGTGGATCGACCCAAGCTCATTGATGGCCGCAGCATCGTGCCCGGCGATACCCTGATTGGATTAGCTTCGACCGGTCTTCATAGCAACGGCTATTCGCTGGTTCGTCGTGTGTTGTTGGATCAGGCAAAACTCAGCGTGACCAGTCGCCTGCCTGAGCTCGATCAGCCTCTGGGGGATGTCCTGCTGACTCCGACCAGAATCTATGCCAAACAGGTCCTCACATTGATCCAGGAATATCCCATCAACGGCATCGCCCATATCACAGGCGGCGGTATTACCGAGAATCTCCCGCGGGTGTTTCCCTCAGGCGTACGGGCACAGGTGCGGCGGAGTGCCTGGTCCGTACCGCCTATTTTCAAGGCAATTGCCCAGCTTGGACGGGTCGATCGTGAGGAGATGTATCGCGTCTTCAACATGGGAATCGGGTTGATTCTCGTGGTGCCGGCGTCAGCCGCCCAGTCTGTCGTCGCACGCGCAACGGCGTTGGGCGATCCGGCTTGCCAGATCGGGACCATCGTGGCATCGACCGGCGCCGGGCCATTGGTGGAGTATGTCGACTAAGCGGGCGGATGCGCTTCGAGTCGCCGTGTTGGCATCCGGGCGCGGATCAAATCTTCAGGCAGTCATTGACGCGATCGAAGCGGGGACGGTTCAGTCGAAGATTGTCGCCGTCATCACCAACAAGAAAGAGGCCCCTGCGTTAGAACGAGCCCGCCGACATGGACTGCCCGGCTTCTTCGTCGATCCAAAACCTTATGCAGGAAGACCCGATAGTCGTGAGGCCTATGATCGCGAGCTACTCGACGTGCTTCGGCGACATGATGTGGAGTTGGTATTACTGGCCGGGTACATGAAGATCGTGACGAGGGTCCTCGTGGAGGCCTTTGCGAATCGCATGATGAACATTCATCCGTCCCTGTTACCCTCGTTTCCAGGGTTGGATGTGCAGAAGAAGGCGATCGAGTGGGGCTGCAAACTTGCCGGATGTACGGTGCACTTTGTGACGGAAGGCGTCGATGAAGGGCCTATCATTCTTCAAGCGGTGGTTCCGATTCTCGATGACGACACTCCCAACACACTGGCTGCTCGGATTCTTGAGCAAGAACACAAGATCTACCCGCGAGCGGTCCAGCTTTTTGCAGAGAAGCGGTTGCGGGTTGAGGGACGGCGCGTGTTCATCGAGGCTGGAAAGCCGGAAGGTGAATCGGTAATCAGCCCGTCGTAAACGATCTGGTCTGTCTGGTCTATTCAGTCTGTCTCGTTTGTTTGGTTGAACAAAACTAACCAGACAGACCAGATGGACTTTTTCAGCATCTTGCTAGAGACTCGGGAAACGGTTGTGTATAATGCGCTGCACGGTGGGCGTTCGTTCACCGATCGAATGTCGGTCGAGTGGGGGGCTAGCTCAGTTGGGAGAGCACTACGTTCGCAACGTAGGGGTCGGGGGTTCAACTCCCCTGCCCTCCACCAAACCAAGCTCGCTCGACTCGGAGCCCATAGTATGGTTCTTGGCGACGGGATATGCACCTCAAGAGATTTTCTTCAGGGCCTAGCTTCGTGTGACGCAGGCTGCGGAGAAACTTTTGTGGTACGGTGGAAATTAAATGGCCCGCACGCCTAGGGCAACAGCAGAACATCGCGCAGGATGCTCAAAAAGTTCGTCCAGCAAGGCCGCAGCGAGTGAAGACCGGAGGCGTACCCTCTGGGGTACGTTGAGGATCTAAACGATGCGAGAACGCTGCTGGCGGACTTTTTCAGCATCCTGCTAGTATTCATTTCCGATACACCACGGTAACCCGAGCGAGAAAGTCGATCAGTTCGGCGGTATGCCGTCGGATCGCGTCCCGGTCTTCTCGTGCCGCCGCTTGCTCCAAGGCGTCTCCCATCATACTGATAGCATCGAACCCGTATCCTCCTCCGTCCCCCTTCATGCGATGACCGATCATACGAATCTGTGCCAGATTATTTTGTTGCAACGCGGTTTCGAGTGCCTGCACGTCACGTTGACGATTCTCTAGAAATCCGGGAACGATCTCTTTAAGGTCTGGGTCGATGAACACGGTGACGACGTCCTCGGCGTTTCTGTTCGGTCCCGTGGTCATGAGGTACGCCGTCCCTTACAAGCCTGGAGGACTTCCAGGAGAGCGTGCTTCTTGATGGGTTTGGTCATATGGGCATTGCAGCCGGCTTCGAGAATCTTGACCCCGTCTTCTTTGAGTGCCAGAGCGGTCAAGGCAATTACCTGAGTGGGAGGGAGGTCGTGCTCCCGCTCCCAGGCCCGAATCGCTTTTGTCGCCTCATAGCCATCCATTACCGGCATCTGCATGTCCATCAAGATTAGATCGTAGTGGCCGTTCTTAAATAGCTCCAACGCAATGGCTCCATGATCTGCGATATCGAGGCGATAGGGAGTCTGCTTCAAGTAGGAATGGATCAGCACCTGATTGTCTGGGGAATCTTCTGCCAATAAAATGCGCAGTACCCTGAGCTCGGTTGGAGGTGTGGGAGCAACTGATGCTAAACCAGTCGTGGGTTGGATGCCCTTAGAACGGTCAAGAGCGATGCTGATGGTCTGGAGCAGATCCGATCTCCTGATGGGTTTGATCAAATAGCCGCCCAACCCCATTTCGTAGGTGCGGGCGATATCGTCGGCCCAATGATCGGAGGCCAGCATCACAATCGTCAGGCCCTGGGGAGGGCCTGCCCGTCTGATCTCTTCGGCAACCTGGAACCCATCCATCTCCGGCATGCGACAGTCGAGGAGCAAGAGCCCATAGGGTCGTGTCGAAGCAGCGGCTCGCCGCCATTCTGCGATGGCCTCACGACCGGACGCAGTATCCGTCACTTCTGCTCCCAAGGCCGACAAGGTTTCGTGAAGGATCAGGCGGTTGGTGGCATGGTCGTCAACCACGAGGGTTCTGACCCCTTGAAGATTGATCGGGACGTTGTCCGGTACGGGTGTCGGGCTGGATTGCACCGCTAGCTGCACGGAGCAATGAAATGTGCTGCCCTCTCCGAGGATACTCTCCACCCAGATTCGTCCGTTCATGAGCTCCGCTAATCGCCTTGAAATGGTCAGGCCTAAACCGGTTCCCCCATACTTGCGCGTCGTTGAAGCGTGGGCTTGCGTGAAGCTTTCAAAAATGGCAGCAAGCTTGTCGGACGGAATGCCGATCCCTGTATCGCTAACAGAAAATCGAATGGCTCCGGGCGTGGGGAGTTCAGGATCCTGCATGACCCGCACTGTGACGGACCCGCTGTCGGTAAATTTGATCGCGTTGCTGATGAGGTTGATGAGAATCTGGTGGAGGCGGTTGGGGTCTCCAGTCATGGCGCATGGGACGCCAGGCGAAAGATGGCAGGCGAGTTCGAGGCCTTTTTCATTGGCCCGCATGGCGAGGATCTCGATGGCTTTTTCAACCAAATCGCTCAAATCAAAGTCGGTTGATTCCAGCTCCAGATGGCCGACCTCGACTTTCGACAGGTCGAGAATGTCGTTGATCAGACTCAATAGATTTCCGCCGGCGCGGCGGAAAATGCGCAAGTATTTTCGTTGATCGGGAGCCAGATCCGTTTCCCATAGCAGATCCGCCATCCCGATAATCGCGTTCATAGGCGTCCGAATCTCGTGGCTCACGCTGGCGAGGAACTCGCTCTTGGCGCGGCTGGCCACCTCCGCCACCTCTTTTGCGAACAGGAGAGCTTGTTCCACTTCCCGACGCTCGAGGGCTTCGCGTTTCCGGCCGGCCTGTTCCTGTCTAAGCGCAGCTTGGACTTGTGCCAACGATGTTTGTGGCCGGCGTGTTTTGGGTGGAGACTTGTGTCTGGAAGAGTTCGTGGTCCGGGGCATGGTCAGCGTACTTTTAGCATCGAGACCGTGGATGCCCGTCTCTCCAGCACTGATCGATCGTTAATCCTTATGAGAGTGCGGGACGAGTGAGAGTGTGACGGCTTGTTTGGCCCGATTGCGGCCTTCTTGCTTAGCTTGATAGAGCGCTTGATCCGCCGCCTTGATCAAGTCGGTGGGGGAGGTGTTCCGGCTGGGGATCGTGCTGGCGAAGCCCGCGCTGATGGTAGTGCAGTCACCGTCGGAGTGCGTAATGCCGAGGGCCTCAATTCGTTGCCGAAGCGTTTCCGCCACCTGTGCCGCTCCGTCCGTACGGGTGCCGGGAAGGACGACCACGAATTCATCGCCGCCGTACCGAGCGACGAGGTCTCCTGGTCTGTTGACGGCTCCCGAGATAGCAGCGGCAACCTGCTTGAGGCATTCGTCACCCGACGTATGGCCGAGGGTATCGTTGTAGGATTTGAAACGATCGATGTCGAGCATGATTAGAGAGAGCGGTGTCAATTCGCGGACGGCACGGCGCCATTCCTGGTCCAAGAAGTCGTCAAATTGCCGGCGGTTGGTAATGCCGGTGAGGCCGTCAAGACTGGATAGACGCAGCAGCATCTGGTTCGCTTCCTGGAGTTGACGCATAACCTCAAGGAGTTCTTGCTCCCGGGCCCGCCGCCGGTCGATTTCGTGGACCAGCCGCAAGACCGACCGGACGCGAGTCAAGAGCTCGATCTTGTTGATGGGTTTCCCGATATAGTCGAGCGCGCCTGCGGCAAAGGCGAGTTGGAGGTTGACGGGATCGGTCTTCACTGTGACCATCATGATAGGCGTGTCACGGAATCGTTCGACCCCTTTGATCTGGCGGCAGGCTTCGATGCCGTTCATCTCCGGCATGACGATGTCCATGAGGATCAGGTCGACTCGAGAGGCGCCGTGCTTCCCGTCATCGAGTCCAAGCAAACGGAATGCAGCGGCGGCCGAGTCGGCCACCAGGATTTGGTCATAGCCTGCAGCCGAGAGGACAGACTGAAGCAAGAGGCGGTCGTCCGCCGAATCATCAACGATCAAGATACCCATGCACTGCGTATCCAGTGAATATGCGTGGTAAGTCTGAGAAATCGTAGCAGCTAGTCCTGGTAAACTCCAGGATAAAGCTTTTTGACGCAGGGCTGACAGATTCCGTGGCTGAATTCGGCCTCGGAATGTTCGCCGATATATTCCTCCAACTGTTGCCAGAATCCGCCGTCATTGCGAATCTTTTTACAGGATGCGCAGATGGGAATGAGTCCTCTGAGGACTTTGACGTCCCGGAGCGCTTTCTGCAGCTCATCATTGCTTCGACGGAGCTCCCCTTCGCGCGCCTTGCGGCAGTCCATTTCCTTTTTCAGCGCCAGCGCGGAGGAGGCGCGTGCCAGGAGTTCCACGCTGTTCACCGGTTTGGTGATGTAATCAATCGCTCCAGCCGCAAAAGCGGCTTGGAGATTAGAGTGGTCGTTTTTGGCCGTGATCATGATGATGGGAATATCGCAAAGATGCGGTCGGCGCTTAATCTGGCGACAGGCTTCGACTCCATCCAGCTCCGGCATGAGGACGTCCATCAGAATCAAGTCGATCCGGGCGGGTGGCTCCTGGCCGTCCATGTCGAGCATGGAAAACGCAGCCTTAGCCGAGTCGGCGCTCAAGAGATCCGTATGGCCGGATTTTTCAAGAAATGCGCGGAGGAGTACCTGTTGGTCTGGAGAGTCGTCAACGATAAGAATGCCCATGGCGATTCCTCCCTGACGCTCGCACATGCGGTGCAAGCAATCACCTTTCAGTATAGCAGGTGCCGATTGGGTTACTTGAGCTTGCCGCGGACGAGGTCGCTGATCTGTTTGCCGTCTACTGGTTGGCCGGCCACACGGACCATCACAGCCTTCATCACCGCGCCCATCTCTTTCAGAGATCGAGCGCCGGTTTCCTGAATAACCGCGTCCACGACGGTGGAGAGCTGTTCGGGAGAGGGGGCTTGAGGGAGATAGGATTCGAGAATGGTAATTTCCTGCCGTTCTTTTGCGGCGAGTTCTGCTCGGTTGCCTTTTTCAAATTGCTCGACCGATTCCCGGCGTTGCTTGATCATGGTCGTCATCACGCGGCTCATTTCGGCATCGTCGAGATCCTTCTTGATCTCCATTTCCCTGTTCATGACGGCGGCCTTGATCATGCGAATCACATCCATCCGCAATTGGTCGCGGGCCTTCATGGCCAGTTTCAGGTCTTCTGTAAGACGGTCATGGAGAGACATCGGGATCTCGTGGATGAGCGGGCTGCTGGGGTGGAGAATACCCCTTCATTTGACGTCAGTCAATGTACGGCATGTCAGTCATGCGGTGGTCTTCCAGGCGTGGTTTTCGTGCCAAGCGGGTAGTATGATACAACCAAGGTCGGGTTGCGGCTCAAAGCACGACAGGAGATTATTGGGAGGGCCAGCCATGGCGAGGCAAGGCTCAGCAGTCCAGATGGTGGGAACTCTGACGATGGCAATTCTCGTGGCGAGTTGTTCAAATGTCACCACGCAGACGCCCCCTACGTTCGGTATCCGTTCTGTCTCTCCGGTGTTGCCGATTCCTGCTGGCGTCCAGCGTATAGTGGTGCTGTATCCGCGTGGAGGGAGTCCTGAATGGGCCAGTGCCTATAGTCGTTTGGAGGGGGCAGCGTTCCGGCTCAAGACATTTCGCCCGAATCTGAGGATCATCGATCGTTCGCACATGCCTGCCATCGTCGCGGAGCAGCGCTTTCAGGTCGGGGGGCTTGTTTCGGAAGAGAGTGCCGTCCGCATTGGGCGTATGTTAGGCGTAGACAGCGTGTTGATCTATCGGATCGACGGGCCAACTCTGCGCGACAGATTCTTTGCACGCCGGCACCGCGATCTTCCGCCGGTGACCGTTACGAGCAAAATCATTCGAGTCGAGAGTGCCGAAGTTGTCTATCACAACGTGGTGACGGCGCATGTGGATGAGACTGAGGCTTCCGGTTGGTCACTCTCAGACAATGTTGACTATCACCGATGGAGCCGCGAGGCCGTAGACCGAGGCGTCATGCAGACGGTCGACGATCTGCGTCGCGCATTTGAATGAAGCTCCCCGCAGCAGCCTACTCCGCCGAAGTAGCCACTTCGACTACGAAGGCTGGAAGCTGCGGGGGATTCGGCGAAGGAGAATAACAGGGTGGACGTCACTGGAAGGGAGAGGACGCGAATGAGTCATCAACAGAACCGCGTGCAACAGGGTGGGGTTGCCATTATCGTGGGCCTGTTCGCCCTTTCGCTGATCACGGCTTGCGCCAGTGACCAACCCAAACCTCTTCCGCAGCCGACTCCGGACCAAGTACGGAGTCACGCCGATCGGGCGTTCGAAAAGCTCAAGCAAGAAGAACAAGAGAGCGCCCCTCAGCCGCCAATGCCACGGTAGTCGTCCGGTACCCTACCGATTCGATTTGGGTAAGGTCCAGACCACAAACTGGGCAACAGTTTTCACGAGCGGTAATTCCCAGAGGAGTTGTTGCCGAGGGACTCGCTCCACTTGGCGCGCCTCATGGAAGGTGCCAAGAAGGCTGGACGAGACCAGTAGCCGCAAGACGCCTGAGAGAAAGAAGACAAAAGGCAAATTGGATGCAGGCTGGAGGATGACTCCTGCCCACTCGATGCGTGAGGGAAGACGTTCTACTAACCAGCTCCCCAGCAAGGCTCCCACTGACCATCCTACTGCATTGACCGTGCTGTACAGCGCGATGGCTTTTGCGCGGTCCTCCGGCCTGACCGAATCGAATACATAGTTTTGCAGTCCCAATGCCAAGCCGGCCCAAATGACGCCACCCAAAAAATTGACTGCCAGGAGAAAGCCTAAATTCGTACTCACGAGGTACAGCATCGGCAAGATTGGCACCGTGAAGCCGGTGATGGACAACAAGGCTTTGTTTCCGAAGCGGTCCCCGAAATAACCCCAGGCCTGTAGGGTGAGGAGCTGGCCCAGGAGGCCGGCGGCCAGCCATCCCCCATAGCCGAGGTACGACAGGTGGAGATCCTGCAACATGTACAGGACGAAAAATGGACCGGCGATCAACACAGACGCATGCATCAGGCCTGAGAAAAACAGGAAGCGGCGGAAGTCCTTTGTCGCGCTCTGGCGGAAGAAATCCCGAAATCCTTGTTGAGCCTCCCGATGGGCGGTCGGATGCACATCTTGAACGGGGGACAAGGCCCAAGCCGAGAGGATGCGAGCGCTTCCGGCCAAGGCGAAGATCAGCACAAACCCCCACCAGGCTGCGGTGGAATCCTGCCAGAGGGTCAGCATCCATCCGGCTCCGCAGA